>Ga0115552_1001479_pt1 | contig 13603 bp, 9 predicted proteins | sample COGITO_mtgs_1103_3_FD_87178 | JGI IMG/M metagenome (GOLD analysis project Ga0115552, IMG submission 87178) | Pelagic marine microbial communities from North Sea - COGITO_mtgs_110328 | ecosystem: Environmental > Aquatic > Marine > Epipelagic | place: Germany:Helgoland, sampling site Kabeltonne...
TCATCATCATCATCATCATGGGGCAACAAACGCAACATCTCCGACCGAACGAAATCAACGGGTTATTCCAAAACCAGTCGTTAACGCTGGAAGCGCGAGCGATGAGAGCGTTAACCGCTCTCATTCAAAAGAAAGAGTTCGACACTCGAGAGAAGGAAGAGGATTACGTGGAGGATATTTTAAACGCTTTGGACGGGAAGTGCTTGCAAACGAGCGTGGTCTCGGAGGAGATCGCGCGGGAGGCGGTGGGCGAGATGGAGAGGAAGAAGGAGATTGAAAACGTGATAAATCGTGATGCGCCGATGGCGGTGGACGAAGAAGACGGAGAGGTAGGAGAAAAAGAAGATGATGATGATGTTGATGTTGATGATGAATCGGACGACGAGGACCGAGCGAACCAAGAGAGATTGCAAAACGAACTCCGGGACGAAGCCATCGTCGTGTGCGACGCGTTCGCGCACGCGCCTCGGTATCAGTACGACGAAACGAGAAACGTGTTTGCGAAAATCGACCAACCGGCGACGATGGACGCCGAGGCGGATTCGAAAATCAACGTCTATCGGGAACGGTTTCATTTGTTGAGGCAGAGAATGAGCAGGCACGAGAGTTTTACGAAACCGGCGTTTGGGAAGAAGAAAAAAGGTAACGAAGATGCGAGTACTAACGCGAATAACACGAACGAGTTGACGCCGCTTCGATCGTTGGTCGGTCAGTGTTACGGGCCGAGAGTCGTCATGGGATGTTTGTCGCAAGTGGAAGACGGTATTTTTCACTTGGAAGATCCGACTGGGTCAATGAGAATTGATTTGACCGCGGCGGCGGCGACGAGTGGGATGTTTTGCGAGAATTGCGTGGTAATTGCGACAGGAGAAGTGAGGAAGACTGACGGCATTTTTGAAGTGTCCGCGTTGGGCCATCCACCGGCGGAGACGAGAAGGAAAACGCTGGAAGCGACCAACGCGACAGATTTTATGGGCGCCGCGCAAGGTGGAAAACACGTCGCGCTGCGACCGAGAGATTTAGACGAGTTGATCAAAACAGAAAAGAAAGCGAAAGACGAACGATTTGTCGTCATTTCCGATTGTTACTTGGACGATTCCAAATGTTTGAGACGATTGAGGAATATTTTTGAAGCGTACGATCACGAGCCGAAACCGCCCGGGTTGTTTGTGTTTATGGGGGATTTCACGCGAGTACCGTTTGGTCCGACGAAGTATGATTTCGCGTCGTACACGAAATCGTTCGACCAGTTGGCTGATTTGTTGGACGAATACCCGTCTATTCGCGAAGAGTGTCGCTTCGTGTTTATCCCCGGGCCGGGCGATCCCGGAAATACGAGCGCCTATCCAAGACCAGGATTGCCCGCCGCGTTGAGAGGTCATAAAATCACCGCGTGCTTGCAAAAAGTAGAGTTTGCGTCTAATCCGTGTAAGATTCGATGGCATTCGCAAGATTTGGTCTTTTTCCGAGACGATTTACAAGCCAGAGCGCGACGAGGGTGTGTGTTACCGCCAGTGGACGATTTGGGCACGGAGGAAGACGACGAGCGATTACAGTTAGACATGTCACCGAAAGAACGTGAACGACGAAAAGCAATGCGAGAAAAACCTTTGTTCCTTCACTTGGCGATGACTTTAGTTCAGCAATCGCACTTATCGCCGTTGCCGTTGACGCAAATGCCGATTTATTGGGAGAGAGACCAGGCGATGTGGTTGTACCCGGCGCCGAATGCTATTTTCTTAGGCGATCGATCGGAAACGCAGTGTAAAATGACTGACGTGTGTAATGTGGGAACGACGATGGTAAACCCAGGATGTTTCGCGGACGATGGGAGTTTTGCGATTTATAATCCAAGCGAACGAGAAGTGGATTTATCCGTCGTGAGCGCCGCGGAGATGTAAAACAAGAAGAACAGTCAAATCTAGGAAATTACTATATTAAGATCTATTACTAGTGATAATACAAATATTAATAATAATACTCGCACGAATTGACTTCTCTAAGTATCTATCTATCTACCTGTCTACCTCTTCATTGCGCTTGTTTTGTATGTAATACATTTTTCCGACGTTAGCGCGCCTCCTTCGAGTTTGTTCCTGAGAGCGCGGAATGAAGGATTTCCCCCAGAGCTTCTCCTTGGAGGCGTCGTAGTCATTTATTGTGACATTCATCGCGGCGTACTCTTTCATTTGCTCCTCGATGTTGGCACCGGCACCCGAAGACTCCTCTTTGAACGTGTCGAAAAACAACGACTCGAACGCGGAGGAGCAGTATCGTGAAGAACTCTCCTCTTGTTCGTCTTCTTCTTCTTCGCGTTGACCGGTTTTGCCGTTGCATACTTCAATCACATCCTCTTCACCCGCCGTCCATATTAAACAGTGTGGGTTATCAAACACGACGACAGAGTCCGTGTCGATGGGAGCCAAGTCGAATTTTCTCTCGCACTGCATCAGCACCGGGTGATTGACGCTCGGAAACGTTTTTGAAACGCGACAGCAAAATGCTCGAGCGCAGTGCTTATACGCAAACTTCCTCCCTATGGTTATCGATTGAATAAAAATAGGCTCCGTAAGTTTCGTGGCCAATAAACTACCCTGCACGCCGAGTGCATTCCACGAGGCTATTTTATCCGAGCACGTACACATTCGTCCGGCTCGATTTTCTCCGACTGGTAAAGTACCCTTTGCGAGCGTTCCGTTCTCGTATAACGCAGCGACCGACGCCGAGCTCGCATCATCGTCCTCGTCGTTTTTCGCAGGCATCGAGACCACCGTCGCTTTCTTCAACGCCACCGCCACGGAGCCTTTCTGAACGTCTAGTGGTAAAAATGGTGTCTCGTGCGTTTGCGTCGGCATCGTAAACGGCCCGATCTTGGTGTCGTTTCCGTCGTCCATTCCTCCTTTGGCCCATTTTCGTATAGTTGCGTTCCCGCACGGACACGAAGAGACGTATAAATGAATGCTCTTGTGCGTTTTCATTTGAAAGAGCACCCTGTTGCCCCCGCCGTCGTCGTCTCGTTTCACTCTCTCGAGTAGAAATGAATCCTCTGTGTCCTCGTAGCCTTCGTTCGATAACGCTTTCATTTCCAACGCTAAATACCTCTTCAACGCTCTCCTCGCCAACACCTCCGCGTGTAAATCTCTCAGCTTACCTCTCTCGTAACTCTTCTTTTCCATCTCCCGATCAAAATCCTCGTCCGAAATCGTCTTCGTCCCGTTCGCGACGGTCAAGCACGTCATCCTGTTCGTTCGCGCGTCGAGCGCGATAAACGCGCTCATAACAGTCCTCAGATGATGATTTTCCTCCTCCTCATTCGCTGCTCTCAAATTATATTCGCGCGCCGTATTCTCTCGCAAACGCGAGAACGTTTCGATTGCAACGTTCGAAATCGATTCCGCGAACGCGCACGAACTCGCTCGCGACTTTTCGCCGCATCTTTGTCCCGTTTTTGTCGTCATCTCTGTCCTCGTCATCATCTCGGGGTGTTCACTTCACCTCAGTGAGAGGTGCACTTCTTCAGAGCAACTTTGTATTTATCCTCGCACGACGCTTTTTCCAAACGACCTAAACGCGCGACATCATCATCATCGCCTGTTACTTGTGCTCCTGCTGCTCCTGCTTTTGCTGCGTGCAACGACGGCGATGACTTACACGCGAACAGCGCTTCTCTGGCTATGTTCTTGCACTTTTTCTCGTCGATGATGAACAAAGACGGCGACGACGTTTCTTCCTTCTTGGCGTAACGATACGTCGCGTAGCCGAGCGCAGAAAAAGCAAAGACAACCGGTGGCAAGAACACGAATGCCATAAAACAACACCAGGCAGGAGATGATGAATGTGTGGTGAGGACGAAGACGCGAAAGAGGACGAGTTTGAATACCTAGTAGTAGTAGTAATAATAATAATGACGAAACAATTGGTTTGTTTCTGCTCTTTCTCAGTATTGGGTGTCGCGGAGTCGTCATCACCATCATCATCACTACGACTCACATGGCCTTCCCTAGCTGCATTTTCCTCTTGAACATCAAACTCGTGTTGTGCATCAACCCGTCGATGATCCCTACGACGCTATACACGCCACCAACGATGGCCATTAACGTGGTTATGAATTGGTAAAACTCGCGTCTTTTCTCGACGCCTAAAATTTGCACCGGGGACGGGGTGAAGTGGAATTTCGCTCTCGGCGTTTCCCCGTCTGGGGTTTTGACCGAATGCGTGTGTTGGGTGTATTCGTACACGTTGAACGGTTGCGCGAACGGGCCCAGGGGTTGCATGGTGGTTAACACCGTTTGTAAGTAATGCTCGTGCGACGTTCGCGGGTTTTTCGAGACGACGAAATCGTTCGCCAATTTGTCGTGCCAATCTCCTTCTTTTTCGCCTCTGTGGAATCGAGCCATATATTTTTGCCTCGACGCGGATAATTGTTGACCGAAGTAGAAGTGGTGAACTTGGTGCGTGACGTTTAATTTGTCCACGTCGAAGGAGTGGCCGTTTTTGGCATCCGCGGTAAAAAAGACGTGTCCGGGGACTTTTTTCACCAAGACGAAACCGGTGATGGAACACCCCGTGCTCGCTCTGGTTTGGACCACGTCCGCGTGGTTGGCGACTTTGAAATCGATTTGCTCGTTCGGTCGCGGCGGTTGCGGTTTCTTCTCGTTATCTTTCGTCGGTTTCCCTTTTGGTACTGGAATGTTCCCTTCGCCGCCCGCGGGAACGTCCACCATGCTCTTCCCAAACTCTACAATCGCGCTCACGGTTCTGTCCCCGTGATAGGACGCGTGATCCGTGTGTCTCCCATGCGCGATTAAATCCGACCCTCTCGTAAAGATTCTCACCGTCGGATACCCTTGAATGTGATGTTTCCTGCACAACTGCTCGTGCTCCACGCAATTGACTCTCCCGAGCGCAATCGAGTGCATGTTTTGCGAATTCGTGTTGAACGTTTCGTGCAACTGAATCGCCGCCGCGTCAAACACCGGTTGCAACCGTTGACTCCACGGACACCACGGCGCGTAAAAATTGATCATCGTCACCGAATGCGCGTCGTTAAACGCTTGCATCTCTTCCTCTGTCGTCAACGGTTCCGCGCTCGAGTGCGTCACTCGTCCAGTCGCCAACGCTTCCTTGTGCTTCTCCACCACAATCTGCGCCTCCGTCAACTCTTCCTCGTTCACGTGCGCGTCTCCATCCTTCCCTGGCGTCTTCTCCGCCCACGCCAAAGGCCCAGTCGGTCGAAAATTCCCATCGATTGGTCTCTTAAACACCGTCTTGGTCAGATTATACCTCGTCAATCCCAACGCGTCCCCAACATCCACCGACGCGAACTCGCACGACAAAGCCGGAAAAGACACGTTAAAGTTAATCCGTAACAACTCTCCATCCACCGACCGATCGACGACCACTTTCGTCTCGAACGTCGTTTTCAAATACGCTCGCGTTTCTGCGATCAAAAGAAACACGATTAAAGATGTCGCCAGGATGGAGAGGATCGTCCCCAGGTACGTGCCTTGCGTCATGTCGCGCGGGATTTTCCGGTAGAAATCCATCCCTTTCGCTTTGGTTAAAATGCCCATCTTTTATTTCTCGTCTATTTCTCTCTCTTTCTTTCTCTCTAAATCTCTCTCTCTCTCTCTCTCTCTCTTTCACACACGCACAGGAGGAACAACTCAGAGCAGTGGTGCTGCGCTAAAAAACAAACGCAGGCAGCACACAAAGTCGAGTTTGTTCTCTTCTTCTGCAAAAGGTCTAATTAATGTCTCTCGATGATGATTTTTTTTGTGTGTGTTGGTTTGTTGCGAAAGAAAAGAAAAAATCTCTTTTTTTTACTCGATTTTGGCAGTCCTTTCTTTTTTATTCGAAGAAGAAGTCAAAGAAATTTCTTCACTTTATTTAAAAAAGAAAACGCAAGCTCATCAGACACTTCGTTTCTTTTCTCTTCGTAACACACATCCAAGGCAGTAACTATTGCACTCGTACACCGATACCTTTTTAAAACACCTGATAATTATTAATAATGAGAGAGGTTATTTCCATCCACATCGGCCAAGCTGGCGTGCAAACTGGTGCGCTTTGTTTTTTGGTTTTGGTTTTTCTCGCATGTGGACGCATGTGCGAAGATTCTCTCATTCTCTCTCTCTGTCGTTGACTTTTTTTCTTCTTCTTCTTTCTTGGGAGATGATGACGACGACGACGACGACAAAACTGACCTCTCTCAACGTTCTCTGTTGATGCGCTTTTTTCGAATGATGAACAACAGGTAACTCGTGCTGGGAGCTGTATTGCTTGGAGGTGCGCGTTTGATGATGTCGTTGTCTCTTTTCTCTCTTCAAATGTTTCTAATTTTGGGTAAAAAATTACATTGACTGACTTTGACTTTTCATCATCTCTCTCTTCTTTCTATATATATAGCATGGCATCAACCCGGACGGGCAAATGCCGGCCGACAAAACCATCGGCGGTGGCGACGACGCGTTTAACACGTTCTTCTCCGAAACTGGCGCGGGTAAGCACGTCCCGCGATGCGTATTTCTCGATCTCGAACCGACCGTCATCGACGAGGTGAGAACGGGGACCTACCGCCAATTGTTCCATCCGGAACAGTTGATTTCCGGGAAAGAGGACGCCGCGAACAACTTTGCCAGAGGCCATTATACCATTGGTAAAGAGATTGTCGATTTGGCGTTGGACAGAATTCGCAAGTTGGCGGATAACTGCACCGGGTTGCAAGGCTTTTTGGTGTTCAACGCCGTCGGCGGCGGGACCGGCTCTGGTCTTGGGTCGTTGCTTTTGGAACGTTTGTCCGTCGATTATGGGAAGAAATCGAAGTTGGGTTTCACCATTTACCCGTCACCGCAAGTCTCCACGGCAGTCGTTGAACCGTACAACTCCGTTTTGAGTACGCACGCGTTGTTGGAACACACCGACGTGGCCGTCATGTTGGACAACGAGGCGGTGTACGACATCTGCCGCAGATCGTTGGATATCGAACGACCGACGTATACGAACTTGAACCGTTTGATCGCGCAAGTGATCTCGTCGTTGACTGCCAGTTTACGATTTGACGGTGCGTTGAACGTCGACGTGACGGAGTTCCAAACCAACTTGGTTCCGTACCCGAGAATTCACTTCATGTTGTCCTCGTACGCGCCGGTTATTTCCGCGGAAAAGGCGTACCACGAACAACTCTCGGTCGCTGAAATCACCAACTCCGCGTTCGAGCCGTCCTCGATGATGGCGAAGTGCGATCCGAGACACGGTAAGTACATGGCGTGCTGCTTGATGTACAGAGGCGACGTCGTACCGAAAGACGTCAACGCTGCCGTCGCTTCGATCAAGACGAAGAGAACCATCCAATTCGTCGATTGGTGCCCGACTGGTTTCAAGTGCGGTATTAACTACCAACCGCCGACGGTTGTCCCGGGTGGTGACTTGGCGAAAGTACAACGCGCTGTGTGCATGATTTCTAACTCCACCGCCATCGCGGAAGTCTTCTCCAGACTCGACCACAAGTTTGACTTGATGTACGCCAAGAGAGCGTTCGTCCACTGGTACGTCGGCGAAGGCATGGAAGAAGGCGAATTCTCCGAAGCGAGAGAAGATTTGGCCGCTTTGGAGAAGGATTACGAAGAAGTCGGCGCGGAATCCGGCGAAGGCGAGGGCGAAATGGACGAAGAGTATTAAACTTTTCTCGTGTCGACTTTTCCGATAATACTTGTGCGTTTAGATTTGAGATGTTGGAAACATATTTCAAGCGAAACGCGGTTGGTGGCGGCTCCCTCATTTTAACTAGGTACACACTCTATTTAAATATCTAATAATGCAGAACTATTTATTACTATTAATACTATTGGTACTAGTATCATCATCATCTCCGCTACTATCGGGCTCTAGCCATTCCACGTTTTCAAAGAGCGCGTCGTGGTCGCCTTCGCAAATGTCGTTCTTTCCAACCAACTCCTTCACCACGATGTCGTCGAACAAAACTTTCCCTTTTCGGTCTCGGTAAAGCACGTACACGTTGGCTTTTTGTACTGGTTTGCGGGGCGAGATTATGCCGACGCGCTTGGTCCACATTTTCAAAGCCGAGAAACCAAGAGTGTATCCGTACGTGGACGTGCCGTCGGTGTGTTCGAGGTCGATGTAGACGCCGTACGAGGAAACTTTTGGTTTCGGGTAGCTGAACGGATCCAAACGATGAAACTTTGAGGCTTCGTCAAAAATTGCTTTGCTCTTGGCGGAGACGTATATCGGCGTCGCGACTTTCGCGTCGTTGGAGGATAAGGAGGAGAACTCGATGACTTGCCTCGCGCCTCGCGATTCGCCAAATCCAGGGTTCCTCAAAACCAAAGCGCCGTGCGTGCTCGAATCGTCGCCGCTGCTGCTTTCGTCGTCGTACGTGTCCCCTAAGTTGTGTCTCGTTAACCTGTTCTTGATGTTGTTCGGGTTGCGCCAATCGAATCCTTTCTCGAAGCCTAGCCATGCGTCTACGTATCCACCCGTTTCCGTTTCGAATCCTCCGTTGATTATTTTGTTGTTATTCCCGTTTGTACTCTCATCGTTTTCGTTGTTCAATCGAGCGCACAATAATCTCGATATCGCGTGGACTTTTAAACTAAGACGATCCGTCTCTTTCTTATGCATCGCTCGAGCATCTTCGAACGCTTTTCTATCATATCTTGCGTATTTCAAAACGCCACCTAACCCAACGCTTTCAATAATTTCGTTCGTTTCGTAGGGAAGTAACGTTCTGGCGCGGTAATCGAAGCGTCGACTCTTTTTGGCTAAAGAACCGACCGAGTCGATTCGGTAGAAGAACGTCGGGAGCGGTACGACAGTAACACCTCGATTTTGATTATGCGAAGCGTCTTTTGCACGCATAGCGAGTTTGGCGAAGAGCGACCAATCTTCGCCGGCGGCGTCGTTACCGGGAATATCGTCCCACCCGCCGACAGACTCTAACGCCTTTCTGCGAAAGAGTGCGTTGGCGTCGCCGAAACAATCTTCGTAAACGCCCAGCGAGGTGGATGCCCCAAGAGGTATCCAACCGCCGAGATCGAATTGATTACCACCTAACGCCGGCTTCTTCAAATCAAGTTCGCTTGTTCCAACGAAATAGGCGTTTCCGGGCGCGACAGCATCTGCCTCGGAGGCGAGGATAGCCGTGACGAGCGTTGAAACTTGAGAAGTGCTCGCTAAGTTGTCGTCGTCGGCAAACAAAACGTATTCGCCTCGAGCATTTTTCAAGCCAACATTCCTGGCTCCGGAAAGCGACGCGGCGATTGGGCCGAGACGGACTAACTTGTACATGTTCCTGTGCGGGTTCGTATCCGAGGACTTTTCTCTACTGGCGAGAAGATTTTCGATGGTATTCAGCATTTTAGTGGTCTCTGGCGTTTTCCTCGAGCCGTTATCGACCACAATCAAATCCATTTTATCGTAGTCTTGCGCCAAATGCGAGGCGACGGCGTCGATCAAAAATTTCGGTCTATCTTTGTGTACGACAACGACGGTGACTCGAGGCGACGGGTGTCTTGAAGCCGGCGGGATCGGTAATAAAGCACCTTTCTTTCGTTTTATCGCTCTGTGCAATCCAACCCATTTCATCTCGATGATATCGTCGTACGATTTCGCAAACGGTGTCTTACTCGACGCATCCGGGCGATAGACGCCACCGCCTTCGCCGACGCGACGATCAAACACGCGTAACATTGTTTCCACGCAATCGTGAGCCGTATCGTCCCCGTAAGAAACGCGCGAACGAATGGTGTCGTCAAAAATCTTTGCGCGATCTAACGCCGCGTTCGAGGCTAAAAACGGCGCATTCGCGGCGACGAGTTCGGCAATTTTCAAACTTTCTCTCGCAAAGTAAAACGTCGAGTTTTGCGCCGGTGGGAAGATGACGACAATTGCGCCACTACTTTTCGCGACGTCTTTACTCGATTTTACCGACGTGTCGTCGTTTGCATAGTGTTCGAGCGTTTTGCTGTAAAAATGTTCGTCCTCGTATTCTTTAATCGCCGAGGTATCAATCAGATTCCCTACAATCTCCTCGCTTCCAAATCCCGCCAGAAAAGACGCGATGCGTTCGGTACCTTTCTTTTTATCGCCCACGTGACCGTGCACGGTGATATCGTCCAAATCGTATACGGAGTTTTCGCCTCGAAATTCAACCTCGAGCGGTTCCACCGCATTCGCGCCGACAGGCGCGACGACGCTCGTTTTGCGTTTCTCCAACACGCGATCGAGCACGTCCAAAAAAGACGTCAAACCTTCGCCTTCGTCGAAGTCTCCCCAATACGCGAACGACTTCACTTTTTTTCTCGTCAGTGGGTTGGTGTTATCATTATTGACATCCTCGCCTTCCATCTTTTCCAGTTTCGATCTCGTTAGCCTCGATTCCGGAGAGCTCGGCAACCTCAGAACCAAAGATCTCGCCGTCTCGAACTGTTTCGATTGGAGTCCGTCTATCGCGTTACCACCAATCCCTCGAGCTAATAATCCTTTTGGAAACGCAAAGTCACCACCTAACCCGTTTTTCCTTCTCCGCGCTTCAAATGTTGCTAAATTTTCATCGTCAAAAATGAGCACATCGGCGGTCGCGGATACGACGGCGTCCATGTGTTCGCTTTCTAACATGTTTCTACTACTACTACTACTGCTACTACTACTGCTACTATCGCTGCTGCTAAAGGCTTTATTCATGCCATTCAAATCCGTTTGAGACGCGATAATCCTGTGCGCAACAATCGGTACATCTTTCAACGCCACTCTCTCGCGTCTCGCCAACGCGCTAAAATGCGCCAACGTCGGATTAAAAAAATGCCCTACGTCGCACTTTCGATCGTGAAACGTATCGCTCAAACGCAAAAAAGCCGCGTGCGACCTTTTCACCTCTTCACTACCATCTATAGAACTACTCCTGAGCACTTCCGTGACTAAAACATCCTTCCCTCTCCTCAACGGTTCTCGACTTCCCATCGCCGCGTTGCTCGGCGCGAACATCGCTCTTTGAAACGCGTCTGGATTAAAGTTGTTCTCGCGTCCCGAACCGACCGAGACGATCGCCGTCACTCGCCAAAAATCGTACTCTTCCTCCTTTCTGTTCGATGAGAGAAACGAACGCAGTAAACTGGCAACTTTGTGCGAGAGTGGATGTTTCGTATTAGCGATTTTCTCGTCCAGAAAGAAGCACAGATTTTGGTCTCGTTTTTTCTCTCGTTCGCTCGATCCTTCTTGTTGGAAAAAAGACAGTTTGACACCTTTGATGGTGCTCTCTTTCTCGACGATGGAAGAGTCTTCTTTTATCATCGAGAAAGAACTTTGAGAACTGCGCCGCGCGGTGGTTAAGAGTATAATCGTGATCATCATCATCGCGATTATCCATCTCGGAAGCCGCTTCTTCTCGTTCGTGAATACATTGGAAACGCGAGCGAATTTGGAAATCCATTTTTTATATCTATTCTTCGATGGCGAAGAGGATCGATAATGACGCGATGATCTGCCGCCGTACTCTCGGGAGGCGACCGTGATTGGGTCGTGCCACGCACCACCATTACCACCACTACTGCCGCCGCGTCTGGGACGCATCGGGGCGCCGTGCAGCATTATGAAAGAAAGAGTTTTGGTGTGACGTTTTGTTGTTACTTAGGTGATTCGAGAGAAAAATTCGAGAGAGAAGCAGAGACAAACACATCTCGCTTTTGATGCGTGCCGCCGTTTTGATGTGCGTTAATGCAATGCATTTGCGCGAGAAATCGTTACTCATCATATCATCAAAGGCTACGTGCTATTATATTATAATTTTTCAACCACGCGTAACTTCGCGCTCCGACTCCTCGCGTTGACTTTAATTTCCTCCTCCGAAGCGCCGATTGGTTTCCGGTTGATCATTTTGACTATTTTCGGTGACGACGAGGGGTTTGACGACGAAGCATCGTCAAACTCCTCCGGCGGGAGGAACATCATCGCGCTTCTCCCAACCGTCGGTTCTCGCGATTCCGGAACGCCGGCGAATTTTCGGAACTGTTTTTTCACTATGGCGTCTTCCAACGAGTGAAAGGTGATTATGGCTAAACGACCACCCGGATTGAGGACCTCGATGGCTTGCGGTATCACGCGTTCGATGACACCGAGTTCGTCGTTGGTGGCTATTCGCACGGCTTGGAACGCGCGCGTCGCCGGGTGGATTTTTTCGCGCTTCCCCGGCGGGTTGCCTAAAGCTTTGACCAGTTCTAAAGTCGTTTCGATTGGTTTTTCCATTCGTCGTTCGCAGACGCGTTTCGCGAGGAGTTTCCAATGTCTTTCGCCGCCGTAATCGCGAAAGATGCGACCTAAATCTTCCTCGGACCATCCGTTGACGACGTCGAACGCGGTCAAAGACGACGACGACGACGAAGACGACGACGCGCTCGTTGTACCGCCGCACATCCGCATATCTAACGGCCCGTCGTTCTGAAACGAAAATCCTCTCTCCGCTCGATCTAAATGCATAGACGAAACCCCTAAATCTAACAAAATCGAATCCGCACCGTCCACGCCGATATCTCGCAACGCCGCGCGCATCTGGTCAAAGTTGTTTCGCACGAAGTGCAACGCGACGCCGCCGTCGTTACTCTTCTTCTCGCCGCCGCTCGCATCGTCTACACCTAAACTCCTCTCTACTCTCGGTCTCGCGATTTCAATCGCCGTCTCGTCCACGTCAAACCCGACGAACGTTTTCACTTCCTCTTTGTGTTGCTCTAAAACTTTCGTCGCGTGCCCACCGGCGCCTAAAGTCCCGTCGATGTGCGTTTGCATCTTCACCGGTTTAAACGCGTCCAACACTTCGCTCAAAAGGACGGACACGTGGCCGTGGTGCGCAGCTTCGATGTTCTCTCGTTTTTTCTTTTCATGTCGTTCGTCGCTTTTGTTGTTGGTGTCGTCGTCGTTGTTTTTTGAGGAGGACGTCGTCGCGTTCGTCGTGGTAGTCTTCTTCTTCGCCGCGAACGCGGACGCGTTCGATTGTGTTCGTTGCGCGTGATGGGGGAAACGAAATCCAACGTGTTCGTGATGATGACGACGATGACTTCCCCGCGGTGTCGTCGTCTTCGTTAAAAAATAAGACCCACGAGACCACCCGCGTTGCATGGTGGTCGTTTTCGTCGTCATCGAAGAAACGAGGACGTTTGCGAGAGGAGGAGGAAAAGTGCGGACTGTTGAAGTGTTTTTGTGCTGCTTCTGTGTGTAAACGTGTGTGTGTGTATCTCAGAGTTTATTAGTATTCAAACAGAGCGAGTATATTCAGTTTTCTTCTTCTGCTTCTCAATCTTATGCGACGCGTAACACTCCGTGTTCGTATCGCCAACCTTCTGGTAATGGGCAGTTATTGTCGAGGAGGTATTGTAAACATTCGGGGTGTTTGTTCTCGTGCGCTTTTCGTACAGCCCAATAGTCCCAAGGCGCTTTGGCGGTTTCGCGCAAGTACTTCAAACAGTTCAAGTGGCCGTACTTGGCTGCCCAATTACACGCCCATTCGCTATATTGATCATACTTACGCTCAACAAGATATTCGAGTATGTGGAGGTGACCATTTTGAGCCGCCCGAATGGCAGTACCCAAATCCCAA
>Ga0115552_1001494_pt1 | contig 13491 bp, 10 predicted proteins | sample COGITO_mtgs_1103_3_FD_87178 | JGI IMG/M metagenome (GOLD analysis project Ga0115552, IMG submission 87178) | Pelagic marine microbial communities from North Sea - COGITO_mtgs_110328 | ecosystem: Environmental > Aquatic > Marine > Epipelagic | place: Germany:Helgoland, sampling site Kabeltonne...
CAGCACCATCGTGGACTTCACCAATCTTATGCGACAACCCTGTATAGAACAGGACCCGCTCAGTAGTGGTGGTTTTACCAGCATCCACGTGGGCAACAATACCAATGTTGCGATAACGATTGATCGGAGTCTTACGAGCCACAAGAGTGTCCTCAGGGTAGAGTTAGGGAGCTGGGTTTTAGAATCTAAAGTGCGAGAAGGCTTTGTTGGCTTCTGCCATGCGATGCACGTCTTCACGCTTCTTCACAGCATTACCCTTGGCCTGTGCGGCATCGACGATTTCACCCGCGAGGCGCTGACGCATGGATTTCTCACCGCGGTTTCGCGCGTAATCCACAAGCCATCGCATCGATAAAGCAATGCGACGAGAAGGTCTGACCTCAACAGGGACCTGGTAGGTAGCACCGCCGACACGACGAGACTTCACTTCGACCATCGGCGCAATATTTTCAAGCGCCTCATCAAACACCTCGATGGGGTCACGCTTAGTGCGCTCTTCCACGAGATCTAAGGCACCATAGACAATCGATTCAGCAACCGACTTTTTGCCGCTGATCATGACGTGGTTCATAAACTTTGCGAGGGTGGTGTTCCCGAACTTAGGGTCAGGGAGGACTTCACGCTTGGCAACAACGCGTCTTCTTGGCATAACTATTTTCCTATCTCTTCAGGGTTCCCGATCACCATTCACTGCGGATCGGCCTTACTGTCAACACTGTGACATCTAGGTGAGTGCCGTGAGGCACTCGCGTCTTACTTAGGTCGCTTGGTTCCGTACTTTGATCGGCCCTTTCGGCGATCGGAAACACCAGAGGTGTCCAGACTTCCGCGCACGGTGTGGTAACGCACACCAGGCAGATCCTTAACTCGTCCGCCACGGATCAGCACAACACTGTGCTCCTGCAAATTATGGCCTTCACCACCAATATAGGATGACACCTCAAACCCATTAGTCAGTCGCACCCGGCAGACCTTTCTCAACGCTGAATTCGGCTTCTTCGGAGTCGTGGTGTAAACACGTGTACAGACGCCGCGTCGTTGCGGACAAGCCTGCAGAGCAGGGACACCGCTCTTGGTGACTTTACGCTTGCGCGGCTTTCGCACAAGTTGGTTAATGGTTGCCATTCAGCATTTGCTCCCAACAATGGATTCAAGGCCGAGGCCCTGAAAATGAGCGCGCAGTTTATAGACCGCCCTGAGGACGGTCAAGCGCACCAACGTGTGACTATTCCGCTGCGGCATCCGCCGCCTCAGCTTTCTCCATTTCTTCTGCAAAACTCTCAGAGAATTCCTCAGCAGACATGGTCAGTGCCAATTCATCGCCTTCGGACTGCTTTCGACGCCTTGCCTCATGATAAGCAAGCCCCGTCCCAGCGGGTATCAATCGACCCACGATCACGTTCTCCTTCAATCCGCGGAGGTAATCGCGCTTACCGGTTACTGCCGCCTCTGTCAGGACACGAGTTGTCTCCTGGAAGGATGCAGCAGAAATAAAGCTCTCTGTTGCCAAAGAAGCCTTAGTGATACCCAGCAACTCTCGGTTTGCGGTCGGTGAAATGAGCCCTTCTGCCTCCAGTCGATCACACTCCTCAAGGAACGCGGTGTGCTCCGCTTGCTCTCCCCTGATGAAAGTTGAATCCCCGGTTGACGCAATCTCTACCTTGCGCAGCATCTGACGAACAATGACTTCGATATGCTTGTCATTGATCTTGACCCCTTGCAAGCGGTAGACCTCCTGAATCTCATTGACAATGTACTCTGCCAAGGCCGGGATACCCTTAAGACGAAGAATATCGTGTGGACTAGGCGGTCCCTCGGAGACGACCTCACCCTTCTGAACGGCTTCACCTTCAAACACGGACAGTTGACGCCACTTGGGAATCAGCTCTTCGTAATGGTCCGATCCCTCAGGTAACGTTGACTTGTCGGTGGGCGTGATGACCAACCGGCGCTTGCCTTTAGTCTCCTTACCAAAGCTCACCGTTCCAGAGATCTCCGCCAAAATTGCGGGCTCTTTTGGCTTACGCGCCTCAAACAAATCGGCAACGCGGGGCAAACCACCCGTAATATCACGCGTTTTGGAACCTTCCTGGGGGATTCGGGCCACAACGTCACCCACCTCAACCTTAACCCCATCCTCTAGATTCACCATCGCACCATGCGGCAAGAAATAGTGCGCGGGCACGTTAGTCCCCGCCAAATTCAATTCCTTACCCTTGCTATCAACCAGTGTGATAGCGGGACGAATATCTTTACCGGCCATGGGTCTCTCAACCACATCCATCACCGAGATGTTGGACAGCCCCGTGAATTCGTCGGTCTGGCGCGTAATCGTAACGCCCTCGTCCATCGCGCTGAATTTCACCGTACCGGCTACTTCGGTAATGATCGGGTGTGTATGCGGATCCCATGTCGCGACAATATCGCCTGCCGCCACCGAGGCTTCGTCCTTCACTCGAATCGTGGCGCCGTAAGGTACTTTGTATCGCTCTCGCTCTCTGCCTACCGCGTCTAGTAACGATAGTTCACCAGAACGCGAGACCGCCACCAAGGAACCATCTGGCTTGTCCACGACTTTAATATTATGGAGACGAATGACGCCATCATTGTTCACCTGAATGTTGTCCTGAGCCGCTTGTCCAGATGCCGCCCCCCCAATGTGGAAGGTACGCATAGTGAGCTGAGTACCCGGCTCACCAATTGACTGGGCTGCGACGACACCGATGGCTTCGCCAAGGTTCACCTGATGCCCGCGACCCAGGTCACGGCCATAACAGGTTGCGCAGATGCCATAACGCGTCTGGCACGTGATGGGAGAACGAACAATGATCTCCTCGATGCCCATCTGCTCCACTTTTGCGGTCATGATTTCGTCCATCATCGTGCCCGCTTCAAGCAAGACTTCGCCCGTTGTGACATCGATCACATCCTTCGCCACGATTCGGCCAAGCACCCGCTCAGACAAGGGATCGATGATGTCGCCACCGTCGATTACCGACGAGGTCACGAGCCCTTGGTCGGTGCCACAATCCTGCTCGGTCACCACCACGTCTTGTGCCACGTCCACTAGGCGACGAGTAAGATAACCCGAGTTAGCCGTTTCAATGCGGTATCGGCTAGGCCTTTACGCGCACCGTGGGTCGAAATGAAGTACTGCAGTACGTTCAAACCCTCACGGAAGTTCGCGGTGATGGGCGTCTCAATGATAGAACCGTCGGGCTTCGCCATTAAGCCGCGCATACCGGCCAACTGACGAATCTGGGCGGGGGATCCTCGCGCGCCTGAGTCGGCATACATGTAAACCGAATTGAAGGAATCCTGATCTTCATCGTCACCGTCGCGATTCGTCACTGTCTCTTTGGAGAGACCGGACATCATCGCTTTCGAAACCTGATCATTGGTTCGTGACCAGATATCGATCACTTTGTTGTATTTCTCACCTTGCGTCACCAGACCGGCGCGATACTGCTGCTCAATTTCAGCAACCTCACCTTCCGCTTTATCAACAAGCGCCGCTTTCTCATCAGGAATCACAAAGTCATTCACACCAATCGAGGCACCTGAACGCGTCGAGTACTCATAGCCGGTGTACATCAACTGATCCGCAAAGATAACCGTTTGTTTGAGGCCCACTGCGCGGTAGCACTGGTTAATCACTCGCGAAATCGCCTTCTTCACCATCGGCTGGTTGATCTGATCGTAAGACAAACCCTCAGGCACAATATCCCACAGCAAGGCACGCCCGACGGTCGTCTCGACAATGCGCGTTTGCTCCCGGGTTTCTTCACCCAGGTTCATCAGCACCTCATGTATGCGGACTTTGACACGAGCCTGCAGGTCGACTTGGCCGCTACCGAAAGCGCGCTGAACCTCTTCGTTATCAGCAAAGGTCATCCCTTCGCCCTTGGCGTTAACACGCTCTCGGGTCATGTAATACAGGCCCAGAACCACGTCTTGAGACGGCACGATAATGGGATCACCCGACGCCGGTGACAAAATATTGTTCGTCGACATCATCAGCGCTCGTGCTTCCAACTGCGCCTCTATCGTCAACGGCACGTGCACTGCCATCTGATCGCCATCGAAATCCGCGTTGTAAGCAGCACAGACCAGCGGGTGAAGCTGAATCGCTTTACCTTCAATGAGTACCGGCTCAAAGGCCTGAATGCCTAAGCGGTGCAAAGTGGGTGCCCGGTTCAACAAGACCGGATGCTCTCTGATCACCTCGGCGAGAATATCCCACACCTCTGACGGCTCACGCTCCACCATCTTCTTGGCGGCTTTAATCGTACTGGCCAGACCTCTGAGCTCCAACTTGCCAAAGATAAAGGGCTTGAACAGTTCGAGGGCCATCTTTTTGGGCAAACCACACTGGTGCAACTTGAGCGTAGGACCGGTCACGATCACAGATCGACCCGAGTAATCCACGCGTTTGCCCAATAAGTTCTGACGGAAGCGGCCTTGCTTTCCTTTAATCATGTCGGCGAGCGACTTCAGCGGACGCTTGTTAGATCCGGTGATGGCGCGGCCACGTCGACCATTATCCAGCAACGCATCAACTGACTCCTGCAACATGCGCTTTTCGTTACGCACAATGATGTCAGGGGCGTTCAAATCAAGCAGACGCTTAAGGCGATTATTACGGTTTATGACCCGACGATATAAATCATTCAGATCAGAGGTCGCAAAACGGCCACCATCCAAGGGCACCAGGGGCCGCAAATCAGGCGGCAGCACAGGCAACGCATTGAGGATCATCCACTCTGGCTTGTTGCCAGACTTGTCAAAAGCCTCCATGAGCTTCAGACGCTTGGACAGCTTTTTGATCTTTGTTTCTGAGTTGGTCTGCGGGATTTCCTCACGAAGGTGCTCAATCTCGACCTTGAGATTGATCTCCATCATGAGATCTTGGATCGCCTCAGCACCCATTTTGGCGGTGAACTCATCACCAAACTCTTCCATCGCCTCGTAGTACTGCTCGTCGTTAAGGAGCTGTCCATGTTCGAGGGCAGAGAGACCCGGGTCGGTCACCACATAGGCTTCAAAGTACAAAATACGCTCAATGTCACGAAGCGTCATATCCAGCAGCAAACCAATCCTGGAGGGGAGTGATTTCAGGAACCAAATGTGCGCCACTGGACTGGCCAATTCGACGTGGCCCATCCGCTCTCGGCGAACCTTAGCCAAAGCCACCTCAACACCGCACTTCTCACAGATAACACCACGGTGCTTGAGCCGCTTGTACTTGCCACACAGACATTCGTAATCTTTTACCGGGCCAAAAATCTTGGCGCAAAAAAGACCGTCGCGTTCTGGCTTGAAGGTACGGTAATTAATCGTCTCAGGCTTTTTGACCTCGCCAAAAGACCATGACCGAACCATCTCCGGAGACGCCAGTCCGATTCGGATGGCATCGAAGTCTTCATTCTTTTCTCTGCTCAGCAGATTTAATAAATCTTTCACGTCTTATCTCCCCTCAGAAGCCAGATGACTCAGACTCGAGATCGATATCGATACCGAGTGAGCGGATTTCTTTGATCAACACGTTAAAGGACTCGGGCATACCCGGATCCATCTGATGATCCCCATCGACGATGTTCTTGTACATCTTGGTACGACCCGCGACATCGTCTGACTTCACCGTCAGCATCTCCTGGAGCGTATAAGCGGCACCATAGGCCTCCAACGCCCAGACTTCCATCTCGCCGAAGCGCTGCCCACCAAACTGCGCTTTTCCGCCGAGTGGCTGCTGCGTGACCAGACTATAGGAGCCCGTCGAGCGCGCATGCATCTTGTCATCAACCAAGTGATTGAGCTTCAGCATGTACATGTAGCCCACCGTGACCGGACGATCAAATTGATCACCGCTTCGACCGTCATAGAGCGTCAGCTGACCGCTGTCGGGCAGTTCTGCCATGCGCAGCAGCTCTTTGATGGATTCCTCACGAGCACCGTCAAACACCGGCGTTGCCATAGGCACACCCGCCCGCAAGTTCTCGGCCAAAGCCAGCAACTCGTCATCACTTAGCGAGGCAATATCGGCGCTGCGACGCGCGTCGGTGGTATGGCTGTAGACCTGTTTCAAGAAGCTTCGCAACTGGGTCAACTTGACCTGTTGCTCGAGCATTTCATCGATCTTTTTGCCCAAACCACGAGCGGCCATACCTAAGTGCGTCTCCAAAATCTGACCCACATTCATGCGCGAAGGCACACCGAGCGGATTTAAGACAATATCAATCGGCTCACCGTGCTCGTCATAGGGCATGTCTTCAACGGGCATAATGACCGAGATGACCCCTTTATTACCGTGTCGGCCCGCCATTTTGTCACCGGGCTGAATGCGCCGCTTCACCGCGAGGTAAACCTTGGCAATCTTCAGTACGCCCGGCGCCAGATCGTCGCCACTTTGAAGCTTCTGCTTCTTAATTTCGTAACGCTCTTCAAGCTGCTGGTTCTGCTCCTCCAACAATCGTTGGGCCGAGACCAATTGACTATTGAGGTCGGAATCAGACAACTTGAGCTTGAACCATTGCTCACGCTCCAGTTCAGCTAACACTGCCTTGGTCAGCTTGGTGCCCTTGCTCAAACCACCGCCCGACACCGTGGCTTGCCCGTCCAATAGGCCAGCCAAACGAGCAAACGTCGCTTCTTCGTAGATCCGATACTCTTCGCGAAGATCTTTGCGGTAATCGGCCAATTGCGCCGCCTCAATTTGCTTCGCACGAGGATCTTTTTCCAAACCATCACGCGTGAACACCTGCACATCAATCACGGTGCCCTTATAACTGGACGGCACTCTGAGCGAAGTATCTTTCACGTCTGAGGCTTTTTCACCAAAGATCTCACGCAACAGTTTTTCTTCTGGCGTCAGCTGAGTCTCACCTTTGGGGGTGACTTTGCCCACCAGAATGTCGCCCGCATCCACTTCGGCGCCGATATAAACAATGCCAGACTCATCGAGCTTACTCAGTGCGCCTTCACCCACATTAGGGATGTCCGCAGTGATTTCCTCTGAACCCAGTTTGGTATCGCGGGCGATACACGTCAGCTCCTGAATATGGATCGTGGTAAAGCGATCTTCTTGAACCACTCGCTCAGAGACGAGAATAGAGTCCTCAAAGTTATAGCCATTCCAGGGCATGAAGGCGATTCGCATGTTCTGCCCAAGGGCCAGCTCACCCAGATCTACCGATGGACCATCTGCCAAAATATCACCGCGCTCGACCGAGTCACCGGTCTGCACAATGGGGCGCTGGTTGATACAGGTATTCTGGTTAGATCGCTTGTATTTAGTGAGGTTATAAATGTCGACGGGAGAATCATCGATCCCCACCTCTTTGGCATTCACGCGCACCACAATGCGGCTCGCATCGACCGAGTCAATCACGCCGCCGCGCGCCGCCACTTTGCATACACCGGAATCAGAAGCCACATAACGCTCCATCCCCGTGCCCACTAAGGGCTTGTCAGCTTTCAGCGTCGGTACCGCCTGACGCTGCATGTTGGAACCCATCAAGGCACGGTTGGCATCATCGTGCTCAAGAAACGGGATCAACGCCGCAGCGATCGAGACCACCTGCTTGGGTGATACGTCCATGTACTGAACGTCAGCCGCGGTTTTCACGGTGAATTCGTTCATGTGGCGCACGTTAATCAGGTCTTCCACAAAGCGGTTCTTGGTATCGAGCGGGGCCGAGGCCTGCGCAATCACGTACTCGGCTTCGTTAATGGCAGACAAATACTCAATATCATCTGATACGACGCCCTTGATCACCTTGCGGTAGGGCGACTCCAAAAAGCCGTATTCGTTCGTGCGGGCATACGTCGCAAGCGAATTGATCAGCCCGATATTCGGACCCTCAGGGGTTTCAATGGGGCACACTCGCCCATAATGGGTAGGATGCACGTCGCGCACCTCAAAACCAGCACGCTCTCGGGTCAGACCACCTGGCCCAAGCGCTGAGACGCGGCGCTTGTGAGTCACCTCGGACAGCGGATTGTTCTGGTCCATAAATTGCGACAACTGACTGGATCCGAAGAACTCCTTTACCGCCGCCGAGACGGGCTTGGCATTGATCAAGTCTTGCGGCATGAGGCCTTCGCTCTCAGCCATCGAGAGGCGCTCTTTAACGGCGCGCTCTACCCGCACCAGACCCACTCGGAATTGATTCTCAGCCATCTCGCCAATCGATCGAACGCGACGGTTACCCAGATGATCAATATCATCCACCACGCCTTTACCGTTTCGAATGCCCACCAGCGCGCGCATCACATCGACGATATCGTCTTTATCGAGGGTGGCTGAACCGAGCTTGTCTTCTCGTCCGAGGCGGCGATTAAACTTCATTCGCCCCACGGTCGACAGGTCGTACCGCTCAGGGGAGAAAAATAAGTTCTGGAATAAATTTTCGGCCGATTCCTTCGTCGGTGGCTCGCCAGGACGCATCATGCGATAGATTTCGACCAGTGCCTCGAGGACACTTCGGGTCCCATCTACCGCCAGCGTGTCAGAGATAAAGGGACCACAATCGTACTCGTTGGTATAGATCGTATCGATGGTCTCTACCGCGTTTTCGCGCAGCTCAGCGAGCAGCGCAGCGGTGATCTCAGCGTTACATTCCGCCAACACCTCACCGGTCTTGGTATCAACAATATTCTTAGACAGCCGACGGCCCTCGAGGTATTCCTCGGGCACAGACAGCAGCTCTATTTTTGCGTCATCTAACTGACGGATATGGCGAGCGGTAATGCGCCTGCCACGCTCAACAATCAGTTTCTTCCCCGCCATAATGTCAAACGCAGCCATGTCGCCTTGCAGGCGCTTGGGCACCAAAGTCATGGTCGCGGAGTTTTCATCTCCTAGCTGAAAGGTCGTGGTCTCGTAAAAGATCTCTAGGATCCCTTCAGAGTCATAACCCAAGGCGCGTAGCAACACCGTTGCGGGTAGCTTACGGCGACGGTCGATTCGCACATAAACCATATCTTTTGGGTCGAATTCAAAATCCAACCACGAACCACGGTAAGGAATCACACGGGCGCTATACAGGAGCTTGCCCGATGAGTGCGTTTTGCCGCGATCATGATCAAAGAAAACACCAGGGGAACGGTGCAGCTGAGAGACGATGACACGCTCGGTACCGTTGATGACAAACGTACCATTCTGCGTCATGAGGGGGATCTCCCCCATGTAGACGTCCTGCTCTTTAATGTCTTTGATCGACTTCGACGATGATTCCTTATCGTAGATAATCAGTCGGACCTTTACTCGCAGAGCGCAGGCATAGGTGGTGCCGCGCAATACACATTCTTCGACGTCGAATACCGGCTCACCCAAAGCGTAATCGACATATTCGAGCGCAGCACTACCGCTGTAACTCGCGATCGGGAAGACCGACTTAAAAGCGGCATGCAAGCCACTCTCCGCACGATCCTCAACCGCTACGCCGTCTTGGGTAAACTTGCTATAGGAATCCAATTGAATCGCCAACAGGTAAGGAATATCCATTACCTTGGGCAACGAACCGAAATCCTTGCGAATGCGTTTCTTTTCCGTATACGAGTAAGCCATCAATACTCCCCTACGATCTGCATTGTCCGACCACAATGCACACCATCAATAATCAAAAACCGGTTGCTTAACCGGGAAGAGGCCGAGGCGCATAAAACGCCCCAGCCTGTTACGGTGCTTCAAACAACGACATCAATTACTTGAGTTCAGCTGCGCCGCCTGCTTCTTCAATCTGCTTCTTGATATCTTCCGCTTCGTCTTTGGTTGCGCCTTCTTTGACTGGCCCAGGTGCACCGTCAACGACCGCTTTCGCTTCCTTCAGGCCAAGACCTGTCACCGAGCGAACCACTTTAATGACGTTAACTTTCTTGTCTCCGCCTGAAGTCAGAATGACATCAAACTCAGTTTGCTCTTCAGCGGCTGCACCACCTGCGTCACCGCCGGCTGCAGGCGCTGCAACGGCAACTGCTGCTGCAGCCGATACGCCAAACTTTTCTTCCATCGCTTCCACTAAAGTTACGATGTCCATTACGCTCATCTCGGCGATTGCGTCGAGAATTTCGTCTGTTGAAAGTGCCATGTCTTACTCTCCGTTAAATAATTACAGGGTCAGGTCGGACCGGATTAGGCCGCCTGCTGTTTTTGATCGCTAACTGCCGCCATCACGCGGACCAGCCTGCCTGGAACATCATTCGTTGTGCGAGTGAGCTTCTCGATCGGTGCTTTCATCACACTCATCAAGATCGCCAGACCTTGCTCCCTAGTGGGTAGCTTGGCCAACACATCGATTTGATCGGCTCCGAGCAGTTGCCCGCTCACCGACAGTGCCTTTACCTCGAACTTGTCATTGTCAGAGGCAAAATCTTTGAACAATCGTGCTGCAGCGCCTGGATCTTCCATAGAAAATCCAAACAGCGAAGGCCCGGTGAGCGTGTCGGTGACACACTCGTACTCCGTTCCCTCCAGCGCACGTCTTGCTAGCGTATTCCGTACCATCCTCAGATCGATACGGTTTTCGCGAGCAGAAGCACGCAGAGCAGTCATGTCATTCGATGCAACACCGCGCGCGTCGGCGATTACAAGCGAAAGTGCACTGGCGGCTGTCTCGTTGACTTCAGCAACAATTGCTTTCTTCTCTTCGAGTCCTATAGCCAATTGGCTTACTCCTTTTGTGGTTATTCAGGTCGCCAATGCTGCTGGCGACCCCCCTCGGTGATGAACTGCCTCACCATCTGCGTAGGTCATCAGGCCCATGCCCGTTATTAAGGTCCCAATGCGGAACCGCCTACGGTCTTTGACAGTCTTTGGCGTTCAGCGGGGGTATCCCACACTTCCCTGCAAAGACTTCCAAAGCGGGCAAAGCCATTACGGCGCTTCGCCCAGCCCTCTCGATACCACTGAGAGCGCACCGACCTTGGACAACAACTGCCCTAGGCCGGACTAAACACTTAAAATTCGATCGCGTTGTGATCGATATTGACGCCGGGGCCCATGGTCGTCGACAGCGTCACCTTGCGGAGATAGACACCCTTTGCTGAAGCAGGCTTAGACTTTTTCAAGTCCGCCAGTACCGCAACCAAGTTGCCTCTGATCTCGTCCGGACCAAAACTCACTTTGCCGATACCGCCGTGGATAATACCGTTCTTGTCGCTGCGGAAACGCATTTGACCCGCCTTGGCATTTTTAACTGCCAGTTCGATATCGGGCGTTACCGTGCCGGTCTTGGGGTTCGGCATCAAACCACGCGGCCCTAAGACTTGACCCAGCGTTCCCACTACGCGCATTGCGTCGGGAGAGGCAATCACGACATCAAAGTCCATCATGCCGCCTTTAATCTGCTCGGCGAGGTCTTCCATACCAATAAAATCGGCACCCAGCGCCTTCGCTTTCTCAACGTTGTCGCCCTGCGTAAACACGGCAACTCTGACTTCCGCGCCAGTACCGTGGGGGAGCGTTGTCGCACCGCGAACGCCCTGATCCGATTTGCGCGCATCAATACCCAGATTCACGGCCACTTCGACCGTCTCATTAAACTTTACCGTCCCAAACTCCTTCAATAGCGCAATAGCCTCGTCGAGAGAGTAGGTTTGGTTAGCGTCGACCTTTTCACGAAAAGCACGCACACGCTTTGATAACTTAGCCATCAGTTCACACCCTCTGTCTCAATACCCGCAGAACGCGCGCTACCCGCAATGGTGCGCACAGCGGCATCCATATCCGATGCAGTAAGATCCGGCCATTTCTGGTTCGCAACATCTTCGAGCTGTGCCCGGGACACTTTGCCGACCTTATCGGTATTGGGGCGCCCTGAACCGCTCTTAATACCCGCGACCTTCCTCAGTAAAACAGAGGCTGGGGGCGTCTTTTTGATGAAGGTAAAGGACTTGTCACTGTAGACCGTAATCACAACTGGAATCGGCAGACCCGGCTCCATGCCCTGCGTATCGGCATTGAACGCCTTGCAGAACTCCATGATATTGACCCCTTTCTGGCCCAGTGCGGGGCCCACCGGAGGTGAGGGATTAGCCTGCCCCGCCGGAATCTGCAGCTTAATATAGCCGTCGATTTTCTTCGCCATGCTCTTATCTCCTGGGTTCCAACGCCGTTGTAGTCACCGCTTTACACGGACCGCTACGCGGGCTCCCCATCTTCACCGCCGAAGCGGTGTTCACTTTAGGACAAGCTTACGCTTGCCCCACCCGATCAGGCTTTTTCGACCTGACCAAACTCTAGTTCTACGGGCGTTGATCGCCCGAAGATCAGCACCGCCACATTCAGGCGGCTCTTTTCGTAATTCACATCCTCAACGACACCATTAAAGTCGTTGAATGGCCCATCAACGACCCGCACCATTTCACCGGGCTCAAAGACCGTCTTAGGCCTCGGCTGGTCAACGCCCGCCTCGACGCGCTGAAGGATCACATTGACCTCCGCGTCGGTAATCGGAGAAGGCTTATCGGCCTTGCCACCAATGAAGCCCAGCACGCGTGGTGTATCTTTTACCAAGTGCCAGCTGTCATCGTCTAATTCCATCTGCACCAGCACATAACCGGGGAAGAACTTACGCTCTGTCTTGCGTTTCTGCCCGCCCTTCATCTCGATCACTTCTTCGGTAGGCACAATGATCTCACCAAAGCGATCCTGCATATCCAGCCGCTCAATGCGCTCCTGGATGGCAACCGCTACTTTCTTCTCATACTGAGAATAGGCATGCACTACGTACCACTTTAAAGCCATATTCCTACCCTCAACCAAGAATCAAAGACGCGAGCCAGCCCAGCACACTGTCGAGGCCCCACAAAATCAGGCCTGTCACAATCACAAAGACAAATACAATCAATGTCGTTTGCGTAGTCTCCTGACGCGTGGGCCACACGACCTTGCGAATTTCATTACGCGAGCCCTTAACCAACGTAAAAAAATCACTGCCTTTCTGCGTGAGAGATGCGAACCAGCCAGCCAGCAAGGCCAAAGCCAACAGCGCCAAGACCCGGTAAAGGATCGGCTGATCGCCATAATAGCTATTGCCAAAGATGCCGCCGGCGACCAGCACCAGAACGACAGCCCACTTTAGCGAATCAAGCCTGCTTGTTGCGGCTTCACTCATGTCTCTCTCTCCATTCACTGGCTACGGCCATCGCCGACTACCAGCCTCTTTTTACCACCTAGGCGTCGTGCCTAAGGTGGCAGGCCAGGAGGGAATCGAACCCCCAACCTGCGGATTTGGAATCCGCTGCTCTGCCAATTGAGCTACTGGCCTTCCACTCCTGTACGCCATCTCCGGGCAGCCAACACCGCTTTTCCAGAGACGACGAAGCCGAACAGCCAAAAGAGGCGGTTCGGCCCATTCGTCAGGCGGTCTCACGACCGCCAATCTGTCTTACTCGAAGATCTTAGCGACGACGCCAGCGCCTACCGTTCGACCACCCTCACGGATCGCAAAACGAAGCCCTTCTTCCATCGCAATCGGCGCAATCAACGTC
>Ga0115552_1001502_pt1 | contig 13469 bp, 13 predicted proteins | sample COGITO_mtgs_1103_3_FD_87178 | JGI IMG/M metagenome (GOLD analysis project Ga0115552, IMG submission 87178) | Pelagic marine microbial communities from North Sea - COGITO_mtgs_110328 | ecosystem: Environmental > Aquatic > Marine > Epipelagic | place: Germany:Helgoland, sampling site Kabeltonne...
AACTCCCACCATCTTGTTTTCTTTTAATTCTTTTATGATTTCGTCAACAGGATATTCCCCTTCAATGTTGTGTCCTAGGAATGGGTTCTTCCAATTCAAATGTATTTTTTCTGAGGCCGCTATGCAACCCAGACTGGATCCTGAATCTCCTGGATTTGGTATTATCCATATGTTGTCAAACAATCCTAGATTCGCAAGTGTTCTGTTTGCGGCACAGTTCAACGCCACCCCGCCGGCGTATACCAAATTCCTACTGCCATACTTGGATGCCCTCAGGAAAAGGTCTGCAAGTATCTCCTCCGTGACTGCTTGTATACTCGCGGCAATGTCCATTACATCTGCTTCTGGATGCCAGTCGCTCAATCCTCTGTGTAAATTCTTCTTAAGTTTAAAAGGAGACTGATGCACGAAGTCTTCGTATATGTCGTCCTTGTATATGGGTTTGCCATATGCGGCCATGCCCATCAGGATGTATTCCTCTTCCGCAGGTTTCAGTCCGCAACGATGTGTGAATGCTGAATACAATATACCCACCGAGTGTGGATAGTTGATTGTTTCTTTCCTGTCAATCCATACCTTGTCAGCAGTCGATATACTGACAGTTTCCCATTCTCCTATTGCGTCCACTGTTAGTATAGTTGCTCCCTCTTCCTTGAATGGTGATGTGAAATATCCTGCCGCGGCGTGTGAGTCATGGTGTTTGACATACTGATCAATTTTTATTCCAAAGTGATCCAAATGCCAGCTTGGTAGTTCCGTGTAACTTAAAGCATCTCCCCATTGTCCTGCATACAGTTGTCTTGTTTTCTTCAACCAAGGTTTCTCATAATAAACAACTTTGTCAAATGGACCATATGTCATTGCTTCGTTTACTATTTTCCAATTAAGAAAGTGATCATTTTTAACCCTTGAATAACGTTCACTGTGTGCCGCCCATAATATCTCCCTGCCGTCTACCACAGACATAGATGCATCGTGGTTCATGCAGTTGATTCCTAGTATTCTCATTGTATGTTAAACCACCCTTTGGCTCTTTTCTTGAACACTTCCCATTTTTCTAATTCTATGTCGTATTCAAAGTTCTGCGTTGTTAGATTTACTTGTACTTCCTTTGCACCATTCTTTAAATGGAACTTCCTTGCCATGTCTGTCAGTGGACTTAGTGTTATTAATCTGTGTAAGTGGCTTGATTGTTTGATCATCTTGTACACTTCGTTTACCATGTGTTTTCCGCCACCCTTCTTCTTGGCCCATACCGTGTATGCTATCGCCATAGAACCCTGTACACCTGCCCTGTGTACTGCCTGCATGGCGGCATCCCGGCTCATCGTGTCCATCTCTTCCACACTTGTTGGGACATCGTGCGTGAATGCAAAACACATCACTGCGGCGATGTCGCCTTCCTCGTCCTTGATCCCGTATATCTTCCTGCCGTAGGCCTGTCTGAACTCCAGGCTCAACTCTGGTCTCACGGGATCCTCAGAGACATCTATGAATGGCATCTCCACCAGTTCGAACTTGGGTGCCTTTGCAAACACCTCCTTGATACGTTTCTTTAGTTGTTCCATATTATTTGTATATGAATGGGTCTTTCTTCTTCAGTTCTTTCAGTCTCTTACGATAAGCAAGTTCTTGCTTGATCTTGTTGATGATCTTCTTCATCCATGTGAACATTATTTGTCTCCTATCAGTTTGTTAAAAGTCGGTAACATTAATTGTACAGCATCTTCATGGGCTTTGTCTAGTGGATGTGTTGTGCCACGTTCATAATTTTCCATCAAAGACCATTGGTTGAATCCCATCATCCTTTCACCGAAACTAAACCACTTGGTGAGATCTATCTCCCTGTGCAGTCCGGCCATGAACGGATCTAGGTCCTTGTGGTGTTTGAACTCGTTGTAGAACAGGCTGTTGTCTGCCAGTGTGAACATGAATGGTATTTTCTTTTTCTCCAAGATGTTCTGTAACCAGATGATGCTCTTCCAACTGAGGTAGGTCTCGTGGTACTCATTGGCCGCATGTCTGTATATGGCTTCGGCGAAAGGTTTCACTCCGGTTTCCTGTAACGATTCCTGCCTACGTTTCCAATGTTCCTGTTGAACTTCTGATCCTGCCAGTGCTCGATGTCTTTCCTCGCTGGCCATGTCAGTGTCCCATGGCGATATCGTGGCCCAACGTGTGCCCTCTAGCTCTTTGTGTCGGGGCATGGCCCAGTCGTATCTGGAGTTGAAACTCCACATCACTGTCACACACTTGATATCATCTACACCTTTCTCTTTATGGGCATGTTTAGACACCGCATTGAAAACCCTACGTGCTATTCCTGGATTTCCTGTGCCCGGGAAGGCCGTTGATACGAATTCGTATCTCTGCAAGTAATTCGACGTTTTGGTGGGCACACGTGTCGACTCATTCAGCCCATAGGCCCATGACTTCTTTGATGGTTCCTTTCCGGAGTCATCATCGCTCAACTCATGTCCAAATGTGAAACTGCAACCGCCTGCTATAAATTTACGCATATATCTCCAGTACATTATTTAAAAGCGGAAAGACTTCTCCAAAATTTTCTTTCCTGTATCCGTCTATCTGTTTAATTTTACGTGTCAGCGAATCCTTATAGTCATCCATAACTGTCAGTGGCTCGCTATTGAGATAATTTACAGCATCCATAATTTCTGTTTTTCTTGTTTTTGTTTTTAACAGTTTATCAGTTATTTTTTTTTTCAAATCCACTGGCAACTGTTGTATATCAAATTCCATCGGATAGTGTAATATGTTTATGTACCAAAAGTCCGGTCCCCACTCATCGATGTATGGTGCCAGTTCATCTAGATAGGCTATGTTGAAAACATTTATTGTTGTACATACCTGCATTGATAGATTCTTCAGTCCAGAGTTTTTAAATTTTAAGATGTTTTCGTTGACAGCGTCCCACCTCGCTGGGTGTCTCTGGTACTCGAATCTCTCTTTTATATCGTCAATGCTGAACGCCACTTCGATTTTTTTGAAGTGCGGCCATATCTCGTTCAACTCTTTCTCAGGAAACTGCGTGCCGTTTGTGTTGTAATGCACTTCGATGTTTTTCGCCACTCCCGCATCCACACAACGCTGGAGTAGTTGAAATTGTTCTTTTATCATCAACGGCTCTCCGCCTGTTATCTCGAAAAATCTTATTGATTCTATGTGTTTCTCTAGATCTTCATAAAATTTGTTTTTTTGTCTTGGCCACAGCCCATCCTTGTTGTATTTTGTCCAATAATCTTTATTATCGGGATCAAACTTTGCCATCTCGTTGGCCCAAATTGAGCTCGAGTGGGGAGAACATATTCTACATTTTAGATTACAAATGTTTCCCAATTTGAGATCAATGAATCTAGGTGCAACGATATTTTTGTTGACGTGTATTTGTCCTATCGCCGTGGCCTTGTGCCACATATGCTGTCTTTTTGACGTGTTGCCTGCGGCTTCCTGTTTCCAACAACTGTCACAGGCAGAAGGCTTCTCACCTGCCAAGAACCGGTCCCTTAGATCATTCATGGATTTTGAATTCATCACCTCGGTTATGGAATGTTCCTTAGTGGTGTATTTCTTCCCGTCGGGATCTGTCAACACGTCACTGTACACACAACAAGGTTTGTATGTTCCGTCTGGCCTGGTCTCAATACCAGCCCACGGTATCATGCACATGTTTGATTTTATATACTTGTCCACCATTCCAATGCCTTTTTATTCTTTGCTAAAATTTTCTTTATATCGGTTCCCCTGATTCTGTCTAAACGTTCTATTTCAGCTTTACCGTTTTTCTGTCCTTTTGTGTACTCCTCTTTACTGTAAGTAAGTTCGTTGTTCCTTTTTTGCTTCTGCATCTCATCCAGCTGACCAAAAAAATTATTTAAATTCTTGTTTTTATATTTGATTGTTTTTTCTCTGACTTCATCAATGATCTCGCTCATTATGTCGTATGGCATGAACAACGGTGCCATGGCGTTATCATTTGAGAAGTTAAACACCTGTTTGGTCAGTAATTCTATACCCAATTCGTTGCTCAACTTGACCATGTTCTCTAGATCAAACAATCCCGGAAGTGTGATGGTCAGATCCAGTTGCATCCGTTTAAAAGCATGGGCGTTATCGCAGAATTTCAACCCGTATTTTATGTTCTCCAACCATTCGTCATATTTCAATCCAGTGCGTATGTACTCACCCACTTCCCCTGTGGCGTCTATGGATGCACATATCTGGAATTTAGGGAAATACTGTAATACGTCGTCGAACAAATTCTTACCATAAAAATTTATCCTGCTCATGTTAGAATTGTACCTGGCAAGTACTTGATCCTGATACCCTAATTCAACTATCCTGGCCATGGCTGTCCAGTGTATCTTCCACATCAGCGGTTCTCCTCCACACCAGTATATCTCTGTTATTCGTTTGTCCTCTACTGCTTCTGTGAATTCCTTTACTACTTCCTGATCATGAAATTTCTCTAATTTTTCCTTGATGTCCTTCCTGCCCCATATCCTGTAATGTTCGTAGTCACCTTTTCCGTGTTTCCTGTTTTCGGTCTCCCAAGTACTGCTTAACATGTCTCCACACATCCTACAACTAAAGTTGCAAAGGTTCGAGAAACGATAGTCAAAACTCTCCACTTTCATTGTCGTGGCTCCAGTTTCGTCTGTGGATTCATACACCTGTTCCATCTTGTCCTTGTAGTACCAGTTGAAGTGTTGTCTGTACACCTGCTCGTTCAATAACCTGTCATTACACACTGCACATTGTGGTATCTCTTCTCCTGCTAGTAATTTCAATCTAACACTTTTCATATATTCACTGTTCCAGTGCTCGTCTAATGTTGTCAGATTGATTTTGTCGTTGTGGCCTTTTGGATCTATTGTATCAATATACTGTTTGAAGTTCTCCGAAGACTCTCTAGAACTACAACATAATCTTCTCTCCATCTGTGGTGACAGATATGTGTGCGTCCACGGTGCCATGCAGAATGTTTTGTTGCCTTGGCTGGGTTTAATTCTTTTCATACAACTCCGTTAGTTCAGGAAATGCTTCTAGTATGTTTTCATCTCTGATATCATCAATACGTTTCATGCTGTCTTTGAACTGTTGTATATCTTTAAAATTATCTCTTCTCATCATGTAATCTAGTCCTGCTTCAAGCCCTTTTGTAGCTCTAGTTAAATGATCCAAGGGGCGTAACCATTCTATGTGTTTCTCATATTTCTTTTTTACTTTTTGTTTAAATGATTCTGGCAATAGGTCTATACGTTGTCCATATGGATATTGTAATAGATTAAAATTAAAATCCTGTGGCTTCAGTAATCCTTGATCTACCCAACTTCTGTGGAAGTCCACTATGTGTAATGCATTAATAAGTCCCACTGTACTTGATATATAAAAATCAACTTTTGGACAAACTTCTAACATACGTTTCCTGTTTTCTACAATGTCTTTCCATACAGTACCCTTACGCATAAACTCTCCCCTGGCTCCTTCTGCGTCTAGACTTGCTCCTATAGAAACAGAATCAAATTTGTTCCAAAGTTCTAGTACATCCATGTCTTTAAACTTTAGTCTTGTGAAGTTTGTGTTGTAGATTAATCTCACGTGATACATTTTACGTCTGTCTAGTTCTTTTAATATTCTATAATGTTCTTCCATTATAAGTGGTTCACCGCCTGCGAAATAGAACTGCTCCACGTGTTCAAACTGTTCCAACATCTGTTCCCATATGTCGTTACTACTCCTGCCCACTTTTAGAATCTTTGCGTGTTCAGGCGGCTTGCCTGTAAGTTTTTTATGATCTTCATACCAGTTAGAACTGAACCATGTACCACAACTCCTACAAGCGAGATTACATAGATTACTGAATCTTATATCCCAATACTTTATAACAAAATCTGCAGATCCATCTGCTTGGGTGTTCTCTACCATGCCGATGTTGTGACCAAAGTGTTTGTTCGAACTTAAACGTAGTGAGAAAAATCCCGACTCTTCTTGATCGTAACATTTAGTACACTGCTTACTTGGTTTGTTGGCCAACATGTTCAGACGCATCTGCTTCATATCTGTGCCGTTAAAAACTGTTTCCATGGAATCCTTGTTGAGATCTCCAACAGGATATTTGTCTAATGAGAAACAACATGGATATGCCCTACCGTCTGGAAATGCATGTATGTGTTGCCATGGCAACATACAGAATGTATCACTCTTGATCAACAGCTCCTTTTCATTAGGAGTCATGTCTTTAATTTTTAGTTTCTCGGGCTCTTTAGCCCCATACTCATATGCCACGATACCATTCTCCTATTATTGGGAAAGTCTTTTCAAAATCTTTTCCGCTTCGTCTATCGTATTGACTGTAAAATGCTTTGAAATCTTTCTGTAACTTGTCTTGTTCTGCCGCACCCGCGTGTGGTGTTTTAACAACATCTAGATAATCTATCAATCGCTGTGTTTGATTGACTTCCATATGCTCCAAGTGCCTCACATTGTTATTTAAAAACTTCTGTATGTCCCCTTTAAATTTATTTCTTAGGTCATCCGGTAACACAAGCGGTGATTGGAAGCTAGGGAATCTCAATATATTGAGTGTGTAGTTGAGTGTTGGTCCATACACCTTACTTGCACTCTTGAACCACACCATTTTCTCCAGTAGCTCAGGCAACGTTTCTAAACACAGTGCATTGATAGTACACATGTTGTGAATCTCTGATGGGACTTTATCAACCATCATGTGTAACAGGTTCGAGAACCAATCTCCGTAGTCTAACCCGTCCCTGATGTATTCTGCCTGTTCGAATGTTGCTTCCATGCTGGTGTAAAGATGGAAGTTCTTGAATCCCTTTAGTTTTTTCTTGAATCTATCTATGATGCTCTGCTTCGCACCCAGGTTAGAGTTGATCGCAATACGCATGTTGGGATTCATCCTATCGCCCTGTTTTTCAATCCAGTCTAACAACTTCCATAGGTTGGGGCTCATCATGGGTTCCCCACCTGTTATCCTCAACTCATCTAGGCTCTTGTGTAGATCTGTTTCCCACCATTTGTAGAATGCTTCGACATACGGATTTGTCTCATCTTTCTTGTATGGCTCGGCCGAATCATGTGCATGGGTGAAGTGATTACGTCCATCTGTTTCCATTCCTGTGTATGGCCCTAACCTCTTGATGTTGTTTGCCCATGTGGAACTGAATGCAGGATTGCAATATGTACAAGCGAAGTTACATGTCCTATCAAATGCTATTTCTAAAGTTTTAAGATTCCAATCCGTGTCTGGATCTGATTTGTGTGCTTCTTCTAATGCTTGATCAGTGAATATTTTTGATTTGTAAACCCTGTCACTGATATTGTTCCTGTTGATATCTTCTATCTTCCAACAGTACTCACAACCCTTGGGTCTGTCTCCGCACTGCATCTGTTTACGTTCTAATTTCTTTTGCTTCGTGTTGTGTATTGCACTTGGATTTGTTTTTATTTCTTCTAGATCGATCTTGTGCGGAAGCGGGTGGTGACAGCTTGTGGTCATTCCACTGCCTAACCATATGGTCGCATTGTACCACTTGGCTCCGCAGAAACTTGCACTCTTCGGATCTAGTATTTGTTTTTTATATTCTAGATCATTCATGTGTTCTTACACTCCATGTAAAATTCCTCCATCTCGGGAAAGATGTTCAGGAAGTTTGTACTACGTCTTCTATCGTGTTCGTTAAAAAATGCGTAGAAGTTCTTTTTTTGTTGCGTACTTGCGTCCGCATTTTCTCGCCAGTGTGCGAGATTGCGTTGCATCTTCTGGATCTCGAAGTCCTTGAATATGTGTAAGCCGTGTTCCTCTCCGGAATTTTTCTGCATGTACTCTATGTTGCTCTCGTGTATGCTCTGGTACGACTCTGGTAGCAGTGTGATCTGTTGCCATGCAGGTTGTCTCAGCACGGGCACATCGAACCATACCCTCTGATAGGTCTTGGAGTATTTGGTCCTCAGTTCCAGTATCTTCTCCAACAGCTTGTCCATACTGGTGATGCTTAGATTGTTGTATGTGCATATGAAAGTTATCGAGTTACGCACAGGAATACGCTCCAGGAACTCCTCCACGTTGTCCATCATGTAGTTGAAGTCCAGTCCATTACGTATGTACTCTGCTCGTTTGCCCCATGCATCTACGCTGACGAACTGCATCAGATGTTCCACTTTCTCATCCATGCATATGTTCTTGGCCATGTTGAAGTACTTGTCTTTCAGTTTCTTGTCTGCGGGGCACATGTTTGATGTCACATTTAGATGTAGATCCTTCTTGGGATGGTCCATTATGTACTGGAACACCTTGTACGTGTTGACATCCATCATGGGTTCTCCGCCCGTCATACGGAAGTGCTTTAGATTCTTGTACAGCGTGGGCCACCATTTCCAGAAAGCAGTCACGTAAGGATTGTCCTCCCTGTTGGGTATGGGTTTGCGTCTTCCCTGGAAGTGTTCTGGTGCATTGTGGGGAGGAGATGTGGGATATTGGCCATACCTGTCAATCTCCTTGCCCCACGTTGTTGAGAACTGTGGAGAACAGTAACTACACTTTAGATTACAAGCATTGTTAAAGTTCACTTCCACATACCTCGGTGTCCAATGTTCGTCTATTGGATTCTTTCTGATGTCTTCGAAGTCCTGCATGGCCCATGGTTCACCGGACCTGTAGTGCCTGTCTGACATCTCCCCGGTCTTCTCCATGTTCCAACAGTATGAACAACCCTCAGGTTGTTCGCCTTCGAGCATCTGTTGTCGTTGATTCAGTTTCTCTTGTGTGTTGTGCAGTGCCGCGGGATTCAGCTTGACTGCGTCTGCGTCCATCTTGTGCAGTGGTGGATGGTAGCATGAGTTGGTCAGTCCCGTGGGTAGATGCAGTGATGTCTGATTCCACTTGGCCAGGCACATGGTAGGTGATACCGTGGCCAGCTTCTCTTTTGCCTTCAGTGCGTCCTGTTTGTAATCACTAGTACTCACGATCTTGTACTCCCCTGTTCCTGTGTTGTGGCATCACGAACCTGTAGAACCTGCTGTCTGCCTCGTCCATTTCAGCAATAGGTATGTCTATCTGCTGTCTTAGACTGTTGCCGAACATTTGTAATTCCTCGTCCATGCTTTCTGTTGTTATTGATTCGTAATAACTTTTCATTTCATCCAAATCACTGATCTTGAAAAGGTCGTTGTTGTCTTCTATCACGGTATAAAAACAACCCATCCGTGCACCTAGCATGGCATACTTCCCATGGTCAACATCTGCACCTATCGAACACCACGTGCTGAGTATCTGTAAGTTGTTTTTCCAGATAGATTTAAAATCCCCCGCGGGTATTGGTTTGCCTTTTTCCGTGCTCATCTTGACACCTTCCCTGTAACCTGCTATGAAGGCCTGTTGTGAAGTTGCATTGATGACTGTTGTCGAATAACAGTTGTGTAGATTTTCATGAGGCATCCCCCAACAGAAATCCATTCTGTTTTCTTCTGTTTCTGCATTCTCGTGTGTCTTCATGTTTAGGCAGGTTTCTTTGTTCCATCCAACAAGTCCACCGTTTCCGTACACCAACCCGTTGACGTTGTTCCTTGCCCTCCATCTGTGTACTGCTTTTTCATTTGTCTTTGTCCAGTCCAGTGTTTGCAACAGGAAACTTTCATCTATGATGTTGTCCCCGTCCACGCTTATGAAGAAATCTGTCTCTGCTGTCTCGGCCGCGGCCTTGTGTGCCGAATCGAATCCCTTCACACCGTCCACACGTTTTGCCCATGGCACCTTGTTCTTGAGGTCTGCCCAATTCTCTTCCCGATTGGGTTCAGCATAACTGATGTACACGAAATCTAGATCACTTACTCTGATTCTGTCTGCCATGTGTACCCCTCCTCTGCTATTCTTTCTAACCAGAAAGGATCACCGTTGTGGAAATGACCGCCCGTTTTATCTTTTTTAAGAGTGGGCAATCTACGTTTACTTTTTTTTTCCACAGGTTTTGGAATTATTTTATCCCCATCTAATGTAAATGCATCTTCACCGTTCGTAGCTTTCAAGATTTCTAATTTTTTTTCGAGACTGACTTCTATGGTCTTTCCCTGTATAGTCACAGTGTGTATTTTCTTTTTAACAGGTGGTAGATTATCTAGTGCTTTCAAAAGTTCGTCCACTTAATTCTCCTATCATTTTCTTGTTGTGGTAGTGTACTATCCTCTGCTGTCTGTGTCCGCCCATGTACAGCCTGTTTCCGATCTTCATGGAATTCAGGTAGTTGTCATTTTCAAATCTCTTGCCTATTTTGTTTATGTGCTGTTTGTTGTGCATGAACTCGAACCACTCATACTCTACCTTGTCCTGCTGTAAAGGATCCTGTATCTTGTTGGCCAGGGCATACACCACGTCTGTTGTTGGTTGCTCATCATGACAGTCCACTAGAACTGTTTCTTTGACTTGTTTCCAGTTTTTTGTGATTGTCTCACATAAGTCATAGAAATGTTTTGCTTTTGTGCTCTTCCTGAAGTAGTGCAAACCGTCATACACATCGGGAAGATCATTCCTTGCGAACAACGTCCTGTAGAAACTGTGTTTTATCACTTCGTCCTGATAGTTCCTGCAATGGTATGAGAACACTTGATCATGTTGCCATAGATAGTTCCACCACCAGTCAGTGTTCTGTGTGAATAACATGTCGGCTGTGAGTTTTATGGTGTGCGTGAATGGTGTGTAGTGGAATACTTTGTATTCGTTGTTGAGTTTCCATTCCTGATCTGCACTGTCATCTTGCTTCAATACCTTAACAAAATTAAACAGTTCTTCCTTGACCGGTTTGTCTGTTATCACACATACCTTGTTGTGCTTGTTGAATTTCTTTATGCTCTTTGCCAGTTCTCTGCTGAGCTCTATGTAATCTGTCGTTGAGTTGTTCAGTGCGAACCACACATATCCCCTATCCATTGCACCACTCCTTGTCCATCACATGTACATCCTGTCCTGAAGTGAAATTGACATTGTTATTATACTTGAACACTATGCCGTCCTCGTCGCTGTCAATCACATCCACACTGTCCGCCAACATGGCCATGGGTGTGGGTATTCGATTTCCTAGATTCAACTGGTGCAGTGCTATCGCGAAAGCATAATCGTTCCTGTAATTTATGTAACGTATCCTGTAGAGATTCCTGTAGTGCGGATAATATTCCTGTACGTGTCTTATCATGTCAAATATCGCACAGGTGTTTGCACTTTTACGGAAAAGTGTGACCGTTGCCCATACCAAGGGAAGTGTGCTTTCGTCCTTGCCCATTATCATATCCTTGCCTGTTAGGTCATGCACCCGGTCATGCAACAGCATGTCAAACTCAGTGTTTGCCAATTCCAATAGTGTGGAAGAGAACACGAAATAGTCACAGTCCATCAGTATGGTTGTGTCGTAGGGCGAATGTTCATATGCCAAGGCACGTTCCTTGTTGTACCATGCCACACTTTTTCCCCTGTAGGGTCTTGTGTTGGTGGTCATGACCTCCTCTACCAGCTTGTAGTTGATCATGCCCATGGGCTTGAACTTCTTGAATGTTTCTATATTGGTGACTATTGTTATTTCTAGTTTCAAGTGTTTCCGTATCTGTGCCACGCAACGTTCTGCCAACAGATGATAGTTTACATCAGGAGTGTCGAAACAGTACATCAGTACACCGGTTGTCATTATTTTCTCTTTTTTGCGAGCTCTTGGTGTAGCTGTTGATATGTGTTCAGTGTTTCCTGGTTTCTTTCTATTAATTTGTTTAGGAAATCATCTGGATCCTTGATGTGACAGGGATTATCATTAACATCTAACACGTAGAAATCTTTGTTGTGTTGTTTGAGTGTGCTCACTAGGTTCATGGTGTCGGCATCCGCCGTGAACAATCTCTCGTTGTAGGCCAACAGCTGTCTTGAACGCAGTTTCTCTAGTGCGTTCTTCTTAGCCTGTGCTACTTCGAAGTTGAGGTCTGATTGTTTCTTAATATTGCCAATATCCATAACTGTATTATACAGTTAATTATTGTTAAGATCAATACCCAAAAATTTTATTCATTGATTAAATGTTTGTTTGTGAGTGTACTAATACCGGTCACTAGTAGTACACCACGTGGTTTGTCACCTGAGTAAACCAGACTGTGTACGAAATCCATGTTGTTTATGAAAACGGGTTTACTGACATCGATCATTCCTACATTCTTAAATTTGAATTGTACCTGCTTATGGTCTCCTGCTATGCGTAACCACAACTGCGAAGGTCCTTCGATGATGTGTTTACCACTGAAGTAGTGGCAATCATCCCTGTGTATGGGTATCACTGAATTTGGAGCCAATTCAACATATGTGATCTGCAACACTTCAACAAATCCAACCTGTTGCATGGCCTTCCTTAGATTTTTATTTTTTATCTGTCCTGTTTTCATGGTCGGCAGTCCTGGACTTTTTTTCCACGACTTACAATGTCCTTGTCCTGTGAATTTCTCATCTATGTACTGCAAGTCCTCATCAAGGTCTGTGGCAGGATCTATCGCTGTGACCGGATCGCCATCATACTCTATGTATGGAAGTTTGACATAATCAGTTTTCATGAACCAGAATGGTCCATCGCCATTGCCAAAGAACTTCTTTATGTGTTCAGGAACGAACTCACCCTCGACTTTCTCATTCCAACTGACTGTTTGCATATACTTTTTCGACAGGTCCTTGACTCTTAATAAGTCGTCCTGTGCTATACAACTCGATATCCTTGTGTACCATTCGGTCAGGTCACTGTTCAGCCATATCTCGTAGCCTTTCTCGGTCTCTTGTCCGCAATTGATGTAATATTTTATCCCGTGGCCGCCCACTTCTATATTGACTATCTGTGTTCTCTTTAAAGGTATTGTTATCTTGTGCCATCCCAGTGGCAGATCAAATATCAAACCATGTATTACAGTTTCACCGTTGAGGTCCTGACATTCTATCTGTGCGTCAGTCTTGGTATGTATGTGTACTTGCATATGCAATATTTAATTGCACAATAGGCCTGGTGGAAATTATTATGCTGTTGTGTTGGACACCTCAGCACTAGCTGACAGTGTGTACACTGGATCTAAACCCTGTGCTGTCGTTGGTAGCATCAGCTTGGTTGCGAAGTCTGTAGTACCGATAAAGTTCTCGAACTGATCAATTGATGATGTGTTACCATCAGTGTAAAGTATGTCTCCTCCGTCTGCGTCCGTCAAACTCATCTTGATTGTTATTACTGTTGTTGAACCTGCTGTGGCGTTGGCCTTGATTTCACCTTTCAGGGTCATTGAAGTGTATGTGCCGTTGGCCTGAGTCAGTAGGAACACTGTCTGGTATGATGTCGTCACGTCCTGGAATCCAATCGCAAGACCGTCTGTGGTCAGTGTCTCTGTTGTTCCTGATCTTGTTGAAGCAAGAGAGGCTATGTCGAAGT
>Ga0115552_1001504_pt1 | contig 13464 bp, 7 predicted proteins | sample COGITO_mtgs_1103_3_FD_87178 | JGI IMG/M metagenome (GOLD analysis project Ga0115552, IMG submission 87178) | Pelagic marine microbial communities from North Sea - COGITO_mtgs_110328 | ecosystem: Environmental > Aquatic > Marine > Epipelagic | place: Germany:Helgoland, sampling site Kabeltonne...
CCTCTTCTTTTGGTGGTGTTCGTGGTAAAAGAAGAGCGCTTTTGTCTTCCTCTTCTTTCGCGCATCAATCATCTCGCGCGCGAAATCCGCTCGCCGGTTTATCCTCTCGCGGATTCGCTCGAGGATTCGTTCGATATAATTTCCAGGAGGAGGACGACAACGTCTCGTTCGCGACTCTGAACAAGACGAAAAGAAGATTCCAAAACGTGCGCCCGAGAAACAGCAACTTCCCGTCCGGGAACAGCGCGACCGAAATCGAGGACTGCTTATCGGACGAAGAGTGCAAAGATCAACTCATCGAAGGGTTAGAGAAGAGTTTAAGCTCCAGTCGAGAGGAGGAAAAAGAGGAAGAGAAGAAAAAGAAAGAGGAAACGAAAACAAAAACGGCGTTAGTCTCTTCCGCGGAAGGAAGTGAGACGAAACCAAAAAAGCGAGAATTCGTCAACGCGAAAGGGTACGACGGGGACGAGTGTTCCGTGGACGAGGATAACTGCGCGGTGTCGGAACCACCGCTGAACTTTGGCCGATTGCGATCGGTCGGGACTATTTCTCGGTCGTTTGAGATTTGGACGTTTGCGTTTACGTTTGTTATTCGAAGGGTGAGTTTGGGGTTGAAGTGGACGTATAAGGGCGGGTACACGGAAGAGAAGAGAACGGCGAGATTGGAACGGTTGGCGAAGTGGTTGAGACTCGGGTTGTTGAGGTTAGGTCCGACGTTTATTAAGGTTGGGCAGCAATTCAGTACGAGGGTGGACGTGTTGAGTCCGCAGTTTATCCGCGAGTTGGAGAAATTGCAAGATCGCGTGCCACCGTTTCCAACGGATATTGCGAGAGAAATTTTAACCGAAGAGTTAGGGAAGCCAATTGACGACGTGTTCGATGACTTTGACGACGTCGCGTTGGCGGCAGCGTCGCTCGGACAAGTGCACTTGGCCAAGTTGAAAACCACGGGGGAGCAAGTCATCATCAAAGTTCAACGACCTGGGTTGAAGGAGATTTTCGACATCGATTTGAAAAACTTGAGAGTGATTGCGAAGTGGTTGCAGTCGGTCGATCCAAAAAACGACGGCGCAAAGAGAGATTGGGTGGCTATTTTCGACGAAACCGCGAGAGTGTTATACGACGAAGTCGATTACACGAACGAGGCGCAAAACGCGACGGATTTCGCGAAACAATTCGAAACGCAAGATTGGATTAAAGTGCCGAAAATCTTTTGGGATTACACTTCTAGACGCGCGATGTGCATGGAGTACGTCCCAGCGACGAAGATTAACGATTTAGCCGGAATTCAAGCCATGAATGTTGATCCGGATCGCATGGCGAGATTGGCGGTGGAGGCGTACCTTCAACAAGTCTTGAGATTTGGATTTTTCCATGCGGATCCGCACCCTGGGAACGTTGCCGTGGATAACAAAGATCCAGAAGGCAAAGGTCGATTGGTCGTTTACGATTACGGCATGATGGGTAGAATTCCAGACGAAACTAGAGCTGGTTTGTTGGACTTATTTTACGCCACCTACGAAGGGTCCTCGAAATCCGCCACCAAAGCGTTGATCAAGATGGGCGTTTTGGTCGATACCGGCGGCGATTTAACCGCGGTAGAAAGAACGGCTGGTTTCTTTTTGGAAGCGTTCGGGAAAAGAATCAACTACCAAGAATCTAAAAGAGCGGAAGATAAAGAGGCGTTCGAAAAGGAATTCAAAGAACCGCGAACGAAGGAAGAGAAGCAAGCGGTCAGAAAGAAAATTTTGACGAACATCGGGGAAGATTTGATGGTGGTGTCTAAAGACCAACCGTTTAGGTTTCCGGCTGAGTTCACTTTTGTGGTGGTGCGTTTTATTGTGTGCTCGATTTGCTTTTTTCACTACTCGTTGTTCGTTTCTTTGTTTGTTTGTTTATTTGTTTGTATATTCGCGCTCGAAAAGGGGGGTATATATACGAAAGAGCGTGTGACGTGCGTTTGCTGTGAAGAAAACTCATCTAGAATTTTATGCACTTCGTGAGACTTTGCGTCGCTGTCGAAAACAAGGCATTGTGGTTTCTCTGAGCAAACAGCACATCACTTCGTCGTGTGTACTCGATCGTCACTGTTCCTTCCTTCCTTCCTATTCTGATGAGCATTCTTACTGACTTTTTTTTATCTCTTTTCTTATATATTACAGAGAGCCTTTAGCGTCCTCGACGGCATCGGCAAAACGCTCAACAAAAAGTTTGATATTGGTGAAATCGCAGCGCCATACGCGCGTAACTTGCTCATCGAAGCCAACCCGGATGCGCTTCCGCCGCAAGTTGTTACCGCGCAGCGCGAATGGTTGAAGAGAGCTGACGCGCAAACGCGAGCGGTTGTGAACTTGTTCAAGGCGCCGGACGCGATCGAGTCCATCGCCGATATCATTCGAAGAATTGAAACCGGTAAGTTGAAAATCAGAGTCCGCGCTTTGGAAGTTGAACGCGCGGTTGAGAGAGTTGCGGTGACGCAAGACATTACTTTGAAAGCGTTGATTGCGTCGTGCATGGCGAACATTGGGTGCGTCTTATGGGTAACCAATCCGGGATTGTATCTGATCCAAGCGAAAATCGCGTTGGGCTTAGCCACCGTGATGATGTTGCAAGCGGTCAAAGGACAGTTGACTTTGAGCAAGATGTTGAAGAAAGAAGCCAAGTACTCCGGAGCGGATTAATACATAAATCAAAATGCATTGTAAACGAGAATTATTATAACAAGTAAGTTTTATAAGTACAATCTCTCTCTGTGTTCTCGTTCGTGTTGGCGTTATTTCTCTCTCTCTCTCTCCTTCGCTCTCTCTTTTCGCTCCATCTAAATATTATTATCATCGTGCACTAAAAATCACAATCTGTGCGGAACTCAAAGTGTTGAGCGTCTGCGTTGTTATTCATGACTCCTGCTTTTTGGTACTGATCGACGCGATGTTCGAAAAAGTTCGCCTTGCCTTGCAACGAAATCGTCTCCATCCAATCGAACGGATTCTGCGCGTTATAATACTTACTCGCGCCCAACTGCACGAGCAAACGATCGGCGACAAACTCGACGTAATCTGACATTAAATCTGCATTCATGCCGACTAACGCGCAGCTCAACGCGTCGCAGACGAATTCTTTTTCGATTGCGACTGCGTTGGAGACAATCTCGTGCAGCTCCTCCTCGCTGAGCTTGTGCTTCAACTCGGAATACAGCTCGCAGGCGAAATCGCAGTGCAACCCTTCGTCTCGACTGATCAACTCGTTGGAAAACGTCAAACCTTTCATCAATCCTCTCTTCTTTAGCCAAAAGATGGCGCAGAAACTGCCGCTGAAGAAAATGCCTTCCACGCATGCGAAACCGACTAAACGTTCGGCAAACCTCGCCGACGAAGACTCGATCCATTTCATCGCCCAATCCGCCTTCTTTTTCACGGTTGGAATCGTATGAATCGCTCGAAACAAATTTCTCTTCTGAATTGGGTCTTTCACGTACGTCTCTAACAACAACGCGTACGTTTCGCTGTGAATATTCTCGATGGATTGCTGAAACGCGTAAAACGCTCTCGCCTCGGGAACCTGAATCTCTTTCATAAACCGCACGCATAAATTCTCCAAGACGATACCGTCCGAGGCGGCGAAAAACGCCAAAACGTGCGTGATAAAATGTTGCTCGTTCTCGTTCAACGTGATCCAATCTCTGTAATCGTACGTCAAATCAATCTCCTCCGCGGTCCAAAAGCTCGCCTCCGCTTTCTTATAATACTCCCAAATTCTCGGGTACTTCATCGGGAACAACGTAAATCGGTCCTCGTTTGGCATCAACAAAGGTTCCTCGGCGTCTAAAGCCGCGTTCACCATCGCTCTTTGCCTTTCTCTCCCTTCCTGCACTCTTTTCGCGTACGGCGAAGAGAAGCAAAACATATCCGCTTGCTCTTCGTCGTCCAAATGGATCGATTTGCGTCCTCCTTTCGGCGTGGACGGTACGTCTTCCTCTTCCTCTTCGCTCGACCACTCGCTCGTCTTCTCGCGACGACGCGGCGGCTCCTGAATCGGCGACGCCGCCACATCTTTCAACTCCCTCTCATATAGAACATCCGCGCTCCCTTTACTGCTCGTCGACGTCGAGTCGTCCGATGATCGATCGTTTTCCGAATCGTCCTCGTCCGCCAAAGTTGTCTCTAGACTCAAAAAATGTTTCCCTGAGTTCAACATCCCTGGTGGTGACGACGACGATCCTTCTAATTTTTCCTCCTTAGTCGTCGTCGTCGTAGTACTCGTAGTACTCGTTGTCGTCGCGCTGCTGCTCTTCTTTCCTTCAAACTCTCCTTCCGTTTCTTCTTCCTCGCAACTGTTCTCGCTCTTGGAATTATCAAACGTTAACTTCCGCTGAATATCTCTCGCTAAAAACGACATATCGTTAACACCAAGAGAGATTTTGAGAGTTCTCGCCAATCCAATTCAATTTTCTACAAAGAAATTCTCTCTCTCTTTCTCTCTCTCTCTCTTTTTCTTGTTGCAAAGTATTATTCAAATCGAGATCGATGTATTAATATCTCCCTCTCTCTCTCTCACTCTCTCTCTGTGTGTTCTTTCTTCTTCTTTAAATATGTGTGTAATAAAAGAAGGGACAAAAATCAGTTGTACGAAGTGACGTCTCTGTTGTTTTTGGCGGGAAGTTGTTTGATTTTTTTTTTGAGTGAAGAAGTTTAGGGTTTTATGAGTGTAAAAAAAAAAAATTTGACGAACCCCCTTGACAGACATTTCACGCTGCGCTATTTTGCAGAAGAGAGAGAGAGAAAGAAGAAGACAACGAGGAAGAAGATATACACATATATAAGAATAATACTAATAATAATGGGACGAACGCCGGTGAAGTTAAAAGAAGTGATCTACGGCATTTCCTCGAACAAAGTCGAAATCATGGGCTCCTTAGGCCGAGACGCCTTGAGCGCGATCTCGAAGAAAATAGGAGGCGGATGGTTCGACGTGACCGTGTTCGGGATCGCACCGACCGTGGGGACCGTGATGTACGTTATATTGTTTTCTCTCATCTATCTTTTGTTTTCAGGTCGTCTTTTGTTGTTGTTTCCGAAAAGGACGGCGTTTTGGTTTCTCTCTCTCTCGTCCTCTTTTTAAACGCAGAACAAATGTGACGACGAGGTACACAAAGACGGGAAAGAGAAAGGAGAAAGAACCCGCGCGATCATCGTCTAACCCTTCTCTCTCTGATCACAAAACAGGTACGCGCTGAACTACAAAGAACAAGAGAAACTCCACCACAGATTCTAATACACAGAGATTGAAGGAACAGTAGAGAGAGTATATATATATATAATAAACCTTGTCGGGCAGCGATCCTGTCGTTTCCCTACAAACAACAGCGAAAGAGGAGAATAGAATGCTTTGAAATTTAGCCGTAGCAGTCAAAGCTTTTCAATACGAAAGAGTGCATTGAATGTATATTTGCGAAACGCGATAAACGCCGCGCGATATGAATACGTTTAAGATGATGATGATTGGTCGTCTTTGTCTTCTTCTCATACTTCGCACGCATGAACAACGCGCTTTTATTATCTCTTCTGTTTCTTTGTCTTCTTCTTTCTTCGAATAGACCTATGCGTTGTCGTTTGCGCTTTCGAAGCGAACTGCTTATTTATGAAAGAAAGAGCAGACGTTTTTGATGGAATCTCTTTACTCTCATCTCCGTTTTGTTCTTCGTTCTTTTTCTCGCTCGCGATTATAGGGAGAAGACGTCGACGAAACGAGAGAGGGGAGAGAGTTACGTAATAAAAGTCTATTCATCGTCTTCTTTGAAGAGAGAGCAAAAGAGAGACAACGCGCAATAGATATAAGATATGACGATAACGACTTCCAATCGGCACTTTCAACATCCACCTGTTGAAGTTGGTGCGATTTCCCCACGCGCGGCGCAATCGAAGAAGAACTCGAAAGCGATTCCCCCAATCTGGGTGGTTTTAGAACTCGCGTGCATCACGTTTTTTTCCGTCGCCGGTGGGCCGTACGGGTTCGAGGACGCCGTCGGTGCCGCCGGCGCGAAGATGGTGATGATTGGTTTACTCGTCGTGCCTTTTATTTGGTCGATACCTTTAGCGCTGATGACGAGCGAACTGTCGTCGATGTTTCCGGAAACGGGAGGGCACATCATTTGGGTACACAAAGCGTTTGGGACGTTTTGGAGTTTACAGAATTCATTGTGGACGTTTTATACGAGCGCGTTGGATAACGCTTTGTATCCCGTCATGTTCGTGGACTATCTGGAGGAAATTTTATATCCGGAAACGGACGATGAGTTAAGATGGCAGTATTCGATGGCGATTAAGGTGATTTTGTTAGGATTTGTGACGAGAGTGAACATTAAAGGGACGGATATTGTCGGGAAGTTTGCCATGGGGTTTGCCATGTTTGTGTTGGCGCCATTTTTGGTGACGATTGTGTTGGGGAGCGGGAGGACCGTTCAAGCCATCGCCGGCGGAACGATTTTATCGAAGAGAAGGAAACCAATCGAGTGGTCGAAATTTTTCGCGGTTATGTTTTGGAACACCAGCGGGTTTGATTGTGCCGGGACGTGCGCGGATGATATTCCGAATCCTGGGTACACGTACCCGAGAGCGTTGATTTTAGCCGTGTTTATGGTTTTCGCGACGTATTCGATTCCAACGCTCGTCGGGTTGGCGTACGTGCCAACGACCGAGGAATGGACGGACGGCACGTTCGTGGACGTGGCCGATGCCGTTGGTGGGGATAAATTAGGGGATTGGTTAGGGTTTACCGGAGCCATTAGTGCGACTGGGATGTTGTGCACGTTGTTGTGCACGACGTCGAGGCAATTAGCCGGGATGTCCATCACCGGGTTGTTTCCGAAAATATTCAACGAGAGACACCCGGTCTACGGGACGCCGCAATATGCTATATACGCAACGAGCGCGTTGTCTTTAGTGTTCACCGGGTTCAACTTTGCCATGTTAGCCGAAGCAGACATGTTGTTTTATTGTTCATCGACGATTTTGAAATTCGGCGCGTTGGTGTCTTTACGATGGCAAATGCCTCACGCGGAGAGACCGTTTAGCATTCCGTTTGGGAATTTAGGTTTATTTGGCGTCGCCATACCGCCCACGTTGGCGTGTTTGAGCGTCGTGTTGACGTGTCAAGGCTCGTGTTTGAAAATTGCTATTCCTGGAATGGTTTTAGGGGTGATTACGTATTACGCCAAAGGCGGCGCTCGAGCCGTGGAGCATATGATTCCGTTAGACGAAGACATCGTAGACATGACGAATGATAGTGGTAAAGGGGATTTAAATATGCGCGAATTTACTTTAGACGACGACGGCGATAATAGTTACGACGACGGCATTGATGCGAGGAAGAATATCAAGATTGAAAGCTTCTCGGTGGGAGAAGAACCGTACGTGGCGCGCTCGCTGGCGAAAACTGTTTCGCTCAAATCGTACCCGACTGAACAAAACGATTCCTTCGATTCGGATGAAGAGGTTAATACTAATGATAATAACGATAGTAGAAATAACGCCGCCGCGAGCAAAATCAATTGAGTAGCAGAGAGAGAGAGAGAGAGAGAGAGAGAGCATAGATAGGAACCGGTCATGCGTGCGCTAGGAAAATTTGTAAAAAGCGTTTGCGAGAAAAAAAATAAGCCAGCACAGACCAAAATTAAAACACTTTTCGCCACTTTTTCCTTGCTTTTTGGTTTCAAGGTTTGCGCGTTCGACGCACACTTTTTGAGCGGCGAAAGAAACGGAGAGACTATTGGAAGGGAAGGAAACGAAAATGTCCTCGTGGTTCTCTCGATCGAAGAAGCCTCCCGGTGCTGGTGCGGCGAGCGGGGGCAACGAAGGATACAACGTCCCGGACGACGATTCGGTGGAGGATTCAGACGAGGACGAAGGACACGCGCAGCACACGACGAACAACAACAATAATAACCATCAAATCATAGGACAACAAATCCTGAACGATTTCACGACCCGCGACGAGGAGTACGACCCAGATTTTGAGGCTGATTTAGCGAGAGCGATCAGCGAGTCGTTGTCTATCAAACAAAACGTGAAGGACGAATCTTCTGCGATGTCGCCGGGGTCGAGATACAAAAATAACAAGAACAACAACGCGAGTTTTTCGGGAGCTGTCGCGGGGGGCACCATGGACGATGAATTTGAAAACGATGATGCGGATGATCGTATGAGAAGTAATAATAGTAGGAGAGAACGAGTGACGTCGGAGGAGGAAGATATCGACGTCTTATACGCGAAGAGAGACTCCTTGCGGGACAAATATAGCGGTCTCGCGGCGGCGAAGAAGCTCTGGAACGAATCAAATTTGGACTTTAACGAGCGCGCGTACGCGGATGGATTTTACGCTCCGAGCACGAGTTACGATTGGCCGGAGTGTTTTGAGGACGATGTCATCAGTCAAGGGTCGAGAAAAATGTTACCGGCGTTAGAAAATGTGAAGAAGATAGTACCCGACGTCAGCGACGAGAGAGAGAGCGTTTACGTGGAACAAGGAAGCGATAGAAATTTAGCGTCGTTTATAAATGATGTCGTGGATCGAATCGAAGCGCAGAACCCGCCCGATAGGTGCGCGACGGCTTCAATTTTAGCGAGTGCTGTGTGCGATAAGCTTGGAGGACCAGCGAAGAGTGACTCGGAGTTGAGGGATTTATGGGTCGGCGAGAGACTGCGGTTGCGGAAAAAATATAAATCAATCGCGTTTCCAATTGGAAGCTTAGAGTTTGGATTGATTAGACATCGTGCGTTGCTTTTCAAGGTTGTCGCGGACGCGATAGAAATTCCGTCGAGACTTTTGCGCGGGAAATACTTGATGGGCGGCGACAACGACGACGTCAGTGGTATCGTCGTTTTATGTTCGGGGAGAGAGTTTATTGTTGATTTAATGGAGAATCCAGGAGAGACGTATTCTCCGAACGACGACGCGAACATGCGAAGGATCATGCGCGAATTACAAATGCACAAAACCAAAGATGGCGAGGAAGAGTTTGGCGTAATACCTGGGTTCGAACAATCGCTTCAAATTAGCGGTTTCGCACAGCTCACGCCTGAAAAACTCGCCCTATCGCAACAGCAACAACAGCGAAAAGGAGGACGCCATTCTAGAAATGGGAGCACATTGAGCGATTCTGATGGGAAATTGATTACAGGGATAAATATCGGCACAACGTTACCGCCATCGCTTTCCCCTTCGGAGAACAATAATAAATCTAGCAGCACGGATCGATTGCTTCAAGCCGTAGACCTTACCATTCTCCCGAACGAGATCCTCCTCGGCGAACGCGTCGGTATAGGATCTTTCGGTGAGGTTCACCGAGGTTTATGGCGAGGTACCACTGAAGTCGCCGTCAAACGCATTCTGGATCAAGAATTAAACGACACGATTTTAGAAGAGTTTGCGCTGGAGGTTGATATCATGCGACGGTTGCGACACCCGAACGTTCTTTTACTGATGGGAGTGGTTACGGCCGCGGGGAGTTTATCTATCGTGACTGAGTTTATTCATCGCGGTTCTCTGTTCAAGTTGTTGCATCGCCCACAACCAGAAGCGGTGAAAGCGGCTTTGGCGGAAGATCGGAGAAGAATTCGCTTTTGTATAGACGTGGCAAAGGGGATGCATTATTTACACACGTGCATTCCAATCATCGTCCATCGCGATTTGAAATCGCCGAATTTGTTGGTCGATAAAGATTGGACCGTGAAAGTGTGCGATTTTGGTATGAGCCGAATGAAGAAAAACACGTTTTTATCGTCAAAGTCTAACGCGGGCACGCCGGAATGGATGGCACCAGAAGTTTTACGAAACGAAGAGTCCGACGAGAAATGCGACGTGTATTCCTACGGGGTTATCTTGTGGGAGATTGCAACGATGAAGGAACCGTGGGCAGAGTTGAACGCGATGCAAGTCGTTGGCGCGGTTGGGTTTCAAGGGAAACGTTTAGATTTAGAAAACAACAAGATTTGTCCGGAGATGAAAGAGCTACTCAAGCGATGCTTTTCGGAAAAATCGTCGGGACGACCGAGTTTTCTGGAGTGCTGCGAAAGAACGAAAGAGATTGCTCACCTCATTCACGAAAAGAAAACAAAGCTGTGCGGCTGCGGGAGTGGTGAAAAAGAGCAGCTCTCTGCCGCGCCTGCGGCTACCGCCGATACTGAACCGATGCATCGAAGCACCAGCGATGCGACGAAACATATACTCGATATGTAAATTTCTATTTTTTTGTACAACACTTTGATTTAATTGAAAACGCGCTTACTTAATCAAACGTAACTCTCCGCTTCCGTCGTCCAATTATCGATGAGCGCACCGTTGTTCTCTCCGTCGTCGTCGTCATAATCGTCGAATTTCTCCAACTCTTCGTCGCTCGGCAAGAGAGGTGATAAAGGTTTCCCTGCGATGAACTTTTTAAACACGTGGAGAGAGACTCTCGGTCGGAACTGTGGAATCATGTGACCGCTTCCGTGAACCGTCGCGAACGTTAAATTGTCCTCGTAGTTTGTCACGTGTCCGCCCATTTGCGGTCCAGCAGGTTGTGCCGCGAGTGAAGGCCCGAACAAGAGTGGCTTTTGAGCCAGAACGCTAATGTCCGTCGCAGCTGCGTCAAAAAAATACGGTCGTTGACTTCCACCCCGAACCAGAGGAATACCCACATTCGCGATCGCTTTCCTCGTTCCTTCGTACGAAACGCACGGATCCGTATCTCCGTTCACTACTAATATTCGATCCAACTTTTTCGCGAGTTTTTTATAGAAATCTTTCATGGACGGTACGTTTGGAGCGGCGTTATCGTTACACGCGTCGTAATCAGATTGATAACTCCACTTATCGTTCGGTCCAGGCCATCTATATTTTTTCGACGCGTATGGCGTTTCGTCCACGTGCAAAGCTTTTTTCACGTCCGCTCTGTTCATCCACTCGTTCGTGTAATAATCCAAAGAACCCTCCGGAGCGCCGTCGACTACGGCGGAAGGCCCAAACAAAGATAGATCGTTTATGTATGCCAACCGCCAATCTTGCGAAAAGGCTTTACTCGTGGAGAAGAGGAACTTTGCGTGCGCGACTTTGCACTTTTTCTCGACGCTTTTGCCGCCTTCTGACGATGATGAAAAATCTCTTCTTTTCGCTTCTATTAACTTGGAAAACTTCTTCCCCCACCTCCCGCTGGTCACGCGAGTCATCGGATACCTCAGTTTACACTCGTTCCATAACAACTTGAAATCTTTATCCGGTACGAACCCGTATTTATGCCCGTACCAAAGCATATCCATCGAATCTCGTTGCTCTTTGTTCGACGTGCACGGATCCGCCGTGTTAATCCCGACTAAATTAATCTTCTTTTCCGGAAACTTTTCGTTGTGCTCTACAATCTCCATCGCGAGCGTGGGAACGTAAACACCCGCGTAAGACTCTCCCGCTATATAAAATTCATTCGCTTTCAACTGGGGAAACTTTTCGTGAAAGAAATCCACCATCGCTTCCTTCGCGTCTCGAGCGGTTGATTTGTCTGAGTTCGCACACCCTATTTCCTCTTGCTTTTCGCAATACGACCACCCGACTCCAGCTGGAGACTCCAACGCGACTAAGTTTACTCCCGCATTCGTCCACGAGTAGTGGTTTTCCATCAAATCTCCTTTACTATCGATAATCAAAGGTCCTTGCTCTTGGAGCATTCCCAGAATCGACGAAGACCCCGGGCCTCCGTTGAGCCACAAAACGACCGGTTTTGTCTCCCAATCTGTTCTCCAGCCTTCCTCACCAACACTTTTCTTCGTGCTAGTGGCCATCCAATAGTGTAACTTCGTCCCGTTATTTTTCGCGTCTAAATACCCGCTGTAATGGGGATGAAATGTCTTCGAATATCCAGGCAACGCGTGAACGAAATCATCACCCGATGATGAATTTGCGGCATCTGAATCTAACGAATCCGACGCATCAACATCAACTTTTCTCGTCCTCGTCTCCCCATAAATACTACTACCACTCAAAGTTGTTCTTCGCCCTTCCACCCCCGCGCGTGATGAAGAAAACTCCAAAAGCACGCCGCGCACCAAAAGAAGACAAAGAAGAGAGCGAATCATGTCGTGTAAAGGAAAAATGGGAGGAGAGAGAGAGACAGTTATGATAGTTTTTTACTGACGACGAGCTCGAAAAAGTCGTCTTTTTTGGTTGTTGTTTTCGTCTTTTTGGTTCTTTGGTTGTTTTTGGTCTTTTTTGGTTGTTTGTGTTCGTCCCACACAAAGAGAAAAAAAGAAGCGAAAAAGGTGAAAAAAAAGAGGTGAAAAAGAGGAGCGTTTTTTTGCAGCCGCAGAGAAAAAAAAACGAAAAAAATTCAAATCTTCAAAGAACAGCTCTTCGCTCTTCATTTCTGTTCCACATCACACATCTCTCTCTTCTATATACTCTTCTTCTACCTTTTGTTTAAACGCGGGTTATATATTTAAAACACGAGCGACCCGTGACAGCTTATTATAAAAAGGTAAGACTTCAATCGCTCCCCTTGATCATTAAATGGTTGGATTATATGATATGGGACGATTTTCCGGACAAGTTTTGTAATGGTAAAGATGGAAAACGAAATATCGATTCAAAATTAGAAAGTAAAGTTGGGACGGAACAACTGATGCGACATTTTCTTGGGACGTTTAACAATGGGAAGATAACAACGAATGTGGATACGTTTGGAAAAGATTTGGGAAAGTACGTACAAGACAAACGCCTACCTTTTGAACAAGGTAGAATGACAGGTGGGAAAAGATGTTGGAAATTTACACGAAGAAAGGTATTCGATTGGTTAATCGAAAATAATTACACGGAACACTTTTTAAACGAGGAAGGAACGGAGTACGGAGGCTTACCTATGCCAATTGAAGATCGATTTGTTTACGGCTCGATATAAAATTGTTTATAATTTAAACATTCATTACTAAGATACACTCATATCTTAATAACGAATAAAAATGTAGTACAACTATAAGTGAGATGAAACTAAAATCTACAGGACTCAAGTTTAAGAATCTTGGAAACCCACCGACAACCATTCAAACACCCGATAATCATATCAGTTTACCAACCCATGTACTCGCGGTGGGCTCAGTTGGTCGAGGTAAAACGTTTAGGATCACAAACTTACTGCGTCAACTGAAAGAATCGAAATGTATGGACCGTATCTTTTTAACAAATGAAATATTAAAACAAAGCAAAAAATAGAGGTGTTTAGTTTCAATGTTTTCTCTTTCTCTTTCTCTCTCTTTTCTTTACTTTCGCTTCTTGATTGTCGAGAGCGCGATCAACTCGGCTTCGGCGTTCCTCGTTTCCTCTATTTGTTTCTCCCTATGACGACGATTTGATGACTTCGAACCGTGTTGAGATAACAACTTTTGGAATTTGAGCGCTTGCTGAATTTTCAAGCTTTTCGATTTGGAACGCAGAAGCACTCGA
>Ga0115552_1001533_pt1 | contig 13364 bp, 8 predicted proteins | sample COGITO_mtgs_1103_3_FD_87178 | JGI IMG/M metagenome (GOLD analysis project Ga0115552, IMG submission 87178) | Pelagic marine microbial communities from North Sea - COGITO_mtgs_110328 | ecosystem: Environmental > Aquatic > Marine > Epipelagic | place: Germany:Helgoland, sampling site Kabeltonne...
AGAGAGAGAGAGAGAGAGGTCAATCGGTTCAAATATTGCTTCTATGATGACAAGGAGGAAAAGCGCTAATACTCTCGAACTCTCTTTCACATCTCTTTCAAATACTTCTCGTAGCCGTTTGTCATCAACTTGTCCGCTTTACCCAACACCACTTCCGTCATGTTGTCCTGGTACTCTTCCATCTTTTTCAACACTTCCGGCTCGTACGCGCCGACAATTCTAGCCGCTAATAAACCCGCGTTCGCGGCGTTGCCTATGGCTACCGTGGCAGTCGGAACACCTTTTGGCATTTGCACGATGGAAAGCAAAGAGTCCATGCCGTCTAGATATTTCAGAGGCACCGGGACACCGATAACCGGTAAAGGCGTCATCGCGGCAACCATACCGGGAAGGTGCGCAGCCCCTCCGGCACCGGCGATGATGGCTCGAATACCTCGCGTGTGCGCCTTTTTGGAGTAATCAAACATCTCTTGGGGTGTTCTGTGCGCGGAAATGACCGTCACTTCGCACTTGATGCCAAAATCTTTGAGCACGTCCGCGGCAGCCGCCATGGTTGGTAAATCGGAATCAGAACCCATGATGATCCCAATCGACGGTTGGACGTTGTAATCATCCCCGGTAATTTCTGACATGCGCTCTTTCGCTTCGTTCAAAGACGCACCGACGGTTGTTATGTGACCGACTTTTCTCGCTTTTTTCACCTCTGGTTTTTCGTACCAATGCACGCTCGCGCCCGGGACGGTCAACGCTTTACCCATTATTCTGTGGCATTTCGTCATGGCTTTTTCGCCGTCGCCATCGCCTAAGATGTTTTTCATAACGCTACCACCAACTTTCAATTGCGGGTCACCTAACGGCCACCCACAAATAGCTCTCAAGTGCATCTCGTATTGCGAGCAGTTACACGCTTCGATGGTGTAATGTCCAGAGTTGTGCGGTCTCGGCGCGCACTCGTTCAACAGGACGGTCTCGCCATCCTCGAGCAAAAACAGCTCGACGCCAAAAATCCCGGCGCCTTCGAACGAGGCAATAGCAGATTTCGCGACGGCTTGCGCTTTTTCAGCCATTTTGTTGGAAATCATCGCCGGCGCGAAGGTTGTATCGCAAATGTTGTCTTCGTGCACGGTTTCCACGACTGGATACGCGACGACTTCGCCGGATTTCGACCTCGCCACCATCACCGCCAACTCTCTTTCAAAAGGCACCCACTTCTCTGCGTATAAGCCAGTATCAAACCCACCGAGAGATTTCACTGCGTTATCTAAATCGCTCGCTGTTTTCGCCACCGCATTGCCTCTCCCGTCGTACGCTAACCTTTTACTCTTCAACATCAACGGAAACCCAAACGCGTTGACTGCGTTTTGCAATTGCGCTTCGTCCGGAACGTCCATAAACGGTCCAATCTTCACGTTGTTGTCTCGAAAATGTACCTTTTGCGCGTATTTATCCTGAATAGTTCTTAACGTCTTTGGCGTCGGCTGCACGTCGATGCCGTTTTTGACCAACTCGTCGAGCGCGTCGCAGTCGATGTGTTCAATCTCAACAGTAACAACATCACAATCTTTCGCAAATTCCAACACCGCAGCTTTATCTCGAAAAGACCCAATCGTTTGTTCCGCGGCAATCGAGGCTGGACAGGAAGGTTCCGTAGGGTCGAGAACGTTTAATCGAACCCCCATCGGTGCGCCGGCGATGGCGAGCATTCGTCCGAGTTGTCCTCCTCCCAAGATGCCAATCTTAGCGTCTCTGGGTAAGCCATCATTCTCGGCGGAATATTTCATTTGATTGCTATTACTACTCGCCGCCGCCATCGTTAAAGTGGTTTTGCTTATTCTATTATTATTATTATATCTGCTACTGTTCTTTGCTAATGCTGTTGTTCTCTTAAACTTCGTGTTTATCGTTCGTAACATCATCGTTTGTTTTTGATTTTGAAGTTGTTGTTGTTGTTGTTTAAAACCACCCATCGAAGAAGAAGAGGAAGAAGAGGCAGAGGCAGAGGAAGACCCGATGACCATTCTTCCAGTTCGTGCAGCAGCAGCACAAGAGAGAGCCATAATACGGTTGTTGTTGTTGTTGTTGTTGTTGCTTCTTCTTCTTTGTGTTTAAAGGGTGTACCTCAAGTAAAAGTTAAATAATTTGTGTTGAAACGCGTGCGTTTGAATTCACAATTTCTGTTTGTTTGTTGGGCAAAGGAAATGAAAAACTCGTTCAAAGAGAACAAGGAGAATGTTTGAATTAATTGTTCGTCGCAGTTTCACCTTTGCATTCATTCATCAGTCTTCGACAAAAAAAAAAATCTTCTTCTCGCGACCTTTCGCAAGCAAAATTTCTGTAATTTTGTGCCCAGAATATCTCTTTTTTGCCGGCTGCACACACTGGGCTTCCTCACTTCGGACGCGCATTCTTACGTTATTCTATTGTAGACGTAGTAATACTAATAAGAAGAAGAAAGCGTCGAAGAAAGGGCCCAGAAAGAGAGAGTGAGAGAGAGAGTTTGGGAGAATCGTACGTCGTCCATCGTCGTCATCGTCGTCCCTTTTCATCATCGCGCGCGAAGAAGAAGAAGAGCATATATTTGAATTTGCGGTAAAAAACTTGTGGGTTCCTCCAAGCGTCGCTTCGACCTGACGAGGCACGAAAATCATCCATCCTCGTCCAAAAATCATCATGATGTCCTCTGCTTTTGCGCTCGCCAAAGACGACTTTGAAAACGACGATTGCGACGATAAAATAAAAGAACACATGAAGTTAGTCCCGGTGAGATACGTGAAAGATTTCAGCTGCAGAGAGGAGATTGTGTTACACATGGACGCGTTAGATTGCAGTCGAAAGAACAAAGGTGCGTTCGCAGTTCGGAGCGTCTTAGTCAAAGGAAAAGGAAACGACGACGACCAAAACGAAGAGTTTTGGGAGGAAAAAAACACCCTTCAAAACCGAGAAGACCAAACTTTTAACGAAAGAGGAGAGGAGGAAAATGAGATTATTTTTGCGGAAAAAAAAGTCCCGGGAGAAAGCTTCGAGGCGTATCGCCGAGAGCGACGGAGAGAAGGCGAAGAAATACCACCCTCTGAAATCCTGGAAACAACGACAACAACAACGCAAGAGAAAGAACCAGAGTCAAATTCAAAAAGATGGAGAAGTCGGCAGAGACAAAGCGCGTTCAGTGGAGATGACGACGATGGTGCACAAAAAGCAAATGTTGCGCCCAAAAGTCGCAGCCCCTTGAAGAAATTATTGACTGGGAAAGGCACTCTTGAAAAAGGAAAAATTTCACCAGACTCGATATTGCCTGACAATAACGCAGCGACGACGAGCGTTAATGGACCGACGTCGAGGTTTTACCAAAAAAGAAATAATCAACAACAACAACAAGAACAAATGAATCATGGGCGAGGAATGCACGGTGGAAACTTGACTTTTTACGGCGCGTCGACGAGCTCGAGCGTGTATTCCGAGGAAGGGAGCGAGGACCACTTAGCGGCGCAGGCTCTCAAAGAGAACGAACAACCGTTTTACTCCTTAGCGGTGGCTTGTATAAATAGACCAAGAGTTTTGAGCGAGATTAGTACCGCTGTGAACGATTGTGGGTTGGACGTGCACGAGGCGCACATATACAACTTGAAGGACGGCTACGTGCTCGACGTTTTTACCGTCTACGGGTGGAAGAACGACGACGAGGAAGGGTTGTCGCACGCAGTGATGAAGGCTTTAACGGCTGGTATCGTTCCCGAAAGAAGAGGGTTAGGTGGGTCGCCGTTTCCATCGAAAACAGACGTGAATAAAGTGTGCATGGAGTTGGACGGCTGCGAAATATACGACATCGATCCCGAAAGCGAACATCGACAAGGTTGGGAGAGTCACTCGGACGACGAGGGAGAAGATCCTCTCAAAGTTTCAAATCAAATGTCAGACAGCGAAGAGCTAATGAATGTCGCTCCCACTACTACTACTACTCTCACGGAAGGTGGTACTTATAATATGATTAATATCAAGAATAACGACGACGACGACGACGCAGATGGTGGGAAGAGAGAAATCAAAGATAACTTGAACCGGAACCAGATTTCAGCGCTCGACTCGACGAAATCGCTCGAACGAGATGTTATGGAAGCAATGGAGAAATCGAGGAAAGAGAGCAAAGAACCAGCGATTGATTCGAGAAAGTTGAGATTAATCCGAGAAATTGGTTCAGGGTCTTTCGGTGTTTTGTATAAGGGCGAATATCGAGGGAAGAAAGTTGCCGCAAAGTTTCCATCCGGGACGCACAACGATAACCAGAATCAACTGCGAGCGATGCGTGAATTCTTCCAGGAATTGTCCGTGTTATCAAAAGTCAAGCACGAAAATATCGTTCGAGTAGTAGGTGCAATGACCAAGATGCCAAGATTATGCATCGTGACGGAATACGTCGATAACGGGCCTTTGAATAACTATCTCTTAAATCAAGGTTCAAGCTTGAAGCTTTCGGCACAGGTTGAAATCGCGTGCGGGATCGCGCGTGGTATGGCATATCTTCATTCGAAAAATTTCGTTCACAGAGATTTGAAAGCTTCGAACGTTTTGTTGCAATCCACGACGACACCAATTACCGCGAAGGGCGAAAGTATCGACGGGAAAATGACCTTCACGGGCGCTCAGGGCTCTTTGCGACCGACTATTTGCGACTTTGGTTTATCGAGAGAAGTCACGAAAGATGGCGCGATGACGCCAGAAACTGGAACTTATCGATGGATGGCCCCCGAAGTAATCGCCCATTCGAAGTATTCGCTCAGTGCCGATGTGTACAGCTTCGCGATCGTTTTATGGGAAATCGTGTGCGAAGGCCACGTCCCGTACCCAGAGCACACGCCTTTACAAGCGGCGGTTGCGGTGGTACAAAAAGGAATACGGCCAATTTTGCCATACAATTCTCATCCGATAATGATGAACGCAATGGAACGATGCTGGGTATCTGAGCCGGAAAACCGACCTCGATTTACCGATTTAGTCATGGACTTTGAATCGCACATGCTTGGATCTGCGACAAAATTGAACTTGATGCCTTCAAAATCTTTCTTCTCGAGGTTGAAGTCGATGTCGACGTCAAAGAAGCGAGACAGAATTTGATTGAACAAACAAACATTAATAAAAGAATAGTACTACCACGTCGTAAGGTAGTGTTAAAAGTGTGCAAATGCTGATACTGTACAACCTTTTCTGCGATATAGAAATGTATATGTAGAAATAAACGAAAAGTTGCAACCGCATAGCTGTATGAAAGAAATACACATCATCAAAAAGCCGACGGCTTCTAGATTGTCAAACTTGTAAATATAATAACGATTTTACTGACAGCCGAATATGCTTCAAACTTTATTTTACTACAAGTACCATGCTATAATATTTTTATTCTCCGCTGCTGCTATCTTTCACTCAAGGCGAGCGGAACACGGAGCTCATCGACGGTCGAGAAGACGTCTTCTTCTTCACCTCTTCCCCGACGACTTCAAAATTTTTATACGTGTATCCAATCCACTCTGAATCTTTCTTTTGCTGAACGCCGCTCTCTCCTTGACCTCCAGGAGACGATCCGCCCTTCTTTCCACCTTTCTTGGCTAATTCTTTCGCCGCCTTCTCATCTCTTTTCTTCTCCTCCTCGCTCGCCTTGTCCGGAGGATCTTCCTCAAAGTCCTCAAAATTCTGTGTATCTAACTCCCCAGTCACCGTCGGCACGTACGGGGCTTGCTCTTCGTAAATGTTCGTCCAATTAACGCCTTTAAAGAACGAATGTTGCTTGATTTCATCTACTCCGTTCGTTCCTAATCTGACCTCCACGTCGCACAATAACGACTCGATCAAATCCTTCGCGTCGTCTGACAAGTGGACCTCCGGAGGAAACTTCAAGTGATGCCTCCAGTGGACAATTTTTCTACACGTCGAAACCGGTTCGTCAGAGTAAAACGGCGGGTACCCAACGAGCATTTCGTACATGATTGCTCCAACGGACCACCAGTCGCACTCTAATCCGTACCCTTTCTTCAAAAGTACCTCCGGGGCGACGTAATCTGGAGTCCCAACCGTACTATATGCCAATCGCCTTCTATTTTTTTGCCACGTCGCTAACGTTTCCGAATCGTTCTTATTTTGTTGTTCCAACGATAACTTGTCAAAGTTTTCGTTCAAGTTCACGTCCTTATTTCCTAACAAAACCTGCGGGTCCACTGGTTTGCACAAACCAAAGTCAGTCAACTTCATGTGTCCTTCGCGATCTAACAGCAAGTTATCTGGTTTGATATCTCTGTGAATAAAATTGTGTCGGTGCACGGTTTCCAAGGCTAACACCGTTTGCGCGATATAAAACCTCGTCACTTCCTCCGTCAGCGTGTCCTTTCGCATCAATAAAGTCATCATGTCCCCACCTGGTAAATATTCCATCACCAAATACAAGAACTCATCGTCCTGGAACGAATAAAAGAGCTTCACTACGGTTTGATCGTGCACATCAGCCAACAAATTCCGCTCCGCTTTCACGTGATCGATTTGGCCTCTTCGCACCATCTCCGTTTTTTTCAACTTTTTCATCGCGTAAATTTTCCCGGTCAACTTTTCTCTCACCAATCGAACCTCCCCGAACGCACCTTTTCCAATTATTGTCAGCGGTTCGAAATCGTTCGGTGACAGTTTCGTTCGTTTCAATCTCGTGTACATGCGTTCCTTCTCTTCCAACTCCTTCATCAGCGCTTCGTTAAAATCCCCGCTACCTTCCCCGTTGTTATCTAAATCCTCCGCGCTGACGTTCCCAGACGACGACAGAGTCCCACCGTTGTTGTTACTATTCAAAGAATTACTCGCGGTCCGTTCCATTCGGCTTCTTCTTTCCTGCCTCTCGCGTAAATCTTTCGCTTGTTTTTTATACAGATTTTCAATGTACTCTTTCGCAGCTGCGGCTTTTTTCGACGTGATTGGCGACAGGTTCTCCGACGAAGGCGGGTCGCTCTCTTGTTTAAACCCTTTTGAGGAGGAGGATTCTTTCTCGCTGTTGTTGTTCGTTTTCTTCTTCACCGAATCGCTCAGCGCGGAAAACCATGACTTTTTCGTCGTCGTCGTCGTCGTCGTCTGTTCGTTCTCGTTTCCTCCTCCCATTTTTTCTTCTCTTCTTCGACGTCGAAGTCTCAAAGTTTCAAGTTTGTTGTCCTTTATTCCTTTTTAATTCGTTTTGGTTGGATCTTCTTCTTCTTCTTTGACTTCTTCTTTAACGAACGCGCGTCGTCGTCTCTTTCGATGATCGCACTAGTATTATGAATCGTCGTCGCGTCAGCCGAGAACCAAAAGGTGACGAGGAGTACGAGGAGTCGTCGGTTTTGGGTCGGATCTGCAGCAGCGCGTGGAAAATGTGCAGAGGGAAAAAATGAAAATCGTCCAAAAAAAATCGCAAGACCAACAAAAAAGGTGCCCCCTCTGCTCTTCTTCTAAATACTACTTTTGAGCACCTCTTTTTAGCTGCTTTTTGCGGGTATATGATGGTTCCACTTGAAACCACACTACACTATTTACATAAACTATTATTGAATAACTACAAACGTACTAATATACTACTTTTATTAGCGCACACGAACGAACGAACGAATGCACGCACAACATCTTCTACGTGCGATATTTTTTTCGCGTTACCCATCCATGCCGGTTTCTTCGCAGAACAAGCAATAGTTGTTCAAAACTTTATACATCAACGAACCAGGGGTAGGGACTAACTTTACGGTTATTTTATTCCAGTAGTGAAACAAGTACGTTTCTCTCTTCATGCGTTCCCAGACGGCGTGTTGATCCGCCGGGTCCTCGTCCGTGAAATATTTTCTCACCTTCGCCCAGTGAATGGGATAGAAGCCGATGGTGGGTAAAATTTGCAACTCCGGGCCTTGAGGGAACCTCGCCGCGACCCGAGTGACTAACTGAGGACCGTTCCAACCCCAACTGTCAATTCTGTACGTGGTGTTGAATTCAACCATGCACTCGTGGATAAACGTAGAGCCTTTTCGAAAGGCTAAAACAGCCCCGTTGAGAACTTTCGCCTCGCCTCTTTCGTCGGCTAACTCGGTCCCAACCGCGTTGTGAAGATTATCCAATTCTCTCATGACGACGACGTCGGTATCTAAATACACGCCACCGTACTTCCACAAAGTCGCTAAACGAATAATCTCTGTGATGTGAGAGAAGAAATATTCCCCATTCTTCCACTTATCGATGCCTTGATACCACGCCTCCGCCGGGGTGCCGCGAATCAAATACGGAACATCCGGTCGTTCTACTATGATGTTATATCCCAGATCCCAAAAGCGTTGGAAATGATCCAACTGCATCGTCGGCGAGTAAACTATTAAACACGCACCTGGGTGAAACTTTAACGTCGATTCGACTGTTCGTCTGTATCGTAAACTAAACTTCGCCGCGCTCGTCGTCCACGCGAGGAAGAAATTCAACGTACAGTTCGATTTCGCCATGAACCGTTCGACTCTCGAATCTCCCTCTGCGACTGGCGAGAAGACGCCCGCGTGTTCTGCTCTTTTGTTGTTATTATTATTATTCATTTTTGAAAGCGAGGAAGGACTGCTACTCGTATTCGTATTCACGAAGACTTTCGCCAACAGCGAAGCGCCCAAGGCTAACGCAATCATCATGACTATTCCGAATACGATTCCAAACAAAGTTTGTTTCCGAAACGTCCTCTTCGAGTGCGAAAAATCTCTCTTGTTGTTATTACTGCCACTACTCATCATGCTATTCTTCCCACCGTACACTCCGCGATGATGATGATGATGATTACGGTGATGATCGTCGCTGTTGTTGTCGGCTGCTAAATCGTGTAAGTGTCCTCCCGAGGAGGAGGAAGATCGAACGTGAGAATGCATCACCGCCGCTCGTCGTTGACGAGTGAAATGAGAAGCGTGCAAGGCTTCGCCAGTATTTCCCCCACCGCTGTTCATAGTGCTCGTCGTCGTCGTGCTCGGATTTATGTCGTGACCTCCTCCCATTCCTCCTCCTCCTCCTCCTCCTCCTTGTCCTGGGTTGTACATCGTGTTCGAAAAGCACACAAGAAAGAGCTTGTGAATTTTTTCTTTTTTGAAGAAAAGAAGGAAAAGAAGGGGGAGACATTTCGCCCACAAAAAAACAAATTGGTGTGTTCCTCTCTTATAGTAGTTTATTAGAGTAGAAAGAAGACAGAGAAGAAGAAGTCAAGAAAAAGTCAAGAGGAAGAGTTTCTCTCTTTTCTCTCTCTCTCTGCCGCTGTTTGTCTTCTCGTTCCTTCTTGCGATAGATACAAAATCTTTAAGGGCGGCGGAATTTAGATGTACTGTTATTTATAAATAATTCAGTTAATATTATTTTGGGGAAAGCCGCCACCATCGGTGACATTTGACAAGAGACCAACGACGAGAACGATGACGAGCACATCCATCTCCTCGCTCTCCTCGCGATTGATTTCGTCCCTTCTGTCCTCCTCTTCCACGTCGTCGTCTGAATCGTCTCGACGGCATTTTAATAATAAGAATAATAATAATCGCGTCTTCAAAATCGAAAACGCCGGGAAGAAAAGTGCGTTTCGTCTCTCCAACAACAAGCGAAAAGCGAAGAAAACGAAGCAGGAAGAGAAAGACGAAATGAAGCGAGCATTCGATGGCGAGGGCTTATCGCCGGAAGAGAGGGTCTCTGGAGCGAAACATAAAGCCAGACGATGGTTGGGGCAACATTTTTTGATCGATCACTCGGTTTTAATCGACGCCGTGAGGAGCGCGGACGTGACGAAAGAGGACGTTATTTTAGAAATCGGACCGGGGACTGGAAATCTCACCGCGGAGTTATTACGGACCGGATGTAAAGTCATCGCGGTAGAGAAGGATCGAAATTTAGCAAAAACTTTACGCGAAACGCTCGGAAAAGAGTACGGAGAAGACGAGCTAGAAATTATAGAGGAGGATTTCATGAAGTGGAAAGACTTGGATACGAAGTTTGTAGGTTTGATAGACGGCGGCGAGAGAAGAGCGAAAGTTGTCGCGAACATTCCGTACAACATTACGACAGATATATTGAAGCGATTACTACCCATGGGCGATACGTTTGAAGATTTAGTGTTCATGTTCCAAGAAGAAGTCGCCAGACGCTTGGCTACGGAGGAAAGAGGTGAGAAGATGATTGAAAACGCAAACGAAGTGAAGAAGAAGAAAAAAAGCAACTCAGATTTTCGCGCCATGTCAGTACGAACGGCGTATTATTCCGAATCTCGATACATTCGGCCAGTCGCGAAAGACTGTTTCGATCCTCCTCCAAACGTGGAGAGTTGTTTGATTGGATTTAAACCGAAACGGAAGGAACACTTATTAAAAATTAACGGTACCGAGAAGCAGTTTTTCACGTTCGTTCAAAGCTGTTTCGCGCAGAAACGCAAAATGTTAAAGAATAATTTACGAGCGACGTGCGACGCGGAAACGATTGATTTGGCTTTAGAAATACTCGGGAGAGGAGATAAAGTTCGTCCGCAAGAATTGTTCATGGAAGATTACGTCGAGTTGTTCAATTTCGTGCGAGAGGAACGGAAAGTGGAAATCGAAGAAAAGGACGACGAAGACGACGATGAAGACGACGATGACGACGACGACGATTAGCATGAATTTTCCTAGAATTTGTATTTGATATTAATGTTAATCTAATCCGCTTGCCGCTACTTTATCTTTCTGAAACTTTTCCTTCATCGCCGCTATTCTCTTGGCCACTTCTGGATCTTCCTCCTCTCCGTCAGCGATCCCGGCTTCTTCCGCTTTCCTCTTCCCTTCTTTAACTTTCGTGATGATTTTCTCGGACAAGTTCGTGTTCCACCAGATTGGTCCGCCCATTATTCCGTCTCCGGAAAAGCACGAGATGCATCCGGTTTTCACGTTCGGAGTTAACCTCGCCTGCCCGCTGCGCTGCGCTATGGGTACTCTACAAATACTCGTGGTCCCAAAATTCGTCGAACTCTTTTGTATGCACAGCAAAGAACACAAGTTCTCGTACCCAGGTTTCCTCCATTTCGATATCAGAGGTTGATCGGCAATCTTCTCTCTCACCAGATAATCATACAGTTTACGGTCCATCACCTTCTTCTTGTACATTAAATCGAATATAAAACGATTCTTCTCCCAATGAATTCGATGGATTCTCCACGTCAATTCGTTCTTTCTTTTTCCTTCGTGTTCTTCGCTGACGGCGTCTCTCATCTGCGCCTCGAAATCTTCGATGGTATCTTCGATCAAGTCCCAACCATCCGGAGGTTGTTTTCCTTTCAGTCGTCGTCGGAACGACATGTTGTTTTTTATTCGAAAAGTAGAGTTGTTCGGTTATATTTCGGACAACAAAAATGATGACGGCTTTGAAAACTTCCACGCACTCCTCTTTTCGAGGTGAAGAAGAAAACAAGAAATCAAGAGAAAAACTATGGACAACGCACGAGGGGGCCGCGATAATTATGAGATGGATTTTAAAACGATGATTATGACTACTTGAACTTATCGATATCTCCGGAATCGTTCGCTTTCCACGCGATGTCGAGACTGGACATGCTCTCTTTTAAAAGCTTTAGTTCGTTTTCGAAAGCGTCGCCTAAAGCGCAAGCGCCAGGATTACCGCCGAGAACTAACGTTTTTAGATTAACGAAGGCTGATTTGTGTTTTCTGATGGACTCTGCGAACAACGTCAGCTCTTCGAGTTCCATACCGCACGCACCAACGTCTAGGTATTCGCATGGACTGCTGCCGGCTGAAAGAATTTCGGCGTCCTCGAAGAGTTTCCCGACGTTTTCTTTCGATTTCAGTAAGTTTACGTTCTCAAAACACGAGAGTCTTTTAATCTTCGTTTTTCCAAATAGCAAACGTTTCAAAATAGTTGCATCGCTCAGGTCGTTACCACCGATGTCTATTTCGAGCATATTTTGACAAAAACCTCCTTGAATAGCACCTGCGAGTTGCGCGACTTTCCAGTCGCCGAGAGCGTTTCCATTCAGATTTACAATCTCAACCGACTCTGCGAAATCGCTCAAGAGAAATCCCACGACGGCGTTTGTTTTACTGTTGTCGTCGTTTAGTGCGCAATTTGCGAGCGAGATTTCTACGACGTTACTTTTCTCACTTTTATTCGTTCTCTTTGCTCTCGAGATGCCTTTCAAAAGTTCGTAGGCGCCAACTTTCGTCCCATCCAAGGTGACTCGTTTCAAAGATTTGTTATTTACGAACCCTTCGCCGAGCTCGTTCATCATCGCCGTTGTCGCCTTGTCTCTTTCTTCTTTCTTTTTCTTGTCTTTTTCTTTCTTTTCGCTCTCGTCGGCAGCGGTGTCGTCCGTCTCACTTTCATTTTTCTTTTCTTCGACGCCGTCGTCGTCATCCAACTCCTTCAAACGAAAACACTCCAGCCTACCGTTTGTAAATTTGAACACTTCTAAGCTACACTTTCCTTTTAACTCCTCCGCGAGTGCAGATATGCTCGCCTCTCCCAAAGATATATCCGAAATTTCAAGCGTCTTGACTCTTTGACGTATCGCGCCACTCTGAAAAAGTCTTTCCATCGCCGTCGGTGACTTATTAGTCGTCGTCGCGCTCGTATCGTCGCTACTCCTACTTCTATCGCTCAGACTCTCGTTTCTATTCAATATCAACTCCTCTAATCTTATAAACTTCTCGGATTGAAACGCGTCTGATAATTTTCCCAGCGATTTCTTCGTCAATCCTTTATTTTCTAAATCCCACTTTCGCAACCCGTCGAGTTCTTTCGCGTATGAAAGAAACACTTCAAAGGCATCTTCATCACCATCAGCATCATCATCTTTCTGACCACCATCATCGTTATTCCCCCTCCCACCGCCGCCGCCAAACCGTTCGTCTCCGACGCAAATGCTTTCCAGGGACGATTTCATTTTCGAAAAGCTCCTCCCTAAAATCTCCGCCGTTTCTCTCGTCATCTCGTGTCCTGAGCTGTAAAACTCTTTCACGAATTGATTCTTTTCCAAGGCGAGACCGACGGCGGTTGTTTCTCTCGCGCCCGTGAAATTTCTTCCCCGGAAAATAGTTATCGCGCGGGCAGTCGGGTCGTTTTTTTCAATCAAGGAGACTACGGAGGATTTCATCACGTTTTCGTCGTCTCCTTCTTTTCTCTCGTTCTCATCGTTGTCTCCCAACACACCGTGAGGGGTTGGTTTCCCCCACGCCATTTTTCTGTCGCAACTTCTCAGTCTGAGGAGGAAACGTCACTTTTTGTTTGGAAAGAGAGCATTTATTAGATATAGTAGTATAGTAGTATTAAAATGTCTTTCTCCGCTGCTGCTTCGTTCGGAGGACGACGAGGACGACGACGAGGATTAT
>Ga0115552_1001579_pt1 | contig 13171 bp, 17 predicted proteins | sample COGITO_mtgs_1103_3_FD_87178 | JGI IMG/M metagenome (GOLD analysis project Ga0115552, IMG submission 87178) | Pelagic marine microbial communities from North Sea - COGITO_mtgs_110328 | ecosystem: Environmental > Aquatic > Marine > Epipelagic | place: Germany:Helgoland, sampling site Kabeltonne...
AACATTGATATCAAAGTACGACATACAGCTGAAATTCTTGCCAACATGACACATGGCCCTGCAATCGGTGACCCTATGGACGACGCATAGTATGCAATCGACATCCCCAAATTTTACACAAAATGCAAAAGATGCATTGCAGGATGATCCGCTTCAGGCAGCGCTTGCAAAGCTTACGGATGGATTTCCAATCCAGAGATTAGAAGCTGCGGCCAGGCTGCCAGAATTTGAAGATCTTCGCGATGAGGCGCGTGACATCAAAACGCATGTGCTTGAAAACCTAGACCTTTATCTTGAAGCGTATGAAAAGAAAGTGGTTGAGAGCGGCGGGCACGTGCATTGGTGTCAGACCGCAGAAGACGCGCGCGAAACAATTCTGAAAATATGTCAGAACGCCAACGCGAAAACCGTCACCAAAAGTAAATCGATGATCAGCGAAGAGATCGCAGTGAATGATTTTCTTGAGGAAAATGGGATTGAACCCGTTGAGACTGATTTAGGTGAGTACATTATTCAGCTTCGTGACGAGCCGCCTAGTCATATCATTGCGCCGGCAATCCATCTTTCTAAAGAGCAGGTTGCGGATACATTTCGAGATGCGCACACCGACCTAGAAAAAGACCGCCCTTTAGATGAGCCGCGTGCTTTGCTTGAAGAGGCGCGTGCAAAATTAAGAACAAAGTTTCTGAGTGCGGATGTAGGCCTAACTGGCGCAAATATGTTGATTGCTGAAACAGGCACAAATGTTCTTGTGACCAATGAGGGCAATGCTGACCTTACGAATAATCTGCCCCGAGTTCATATTGTTATCGCAAGTATCGAAAAAATCGTGCCGACGCTCGAAGATGCAACGACGATCCTCCGTGTTCTTGCCCGATCAGCGACAGGCCAGGATATTTCAGTATACACGACGTTCTGTACGGGCCCGCGCCAGCTAAATGATCTGGATGGTCCTGAAGAATACCATGTCGTGCTCCTTGATAATGGCCGAACTGACATGATTGGCAGTGAATTCCATGAAATGTTGCGGTGTATTCGTTGTGGCGCGTGTTTGAATCATTGCCCAGTTTATAAATCAGTGGGTGGGCATGCTTATGGTTGGGTATATTCGGGGCCAATGGGTGCGGTATTGATACCAAACCTTATTGGCATGGAAGAAGCACAACACTTGCCTCATGCGTCAACATTGTGCGGAAAGTGTGAAAGCGTCTGTCCGATGCGAATTCCGTTGCCAAAAATGCTGCGACGATGGCGCGAAAGGCAGTTTAAAGCTGAATTGGGCTCAACAAGAGCGCGTTGGGCATTGAAAAGCTGGGTTTGGTTGGTGAAAAGACCAAGAATTTATAGATTAGCAATGAATATGAGTGTCGCGATTTTGGGTCAAATAGGATTTCGCGGACGATTTAAATCTTTGCCTTTTGCTAAAGGCTGGACATCGAAGCGAGATCTTGCCGCCCCTACAGGTGATACATTTTTAAGTCAGTACCATAATGGTGCACGCGGGGATCAAAGCGGAGAGCTTATTCGCCGAGGTGGTAGAAAATGAGTGGCCGCGACGCAATTCTTGGCAAGATTAAATCAAATCTAGATCGACCAAATGATCTTGAAAGCAAACAAGCAATCCAGAACCGCCTTCAAGCGCATCAAAAAAACCTTATTCCGCAGCGGGGTGAATTAAATCAGGATCAACGGATTGCGCTTTTTTGCCAAGAAGCTTCCCGGGTGAACGCTTCAATTGTTGAACTTGTGCACTTTGATGAAATTCCAGCAGCCGTAAGTGAATATTTGAGAACGCACCAATTGCCTGCAAAAGTTAAAATCGCGCCTCATAAAGACATCGCTTCTTTGGATTGGGATGTAAATACGTCGTTGATGATCGAAGAAGGTCGCGGTGCTGGTGATGATGGCGTATCTGTGAGTATGGCTTTTGGCGGTGTTGCAGAAACAGGCACCCTGGTGATGACATCTGGTCCTGAGACACCTACGTCTTTAAATTTCTTGCCTCTCGACCATATAGTTGTCGTTCGCGCTCATGAAATTGCTGGGAATTATGAGGCGATTTGGGAGCGTATTCGCGACGTACAAACCAAACGAGGTTGTGAAGGTACGGTGCCCCGCACAGTGAACTGGATAACAGGCCCTTCAAGGACAGCGGATATAGAACAAACACTTTTACTCGGCGCACATGGTCCGCAACGTTTACATATTCTCGTGATTTCTGAAGCCACCACGTGAAATGGCAAATAAGAAACGGTCCCGTCGCAGCGCCTTAAGCGTGGAAGACCAAGCACTTTGGGAGCATGTTACTCAATCGGTTCGTCGCGTTCAGACGGATTTGATGTCCGTGTCGTCTCAGAATCAAACTTTAGAGCTGAATGAGCCTATTCGTAAGAGGGCTTCAAAGCCGAAGAAGACAAGAACGTCCCCTACTCAATTGGCCTCAAAGCAATTCAAGCCATCTGTCCCAAGTATGTCGCATGGGGACACGTCTGGAATGGACCGCCGCACAACACAAAAGCTAAAGCGCGGGAAACTTGATATTGAAGGGACATTAGATCTGCACGGTTACACGCAAACCAAAGCGCATCAGGCTTTAAGTCGTTTTTTGCAAACGGGGTATGAGACGGGCCGTCGAACGGTTCTTATTATTACCGGCAAGGGCGATCGACTGGGTGGACGCCCAGGTATTCTTAAAGAAGCCGTTCCTGGGTGGTTTAATGAAACGCCGATGCGTCGATGGGTTGCGGGCTTTTCTTATGCTGCCCCAAAAGATGGCGGGAACGGCGCATTATATGTCCGAATAAAAAGGCGCCGCGATAAATCATAAATAATGGGATGGGCATAAATTCTTAATATTTATGAGCTTAAGGTGTGAACATGACACCATTTGGCAAAAAAGTTCGTGAACACAGGCGCGCTAAAGGCTTAACCCTTAAGCAGATGGCAGCTGATCTTGGTGTATCTGCGGCATATTTCTCAGCTCTTGAACATGGGCATCGTGGTCGACCCAGCTCAGGGCTTGTCGCACAAATTGCTGGATATTTTACGCTAATGTGGGATGAAGCTGAGGAAATCAAGGAGTTGGCAGCCCTTTCTCATCCAAAAATTACAGTCAATACCGCTGGCCTCAATCCTAAGGCAACGGAACTCGCCAATCTATTGGCAGAGAACATCGAACAAATGGATGTGGAAACGCTGGATTGGGTCATTGCCGAAGTTCGTATGCGCATAGGCTCAACGCCAGATGGACCAACGCATTAACTTTCAACAAGTTAACGCTTATACTTCGCGTTTCATCTTAAAGTATGAATTTTGACACATCTGCATTCCGGGCAAGATCAGATACCTGTTTGCGGACATAGTCAGCATCAATTATGATGTCCTCACCGCCTCGCTCCGAAGCGGTAAAGCTGATTTCTTCCAACAGCTTTTCCATGACGGTATGTAAACGTCGGGCACCAATATTCTCAACACCTTGATTAATTTCAGCGGATAGGTCTGCAACTTCAGCAATGGCATCATCTTCGAAGGTAATATTTACCTCTTCGACACCCATAAGGGCGATGTATTGTTTGACGAGGCTTGCTTCTGGTTCCGTTAAGATCCGAACGAAGTCATCTCTTGTTAGTGCGTTCAAATTCACCCGAATAGGCAAACGCCCCTGTAATTCGGGCAACATGTCGGCAGGTTTCGCGATATGGAACGCACCTGATGCGATAAATAAAATATGATCGGTTTTTACAGGTCCATGTTTTGTTGAAACTGTTGTGCCCTCAATCAAAGGCAACAGGTCGCGTTGAACGCCTTCACGACTAACATCCGCGCCCTGCTTATCAGCACGTGCAGTGATTTTATCGATCTCATCAAGAAAGACGATGCCATTATTCTCAACGTTTTCGATCGCTGTTTTAAGCACATCATCTTCATCAAGTAGCTTGTCGGCTTCTTCACGAAGTAAAATTGGGTATGAATCTTTAACAGTGACTTTCTTTTTCTTGGTTTGTTGGCCAAAAGCCTTACCAAGCATATCACTCATGTTGAGCATGCCCATTTGAGCACCAGGCATACCGGGTATTTCCATCGTTGGCATGCCGCCGCCCGTCTCACTCACATCAATTTCAATTTCTTTATCACGAAGCTCCCCATTACGGAGCATGGTGCGAAACTTTTCTTTCGTCTCTTTGCTTGCTTTATCGCCAACCATAGCATCAATAACGCGGTTTTCAGCGTTCAGCTCTGCTTTTGCTTCGACCCGTTTGCGCTTTTCCTCACGGCTCATGTGGAGCGCAGCTTCGAGCAAATCACGGATGATTTGTTCTACATCGCGTCCAACGTAACCAACTTCGGTAAATTTTGTGGCTTCTATCTTAATAAAAGGGGCGTTCGTTAGTTTTGCTAAGCGGCGCGCGATCTCTGTTTTTCCGACACCAGTAGGGCCGACCATAAGAATATTCTTAGGTAAAACTTCTTCTCGCATCGCATCGCCAAGTTGCTGACGACGCCAACGATTACGGAGCGCAATTGCTACGGCCTTCTTTGCTTCCTGTTGGCCAATAATATAACGATCCAGTTCGGACACAATTTCACGGGGTGTAAAGTTCGTCATAACGTCTCCAGGATCACATTTGAATTGGTATAAACACAGATGTCGCCCGCGACCTTCATGGACCTGCGGGCAATTTCCTCGCTATCGAGGCCATCGATATCGATTAAGGCACGTGCGGCAGAAAGGGCGTAATTTCCGCCAGAACCGATGCCGATCAAACCGTCAGAGGGCTCGAGTACATCGCCGTTGCCCGTAAGGATGAGAGAAACATCTTTATCAGCAACCGCCATCATGGCTTCGAGTTTCCGGAGGTAACGGTCTGTGCGCCAGTCTTTAGCAAGTTCAACTGCGGAACGAAGCAGTTGGCCTGGATACTGTTCAAGCTTGCCTTCCAGGCGCTCAAATAACGTAAAAGCATCGGCAGTCGCGCCTGCAAAACCAGCAATAACATTGCCATCAGCAAGCCGGCGTAGCTTTTTTGCATTAGCTTTAACCACTGTGTCGCCAAGGCTAACCTGCCCGTCACCGGCGATGACAACTTTGCCGTTTTTTCGAACCGACAAAATTGTCGTGGCATGCCATGAAGGCAGCGAATGTTGATCGTTCATGAGGTTTCCTTAATCGTCCCAGCGATAATGATAATGCCTTGAAGTCATATGTGGTCTGATCAGGGGGCGTGGTCAAGACGCCTCCCCTAAACCATCGTGTCTCAGGGCTGGTGAAACAGGGTATTAACTGCTAGAAGAACTACGATTTTTGTGAGGAGAAAAAGCGATGCGCACGGCCACAGTTGAACGCAAAACAAAAGAGACAGAAATTTCAGTGACTGTCGATCTTGATGGGACTGGAATCTATGATGTTTCCACGGGCATTGGGTTTTTGGACCATATGCTTGAGCAATTGTCGCGCCATAGTTTGATGGATCTGACGGTTAAGGCTAAAGGTGACCTTCACATTGATTTTCACCACACGACTGAAGATACCGGTATCGCTATCGGCGAAGCGGTCAGTCAGGCACTGGGTGAGCGCAAAGGCATTACACGTTATGCATCTGCTTTGATCCCCATGGATGAGACGTTAAGTCGTGTCGCAATGGACGTATCTAACCGGCCATATCTTATTTGGCGTGTTGAGTTTTCTAAACCAAAACTTGGCGATATGGATACTGTGCTATTCAAAGAGTGGTTTCAGGCTTTTGCTCAAGGTGCTGGTATTACGCTGCATGTCGACAATCTGTATGGTGAGAACAACCACCATATTGTTGAGTCATGCTACAAAGGCTTAGCACGCGCACTGCGCGATGCTATCGAGATTGATCCGCGCAAGGCCGACGAAGTTCCATCCACCAAGGGCGTACTTTAACCCGCCCGCTTTACCCTTGGGGTCCGCATGTCGATGCGAGTTTATTCCGTACTTCTTCGCGACCACGGTCGTGCTAATGACCAGAACATGCTTTTGGTCAAAGACGGTTTTTCATGGCCAGCATTTGTCTTCACGTTTCTCTGGGCTCTTTGGGGGCGCATGTGGTGGCCCGCGATTTCGTTATTTAGCATTGTTGTTTTAACAGGTTGGGGTGCAGCGCAACTTGGTTTCAACGAAGGTGTTGAGACCGTTATTTCAATTGTACTTGGTTTGGCGATTGGTTTCGTCGGCAATGATATTCGGCGATGGTCCCTTGAACGCCAGGGCTATCAAGAAGTCGCTCTGGTGACGGGGCGAAATACTGAAGATGCAATGCGTAGATTTCTGGACGACGTGAGCGTTGACCGGGATGGAATTTACCCATGAGTGTCGCGATTATTGATTATGGTTCTGGCAATTTACGCTCAGCTGCGAAAGCTTTTGAGCGGGCGATCAGCGAAGCAAACTTGACAGAAAAAATTTTGGTGACCACAGACCCTAACGATATTCAAAAAGCAGACCGGGTCGTGCTACCTGGCGTGGGTGCCTATGCGGATTGTAAGCGTGGTCTCATGGCAATAGACGGCATGGCTGATGTTTTACGTGAACATGTTGAAGTATCAGGAAAGCCATTTTTTGGTATTTGTGTTGGCATGCAACTTATGGCCAGTCATGGTTTGGAGCACGGCACGACGGACGGGTTCAATTGGATTAAGGGTGATGTTGAACATATCGCGCCTTCTGATTCAAATTTGAAAATTCCGCACATGGGCTGGAATGAACTTGAAGTGCCAACAAAGCCGCATCCATTGTTCGCGGGCGTAGACACCGGGATGCACGTATATTTTGTGCATTCTTATCATATGCATGCGGCGAATGATTGCGATGTGCTTGCGACAACAAACTATGGTGGTCCCATTACCGCAGCGGTTGGTCGCGATAATATTGTTGGCACTCAGTTTCATCCTGAGAAAAGCCAGGAAGCCGGTTTGCGGATTATTACGAATTTTTTGAGGTGGCGGCCATGATCTTTTTTCCAGCGATTGATTTAAAAGCAGGCCAATGCGTTCGCCTTGTTCATGGTGATATGGAGCAGGCTACTGTTTTTAATGATAATCCGGCAGCACAGGCGAAGACTTTTGCTGACGCTGGATGCACCTGGCTTCATATGGTTGATCTGGATGGCGCATTCGCTGGAAAACCAGAAAACGCTGATGCGGTTACCGCTGTATTAGAAACGGTCGATATGAAAGTTCAGATGGGTGGTGGTATCCGTTCAATGTCTACCATTGAAGGCTGGCTTGATCGCGGTCTTGCGCGGGTCATTTTAGGGACGGTTGCAGTTCGTGATCCGAACCTGGTCCGTGAAGCCTGCAAGGCATTTCCTGGGCAAGTCGCTCTGGGTATTGATGCGCGTGATGGCTATGTTGCTGTTCAAGGTTGGGCAGAAGCAACAGAGCTCCAGACGATAGAGCTTGGAAAGCAATTTGAAGATGCAGGCGCGGCAGCGCTTATTTATACAGATATTGGCCGTGATGGTGCGATGCAGGGCCCGAACCTGGATGCGACACTTGATCTTGCGAATGCTGTCAACATTCCGGTGATCTTATCGGGAGGTGTATCATCGATGGCTGATCTTGAGACCGTTGTTGCTGCAGATAGTGCAAAGCTTGAAGGTGTGATCTCCGGCCGTGCTTTGTACGATGGACAGATTAATCCGACGGATGCAGTTCAACTTCTTAATCGTGCAAAGGCTACCTGATGCTCAAAGTGAGGATTATCCCCTGCCTGGATGTCGCTGAAGGGCGCGTTGTTAAAGGTGTTAACTTTGTTGACCTTGTCGATGCAGGTGATCCGGTTGAACAAGCACGTGTTTATGATGCGGCTGGCGCTGATGAGCTTTGTTTCCTGGATATTACAGCGAGCCACGAAAACAGAGATACTATACTGGATGTAGTTGGTAGAACTGCTGAACAATGTTTTATGCCGCTGACCGTTGGTGGCGGTGTTCGCACAACAGATGATATCCGAAGGCTTCTTTTAGCCGGTGCGGATAAGGTTTCAATCAATACAGCAGCTGTCACGAACCCAGAGTTTGTCCGTGAAGCTGCTGAAAAGTTTGGTACGCAATGCATTGTCGTTGCGGTTGATGCAAAGGCAACAGGGCCAAATAAATTTGAGATATTCACCCATGGGGGCCGGAATGCGACAGGTATTGATGCTGTCGAGTGGGCCCAAAAAATGCAGGCGTTGGGTGCGGGTGAAATTCTGCTGACATCCATGGACCGCGATGGGACCAAGCAAGGCTTTAACCTGCCGTTGACCCGTGCAGTGGCGGATGCGGTGAATGTCCCGGTCATCGCATCAGGTGGCGTTGGTACACTTGATCATCTTGTCGAAGGTGTAATCGAAGGGAATGCTTCGGCCGTTCTTGCAGCCTCGATTTTTCACTTTGGTACCTTTACGATTGCCGAAGCCAAGGCGCACATGAAAGCAGCGGGCGCTGCGATCCGCGAAACTTAAAAGGTCTTACCAATGTCCTCTGATCACACAGCCGAAGTCCTTGATGGATTGTTTCGTGTTATCGAAAGCCGCAAAGGTAGTGACGCCTCAAGTTCATATACAGCGAAGTTACTTGCTGGCGGCCCTCCAAAAATTGCTAAAAAAATCAATGAGGAAGCGGCCGAAGTTACCATTGCGGCTTTGGTTGAGGGTAAAGATGCAGTAATGCGTGAAAGTGCTGATCTCCTGTATCATTTACTTGTGATGTGGGCAGCGATGGACGTTGCGCCGAAAGATGTTTATGCCGAACTCGCACGCCGCGAGGGTATCTCGGGCATTGATGAGAAAAACAGTCGCGTTAAGTAAAAAGATCGGAGAGAAAGATGAGCTACGACGAAAATAATATCTTTGCGAAGATCATTCGTGGCGAAATTCCCTGTGATAAAGTTTACGAAGATGATCATTGTTTAGCATTCAATGATATCAGCCCCCGAGCACCGGTTCATGTTCTTGTAATCCCAAAGGGCGCATATGTGGATCTCAATGATTTTCATGAGAAAGCATCAGACCTTGAGATCGCGGCGCTTATGCGTGCCGTTGGGACCGTCGCGCGTATGACAGGTGTCTCAGAAAGCGGGTATCGATTTATTGCAAATAATGGCATCGATGCACGACAGGAAGTCCCACATTTACATATTCATGTGCTTGGTAAGCGTGATCTTGGCGGCATGGTTGGCCGGGCGCCATTTGAAGATTAATAAATTTGCTTCTATGGCGACCTGATACAAAAATTCCCTACCTGTAGCGTTACCAATCAGCTAAACTACATGATCTTGAGGTCATACCGCTGAGAGCGACGCTAATGGCAAAACGCTACGATATTGAAATTACACCACTTGAGGCTATTTCTGGCACACCAGAAGTCTTAAGGCTGCCTGAATCTGGGCCTTTGATTGTGCCCGGTGGTGGTCTTTTAAGTGACGCAGTTTATGCCTGTCTCGACGGTGATTTACTAATAGAACTGGCAGATGGTTCCAGGCTGATTGTCCAAGATTACTTTGCCTCCGCTAACCCCCCCCCCGCAATTGCGACCGAAGCAGGCGCGCATATTGGTCCTGATGTTGTTGCCGCTCTCGCCGGCATTGATGCTGCAGAAACGTTTATTTAGCCCCTATTGGTGCGCCGATTGGCCGCCTTGAAACAACGTCGGGTGACGCAGAAATTGTAAGGGCTGATGGATCTCGTGTTGAGGCCGAACCTGGTATGCTGATTGCGCGTGGTGATCGCATTGAAACGGATAGCGACGGCAGCGCTAGTTTCTTGTTTGCTGATGAAAGCACATTCGCTGTTGCTGGTGATGCCCGCGCGATCTTTGAAGACTTGGTGTTTGATCCTGACTCAACAGCAGCACATGCAACTTTTGTTGTTCAAGAAGGCACGTTCTCTTTTTCGGGTGGTGGTATTGCTGCAACAGATGGTGCGTTTGCTATTAAGACGCCCTCTGCGACGCTTCACGTTGGCGGGGCGTCCGGCTCTGGTCGTCTAGAGGGCGATGGCGGCACGATGGTCACCTATCTTCGCGCAGATGATGTTGGCGATGGTGCAATCCGTGTGTCGAACCCTGCGGGCACGCAAATTCTTGATCGCGCATACGAAGTCACGACCGTTGATGATTATTTCAGTGTGCCCAGCAATATATTTCGGTTGGGTCCAAGGGATGCCGTTGAACATTTTGGCGATGCCCTAGCACCTCTCCCTGATGCTCTGGCAAAGATGCTGGAATCATTGTTATCGACGGCGCGTGGCGCAGACCCGGCGAGTAGGGCCGTTACAGCTGAAGCTGAAGAAAACGGGTTTGCTGAAGAGCGCGATCTATCGCTTGGCCTTAAGGCGATATCTAGGTTGACCGTGAAACAGCATTTGAAATCGCAGCTCGTAAAGCGGCTATTGCGCGCTCGGCTCGCGATGCAGCAGATGAAGCATTGGGTGATGCGGCATCTGCAGAAAATGCAGCGCGCAAGCAGGCGGCGGATGCAGGCGACCTTGCTGATGCTAAACAACAAGACGCTGATAACTTACGCGCAAAAGCTTTGCAGGTTTTTCAGGAATCTCAAAAGCGGGATGATGCATTTGAAAGTGCCATTCATCAGGTTGAAACTGCACAGCAGCTAGAAGAAGAAGCGGCGCGCGCTGTTGCTGAAACTGATTTAGCTGAAGGGCAAGCTGCCGAGCGTTTGGCAACGGCAGAAGAAGCTGTTCGTCTTGCATTAGAAGCTGCGGAACAGGCTCGAGCTGAAGCACTCGCAATTCTTAAAGAAGCAAAGCAGAAGGAAGAAGCGTTCGCTGAAGCTCAGCAAGCTGCCGAGAATGCCAAGGAAGAAGAAGAATCACGGGTGTTAGCTGTAGCAGAAGCAGATGCTGCTGAAGAAGCAGCGGCCGCTGCATTACGCGCCGCAGAAGCCGCTGCAGAACTTGCATCTAAGATGCAGAAGTGGCAGTGCGTGTTGCCCAAGAGGCGAGCACAGTAGCTGAAATTGTAGAAACGGTTATTGAGCGTGAGCTTGCGGCAATAGATCCGGATCTTCTCAAACCGCCGAGCGCAGATGATCCATCCAGCACAAAAGGTGATTGGATCACAAACATGCGTCCATTAATGGACGTGGCCAATGCTGCTATGGATGCAGGCGAAGTTACCACGCGAGAAGCTTACCGCGAAGCTTTGCGAGAAGGTTCTTCTAATGAAGAAGCGCTTGAGCGCGCGATTATTGCAGTAGAAGCGTACGGCGGTACGAAAAGCGCTGATCAAGTGATCGCGGCGGGTCCTGATGGATTGATTGATGACGATGACGACGATGCCATTATCATCGCAGGCGGAAGTGGCGGTTTGTTGGAGAAGCAGGCGCTGCGGATGCTGTAGGTGCAGATGTGTTGATCGGTGGCGAAGGTGAAGATGGGCTCGGTGGCGGTGGAGGTTTTAGTTACGGTGGGATAGATGGGTTGTTTGGGTTTGGATTCACGTTCACACCGATTGTCATAAATGTGGCGGCATCAAAAGATGATGATGATCGCGATGACCCGATTTCAATTACAGCGGCAACGGTAACGACAAACGCACTGCAAGGAACTGGCTTAGCAGGTTTTCTTGTTGGCAATAACACGGCGTCCGTTGTTGGTGGGCGTGAAGGGAATGATTTTCTCTATGGTGATACGCCGACGAATTATCTCTCAGGGACACATAACATTGGTAACACACTCACCAATCCAACATTTGATACAAGCGGATCAGATGATTTGATCTCAGGTGGGTCTGGTGATGATAGCCTTTGGGGTGATGCGGGTGCTGACACACTTTATGGAGACGTTCCAAGCGATACCTCTGGATTTGATTTCTCTTTAGGCGTGGCTGGAAACGGTGCAGATGTATTATTTGGCGGCGCTGGGAATGACACGCTGAGCGGCGGTGGTGGCGCCGATACGTTCGAGGGCGAAACGGGAGACGATACGTTTATTCTTGGTGATGACGATGGGGCAAATGATATCGTGCGTGGTGGCGACGGCACGGCAGATGCTGGGACAGATACGATTGATTACAGTGGTGCAGGCGCAGGATTAACAATTGATCTGGCCGCAGGTTCTGCAACGGGTGCAAATACTGGCACAGATACATTGGACGGCATTGAACATGCGATCGGTTCTGCCCTAGATGATAGTATATCTGGATCAAGTGCCTCAAATTCTCTGTCAGGTGGTGCGGGCGCTGATACGTTAAGCGGTCCTGGCGGTCTTGATAATATTTTTGGATATGCAGGAGACGATGTTGTCATAGGTGGCGAAGGTGCTGACAATTTAACTGGCGGTACAGGCGCAGATGAGTTCCGGTTTGAAGGTGGCAGTGGTGCAGATGCGCTTGCGCATGCGAACTCACTCGGCACGGACGTTATTACGGATTATAATGCTTCGGAAAATGATCTGTTTATGTTGTCTGATGCAGATTTTAGTTTAGGAAATGCAGGTACATTGTTGGATGGCGCCAATTATTTTGAAGCCGCTTCAACAACAATTAATGCGGTTGCTCAAAACCTCTCATCTGGCGTTGCCAATGCAGGTGTCGTGATTTTAGGTGCGGTAAATGGTGGTGGCGGCGCAGAGGTTTGGTATACGGATGACGCCAGTGCGATGAGCAACAGCAATTCATATCAGCTTGCGACGGTGAATGATGCAGACCGTTCAACGATTGATGTGGGCGACTTTCATTTAAAGATATAGTTTATTAAATCGCGGTAGATGCAGATTGATTTGCTCGGCGTAGCTTCTCACCAAGCTGATTGGCGAACTGCCCTTCCAAGGCATGACGAATAAGTGGATTTCGAACTAAAAACTTATGCAACTTATCCACGTCGATAGAAAAAACTCGGCTTTGTTCATTCGTACTCACTGTGGCGGACGTGGGCATGCCACTGAACGTGTGTGCCTTTGACGTGATTGATCAACGATAACAAATCCTTTGCGGCAATGACGTCAAGGTCACCCGCCCATACAGCCTCACCGCCTTGGTTATGCGCACAAACAAAACTTCGAGATTGTGCTGCTGTGTGAATGGCTACGGGCAAGACACCCAACCCGACAATATGAAATGCTGGATGCCCCGACGTCATTTCAACTTGGACATCAACATCAAGAACATCGATGCCTTGAAACGCAACTGTACCCAAACGCGCAACC
>Ga0115552_1001588_pt1 | contig 13143 bp, 8 predicted proteins | sample COGITO_mtgs_1103_3_FD_87178 | JGI IMG/M metagenome (GOLD analysis project Ga0115552, IMG submission 87178) | Pelagic marine microbial communities from North Sea - COGITO_mtgs_110328 | ecosystem: Environmental > Aquatic > Marine > Epipelagic | place: Germany:Helgoland, sampling site Kabeltonne...
TCTCGCCTACCCGCGCGGTCTGTGAGGCCGCACTCTCGTCGGCTGCGCTTGTTGGCCGCCGAATCAGATCATTTTTAAACTCAAGTAAATTATTCAAATATTGTCTCCACACACAACGACAGCAATACTAATCTCACGCGTTCTTGTTGTTCGGGCTGCTCGCGAGCGAGAGTAGAGAGCAGCACACGGGGAGCACACAGTCGTTTGAGAGCGCAAATATATAATACATAATAAATGGTGTTGATCTATAAACCGTCCTTCGTCGCGCACGACGGTTCGGCTCCGATTTACTCCATCGACACGCATCCGGATGGCAGTCGATTTGCAACCGCTGGTGGCGACCGAAAAGTGAAAGTCTGGACCACCTCCGCGTTGCTCGACCGGAACAAAGAGAACGATAAGGAGTGTCCAAAACTTCTGGCGACGTTAGCGGACCATTACGGGCCGGTGAATTGCTGCCGGTTTAGCAAAAATGGCCGGTATTTAGCCACCGCTTCCACGGACTCAAACATTTTTCTCTACGAACTCCACGAAGGGAAAGGAAGAACGATGTTTGGGTCGAACGATGAACCGAACGTGGAAAATTGGTCGAACGTTGGGAAATTAAAAGGGCACCAATCGGACGTGATCGATATCGCCTTCTCGCCGGACGATAAGTACTTAGCGTCCGCGTCGTACGATAACTTGGTCAATGTGTGGGACGTGGAGATGAAGCAAATAGTCGCGACGTTGAAAGGCCATCAAAGTTTCGTCAAAGGCGTAGCCTGGGACCCGATCGGTAAGTTTTTAGCCACGCAAGGCGACGATAAATCGGTCATCATATGGCGAGTGGACGATTGGGAAAAAGTGTCCACGATTACGGAACCGTATCGACAATCCGTCGGCGCGACGTTTAGTATGCGTTTGTGTTGGAGTCCAGACGGGAAGGCGGTGACCACGTGTAACTCGTACAAGAAACCGAGCCACACGGCGAGTGTCTTGGAAAGAGGCGAATGGGACTCGAAATTTGATTTCGTAGGGCACAAAGGGCCAGTCGTGTGCGTGAGATTTTCACCCGGATTGTTCAAACAGAAAATTGAAGCGGCGGAAGATTCGAAAGATAACGATAGCGAGGATAAGCCAAAATTGCACACGGTGGTTGCATGTGGAAGTCAAGACACAAAACTTACGATTTGGAGAACGAATCGATCGAGACCGGTGTGCGTGATTAAATCGTGCTTTGAGGAGTCCGTGGTGGATTTGAGTTGGACGCCGAATGGCTTTTCGCTTTTGGCGTGCAGCACGGATGGTACGATGGGCGTCTTTACGTTTGAGGAATCCGAGATTGGATGCACGGTGAACAAAAGCGAATCGGAAGCGTTTTTCCGCGAGACGTACGGGGGCATGGTTGGACAGAAAAAAGTCGCGGTGTTGGAAGATCCCACGCTTTTGAAGTACACCAAGAAGAACATCAACGGCGAGACGACGACAAATGGTGGATTTGATTCGAAAAACGGCACTCCGATGGCACCGAAGCGCATCAGCGCGGTACCAGTTGCAGCACCTGTCATCCAACAAGCACCAATCCGTCAACAACAACAGCAAGAGATCATAGCTTCAGATGGGAGACGAAGAATTACGCCCATGGCGAACGCTCCGGGCACGCAAGTCATCGCGTCGCCGCCCTCCGCAAGGCCACCGCAGCAAATCATCACCAACAATGAAAATCAAGTGCCCAGAAATTTACCCGCTTATACCATGCCGACGACTACTACCGTTGCCGGCGTGAAACGGGTCGCTCCGCAGGAGATGATGCCTGCCGGTAACGCGCCGAAACGGTTGGCGCCTATGCCGGTCGGCGGCGGCGGCGGTCAGCCGCAAAGAATTCAGCCCATTCCGGCGGGTGGTCAACAACAAGCGCCGGCGCGATTGCTTTTAACGCCACCGCCGGCGAGGCAACAAATGACGGTGCAAGTGTCGCAGCAGCAGCAGCAGCAGCAGCAACAGCAGCAGCAGCAACAGCAACAGCAACAAGCGCGACCGGCTGTCCAGCAACAAGCAGCGCGTCAAATTATTCCAGTAGCTCCGATTCCGCAAACCGTGCACGCCAAACTAGTCGCCGAAGACGCGATGGTGGCGAACTCATTTGATGACCAAGATAACATTCCGACGGCGCCAGTTGTGCTCGAGTGCAAGAACGATTTTCAGCGGAACGCGAGTGATCTCGTCTGCTCGCGTTCGGGTGAAGAGTTATGGACAGATCGTCTCGATGCGAGATGTTCGCACATCACCGGGAACGCGAGGTACTCGTGCGTCGCGCTCGAAGACGGGTCGCTTCAAATTTATACCGAGACTGGAAGACGGCAGTTACCAACGATTGCGTTGGAAGGTGGGAAAGTATGCTTTATCGCGTGCGTAAATAGTAGTAAAACGAAAGAAGAAGAAGAAGTACAAATTGAAAGTTCGGAGACAAAACTTTTAGTTGTAACCACCGACGCGTCTTTGTACGTGTGGGATTTGGAGAAGGACAACGAAAGGTGCGTTTTGGAGAGTTCCATCGCGAGCATTTGCTTCAATCGTAGAGACGGAGCGCGAATTTCTCGCGTTTCGTTGAGCGAAAAGGGTGTTCCGCTCGTGACGTTATCGAACGGCGTAGCGTACGCGTTCCACAAAAAGTTGAAGGCCTGGGCTAAGGTTGCGGACACCTCCTTTCAAAAATCCGAGTACTTTTCGAGATTACGGTTCGGCTCTACCGACGGTTCGGGCGGTGAAGTGCGAAAGTTGCAAACATCTGCCGCACGATTAGCGATTGGTGCTATGGCTAATTCAATGCGTTCTTTCTCGTCGTTCCAGACGCCAAAGCGCGAATCTGGCCGTCATCTCGAGCAAATATTGCAATCGTGTAAAGTTCTCGGGAGTGAGAAAGAATTCAAAGCTTGGTTACGAACGTACGCCACGCACTTGGCTTCAGAATCGATCGGGAACGATCAGCGCACGCACTTTGCCGGCGCAGAGAAGCAACTTCGCGAGTTGTGTGAAGAACTGTTAGGTTCAATCTCGAAGAGCGATAAGGAGATGGAGAAAGACGGCGAACACGGTTTGATCCTCGGCATGAAACGAAGAGATTTATTGAGAGATGTCGTCATTCCCGCACTCGCGAGCGACGGTTTGTGCCAGAGATTAGTCACCGAAACGATCGAGCTTCTCGAAGCTGCTGAAAAGGCGAAATAACGACACGTAGTTCATTAAACTAACGCGCAATACTACAAAATCTGTTGTAACACAACCAATCTCTACTTAAAAATACTATATAGCTTCGTTCGCGGCCATCCCCCAATGAGGATCTCGAGCAACAACCACTTCACCCGGTTTAACGACTGCACCAGAAAGCCATTGCACAACGTCTGGACTCGTTTTATGTTCCTGCAAATGCTTATCTGGATACCTCCCGCTGCTCGGAGCGAACGGCTTCGTCGGGTCGGCCTGATTCTTCAACCAACACTCGTGTTGCTCGTGGTCGTGAATGTCCCCACTCCAACATTTTCCGTCCCGCTTTTCATTCGGGGGACAGTATACCCAAATGTTGCACAACAACTTCTTTTCAAACGGCGCGGTTCCGCAGTTCCCGCGCACTCCAAAACTAGTGTTGAAAAACATCGTCCCGGAGTTTGAGCCTTCCCCGCCGCATATCTCCGCGTGTTTTCGACACGCGTCGCAACACTCACTCGCCGTCTTTGTCCGAAACGTCATCCCCCAAGTCAGCGCAAACCCATCGTACCCGGAATGCTCGTTCGGCCAACACTTTTCGTTCTCCATTGGAAACTCTTCCTCACCGTATACTCTCACTAAGTTTGCGTTCGCTTCGTTTTTGTCTTCAATATCAATTTCACCTTTCATTTCCATCATTCTCGCGTCCGCTCGTTCCGCCGCGTTCAACAAATTCTCTCGACTCGCTCGATTCTCTCTCATCCCTTGCAACGTGCTCGTATCACCCTCTCGATATTTTGAGGCCACGTCCCGTATTCTCTCTCGGGCGGCTCGGATGGCATCGCGCGGATTTCCCACTAATCCTTCCTTCTTCTTCGCGCTCATCTTTTCTCCTCTTGAAAAGGAAGAGGAGGAGGCAGAAAACGCGAAACGTTCGGACATGAAGTACGTCGAGTTATACGTGAGAAACAGACACAGTGCGAGCAGAATCGTCCCGAGAATCATCTGAGACGACTTAAGTTTCATCGTCATCTCGCGTTCGTTGTGAAAAGAAAATCTTTTTCTCCCCCCCCGAGAAAGGAATTTTTGCGCTTTTTTGTGTGCAGTCAAGAGAGTTTTTCTCTACTAAAAATACCTCTTTATCACGCACATAGTACACACACACACACAACACACAAGTAATGTCTACGGTATCACCTGATATCCGCATCCAAAAAGACGACTCGATCGTCCGCAACATAGAAACGGCGATGGAGAAAGAAGCGAGTCTGGACGAAGACGCGACGACATCCATTAAGAAGAATAAAACTTCAACTTTTTCTTCTTCAGGAGGAGGAGGCGTTTTGTCCGCGAGAAGCGCTTTGACGAGACTGGAAAACCATCTGGTGGATGCGAACGAGAAAGAGCTCCCGCACACGAGGTCAGCGTTTTCGCGCGATGGAGATATTTTGCGCGCGAATGAGGCGAAGGCGTTGGTTATTTTCGTTCGCATCGTTGTTCGCGCGTTTTCTTTCGCATGTGATTTTGAATTCAAATCTCTTCGTTTTCTTCTTCTTCTTCTCTCTTGGTTGCCTCGCGTTAACGCGTTCATCACTTCGATGAGACTAAAACGAAGAATTTTTTCTTTTAAACACAACACAGGGCGCGTAAACCGGCGGAACGCCTCGAGCCGACGTTTACGAGGTCGGAACCGAAGAAGAAAGGACGCGCGAAGAAAGCTACCGTCGTCGTCAAGAAAGTCGAGAAGAAGAAGAAGGTGACGAAGAAGAAGCCGGCGAAGAAGAAGACGAAGGCACCGGCGAAGAAGAAGAAGACAAAGGCGCCGGCGAAGAAGAAGACAAAAGCGCCGGCGAAGAAGAAGGTCGCACCGAAGAAGAAAAAAGATGCGAAGAAAACGCCGACGGAGAAGAAGAAACGAGCGTTGTCCAAGAACAAGTTGGTGACAGACACCGTTGCGCCGGTCGAGAACAAAGTTCAATCGAAACTTCCAATCGTCCAGGCCGCATCACCTGCGGAAGAAGGCCACGAACAAGAGAAAGAAAACACTCCGGCGGTGGAATAAAAGAAAAAGAGGAGGCATAAATCCTGTAAAGGACATGTATTACGATTGAGAGAGACAAAGACGATATGGTTATTATTCATGCATTTTCGTTGTTTATTTTATGAAACACACATACACACGCGCTAAATATTCTACGTGATCCGTGATCTTATTCTGGTTTGCGTGGCATGGTAATCTTGAAGCTCATCCCACCACCATCACTATTTTTAGTATTGATCGGAGCTTCTTCGATCGAATCTTCGTCGTCGTCATCGTCGTCGTCGTCGTCTTCTTCGTTCGTCAAATTATCTAAATTGACATCCGTGAACGACGTGTTCAACGCCACATCGTCTTCTTCGATGTTGCCGTAATCTTCCTCTTCGTCTGAATTATCGAGCATCACGAGCGGTTCATCTTCTTCTTTCCCTATCTTCGGCTCTGCTTCGCCAGCTCGCTCTCGCTCTTGTTCTATTTCTTTCTCTTTCTCAGCCGCTTGAACTTTTGCTAACTGCGCTTTTTGAAATGGTAACAAGGCTTTGGTCGTAGGTATCGCAAACGCGTCTTCCTCGTCGCCGCCTTTGACTTTACTCGACATTTGCTCGGCGGTAAGATTGCTCGACTTCAAACCCGTTTTTTCGACAAAATCCTTTCGTCTATCGTTGTTTGCGTCAACGTCCATGCCGTCAAGAGAGATTGCAGAATTAGCGATCAACTTGTTCATCGAGCGACCACCGCGTCCAAGATTCGAGGCATCCACGGGTGCGATGATTTCACCAGCCTTCGATTTTGCCGTCATCTCTATCGCGTCGTCTAAATCGTACTTTGTGTATCGAATCCAATCTGGGCACTCCTCAGGGCCCATGAGCGAAGATGGCCAATTCAACGTATCGTCGAGTTCGTTCCAAGTTTTCAACTCGTCTTCTGATCGACAGATCTTTTCGTTCAATTCGCGTACGCTTGGCACGTTCGTTTCTTTCCTATTTCCAGCAGCTTGCGCAGCCATGAGTTTTTCAAGTGTTTCGCGTCTCTCTGAGTGCGTGGTTTGTCCATCAAAACGACCGGCATTGATGACTTCGTCTGCCATTTCAATCTTCTGTTGCTGAATGACGTTGCGAACGACCGATTCCACGGATTCACAATATGATCGGTCGTTACCACCCCAACCAGCAGTCGATGTATTTTCTTGAGTAGCCGCAGCAGCACCCGTGACGCTGGCTATTTCTTTATCATCTACGGCTTCCAAGTGTATCACTCGTACTTCTCGCGTTTGGCCGATTCTGTGAGATCTCGCGATGGCTTGTTCTTCATTCTTCGGGTTTGGGTCCGGATCGTACATCACAACTGTATCGGCAGTTTGTAAGTTCAAACCTCTTCCGGCTGCGCGAATAGAAAGCAAAAATATGAACTTGTTCGAGCCTTTTCGGTTGAAATCATTGATGGCGACTTCTCTTTGTTCTAACGGTGTCGTGCCGTCGATGCGGCAAAACTGTAAATTTTCGCCGTCCTCTGTAGTTTGTCGCCACTTCAGATAGACTTCCAAGAGATCTAATAATTTCGTCATCGTGGAAAACAGAAGAACTTTGTGTCCAGTCTTGGAAAGTTTAATGAGTAATCGGTCCAAAATCCACAACTTGCCGCAACTTCGTATCAAGTTAACACCTCGAAAATCGCCTCCTTTCTCGGGCGGGTACGATAAGCCCGGATGATTACAAATCTTGCGGAGCTCCATGCACCTATTGTGAAGGGGCAAATATCCACGAAAGGTTCTTTGCGCGGCTAAACCGAGCCTAGTATACGGTTCAACTCGAATAGACCCCGTCGCGTTGATCCAAGAATACGCGTTCGATTGAAAGGCCGAAAACGGGCAATGAACGACAACGCTCTTCCTCGGCGGAAGTTTACTCTCCACGTCTTGCACTAATCTTCGAAGCATAAACGGTTCTAAAATTTGGTGCAGTCGAGAGATTACGATGACTTTCTTTTCCCGTTCCATCCAATCGTCTTCTTCTTCGTCCTCGTTTGCGTTACCGGCGCCACCACCACCACCACCACCAATGACTTTTTGCCCTTGATTATCACCCGCTTTTGTTTTCCCGAACCACTGCTGAAACACTTTTGCCGAATCAAAAACTTCCGGCAACAGCAGGTTCAATAAACTCCACAGTTCGCTGAGATCGTTCTGTAACGGCGTTCCAGTCAACAGCAAACGTCTTTGCGCTCTAAACTTGTCTAAATCTCTACTTAATTTTCCTTCGCGATCTTTCAATCTCTGCGCCTCGTCGATTATGATGTACTTCCAATTCACTTTCGCCAGCTTGGACCGATCGCGCATGATGAACTCGTACGTCGTCACTAAGACGTTAAATTTGAGCTGCAACACTTGCTTCTGAAATATTTTCGCGCGTTGCTCGCGACTGCCGACGTAATAGACGCAATTTACGTGCGGTAACCATCTCTTTAACTCTGCTTTCCAGTTCACGATTACCGCATTCGGCACGATGATAATGTGAGGTCCAAAGTTTTGCTTAGACTCCCAGAGATACGCAATCAAAGAGCAAACTTGGACGGTTTTACCCAATCCCATCTCGTCTGCTAAGATACCGTTTAAGCGATTGTTGTGTAAACTCACCATCCATTGCAAAGAAACAATTTGGTAATCGCGCAACTGACCAAACGTCAACATCTTTGGTTGTTCGGTAATAATTTCCTGTTCGCTGTGCGCCACGGCGTAATATTTCTCCGTGTTTTGAATCCCGTCCTCTTTCGTTTGCGAAATCATCTTCTCGCCGTTTTCTAACGTCGCCTCTCTCGCTGCTTTTTCCGCCGCTTCTTTGATTTCATCTTCGTCTAAGCCTTCCGCTGCGGCTTTTGCAGCCGCTTCTGTCGCCGCTTCCGAACGCGCCTGCGATATCTTTACCGACGCAATCTTTCCTCCGAGTTTTTCTAAATATCCTTCCGTTTCCGAAAGGAACTCTTGTAGCGCTTCGTACTTATTACCTTCGCCTTCGCCGTCTGCGCCGGCGGGGTATCCCTCGATGCTCTCTTTCGTTTTCGCTGCTTCCGCTAAAAGTTTTTTGTATGCTTCTATGTCGTTCGATTTTAACGCTTCCATTCTCTTTGCTCTTTCTGCCGCGTCGTCTCTTGACTTTACCAAGTACGCTCTCGCCATCCTATCGTGCATCTTCACCATTTGGCGGTTTCTCGTTTGCAACACGTCTGCTCGTTGATTTGATTCTTCGTTCAATCTTTTTCTCGTCGAAAGTATCAAACGCCACCGCTCCGATGACTCTTTCTTCTCTTTCTTCGACCGTAACTTGATCTCCAACTCTCTTTGCTTCTCGTCCATCTTCACCATCTTCTTGTACGACCTCTCCGGCAAAGCCATAATCTTTCTCTGCTCGGCAATCATTTCTCGTCTTAACTTTCTCTGTTCCTCTAACAATCCTAAACTTTTAGTTCTGATATTCTGTCTGATTTTCCACTCGCCTTCGTCCACAATCTGTCTTTCTCTCATCATCCCGTCTTCCTTACCATTATCTTGAGCGGCGGCATGAAACGTATACTTTTGTTTCACAACTCTTTCACGAAGAAGATCAACGCCTCGCGTCACTCGCGCGTCCACCTCGCCTTCGAATAGACGCTTCAACTCGTTACACTTCGAGTACTGACGTTCGTCGTCGTCCTTGTCCTCGTCGAAGCCGTCGTCGTCATCCTTGTCCTCTCGTTGCACACTCTCCGTAAACTTCATGTCTTCTTCGTTGATCGTTTTTGTCGTCGTTATCTCGTTGTTGTTATTACTATTTCGAAGCATGGTCAGCGTTGGATCTTGCAGCAACCTCGCGTTCAATCTCCACGGCAGCATCTCTTTGCTCATCATCTCGTCTCGGTCTTTGTTCAAATCAATCGCGTTCGCGAAGAGCGCGTTCGGGAAGCTCGTCCAGATCTTCGAGTGCGAGTGCGAGTGCGTGGACGGCGCGATGCCTACCTCGCGCAAGAGCAGAAATCGAAGCTGCGCGTGGAACGCTTTCGTTTGCGCGTCCGTAAATAACACCATCGTTTCTTCTTCCTCTTTCTTTCTCTTTTCTTCTGTCATCATCATCAATTGGGTTCCTCCATCGTCGACTTCTTCCATCGTGCGTTCTTCTTTTGTCGTCGCGTCGACGGCGAGACCAACTTTTAGGCTCCAAACGACAACGAGACAACAAGAACAACACGACAACCAAAAGAAGAGAAGAAGAGGAAGAAGAGGAAGAAAAAGAGAGAAGCAAAGAGAGAGAAAAGAGAAAAGAGAGAAAAAGTTGAGAGAGAATCTGCTTTTTTTGTGTTTTTTGGCTGCTTTTTTTTTTGTTTGTGTCGTTTGTTTGTTGTTTTTTTTGGGACTTTCAGAAAGAGAGAAAACTCTTTTTACGTACAACAACGACGCTTTATTATCATTTATCCTCTCTCTATATAATAGAGTATATCCACAACACAAACGCAAAAAACACGACGCGAACGCACTGTTGCGATACACAAGAACAACTTTACAGTAACATTATTAAAATGGGCAAAATTAACATCGAAACGGAAGTTGAATCCGTCCTCTCGGAACAATCCGCCACGTGCGAGAAACTCAAAATTCGAGTCTCCGAGACGGTTGAAGGGGTGAATTTGTCGGCGAAATTTGTCCTCCCGGTGAACGTGGAGGTATCCTCCAAAGGCAATTTGGATGCGAACATGCAGACGAGTAAAGTGGACTTAGAAGCCGCGAAGGATTTTTGGAAGATCAAGTTAGACGACGTGGACCAAAACACGCAGAATATTATGGATGTGTTGAAAATCTCCGTGAGAGAGAAAGTGTCGGCGATCGACTCGACCGCGACGTTGGAGTGGAAGGCGAAAGGAAACGCGGTGAAAGGCATTTTGGAACCACCGGTTTTCGAAGGCGTGAAGTCAACGCTGGAGTTTGATAACTCCAAGAAGCAATTGACGGTGACTGCGAAGAAGAAAATCGATAAGATTGACGTCTCCGTGAAAGCGGACGCGAACGTCAAGACGCAAACGTTCAAGGGAGGGAAAATGACCCTCAGTTATCCGCTTCCGGAAGGCGTGAAAGGAAGCTTGGAAGCCTCTACGAACGGGAGCGGTAAGATTACTTTGAGACGAGGTAATTTGAGCGCGAAGATGCCGTTGAAGAACTTTACGAGCGCGCCAAATATGAACGACGTGAAGTTGGAGTTCAACTACTCCACCGATATCGCTTCGTTTTAAGAACGGAAAATAGCGTTTATCATCCTCAAAGGCAGAATGAACGACAGACAGTACTAAATACAATAGAGAAAACGATGACGACATTGATGAACTTATACGGAGAAGAAGAGAGGAGAATTACGGGAGTGTTGTTCATTTCTAGTCATTCTTTTATAAAAAAACACACATACTGGTACGTGAATATAATTACTTCAATACTTTTATCCAGACTAGAGGGCTTCGACGAGTTCTTTGAAATCCATCACGAACCAATCCGCCGTTTTTTCCACGTTCTCCCTTCTTACCGTTCCACCGTACCCTATAACAATATCTGCTCCATTCTCTGCTCTCGCTTCCACGTCCGTCGCGCCATCGCCAACCATCACGACTGTTTTGAAATTCCCGGTTTTCTTCACGTGCGCGACGGCCAAAGCCTTTCCGCCCGCGCGCCACGTAAACTCGTTTTCGTCGTCGAATGGTTTCTCTGAATTCATCGATCCATCTTCTAAATATAACAAATTATTCGCCCAAACGTTCGTAGGGACTGGGATATCTAAACATTCCGCAATCGGATGGATCATTTGTCGAAACCCTCCGCTCACTAAATACACCGTCTTCCCTTTTTCTTTCAACTTGTCTCTCAGTTCTTGGAATCCGTTCGAAAGTTTCACCGGATACTCTTTTAAATACGCATCCATCTGCTGTCTCGAACACTGCATCGCGTTTAATCGATAAAACAAAGCCTTCTCGAACGGAATTTCTCCATTCATAGCTTGCGTGGTCACCTTCGCCACCTCTTCGCCTTTGCCGAGATACGCCGCCAACGCGTCGATACCTTCGTGATCGATGACAGTCGAGTCCACGTCAAAACACACGGCATCGCACATGCGCCAAATTTCCAAAGCTCTCGCTTTCTTAGAAGAAGAAGAAGAAGAACCACCCATCGTTGATTCTTCCGCAGGGGTCGCTTTGGTCGAACCACCCGAGCTCCTTGTTCGTTGTTTTTGAGGTGCAAAGCGACGGCTGTCGGTTTTTACGCGCGCGGAATAACAACAGCAACACGACGACGACGAGATGAATGACGACATTAATAATTACTTTTTAATGTTCGACGACAATTTCCGGTCGCAGGCTAAACTTCTTCTCCTTCCTTTCCAATCGTTTCAGAAACGCGGTTTCCGTTTCCACTTTGACTAAATGTTTGATCTTTTCGATCTGTCCTCGAGTCGTGCTCGTGTTCGGGACGACTCTCGACGCTCGAGGTTTACGCAATCCTAAAGCTATACAGGTGAGTTTAATCGTGTCTCGCTTTCCAGCTAACCCGCGACGTAAGGTGACGACGAGCTTTTCAGTCGCCGTTTTGTGCAAAGACATAAACGAAACTTCTTCGCGTGCAAAGGAGAGAAAACTTTGTGAAGAATGCGATGAGAGCAGAGAAGTGATTTTGTGCGTCTTTCTGTGAAGAAAGTTCTTTTGATAAAACTCTTACTGCGAGCGCGCAGAGATACATACACAAACCGTCGTCTTCAATTCTCTTAATTAGATACTCTTACGTTATTATTATTAAAGTTTTATGAACTATGATTTTAATGCACCGCCCCGTCGTCCGTCGTCGTTTAGGATCGATCCGGGATGGACTTGGAATCCGTCGCTACGCCCATGCAGTTCAAACCATTGTCGACGTATATGGTGCTCCCAGTAATCGCCGAGGCTAACGGCGAGCACAAGAACGCGGCCGTGTGTCCAACCTCGATGGCATCCAACGGCTTTTCGCTCAACGGCGCGTTCGTCATGGAGTAGTTGATCATATCGTCGATGAAACCGATGGCTTTAGCGGCTCTCGAGCCCAACGGACCGGCGCTGATGGTGTTCACGCGAATGCCCCACTTTCTCCCAGCTTCGAACGCCAACACTCTCGTGTCAGACTCCAAAGCCGCTTTGGCGGAAGACATACCACCCCCATACCCTGGGATGATTCTTTCACTCGCCAAATACGTCAAAGAAATGCACGCGCCGCCTTTGTTCATCAACGGACCAAACTTTTGCAACATCGCAATGTTCGAGTACGAACTCGCGGAAATCGCCCCCAAATAACCTTCTCTCGACGTCTCCAACAACGGTTTTGCCACTTCTCTGCCGTTCGCCAACGAGTGGACCAAAATATCAATCTTACCAAAATCCTTCTCCACGCATTCGGCGACTTCGCTCACGGTCCACTTTTCGTTACCTGCGTATCGCTTGTTCGCCTTCACATCTTCCGGAACGTCATCCATGGTGTCAAAAACCGCGTCCATGGGGTAAATCTTCGCGAATTCCATCAAACTGCCATCCGATAACTTTCTCGACTCGTCGAACTTACCTCTTCTGTACGAAGTCTCGAAGATATTCAACGCCGGCACCCACGTGCCGAGGATAACGTCCGCCCCGGCTTGACTCAACGCCTTGGCGATGGCCCATCCAAAACCGTTGTCGTCCGCCACGCCGGCAATGAACGCCTTCTTACCTCTCAAATCAATCGGTAACGTGGTGCTCGACGCCATCGTTCGAACCACTCTGGCCGCCGCACTCGGAGAAGAACGCTTCGCACTTTTAGAGATGCTTTTCCCCAACGCGTTTCCGCCGCGAAGGATCGTTTTTTGCGCGAACAATTTCGAAGTCGTCGTCGTCGTCATGATGATTGATTTTAA
>Ga0115552_1001590_pt1 | contig 13140 bp, 5 predicted proteins | sample COGITO_mtgs_1103_3_FD_87178 | JGI IMG/M metagenome (GOLD analysis project Ga0115552, IMG submission 87178) | Pelagic marine microbial communities from North Sea - COGITO_mtgs_110328 | ecosystem: Environmental > Aquatic > Marine > Epipelagic | place: Germany:Helgoland, sampling site Kabeltonne...
ACCATACTCTTTGAATGAAGGTGCTCCTGTCCCAATGTCGAACGCCCAGCTTGAAAGATCAATGTTTTTATTACTAAACTCATCTGACCAAACTAGGTTCCAGTCGTTAATGTTTTTGTTTTCTTCTTTGCATGAGTTCAGAAAAAAGGTTAGGGCAATCAAAAGCAAAGTAGATAAAAGGTGCATAGCTTTATAAAATTGTAGAAACTATACTTTAGTACTATTTCGTATAATAATGTTTACAGGTATCATTGAAACTTGCCCAATAATCTCCTCTTTTTCAGATACCATATTCTCTATAGTTCGAATTGCCTGTTTCCCTAAATTTGCAAAATTTGTAGATATAGAAGTCAGTTCAGGGGTAATGGATTCACAAAAAGATAAATTATCGAAACCTGCTATTATAAAATCTTCTGGTATTTTGTAACCATGTTCGTTCGCAGCTTTCATAAACCCAAAACAAGAATGGTCATTGCAGCCAAATATTGCAATTTTGCTTAGTCCTTTATTTTTAAAATCAAGGAAGGCTTCACTCCCGGACTGACTTGAAAAATCACCTTCAAACCTCCACACAAGATCAAGAGATTCTCTTTCATTAATATGATCTATAAAACCATTTTTCCGGAAGGATGAATCCATCGCGTTTCTTGGCCCGGTGATTACGCCCACGTTTGTATACCCAACTTCTTCAAAATGCTTTGCTATCATATACCCGCCGCTGTAAGAATCAAAAGAAACTGTATTTACTTTTAAATTTTTTCCTGAGATTAAAGATACAATTGGATAGGTACCTACACCTTCCTTTATTGCGGTATAGCTTTCTTTTTCGAGTCCAGGAAGAAAAAGACAAAGACCACTATATTTTTTACTCAATTTAATAATAAAGTCCACAGGGTCATCTTGCCAATTGTAATTATCATCTACTCGAGCATCAATATTTATGAAAACAATATCTGATTTTGAATCTCTCGTTGCTTTATGAAGTCCATGGAAAAGTGAGGAGTAAAACTCACCTTGTCTTATTTCGGTTATTAGGGCGATGGTTGTTTTTTCAGAGGCATCAGACTCTCCGATGAACGGGTATCCTAGTTTGCGAGCTGCGGCATAAATTTTTTCCTCATTAATTGAGTACTTTCTTTTTTTGCGTCTAAGCGCTCTTGATACAGTGGCTATTGATAACCCAGTATCGTCAGAAACTTGTTTTAGAGTTGCTCTCATTTATATTTCTTATTTTTTAATTTTATGATTTATTGCCCTGTTAAAAATATGCTGATATTTTAAATATTGCAAATTTTTTTCATTATTTTGAAAAAAATATGAAAAAATATGAAAAAATATTGCATTTTTGGTAGAATGTGGATTATTTTTTAAACATCATAAAATATTCTTAGTCTAATTTATGTCATCAAGGTAAGAATACTTTTTTAAATGAAAAAAGAAGGAAAGTAATATGAGCAAAAAGATATCGTTTTTCACTCTAATCTTTGTCCCTTTATTATCATTTGGTCAAATGCAGATAAATAGTTTCGATTCTGAGCCAGCTGATAGTACATACTGGGGATATGAAATTTCAGAAAATGCTGACAGTACAAAGAGTTTTGTAAATATCAGCTATATAACAGACCAAGCTGCCGAAGGGTCAAGTGCAATGCAACTTGAATATAGTGGTCACAACAGTGAGTCATGGGGTGGTTATGCAAAAATTGAGCATTATGCTCGTCAACCACTTCCTCCGGATACAACTGGTGGTGGAGGAACTGGACCAGGTATAGTTGATGGTTCTTCTATTATTTTTTCTGGCACTTTTGGTGGAAGTCAGGTAGATACTACAACGATGACCTACACCAACCCTACTGGTTCAGAAAGCTGGGCTGGTTTTGCTAATGAAGACACTACATTTTACCCTTTTAGTTTCCCTGGTGGGGGGGCTATTACTTTTATGTGTTCTACCGCTGGAACAGATGTTGATGTTAATTTTCGTTTTGAATATCAACCTCATCCAAATGTAGATCCATCGTATAATACAGCTAGTATAACTATTTCTGGAACAGACCGACAGCCTTATACTGTCCAAATTCCTCCTCAAGGCAGCAACACTTACAGCTCATTTTTGTTATATGTGTACACTCTGGATGCTCCTGTAACAATTACACATGTCCATGTGCATGAGGGAATTATTTTTTCTGGCACTTTTGGTGGAAGTCAGGTAGATACTACAACGATGACCTACACCAATCCTACTGGTTCAGAAAGCTGGGCTGGTTTTGCTAATGAAGATGCTTCAGTATTTCCATTTTCATTTCCAAATGGAGGACATGTTCAGTTCATGGGTTCTACCGCTGGAACAGATGTTGATGTTAATTTTCGTTTTGAATATCAACCTCATCCAAATGTAGATCCATCATACAATACTGCGAGTGTAACTGTATCTGGAACAGATCCACAGGCTTACACGGTTGAAGTCCCATCGCAAGGTGCAAACACATTCAGCTCATTTTTGTTATATGTGAACACTCTGGATGCTGCTGTAACAATTACACATGTTCATGTGCATGAGAATTCAGCACCTTCTTTAATTCAAAATAATCAAATTGCTGGTGACTTAACTCAGCAAGATTGGCAGTCAACACGGCAAGAAGATGGAACAACTATTTTTTCTATGCAGCGTGAAAATGGAGAGCTTTGGGACTGGTCTGGATATGATAGTATTTCTTTTAAATTTAATAATACTATTCCTGCATCAGAGGCAAATAGAATACACCTAAGGTTGAATCTAAGTGATTACGCGGGGGTAGACAGTGTCTACACTGGTTTAGGTGAATATTATTACTCTTTCAATTATATTCTAGATAGTGAGCCTGGTTGGAATACGGTTACCATACCATTAGTTAGAAATGACGACTGGAATGGTGGTGGTTTTAATTTAACGGGCTGGGCTGGTGACACTGATAATTCTGAACTAGACACCTACGCAATAGGTGGTTTCCATCTTGAGTTTTCTGTAGGTGGAGGTGGTGAAGGTGATGTTGTCAATGGCACTATTCTTCTTGATGATTTTAAGTTAGTTGGTTACAAAGGTGTTGATCTTGTAATCTTTAATGGAATGGCTTCTCCTCCAGAATGGGGCAACTCATTTACTTGGGGAGGTGCACAGATATCCGTAACCGAAGGTGGTGGATATATTCCAGGGACTAATGCGCTTACGTATGTTCAGCAAGATGCTTGGACAGGTGGTGGTTTTAACATGACTCCTCCTGTCGATCTTCGTGGTGGTGGCGAGTGGAATAGTGATTCAATTTCTTTCTGGATGCAATCAGAAGCAGATGCGCCTCAGTTAAGATTACAGTTTGAAGGCGGGACTGGTAAAGTTGGAGGAAATTTCACCCCAATAGCAGTTGGTGGTTGGAATCATTATAAGCTTGCACTAAAAGATTTTGCTTATGTAGATAACACCGCAGACTTTGATACTAGTGCTATTACTGTCTTTCAGATTCTTTCTGAAGGCAATGGTGCAGCAGGGAGAACGTTTCACTTTGATAATATGTGGACAGGGAATCCTGATATTGATGTAGTTGCTCCGGTTGCTCCTGAAAATGTAAGCGGGATACCAGGTGCTAATTTCAACTTAGTAACGTGGACAGATATTGATGGAGAAGAAGGTGAGATGTATCATGTTTTTGGTAGTACAAACCCAATTACTGAACTTAATGCTGAAGGTGTTGAATCTATTGCAACAAATGTTATCGAAGGCGCTCAAACAGCAACTCATTATTTGGTGTCTCCCTTAGAAGATATGGACGTTACTTATTACTATGCTGTGTTATGTGTTGATGCCGCTGGTAATATTGGCGCTCCCGGAATAACGAGCTCTCCAGTTACAAATCAGGCAAAAGGAATTCCTACAATATCTCTCGATGTCCCTTCCAATTTTATTGCTGATGGAGACTTGGGAGAGTGGACAAACAGTGGAATTATGCCTTTTGTAATTAATCCAACAACTGGTGGTGTTTGGTCAAATGTTGATGATGAGTCAGACTTAAATGGAACTGTTTATTTAGCAATTGACGATGACTATTTATATTTTGCCGCAGATGTCATTGATGATGATTATCACTTTGGTGAAGGTAATTGGTGGGATCAAGACGCTCTTCAATTGTTTCTAGGTTTATATGATTCAAGGGGTCCAAAACATTCAGCAATAAAAAGAGGTGAAGAGCCTGATTATGTAATTTATGCGAATGAAAACACATTGCAATTAGACAATCCTGGAAATGTGAGTATAGGTAACTCTGATGAAGAACATTATCACTTTGAAATGTTCGATCCAGATTATGTTGTAGAGGGTAAGATTTCTCTAGATACTCTTGCTGCATTATCAGGAGACCAAAGGTTTCATCCAGCTAATGGAATGAAAGTACCAATTGATATTTACTTTCATGATAATGATAATGGAACTTGGGAAGGTAATGTTGGTTACTCAACGCTTTCGAATGATCAACAGTGGAATAATCCAGGTGAGTGGTCATTTACATGGATTGGTGATCGGTCTACAGTACTAGGAAACGATAATGAAGCACCGATTGCTCCTGAAGTATTCGCGCTTTACCCAAATTATCCTAACCCATTTAACCCTGTTACAAATATCAACTTTTCACTTCCTGAGAACCAGAAGGTAAATCTTGGTATTTACAGTGTTACAGGTAGATTAGTTGAAAGCTTATTAAATGAAGACAGGGTCTCTGGTTTCCATTCAGTACAGTGGAATGCGGGAAGACATGCTTCAGGCGTTTATTTTTATCGATTAGATGCTGGGGCTAATTCAAAAACTCAAAAAATGATTTTATTAAAATAAATTCATTTATTTTTTAAAAAGAAAGGCAGGATTTTTCCTGCCTTTCTTTTTACTTCAAACTGCGGAACTAATTTATATTTACACACACCTTTTTAGTAAAATTTTATGATTAGATATATTATTTATATTGCGATGACTTGCGGAATCTTTGCTCAAACCACTGGTAAAATTTCTGGCATAATAAAAGACAAGTCTGATTCTTCGCCCTTGCCAGGAGCAAACGTATATCTTGAAAATTCTTCTTTTGGAAATGCATCAGATGGAAATGGAAGATTCACATTAATTAATATTCCGCCAGGGAAATACAATCTCAAAATTGATATGATTGGTTACAAGTCTATAAAAATGGAAAATATTTCTGTTTCCGTTAATAGAACCTTTTCATTAGAAGTGGATCTTGAACAGACTGTGATTGAGGGTGAGGTTGTTACAGTTGAAGTTGCTAGGTTTTCTCAAAAAAAAGATCAAACAGGGACAATTAAAAATATTTCAGGAGATGAAATAAACGCACTTCCAGTAGAGAATGTTGGGGCAGTAGTTAATATGCAAGCAGGTGTTGTAAACGGGCATTTTAGAGGCGGTAGAAATACTGAAGTTACCTATATGGTTGATGGCATACAGGTAGATGAAACATTTGGTGGATCAAGCGCAACAGTAGATATTCAGCCTGAAGCTGTGCAAGACTTAGAGGTTGTCACGGGGACATTTAATGCTGAGTATGGTAGAGCTATGAGTGGAGTGGTGAATGTTGTGACAAGAGATGGCGGGTCTAAATTTGAAGGTTCTGCATCATTGGGTGGTTCTTCATATTTTACGGATAATAATGATATTTTTATTGGACTTGACCCATCTGTCAATAAAAGCCAAGACATTAAATTTAGTTTAGGTGGTCCTCTCGTAGGAAATAAGATAACTTTTTTTAGTAATGTAAGAGTGCAAAGTAATAATGGACACTTAAATGGTCTTAGGTTGTTTGAAGTAGATAATTTTTCAAATTTTTACACGGATGACTCACTGCTCTGGTTTTCAGAGAAAACGGGAGACAGTTCGTATGTGTCTATGAATTCAAGTAATAATTTATCTGCTCTATTTAAGTTGAGTTTTAATCTTTTTAACGGTATCCGTTTTTCAACACTATACTCACACAGTGACGATAGTTGGCAGGGCTATGATCATTCTTTTAAATATAACCCAGATGGTAGGTCAACTGATCATAAAGTCACAAATTATTTTGCTTTTCAATTAAACCAAATGTTATCTCAAAAATTATTTTATGAATTGAAGTATTCTGTTGTAGATAATGACTTTGGTAGTTACGTATATGAAAACCCATTAGATAGTAGATATGTACATGATCGTTATTATGATAGTTATGGTCCAGGGTTTTTAACAGGTGGTCAATCAAAGGACCATACGACTAGATCAATGACAGATCAGACTTTTAAATTGGATGTTAACTGGCAAGCTAATCACACGCATAGTATTAAAGCAGGCCTCCACTATTTTAATCATGATTTAAAGAATGAGCGGTACGAAATAAGGAATAAATTTTATAATTCGGGTAGTGATTCTTCTTATGTACCTGAAATTTTTGGAGATTCATCTGCTTATGCAGATGTTTATAACATTTCCCCAAAAGAAGTAGCATTTTATGTTCAAGATAAAATGGAATTTGATGACATGGTTATTAATATTGGACTGCGTTATGATCAATTTGACCCTGAAAGTGTATACCCTTCAGATAGAAGAAACCCAGCAAATCAGCTAATTTTACCAGACTCTATGATGAGTTTGTATCCTCAGGCTCCGGTTATTTCTCAAATTAGTCCAAGGGTTGGTTTTGCATATCAGTTAGGTGGTCAAGCTGTTCTGCATTTTAGTTATGGTCATTTTTTCCAGATGCCTCCTATGTATGCTATGTATGAAAATAATAGTTTTTTGGTTGACCCAAATAATTTTGTTACAAGGATGGGTAGCACATTATTAGAACCAGAAAAAACAATTACCTATGAAATAGGTTTGTGGCAAGAATTAAATCAAGTGATGGCTCTAGATGTAGCACTTTTTTATAGAGATATTTATAATTTATTAACTACTAAAACCATTTCAACCTATAACCAGGTAAAGTATGGATTATTTTCTAATAAAGACTATGGAAATGTTCGTGGGCTTGAGTTAAAGCTAGACCTTGCACTAGGTCAATTGAAAGGTATGGTAAATTATACATTACAATATACTAGGGGGAATGCTGATTCTCCTGGGCAAACATTTGACAGGGCTGGTAATAATCAAGACCCGGTAAATAGATTTATTCCAATGGGCTGGGACCAAAGGCATACACTGAACGGGTCTTTAATATATGGAACTGAGAAATACGGTGGTTCTATGACAGCATATTATAATTCGGGTTCTCCTTATACTTTCACGCCACAAAGTGAAAGCGTTTTATCTAGAATCAATTTGTACCCCAATAATGATTATAGGCCTGAGAAATATTCTGTTGATTGTTCATTTTACTATCGCTTCAAACTGCCTGGTGGTTATAATGCCAATTTGGATTTAAATATTTATAATTTATTTGATAGGTTAAATGAAGAGTGGGTCAATGACCAAACTGGGCGCGCCTATACCGCAATAATTAAAGAAACAGATATTGCTGGGCATAGAAGTGACTTTAATGATTTTAATGATCGTATAGAAAACCCATCGATGTATTCTTCACCTAGAATGGTAAAAATTGGTATCGGAGTTAATTTCTGATGAAATTTTTATTGTTATTGTTTTCCCAGTTGTTTTTTTCATTAATCTTCGCCCAGGGTCGACCTTATGCAGGCCCAGAAGACCCAGCGGGAGATCCTTCAGCTGAGCGTGAAGGGTATATGACAGGTAACAGGGTATTACTTTATTTTAAAAATACAACAGAGCTTTCTGATTGGCCAGCAACAAATGCTTCGAGGTGGCCAAATAATAATGATGGTGTAAAGATGGTAGACGGGATAGGGCTCTTGGTTGGAGCTAAAGTATACATTAAAGATGATGGAGATGCTTCCACCGTGGACACAATCCCACTTACTAACCCAATAGATATATTTACTCAGGATAAACACACATTACATTATTTGCAAACTAGTTACCGTGAAGAAATGGATCGGGACCCTACCGGCACTGTTGAATGGGGTTTTTATCCTGTTTTTGGATATTTTAATGAATCTGGAGAATATCCAGCTGTCTCAAATATCGAAGATTCATGGCCTTCCAGTGGTTGGCCGTCTGCTGGTTTAGAAAAAAAATGGCAAGGGGAATGGAATGGTAGATTTGGCCGAGGCGTTAAATATGCTGATCAAGAAAGTTATTATGTTGTTAATGATGCTCAAGATTTAGAATATCTCGGACCTGAAGACTTTGTTAAATATTACCCAAGGCCTGGATATAATATAGGAGATATTAAGCCGGATGTCACAAAGCAACGTGGCGAATCTTGGGGTGGTTTAGGGCTGCGTGTTGCTGTTCGTGGTTTTCAATGGAATAATCCTCAAGCTAGAGATGCTATTTTTTGGGAGTATTCAATCGCCAATGTATCTGACTACGATCTAAGAGATGTAGCTTTTGGATACTGGGTTGATAATGGGATTGGTAATGATGCTTCAGATGATATTGGCTTTTTTGATTATGAAATTGATATGTCCTATTCTTGGGATATTAATGGTGTTGGTTCCGGTGGGCTTCCAACTGGGGTAATGGGTTTTGCATACCTAGAAAGTCCAGGCTTAGCTTATGATATGATTGATAACGATGGTGATGGATTAGTAGATGAAAAAAGAGATGTTGAAGCAACTGCCATTGTTGGTGCTACAGATGGAATAACAGACCTGAATGCTTTTTTAGATTATTATAAATTAACAGCTGATGATTTAAAACCTCATTGGGATGCTGACGAAGACCAAGATTGGGAGGATGGTGAAGATTTAAATGGTGATGGTATATATCAACTTGCTGAGTTTTATGGAGATGATATTGGGATAGATGGCGTAGGTCCTGGAGAAATAAATTATACTGGGCCAGATGCTGATGGGTCAGAGTGTAATCATAGGCCTGATTTTGTTGAGGGTGTTGGCTGTGAGCCTAATTTTAATACAACAGATGTATCTGAATCTGATATGGTTGGGCTTACATCTTTTAGGATGTTCCCAATTCCAAGTCACGCAGCTTCAAATGAAACGCAGTGGTTTAAAAATGATGCAGTTATGTGGGATTTAATTGGTGGAGACACATTAGAAGAGTTTGAAGGAAATATTTCAAACTTAGTTGAGGTTTTTGCATCGGGTCCTTTTCCATTATATCAAGGACGAGTTGAAAGAATTTCAATGGCTGAACTACATTCCTATGACCCTCTAGCGGGGCTTAACAGTCCTGGACATGAATCTCCAGCGCTTTACGAGCTTAAGAGGATTGTTCAGGTGATTTATGAAAAAGACTATCGATTTGCTCAGCCACCAAGAATGCCCACTATTTCAGCTACGGCTGGCGATAGTGAGGTTATTCTAACTTGGGATGATATTGCGGATACAAGGACTAGGGACCCCTTCGTTGGAAACATTAATGATTTTGAGGGTTATAAGGTTTATAGGGCAACAGATAAATACATGGCTGATCCAGAAATTATTACAGATGGTTATGGTACTCCAACATTTAAGAAACCAATTTATCAATGTGACTTAATTGATGAATTTAGTGGTTTTACTGATTTTGGTCTCGTCAATGGTACAGGTTATAATCTTGGAAACAACTCTGGAATCACACATATTTTCGTAGATAATACAGTTCAAAATGGGCGTACGTATTATTATGCTGTTGTTGCTTATGATTTTGGAGCGCCAAATATTGGACCGGGGATTTCACCATCAGAAAATAACACAGTCATTGAATTGGATGAGTATGAAAATATTAGGTCTATAGGTAAAAATATTGCCATTGTTACTCCTCATCAAAAAGCAGCAGGGTATATATCCCCTGAGGTTGAGGTTGAAGAACGTTCCCTTCTAGGGTCTGGTATGGTCTCTCCTTTAATTAGAGCGCAAGGTAGCCTCAAAAAAGGACATGAATATTCAATATCTTTTGGTATTGATACAGTATCTACTATTAGTGGATATGATAAGGGAATTCAATATACAACTAGTGAAATCAATGTTTATGACCTTACTGATAGTGTTTTGGTTTACAGTGAAAACCCAACAAAATTTATAGGGAACAATCTATTATATAGAGATACAGTTAATTATTGGACCCTTAATCCAAATGCAAATATATCTTCAGACGTATTTGATGGTCTGCAGTATGAAGTGAGTGATTATGTTGAAATCCCTGAGTACAGTTATCAAAATTCCGGATGGATAAATGGTAATGGTATAATGAGAGTTACTCCTTCATTATCAGAGGGTATTAAAATGCCATGGAATTACAAGGTTATATTTACTGATGATGATAATAGATACGTTGGCGTGGCAACATCTGGAACGGTTAGGGATGAAAATGGTGCTTCAATAGGTTCATCTAAAATATCAAATCAGGCAGTTAATTTTTATGTTCAAAACACTTCATTTATTAATGAGTCAGGTGGTTATGACTTAATGGATGTGGTAATACATGATGTTAATGACAATGATATCTTTGACTTGTACGAAGATAGGATTTTTATAGGAGCAACAGTAGGGACAAGGTGGCGAGCTACTGCTTTTGTCTTGGATTTTCAACTTTCAACTGAGACAACAATCCCCAAAGATGGGGATGTGTATCAAGTAGATTGGAATCGGCCATTTTATATAACGGACTCTATTCATTTCACTGTTAATTATTCAGAAGATTTAGACATTGAAGCCTTATCTAGCTCTATGGACAATATAATGGTAGTACCAAATCCATATGTAATGTCAAACATGATGGAGGAAGCAGTTACTAATCCTTTTTTAAATCAAAGAAGAAGAATTGTTTTTACAAATATCCCATCTCAGTGTTCTATTAAAATTTTTACAGTAAGTGGTGTTTTGGTGGATGAAATAAATGTAAATAATCCCCCAGAAAATGGCCTTATACAATGGGATATGCTTACCAGAGAAAGTTTAGAAATAGCTGCAGGGATGTATATATATCATGTCGAGGCAACAGAGACGGGCGATACTAAAATTGGCAAGTTTGCGGTAATAAAATGATTAAATATTTACTCATTCTTTCGCTCTTAATTTTATCTAGCATTGACGCTCAAATGATTCATCGATATGGAACAACAACTGGAAATTTTTTAGAAATAGGAGTTGATAGCGAAGGCAGTGCTATGGGTGATGCTTTTGTAGCAGTTTCTGATGATATTTCTTCTATATATTGGAACCCGGCAGGATTAGCTAGTTTAAATATGCCAAAATTAGCATTTATGAGTCAGCCTTGGATTGCTGGAATTAACATGTCTTTTACAGCTGGCGCATTCATCATTCCTAATTTAGGTAATATTGGTTTTGGCTTAACGCAAATGAATTATGGTGAAATGGATGTTACTACATTAGAATATCAAGGTGGTACAGGTGAGAGTTTTACGGCTTCTGATATTGCGGCATCGTTAACATTTTCACGGAAATTAGTTTCCTGGTTTTCTTTCGGTTCAACAATAAAATATGTAAGGTCTAATATTTGGCATAGTTCTGCTAGTGCGGTTGCTATTGATCTTGGAGTATTAGTTAATACAAATTTCTTTTCCTTTACGGGAAAAGATGAAGATGGTTTAAATATCGGGATGAGTATTTCAAATTATGGAAGTCGCATGCGGTTTGATGGTATAGATATTTATCAACCAATTGATATTTCTGAATATGAGGAGGGAAATTATGGAGATGTCCCAGGACAATTCAGACCATCTGATTGGGAATTACCTTTGATTTTTAGGATTGGAGTTGCTCTAAAACCAATAAAAAACAATATTTCACAACTTACACTTTCTGCAGATGCATTGCATCCTAATAACAATTCTGAGTCTATTAATGTTGGATGTGCTTTAGATAATACAATACCAGGCGTAGGTGTTTTTAGCTTAAGAGCTGGTACAAAGGCTTTATTTATGGATAAGACCGAATATGGTTATACCGCAGGCTTGGGTTTTAAGCTTTTTTATGTAGGAAATAAATTTGTATCTGTTGATTATGCTTATAAATCAATCGGTTTATTAGGCAATGTTAATGTATATACATTGGGATTTTCATTTTAGTATCATATGATGCTCCGGATCTTTTTTGGAGTCCTTTTCCTTCTCCTATTAACTAATTGTTCTAATAAAGACATATCAAAGCCAAGCCTTGATATTCTTGCACAGGTTGGTGATAAAATAATTACGAAACAAGATTTTATTAGAAGATCTGAGTACACAATAAGACCAGATTATTGTAGACAATCAAATTATATACATAAAAAAATTATACTTAATTCGCTTATTGCTGAAAAAATAACTTCTATTGAAATGGAAGATAAAGAGGATGTTTTACTAAATAGTCAGAATTTTCATTATTATTTGCAAGGTAGAAAAGAACAAGCGATGAGAAAATTATATTATTATGAAAACTTTTATAAAGGTGCCAAGGTTCCTGATAGCATAGTTAACGAAAAATATAAATTAGCAGGCAGAACAATAGATATTAGTTATATCAACTTGCCAGATATCAATACGGTACAGAAAGTTAAACAGCTTATTTCCCAAAACATTACAATTGAAGAAATTTATTTTTCAATATGGGGAGATACAATACCAACTAAAAAAATTAATTTTTTTGATAAGGAACCCGATATCATTCACGAAAAATTATTTGTGATAGATAATAAAAAAAATCAAACTATTGGTCCCTTTGAAGTTGAAGACGGCAACTTTTTAATCATGAAAATTAACGGTTGGTCTGATACAAAATTTATATCTGCAGTTAATCAAGAAAAAATATGGGAAGATGTAGAAAAATTGGTAAAAGAAAAAGAAGCGAAAACTAAATATTTGAGTTTTGTTAAAAAAATGATGTCTGGCAAAAGTATTCAATTCAACAAAGATGTTTTTGAAGACTATGCACACAAAGCTTCTAAAATCTATTTACAAGACCCAATGGATAAAAAAGATGCAATTAATAAAATGTTATGGGATGAAGTAGAAAATCCTAAAAAAATTAGTCTCCAAAACAATCCAGACATAAAACCAGGCGATGTCATTATGATATTTGATAATGAAGAAAAAACAGTGGAAAAATTAAACCGCCTAATAAAATCTC
>Ga0115552_1001617_pt1 | contig 12985 bp, 8 predicted proteins | sample COGITO_mtgs_1103_3_FD_87178 | JGI IMG/M metagenome (GOLD analysis project Ga0115552, IMG submission 87178) | Pelagic marine microbial communities from North Sea - COGITO_mtgs_110328 | ecosystem: Environmental > Aquatic > Marine > Epipelagic | place: Germany:Helgoland, sampling site Kabeltonne...
TGGGCAGGCGTATAAAGCCAATCGGTGGTAAACCCCACTACCATTACCTTTGCCTGCACGTTCTCTAAAGATTTTTCAAGTCCGTCTTCTCCTACCAAATCAAAATGGTCTAATGCTTTTGTAAGCTTTAGGTAAGTGTTTGCATCAAAACGGTCTACAAACCGTAAACCTTGGTGGTGAAGGTAACTTTCGACTGCAAATTGCTTTTCCGCTTCCTCCGCACTTAGATTCATCTTATTACGACCGAACTTTTCTTCCATTCCTTCGTCTGAAAGATAAGTAATATGGGCCATCATTCTGGCAACTGCCAAACCCATCTCTGGTCTGGCATCTTGAGAGTAATTTCCATTGTTCCATCGAGGGTCTCCTTTAATGGATGTTCTACCTACCTCATTAAATGCAATTGTTTGAGCACTGTGTTGGGGTGTTGCTGCAATAATCATTGCTTTCTCCACGAATTCAGGGAATTCAATGATCCATTGCAAGGCTTGCATCCCGCCCATACTGCCCCCAATCACTGAATACAAGGAGAGAACTTCTAAGTGATCCAATAATAGTCTTTGAGCGACGACCATGTCCTTAATGGTAAGATCTGGAAATGACATTCCATAGGGTTCTTGAGTTTTTGGATTAATTGAAGTGGGCCCGGTAGAACCTTGACATGCACCGAGACAATTGGAACAGATTACGAAAAATTCATCTGTATTAATCGCCTTGCCTGGTCCTATCGCATGGTTCCACCAACCTTTCCTCACAGCTCCTTCGTGAATTCCCGCTACATGATGGTCACCAGTAAGTGCATGACAAATTAAAATAGCATTGGTTCTACTTTCATTTAAAGTCCCATAAGTTTCATAATATAATTGAAAATTATCAAGGACTCCATGAGTCATACGAAATTCATTTTTATACTTAAATACTTGCGGATAGACTATACCGACCTCGCCCGCATCATCTGTGTTCATTTTATCTTCTGTTTTCTTCATCTATAAGGAGGGCAAGTCTTTCGCCCTCCGCAAGTAAGATACTAAGTGGTCAAGGATTCAAGCAAAGCACCATCTATGTCATAATTACCGTGCACTGCTTTCACATCTTCTAGTTCTTCCAAATTATCCACTAACTTCAATATTTTTCGGGCCACATCTTCATCTGTTACCTGAACTAAATTATTGGGCAGGTAGGCGAGCTCGGAAGAATCGGGAGAAATTTCCGCATTTGATAACGCCTCTGCGATTTGATCATACAGGGCAGTTTCACAAATCACTTCGTAATGTTCTTCCTCCACAATTACATCTTCGGCATCGTTTTCTAATGCTAATTCTGTAAGGTCATCTTCTCCGATCTTTTCTTTCGCTAAAAGAAACTGGCCTTTTCTTTTAAAATTGAACGCAAGAGCACCTGCACCTGCTAAATTTCCTCCCGCTTTTGAAAAAGTACTACGCACTTCCGATGCAGATCGATTTTTATTATCGGTCGTAACTTCAACTATTAATCCTACACCACCTGGTGCATATCCTTCATAAAGGAGTTCTTCGATAATGATTCCCCCCAATTCACCAGTTCCTTTTTTAATTGCACGGTCGATGTTATCGGCAGGCATATTGGACTGCTTTGCTTTAGTAATCAAAGTCCGCAAGCGTGGGTTAAACTCCGGATCTTTTCCACCATCTCTTGCCGCTAAAGTAATTTCCTTACTAACAACACTAAAGATTTTACCTCGTTTCGCATCGACCGAGGCTTTGTGTCGCTTAGTGGTCGCCCATTTACTGTGTCCTGACATATACTAAGAGGGAAAAGAAGGAATCAAGTATTTGTCAAGTTCACTTATTTACAAGATCAGATAGAAATTGGTGGGCTTGTTCTAATCTTTGTTTTTTATCCAAAGCAATTCTTCTTTTACTTGCACTCATTTCTTCCAATCTAGATTCGCTATAATTATCTGCTCTTTGCTTGTAATTTCTTTCCAAAATCTTGGGATCGATCGAACCTCTGCTTTTTAATCCAAGTAAATTTCGGTAACTCTTCTCTTTATCTGTTACCTCGTCTCTGGTACGAGAATTTTCTGCAATTTCCTTAGTATTGTCATCCGAACTCTCAACTACAGCGATTGGTTCAGGTACCTTCTTAGTAATCAAGGTTTGAAGAATGGTCATCAAATTTTGAATAGTCCAATAAAGAACCAATGCAGAGGAGAAGAAGTAGAGAAATATTAGAAACATGAAAGGCATGAACCTCATCATTTTTGCATTTATTCGTTGGGCATCACTTAATTCAGGTCCCATTTGCATAGGATTTAATTTCATTTGAAACCACTGAGTAATCACCATTAAAATGGGCAATACATTTAATGAAAATCCTTGCACTTGAGCGACATGATCCTGTTCGGATAAATCATTAGCCCACAGAAAGCTCTGCCCGTATAGCTCTGCCGCTGATCGTAGCATCCAGAACATACCGAGGAAAATTGGGATTTGGATAAGGATAGGCCAGCAACCTGCAAAAGGGTTCACCTTATGTTCTTTATAAAACTTCATCATTTCTTGATTAAGCTTTTGCGAATTTCCTTTATGTTTCTCCCTTAATTTTGACATTGGCCCCTGCAAGGACTGCATTTTTTTCTGGGATCTCGTGGCTTGTGCTGTAAGAGGCCAAAGTATTAATTTAACTAAAATAGTAAGAACTATTATAGCCAGTCCATAACTACCAAAAACTCCATGCAATTTGTTTAAGACCCAACTAAATGGTTCCGATATCCACCAAAACACTCCAAACTGCATCACTTTCTTTTGTTCATGACCTAAGGATGCAAGAGCCGCATAATCTTTGGGTCCAGCATATACATGAAGTGCAAATTCCTTGGATTCTTGAGATCTTAAAATTCCAACAGGAAATGACATCGTACCACTGACGCCTTCGATTTCTTCCCCTTCATTTCCCTGAATCTGAATTGATTTACCGCCAATCCATGCGTTTGAAATATCACTTGTGGGCCGAATAATATTCACAAAAAACTGATTGTTCACACATGCCCATTTAGCTTTTGATAGCTTTCGTTTGTCTAGCTCGCCAGTTACTCCCATTTCATTTAGCTGAAAAAATTCCTCTTTTTCTCCATCGATTCGCCCGCTACATTCTGCACAAGAACAACCCTCCGCCAGAGCTAAACCAGCATTATAATAACCTACGTTTAAATAAGTCGCTGCATTATCAAATGGATTGTACAAGCGAGGCATTCGAAATGCCGTTCCCAAATTAATTTTCACCCGATCCAAGGCAAGTGGATTGGTACTCAGATTTGTGAGAATTGTTTTATGATCAAATAAATAGGTGCTATTATCTTCCCTGGTATATATCCGTTCAATTTTTAAAAAATTAGCCAATTTCCATTCGTAAACAACGCTCGATCGGTAGCTTCTCACTTTTTCATACTTGCGGGGAGAAGAAAGTACTCCAGGCAACTTCCTTCCTTCCTCATCTTCAAATGAAAGCGATAGCATTGAGTCTCCAACATGCGTCATGTTATAGTCACGACTTAATCTTGAAAACTCTTTGAGTTTAACTTCTCGAACTCCGCCTGAATGATCCGTGAATACAAGAGTAGAAAATTCGTTGGCAAGTCCTTCAAATAATTCTTCCTCTCTCTCGACCAGGGTGGGGGATGAGGGTATGTCAGATAGACTTCTATTTTGATCTGCCACTGGTTCGGAAAAAGAAGAGGGATCAAACTGAGGGGATATTCGCGTTTCACCTTGATTTCTACTGCTTGCATTTTCGTCTGCGACGATACTGTTATCGATGAGATCCTGCTGCTGCATTCCTTGTTCCCATAACAAGTAGAAAGCGAGAACAAGCATGCTTATACCAATTAGAATATTTTTCATTACTTAAAAAATTGTTTTTTGTATCGCTTTTAAAATTCGTTTTTCGGTTTCCTCAAAAGAGAAAGAAAATAAAGCAGGTCTGGGCAGAACTACAACTTGTGAACCTTTGGGAAAAAAATGGATGTTTTTTCGAAAAATCTCCCGAAACCTCCTCTTTGCTTGATTTCTCATAATTGCTCCACCATAACGGCGGGAAGCAATAATTCCTAGCTTAGGCAATTCGTTGGATGCCGAATTGCTTGCTAGTTGAAACCAAAAAGCTTGATCTCGGTATCTCTTTCCGTTCTTTTTCACAAATTGAAACTGCCAAGATTTCCGCAAGCGCATTGATTGCGAATAGCATTGTTCCTTTAAATTCAAAGAAACTAAAGAGAATTTGAGTTAGCGAAATCGGCGAGGTACGGAAGCAGTTAGGCTGGCTCTTCCCTTACGGCGCCTGTTTCTCAAAACTTTACGACCGGCACTAGTTTGGTTGCGTTTACGAAAGCCAAATTTACGTGCTCGACGCAGCTTGGATGGATTGTAGGTAGGTTTCATTAGAAAAAAACCCCTATAATAGAGTAATGAGGTCTAAAGTCAAACCTTCACAATTATAACTTATAAATCATTTGATCTTGCCGAAAATCATTTTTCAAGTATTGTGAATAGCGTTGTCCCGTTCGTCTAGCCAGGTCAGGACACCGGGTTTTCATCCCGGCAACAGGGGTTCGAATCCCCTACGGGACGCCATTTAACTTGTGTAGCTTGACTGTTCTGAAACTACACCTAAATATTAAAAATGGCTTCTCAACATTCCCCAATTCAAGTACTTGGTGCGACGGAAAATAATCTTAAAGGGATTAATCTAGAATTACTGCCAGGGCAACTGATTGTATTTACTGGCTTAAGTGGTGCAGGGAAATCAACACTCTTATTTGATGTTCTACATGCGGAAGGGCAACGAAAGTATGTAGAAACCTTTAGCCCATATGTGCGTCAATTCCTTGAAACCCTGCAAAGGCCGGAAGTAGAATCAATTAAAAATATCAGGCCGTCTATTGCAGTTGAGCAAAAAAATACTATTAGGAATTCACGATCGACGATTGGTACGATGACAGAACTTTGCGATTATTTCAAAGTGTGGTTTTCTCAAGTTGCCCGCTTTATTGATCCAGATTCTGGAAATGTCCTTCAGCACGAAACTTCTCAATCACAAGCCGCTAAGCTAACAAAGAAAAAAGACTCCCAATTCATTGTTGGTTTTATTGCGGTAAGACCGGAAAAACTTCCCTCGAAAGATTTCCTTACTTTCTTGATACAGGCGGGACATGCTCGTGGCTTGCACGAAAATAAATTCCTACACTTAGAAGATATAATGAATTCCGATTGGAATAAAAATGAAATCTTTGTGGTCGTGGATCGTATTGATACTCAAAAGGACAATAAATCTAGGCTCATAGAGGCCATTTCACTTTCGATCAAGCATGGTCATGGCTTGGGCCAAGTAAGGGATCATTCGGGGAATTTGCTCAACCTGATCTACGAGGGACTTCGATCTCCCGAAAGTGGACGAAAATTTCCGGCAGCACATCCCTCCGCCTTTTCATTCAATTCACCAGTTGGAGCATGTGCAAAATGTAAAGGGTTTGGCCGAATTATAGAAATTGACCCCACTCTTGTTATTCCAGACCAAACATTATCAATTGTTGAGGGAGCGGTAAAAGCTTTTTCAGGAAAGGTATATGGTCACTGTCAGGACGAACTAATACAAGCCTGTAAAGATAAGAAGATTCCCACAAATACCGCATGGAAGAGTCTTACCAAAAAGCAAAAGAATTATATTTGGCAGGGCGATCCAACCTATTCTGAAGGAAGCCAGAAGTGGCACGGAATTGATGCATTTTTTAAATGGATAGAAAAGAAAACTTATAAAATGCATGTTCGGGTCTTTCTTTCAAAGTACAGAGGATATTTTAATTGTCCAGGCTGTCAGGGAAATCGGCTCAAAGAAGATTCGCTCCATTGGAAATGGAAAAGCTTTTCATTACCAGATCTCTATCGCATGCCCATTGATGAACTTTTTAAAAAGATTTCAACCTACAAACTGACTGGTGATCCAAAATCCGATCTCGCAATTGAAAGTATCCAGGCAAGACTCTCATACCTTCAGGATGTAGGACTTGGTTATTTAAGCTTAGATCGTACCGCTAAAAGCTTAAGTGGCGGAAAGACTCAACGGGTTAATTTAACTGCCTGCCTAGGAGCTTCTTTAACAGATACGCTTTTTGCCTTAGACGAACCGACCATTGGGCTCCACGGAACAGATATCCACAAACTAATTTCAATACTGAGGGCACTAGCAGATGCAGGGAATTGCGTTTGTGTGGTGGAACATGATGAACAAATAATTAACGCAGCAGACAAGGTTTTTGAAATTGGACCACTTCCGGGAACAAAAGGTGGAGAAATTTCTTTTGAAGGAACAGTCGCACAGCTCCACCAATCCGAAAGTTCCATCACAGGGCATTGGCTTAATCACGATTACATCCCTGCCTTTTTAAGCAGTGCTAAAAGGAAAGTTCGTGCGAAAGATCCTTTTTTGCATATTAAAAATGCATCGTCTAATAACATTCAAAATTTAAGCACTCAATTACCCCTTTCTAAACTTGTGTGCATTGCCGGAGTTTCAGGCTCAGGAAAATCCACACTCCTGCACGATATTATTTATGCCGGGATGGTAAATCCGACCCAAGACATAAATGTAAAAAGCGACCTAGTATTTGATGAGGTTGTTGTAATTGACCAAAGTTCAGTGGTGCGATCACCCAGATCAAACCCAGTTTTATATTCCGACGCTTGGAGCCCGATCAAAGAAGCTTTTGGAAGAACAGAATCTGCAAAAAGACTTGGCTTCTCCGCAAGCGATTTCTCGTTTAATGCCGGTAATGGAAGATGTGAAGTTTGTGCCGGACTGGGATATGAAATAGTCGAAATGCAATTTCTATCAGATGTTCAAATTCCATGCAGTCATTGCCATGGCAAACGGTTTAAAGAGGAAATCCTAACGATTCAATTAGATGGATTAAATGTTTTGGAAACATTAAATTTAACAATAGAAGATGCAGTTCTACGCTTTGAACACTTTCCCAAAACCAAACGAAAATTAAGTTCATTAAAAAAAGTTGGTCTAGGGTACTTAACCCTGGGCCAACCATTAAATACCCTCTCAGGAGGAGAATCCCAGCGCTTAAAGTTAGTTAAATATATGACAACATTAAAGAAGGGAGTTCTCCCTTCTTTACTCATCATTGACGAACCCACTACTGGTCTACACCTGGAGGATGTAAAGCAACTCATGAAAAGCCTACAGGAAATCGTGGAAAGCGGGCATAGCCTTCTCATTGTTGAACACCATACCCATGTTCTAGCACAAGCGGACTGGATTTTAGAAATGGGACCAGGTTCGGGAAAGCAAGGAGGGCAGATGATTGCCTCTTCAACTCCCGCGAAGTTGTCAAAACTAAGTACTCCTACTGGCTCTCTCTTAAAAAAGAAAACGAAAGTAAAGCTAAGATCGATTCAAGAAAAGGGGAATAAAGCAAGGAAGTCTTGTAATTTTCTAGAAATTGAAGGTGCACGAGAAAATAATCTTCAAAACATATCCCTTCAAATCCCCACCAATCAATTTGTTGTAATTACTGGCCCCTCAGGTTCAGGAAAATCCTCACTCGCATTCGATGTTATTTTCGCAGAAGGGCAAAGAAGATTTATGGAGTCGATGTCATCCTATGCTCGCCAATTTGTTGAACAACTTGGTAAGCCTGCAGTAGATCGAATATCTGGAATTTCCCCCACAGTCGCAATCGAGCAAAGAGTTACCAGAGGGACAAAGAAATCCACAGTTGGTTCGATTACTGAAGTGGCACAATTTCTTAGATTATTGTATGCCCGTGTTGGAACCCAATTAAGCGTTCAAGATGGCAATCCTTTATCCATCGCAAGTGAAACTGAAATCGCGGATCAAATTGAAAAAATTATACGGCTTAAAAAACCGACAAAGAAGGCACCCCTTTTTCTTTTAGCTCCATTAATTACGAGCAGAAAGGGGCATCATAAGCCAATCGTAAATTGGGCGAGAGAAAAAGGATATGATTTTGTAAGATGTGACGGCCAGTTTCTACATACAAACGGGTTTGAAGGATTGGATAGATACCGCCTGCATAATGTTGAAGTTCTATTAGAAGAATGGAATTCTATTCCTGATCGAAATACGATTCGACAAAGCGTACATCAATCTCTTCAGATGGGAAATGGCAGAAGCCTTGTTGCTTCATTAAATGACGAAACAAGTATTTGGTATTCGACCTCTCGTGTGGATTCATCCAACGGTGAATCTTACCCCGAATTAGAACCAAGTTTATTATCGTGGAATTCCGCGAGAGGGTGGTGTCCATTTTGTAAGGGCTATGGTAAAATTTTCCAATGGATGAAAGACGATTTACCAGCAACTGGTAATTGGTGGAAAATGGAGGATGGAGAAAAATGCAAAGACTGCAAAGGAGAACGACTTAATGTAATCAGTCGGAATGTAGTTTTATATGGAGCTGAAAAAAAGAAAATATCTTTTCCACATTTACTCGATCTCACCCCTGATGAAATTATAGTATTTCTAAATAATGTACAACTCCCACAAAGACTACACTCAGTTGCCAATGCGATTATACCAGAAATAATAGAAAGACTAAAATTCATGACCCGAGTCGGACTAGATTACCTCTCTCTTAACCGAGAAACGGCCTCTTTGTCGGGAGGGGAAGCACAAAGAATTAGATTAGCGGCTCAACTTGGATCAAATCTTTCAGGGGTTTTATATGTTTTGGACGAGCCATCAATTGGGCTACATCCAAAAGACAACCAAAAACTCTTACATTCCTTACGGGATTTACAATCCCGTGGAAACTCATTACTCGTGGTCGAACACGATCCGGAAACAATTCAGCAAGCGGATTACCTAATTGATATTGGACCAGAAGCTGGACGAGAGGGAGGCAAAATTGTCGGAGAAGGAAAACCAGCCGAAGTATCAAAAATAGAGGGATCCTCAACAGCTCAATATATGCGAGAAGGTATCGTACATCCGATGCTTGGCAAATGGCGAAAACTAAGATCAAAAGTTAATTATTTAAAAAATAAAAACTGGATAAAAGTAGAAAAAGTTAATTTTAGAAATCTTATCAATTTCTCCATCGAAATTCCCACCGAAAGATTATCGGTGTGTTGCGGAGTTTCTGGATCAGGAAAATCGAGCTTTGTGAGAGGCTTTCTCTTCCAAGCAATAAAGCAGGCAGTTTTAGAAAATTCAACGGATCTAATTTTGGGTAATGGAAGAATTAAAAACGGAAATATTTTTAATAAAGCAATTGAAGTAACCCAGAGCCCAATCGGAAAAACTACGCGGTCTACTCCTGCGACCTATTTAGGCGTATGGGATAAAATACGCACAATGATATCATTATTACCAGAAGCAAAAGCAAGAGGGTATCCACCTGGACATTTTTCATTTAATGTTAAAGGAGGTAGATGTGAGGTTTGTAAAGGAGCAGGTAGAATAAAAGTAGAAATGAGCTTCTTACCCAATTCATTTGTAAAGTGCTCAGAATGTAATGGTAAACGATACAAAGAAGAAATACTTGGATTATTTTGGAAAGGTAAGAATATATCGGATATCCTAGATTTTACATTTGAAGAAGCGGCTGACTTTTTTAAATTCGATAACTACCTTCATCAAACATTTTCACTTATGATTGAAACCGGACTGGGGTACATTAAACTCGGCCAAATTTCTCCAACATTATCGGGGGGAGAAGCACAAAGATTAAAATTAGCGGCCGAATTAGCTCATGGTATAGATAAGCAAAAGCATAAAAATCTAAGGAGAAGTAAACCAACCCTTTATATACTCGAAGAACCAACTATTGGGCTGCATACATTAGACTGTAAAAAACTGATATTATTACTTCATCGCCTAGTTGATGAAGGAAACACCGTGATTGTAATTGAACACGATACCGACATTGTAGCAGAGGCAGATTTTCTTTTCGAACTTGGACCAACTGGTGGTCAGAATGGGGGGGAATTACTTTACAAAGGTAACACTTCTGGAATATTAAATTGTGATGCGAGCATGACTGCTCCCTTTCTCAGAAAGATTTTAGATTAAGAAACAACCCGAAAGAAGATTTTTTTTCCTGCTTTCACCACCACTGCAGAGTCTGCTTTTTCCAAAGTGATTATATCCTCGGACTTCATCACTTTTTGTCCATCAATTTTAATTGCTCCCTGCTGAATTAATCGTCGAATTTGTCCCTTAGATTCAAAAATTTTTGAATTATTCAAAATATTTAAAACACTTGGTGACTCATCGGAACGAAGTAGTTCTGAAATCGAGTAGGAATCCATTTCGTCCGGATTTTCTCGCTGAGTAAAAACACTGGAAAAAGAGTTTTTTTCACTTTCTGCTATACTAGAACTATAAAAAAGTGCGGTTAATTCCTCAGCTAATTTCTTTTTTGTTTCCATAGGATGATTCTTTTTTAACTCTTCAATTTCCTCTGTATCCCTTATCAGAAGAAGCTTATAATAGTCCCACATCGTTTCATCTGAAATCGACATCGTTTTGCCAAAGATATCTTTTGAACTATCATTAAATGCAATATAGTTATCATAACTTTTAGACATCTTTTTTGATCCGTCCAAGCCAACCAGTAAGGGCATAGTTAAAACGGCTTGTGGATCCACTCCCTTATCCTTTTGTAATGTTCTACCCACCAACATATTGAATAATTGATCAGAACCACCAATCTCCACATCAGATTCCAAAACAACGGAATCATAACCTTGGATTAATGGATACATAAATTCCACCATTGAAATAGGCTGATTATTTTTAAACCTTTTCTCAAAATCATCGCGTTCAAGCATTCTTGCTACAGTCATTTTTCTAGACAAAGAGAGGGCTTCAGCAAAATCCATTTTGGTAAACCATTCACTATTCCTTCTTACCGTTGTCTTGTCGGGGTCAATAATTCGAAAAGCTTGCTCAAGATAAGTTTTTGCATTCTCGCTCACCTCGCTTTCTGTTAATTCCGGACGTAAATCCGATCGCCCGCTTGGGTCACCGATCCTTGCAGTATAATCTCCGATTAGTAAAATTGCTTCATGGCCATCATCCTGAAACTGCTTTAATTTGTTAAATACCACCAAGTGACCAAAAGTAAGATCGGGTCTAGTCGGATCTACTCCGAATTTGATTTTCAGCTTTTGTCCACTGGAGATTTTTTTAGCGAATTCTTCTTCTCCAATTACTATTTCGGTATTTATTAACAATTCTTTCACACTCATAAAGTTATAAATTATAAGGACTGATTTCATAATCATCGAGCGTAGAATATTAATTCTTTTTTATTCTACACGAATTCCTCTTGCTTTCGTCGTATAGTCCGTTACCTAATTTAAGTCCATTTATTCACCCTAAAATTGAAGAAATTGCCATGACATTATTGCTAGGTTCGAAAGCCCCAGACTTTACTCTAAAAACAAAAACGCCAGAAGGTCTTTCCGATGTAACTCTCAGTTCGCACCAAGGAGAATCATCGGTAGTACTACTTTTCTTTCCATTTGCCTTTACGGGCGTTTGCACGGAAGAAGCCTGCTCGGTTAGAGATGATCTAAAATCCTATGAAAATTTAAACGCTAAAGTGTATGGACTGAGCGTGGATAGTCCGTTTGCACAGGAAGCAATGGCTTTGAAAGAAAACCTTAATTTCCCGCTCCTCAGTGACTTCAATAAAGAAGTCTCAGATCATTACGGGGTATTATACGAAGATTTTATCGGTTTCAAAGGCGTAAGTAAAAGATCTGCTTTTGTGATTTCCAAGCAAGGAGAAATAGCATTTGCGTGGTCTTCTGATGACCCAAAGCAGCTCCCAGACTTTAAGGCCATTAAGGAAGCTTTATAAGGCAAACCTTTACAACAAACGAAGTTATGAGACTTCTTTGCTTTTTTAAACAATCTTCCTCGGGAAATCCAACGATTCATTTTGTTTCGGTATTTGTTTGAAATGAAGGTGTACTGTTTCTCCTATTTCATTTTCGCTTCTTAGTGGCATTGAAATTCTCGAGACTAAACACTTGATCAACTATGAGTTTTTTCAATATGTCACTCGATTATTTTATGTGTGCCTTCGCTGAGGTAAACTAAATATTGTTTTACCTTATTCCTGCGTGAACAAAGAATCAATTTATCAAGTTTGTGCAACAAACGAAGAAGTTTTTGTTCGTATAAAAGAAAAAGCGTCGTACTTAAATTGTGCTCCACTCCGCTCCTTTCTGCATGAAATGGTGAAGGAGGGTAATAAATTTTTTGTAATCGATTTTGAAAACTGCTCTAGTATGGACAGTACATTTTTGGGAATTTTAGTTGGACTTTCACTAAAGTTAAAAAAAGAAAAACAAGGAGGAACCCTAACGCTACTTAATCTTGTAGGTAGAAACTTAGAAACTGTAGAAAATCTTGGTATTCACAAAATTGCTGTAGTGAGTTATGAGTTCATCTCAAGTCCAAATGACCTAGAGAATCTACAAGTTAAAGCGGAAGAGGAGAAAGCCTGCCCTGAGGTGATTTACAGAGCACACAAAACCTTACTTGATCTAAATCAGAAAAATTCCCGGATTTTCCGAGATGTGGTGAATTACCTTGAACAGAAAGTAGAGGATTCAGCTTAGTACTTCATGTTATGAACTCATTGCTTTATTTTCTGGCGGGACTTATTTTGGGTTTACTCGCGTGGAATTACTCAAGAAAAAAAGCAAAGATTGAAACCACTGAACTGAGCGACCAAAAGATTCGCCTTCAACAAGAAAAAGAAATCGTAGTTGATTTCATGCATAATTTAGCAGTGGCTATCGGAGAGGGAGTCGTCCGAAAAGATCTGTATCAAAGAATTGCTCATACCGCAGTGATGACAACTGGTGCAATCAGTGCATGTGTCTACCAATAACTACCCAATGGAAAGTTGCAAAGTGTAGCAACTCAAGGCCTTTTCCCCCCGCAACGAAAGATTAAA
>Ga0115552_1001646_pt1 | contig 12879 bp, 10 predicted proteins | sample COGITO_mtgs_1103_3_FD_87178 | JGI IMG/M metagenome (GOLD analysis project Ga0115552, IMG submission 87178) | Pelagic marine microbial communities from North Sea - COGITO_mtgs_110328 | ecosystem: Environmental > Aquatic > Marine > Epipelagic | place: Germany:Helgoland, sampling site Kabeltonne...
CTTAATTCTCTGTTGAGGTTTAAGAAGTCATAAAAGATTTCCATATGGTGGTGGTAGGTTTTCCAAGCATCGTTGTAATGCGTTCTTGGAATTGCACCAGCATTTTTCCATTCTTTTTGTATTTCCTTGAAATTCTTATAAGTGTCGTTTATATCTTCTTCTATATTGACCAAGCCTTTGAGTCTTTCAATAAGCTCTAAGCGTTTTTTGAGGTTGTTCTGAAGATTAGATTCTAAGGTTTTATAGTAGGCATCTTTTTTCTCTCGATACTCACCATATACCTCATTAAATTGTCTTTTAGATACAGAATTGTACCTGAAGTCTATTTCATTTCCACCTCCTTCTATAAACTCCGCTTTCTTTTGCTCTAGGAAGTCTTGAAATTTAAGGTCAAAAGCCGCTTTTATAGCGTCTACATTCTTTTTTATTGCTTGAACCTTTTCATTTTTAACCAGTCTTTGGAGTTCACCGACCAAATTTTCCATATTCATGGCCTCATAGTCCATATCTGGAATACTGTGCCTAGAAGCATTGTCTACGTCCTCTGCGTCCTCTGCATTAGAATGATCAATTTCTGATTGAGGATCTTCTTGAGAAGTTTGTTCCTCTTGAGTGGTTTCATTTTCACTATTTAAACCTTCCTTTCCTACCGGATCTTGTAGGTTTCCGTCTTTTTCTTCTAACATGTTTCTGTAATTTTGTCAGTTCAAAATAGAGAGGGTTTTTGCCCTTTCTTATCCTTAGTAATATACTAACATATAACTGTATATAAAAATTTATTCTTTTTAAACCTCAGCTATTTTAACTGTGCCAAATCTCCCATGAAGCCTCTGCTTGGCCTACTAACATTTCATATCCATTTTTAATTTTAGCGCCTCTTTTTTTCGCTTCATTTAAAAATGCAGTTACTTCTGGATTGTAGATTAAATCAAAAGCAATATGAGCTGCGCCAAGTTGATCATAGTCAATATTTGGCTTTTTGTCCACCTCAGGAAAGGTCCCAATTGGGGTGCAATTAACAATGATTTGGTGCTCTTGCAACATTTCTTTTGTGAGTTCTTTGTAACTAATTTGACCTTCTTTTGACTGTCTGGACACATAAAGAAAAGGAATTTCTAAGTCTTTGAAAACATGGGCTACAGCCTTTGAGGCACCACCAGTACCAAGGATGAGTGCTTTTTTATGATGGGGCATAATAAGAGGTTCAATGGCATTTTTAAAACCTATAGCATCTGTGTTGTAACCTATGGTGCCCTCTTCTGTGAATTTAATGGTATTTACAGCACCTATTGCAGCAGCTGTAGGATCTAATTTAGTTAAGAAGGGTATTACGGATTCTTTGTATGGAATGGTTACATTCATTCCGTTTAAGTTTTTTGTTCCGCTGAGTATTTCTTTAAAACTACTGAGGTCTTGAAGGTCAAAATTATCGTATGTGTATCCTTCGAGATTAAGTTGTTTGAACTTTTCTGCAAAGTAATTTTCGGAAAAAGAATAAGCAATATCTTTTCCAAGTAGTCCGTATTTATTTTTTCTGTCTGTTTGCATATCCCTCTAAAGCCATTAAAAATACAAAACCAATGCCCATCCAAAAAATAGCCCACCATGTAGCCGTATCTTGAATGGAAGGAATGTACCTCTGGTAATTTAATATTATTTTGTGTTGGTTCGAATCCAACAATGGTTTGCCTAATTCATTTAGTTTGTAAATGGTTTGTTTCCAGGGCCATACGACACCTAAAGAGCCAGAAATAAAACCAATAATAATCGCCGTAGTAACGGCATTATAACGCTTTAAAACAAAACTGATCAAATGGGATAAACTGACCAATCCAGTAGTGGAGCCCAAGGTAAAAACCCCGAGGATTTTAAGTGTTTTGAGCCGTATTGGATTGTTCCAAAAACTAAAATCACTTTGAATAATTTCAAAAAAAGTATCGTAAAGTGCATTGACACTGTCTACAAGCAGAAGTACATAATTGCCTAAAAGCATCAGAATAAATGAACCAGATAAACCAGGAAGTGTCATTCCGGAGACACTAATCATCCCACATAAAAACACAAACAGCAAGTGGTCATTTTCTTTTGCAGGGCTTAAAAAACTAATACCAATCCCTATGCCCAATCCTATGAATCCCCAAATTATGGTGTTTTTATTCCATTGCTTAAATTGTTTGGAGATATAATAAATTGATCCTAATATCAATCCAAAGAATAGGGACCAAACATTTCGCTCATGAGAAAGCAGAAAGTAATCGAGCACTTTAGAAACGCTAAAGTAGCTCACTAACATGCCCAGAAGGAGTACCCAAAGAAATGGTCCGTTTATATAGTAATAAAATGACTTAAACCTTCCGGATATTAAAAGGAATAGTGCTTTTTTATTGACCTTTTTTAAGGCGTAAATAAATTCTTCATAAAAGCCCCCTACAAATGCCACAATCCCCCCTGAGACCCCTGGAACTTTATTTGCAGCACCCATAGCCAATCCTTTTAAGAATAGGAACATTTTGTCTTTTAGGGTTCTTTGCTGCTCCATGATGTTATAGATTAAGCACTTAGGTGGTTTTTTTATTGGCAGATTTTTCTAAAATGAAAATTAATGAAAAGCCAAAAACAGCTAGCAAGACTGCAGCTATTATTTGTGCATCTCCAAGAAAATCCCATGGGAATACATTTTTGGAAGCCAAAACAATCTCTTTATCCCTGACAATCTTAGTGGAAACAACTTCCTTCCAGGGCCATATTTTAGATAGAGATCCAATGATAAATCCCATTAGAATGGAGAGCGTTTGATTTTTAAATTTATTAAGGGTCCATTTTAAAATCCTAGAAAAAGAAGCCAGACCAATAATACAGCCTGCACCTACAGTGGCAATAATTAAAAGGTCTCTTTGGTGTACTGCATTTAATATGGGCTCATATGAACCGAGTAAAACCAAGATAAATGCACCAGATATACCGGGTAAAATCATAGCGCAAATGGCTAAGGCACCCGATAGAAATAAATAGAGTGGTTGTTGGCTGTTTTCAACAACCCCTAACTCTCCTATACCAACGGCTACTGCTATTCCAATAACGGCCATAATATAGTCCGTAGGTCTTTTATTTTTGATTGATTTTCCAATAAAAACAACACTGGCCAAAACCAAGCCAAAAAAGAAAGACCAAAGCAGTACGGTCTCATGGTTTAAAAGCCAACTAATGCCTTTTGATAAAGAGATTACACTGACCCCTATACCTAGAAAAAGTGCCGTTAAAAAATTTCCATTAATATGCGCCCAAAAACTTTTCACCCCCTCGTGTTTCCACTTTTTTAAGGCAGTAAGATTGATGTTATTAATGCTTTCTAAAAGCTCTTCATAAATACCAGATATAAAAGCGATGGTACCACCTGAAACTCCAGGAACCACATCTGCAGCACCCATGGCCATTCCCTTTAGGAAAAGTACCATATAATTCCTATCATTTTTTTTTTGCATGTCTAGCGTAAAGTTTAAAAATAGGGTATTTTAACTAGAAGCCTTGCTAGAGGTGCTAATAAAATTTGAGACCCAAGTACTGTTAAAAAAACCTGGATATTGGCTTTTGAAATGCTCCAAAAGACTGTAATCTAGTCTTAAAGCCTCAGAAAGATGGTATTTACTTTGCTCAATATCTTGGGAAAGCCCAAAAATAAAAGCCAATCGATACCTTAAGGAGGCTACTTCTGGGAAGAACCCAATGGCTTGAAGCAATATTTGATTGGCCGCTTCAAATTCTTTGTTCTCCATGACTACCAAAGCCCAGGATTCCCAAGTATTTAGATCGTAATCTCCAAATTCAACCGCCTGTTTGTAAGCAAAATCAGCCTCATCTAATTGCCCTAAGCTGACATTAATTTGCGCACATTTTTTCCAATATGCTTCGTTTTCAGTGTCAATATGCAAGGCTTTATTAATGTAGTAAAGTGCCTTGTCAAAATTTTTCTCTCTGATATAGAAGTTAGTTATAGCCAACCAACCCTTATCTAACAGGGGGTCTTCATGCACTGTTTTGTAATAGTATTGCTGGGCAAGATCCGAATTTCCAATTTTCTCGTGACACCTGCCAATTCTCAAGTAAGCATGAGCGGTTGGGTCTTCCAAGTCTATGGTTGTTTCATAGTTCTCAATGGCCTCATTATAGCGCTTGAGTTTTTCTAAAACCATGGCTTTTTCAAAATAGGCCCCTATAAATGATTCGTCAGATATAATGGCAAAATCAAAAGCAGTTAAGGCTTCTTTATATAGTCCTGTACTTTTGTATTGCTTTCCAAGCTGATGCCATGCCACTTCACAATAGGGTTCATTTTCTAAATAATCATTGAGATAAGAAATAGCGCCATCAGGATCTTCTAAGTATTCAAAGCAATAAATAATATTATACAGCGATGCGTAGTCCTGAGGATCTTCTTCTACACATTTTATGAAATTATGTTTGGCTTTCTCAAAGTTTTCTAGGAACAAATATTCCATTCCCAATAGGGCATAAATATCTAAAGTGTCTTCTGTGAGTAGAAGTGCTTTCTCAAGACAAGTGATGGCTTTGAGGTGTTTGTCTTGTTTGGACCAAATGTTGGCCCTTTGTATATATATCTCCTCGTTTTTTTGGTCTAGAGACTCTAAGTAATCCAACTGTGAAATAGCGAGGTCTAGCTTATTTTCAAAAACCAATACTTCAATTTCTAACAATTTTAAAGGGGTGGTTTCAGGGTGCTGTTCCAAGCCAATTTTAATGGCTTTTTTCGCTAGAGAAACCTTGCCGTTATTGAGATAGTGGTGTATTATATCTTCAAAATCTTCTGCGTCAAAAAAGTAGACATCGTCTGTTTTGAGCATGGATTCAAACTTTGCGATTGGCTCGCTACCTTCTTCATTAGGATCTAACGCCATAGCGTATATCTTGGGGTTTCAATTAAATTAAAATTAGGGGTTATCGGTTGAACAAACCCTATGATTTGGGGGTTATTATTAACAAATTAGTTAACACTGTAAGCTTGCTTTCTACAGGGCTTGTTTTTTGTTTAATATCGATAAAATTATATCGCAGCCTTTGGCCAATTCTTCCATTGAAATAGTCAAGGGAGGGGATATTCTGACAGCCTTTTTTTCAAAGAGTAACCAGAATAGAATGAGTCCTTTTTTTGCTGCTTCTAGAACCAATTCATTGGCCTTTTCTGGTGTTGCCAGAATAAGCGCTAACATGAGGCCTTTTCCCCTAATTTCCTTTATTTCAGGATGTTGTAGTTTTGATCTGAGGAAGGCTTCTTTCTCTAAGGTTTTCTCTATGAGTTGTTCTGCTATGATTATTTCTAAGGTGGCCTTGCAGGCCGATGCTATCACTGGATTTCCTCCAAAGGTGGTAATATGTCCAAGACTAGGCTTTTCTTGCAGTAAGTCCATAAGGGGTTTAGAAGCAATAAAAGCGCCAACCGGCAGACCACCTGCCATTCCTTTACCTACCACTAATATATGGGGTACACATTGGTAGTGTTCAAAAGCAAATAGTGCTCCAGTACGTCCAAAACCTGGTTGAATTTCGTCCAATATCAGTAATGCACCCATTGCTTCACAACGTTCTTTTACGGCTTTTAAATAACCATCATTTGGGCAAATGAATCCTGCACCCCCTTGAATGGTTTCTAAAAGGACCGCTGCGGTTTTTTCTGTGATTTGGTCAAGTTCAATAGTAGCATTAAAATGTATAAATCTTACGCCGGGTACCAATGGTCTAAAAGCACCCTTTCTGTCTTCATAGCCCATCACACTTAAGCTCCCCATGGTGCTTCCGTGGTATGCGTGGTGTGCTGCAATAATTTCATGTCTTCCTGTAGCCCTTCTGGCTAATTTCATGGCGCCTTCAATGGCTTCTGTTCCAGAATTTACTAGGTAAGTGCAATCCAAACCTTTTGGCAACATTGCCGCCAGTGATTTGGTATAATCAATGGCTGGTTTTTGGGCGTATTCGCCATAAACCATTACGTGCATGTATTTGGCGGTTTGTTCTTGAATGGCTTGGACAAGCTTTGGATGTGTGTGGCCAACACTACAGGCAGAAACACCTGCTACAAAGTCCAGGTGGCCTTTTCCCTCTGAGTCATAAATATAACTGCCCTTGGCATGAGAAATTTCTAGTGCCAATGGGTGAGGAGTGGTTTGCGCCTGGTATTTCAAAAAATCTGAGATCACTGCTAAGATATTTTTAGTCTTGAGTTTTCGCTGAGGATTTTACTTCGTTTTCTGTGTCAATAGGATTGGTAAGCCCCCTGATCTTAGTTAATTTAACTTTGAGATCTTCCGGGCCAAAAATGTCATCTTTGGTTCGAATTCGTTCTTCTCCAAACCATAAGAACCCCTCTAGTTTCCTGTCAACAACAGGAAGTTCTGACAGCGGGTATATGGTGCCATCTGGTGCGGTAATAAAAGTGATTTCACTAATGTCATTATTGACCATCTCAATAGCAATTTCACTACAGATGGTCTTGTTAATGCCCATGAGCTCTTGCTCCTTGTCATATAGATAATAAATGAGCTCGGTGTTTTTGATCAAGTTTAGAAAGCGAAGCGCATTGTTTTCAAAGACACCAAACATGTCTTTTCCCTTCGCTTGGTTGAATCCTATTTTTCGAATGGTGTCTTTAGCTACAATGAAAGCATTATTTAGCACCTCTAAGGAGTCTAGTGATTTAGTTTTTGGATCTGATTTTAAATGAATAATATCTCCGGTCATCTGGTTTTCTCCATTCCAAATAATAGGTCTTTTGATGAGCTGAGTTAAACCTGTTCTTTGATCAAAATGAATGGAATCACATTTTCCACTCAAGTCAGTTTTATAGAATTTAGCTCCCCTAAACGCCCTTAGAATTCTAGCGTCGGGCTTTCCGGTAAGCATGATAGTGTCTCCATGCATGTACAAGGAGTCTTTTTCTACCAAGCTAATAGAGACTGCTTTTTTTGTGGCAAAAACAGAATCCTTTGCCTTAAAAACCTCAGCATAATGTGCCCTAATGACGCCATTATTTATAGTATCTGTAACAACAATATTATTGGTCGCAGAGGCAAATTTTCTATTTTTATTAAAGTAAACACTGTCCCCTTCAATGATCCTGTTGTTGTAGTTAATTTTAGTGTTTTTAATTCCATAACCACTTTCTGTAGTCATGTTATAATAGCCTCTTTCACAATAAAAGGTATATTCCTTTCCGTATATCGTGGAGGGCCCGTACATATAAGCATTCTTTGAGCTGGTGTAATAATCTAGCTGTTGTGAGCGCAGTTTGTATTCTGGATTGACCACCTCTACACGACTCAAAAATTGGTATTTCTTTGGGGTCAAATAATACCTTCCAATATCTGATGTTAAGGTATTTTGACTGTCCACAATGGTGCCTTTTTTATTGTAGTAGGCCTCCTGATTTTCTCTATTGAAGTATAGTGTGTCAGAAGGAGTTAAAGTCATGTCAGAATTTTTCAAAGTCACAGACTCCCATGCTTTGGCCAATTGAGACACGCCATTATAGTCCAATTGTCCCGCATTCATAAAGATAGAATCTCCTTGAATGAGTAGGATGTTTCCTTTGGCCCTAATCTTGTTTTCTGCAGGATAGAAAATAGCAATATCACACCATAGGTCTGCTCCTTGGTGTCTAAACTGAACTTGTTTGTCATCTTTACTAAAGATGGAAGCACCTGGAAATTGGACTTCATCTTTGGTAAAATTTCCTCCGTAAACAATTTGTATTTGCTTCTCTTGACCTTGAACCTTAGCAGACAAGAAACAAAAGGAAATAAGAAGTATAAAAACGTAGTATTTCTTCAAAGTGTTGTTGTACTAATGGTTTAATAAGAAAAAGCGAGGCTTTGCCCTTTAGCTTAAAACTAAGGGGCAAAGCACCATTTTTTATCTATGAATAGTTTGGGTTCTGTCAGGACCTACCGATACAATTTTGATAGGCACTTCTAGTACTTCTTCTAAATAGTTAATGTAATTCATCAAATTTTCAGGCAATTGTGATACTTCAGACATTTTAGTCAAATCCTGTTCCCAACCTGGCATTTCAATATAGTTAGGGCGCACATTTTCAGGTTCCACATTGTATGGGAAATGAGAAATGGTAGCTCCTTTGTACTTGTAAGTATTACAGATTTTAACTGTTTTAAATCCTGAAAGTACATCTGCTTTCATCATCATTAACTCTGTAACACCATTGATTGTAATCGCGTATTTAAGCGCAACAACATCTATCCAACCACACCTTCTAGCCCTTCCAGTTGTAGCGCCAAATTCATTACCCACACGGCCCATAGTTTCCCCGTCAGTGTCAAATAACTCTGTTGGGAATGGACCACTTCCTACTCTGGTTGTATAGGCTTTAAAAATACCCAACACGCGTCCTATTTGGTTGGGTGCAACACCGAGCCCTGTACAAGCGCCAGCTGCAGTAGTGTTAGAAGAAGTTACAAATGGGTAAGTACCAAAGTCAATATCTAACAGAGAGCCTTGTGCACCTTCTGCCAATATTTTTTTACCTGCCTTTTGCGCTTCGTATAAATACTGTTCAGAATCAATAAAAGTCAATGCTTTTAATTTGTCTATGGCATTAAAGAAAGCGGTTTCTAATTCTTCTAAATCATACTGAATGTCTACGTCATAGAAACCAATCATAGATTGATGCTTGTCTGCAAGTGCCCTGTATTTTTCTTTCCAGTCACTCATTTCTAAGTCTCCTACACGCATACCGTTTCTACCGGTCTTGTCCATATAAGTTGGACCAATACCTTTTAGCGTTGAACCAATTTTAGCCTTTCCTTTTGCAGCCTCAGACGCAGCGTCTAAAAGCCTGTGCGTAGGAAGGATTAAATGGGCCTTTCTAGAAATAAGCAACTTGCTTTTAAAATCTATTTTAAAAGCCGCTAAATTCTCTAACTCTTTTTGAAAAATGACAGGATCTATGACCACTCCATTCCCTACAATATTTTTTGCCTCTTTGTGAAAGATACCCGATGGGATGGTGTGTAGCACATGCTTAATTCCGTCAAACTCAAGGGTGTGACCTGCATTAGGCCCTCCTTGAAATCTTGCTATAATATCGTAATCTTTGGTGAGTACGTCTACAATTTTACCTTTTCCTTCATCTCCCCATTGGAGTCCTAGTAGTAAGTCTACTGCCATTTGTTTGCTAGTTGTTATGTTTATTCTTCTGGTGTTTCCAATTGTTCTTTGGTCCCGTAAAAGTATAAAGAATGGTTGTTTATTTTAATATTAAAAACTTCTTCAATTGTTTTTTTTATCGCTTGAATTCTTGGATCACAAAACTCTATAACCTCTCCAGTGTCTGTGAGAATTACATGGTCGTGTTGGTGGTCAAAATAAGACTTTTCGTACTGTGCTTGATTTTTGCCAAATTGGTGTCTTCTCACCAATTTACAATCCATTAAAATTTCTATAGTATTATACAGTGTAGCCCTACTGACCCTGTAGTTTTTATTTTTCATTTGAATGTAAAGAGATTCAATGTCAAAATGGGACTCACTGTCATAGATTTCCTGAAGTATAGCATATCTTTCAGGGGTCTTTCTATGCCCATTCTCTTCTAAGAAAGCCGTAAATACGTTTTTAACTATTTCTTGGTTGTTGTTCGAAGATGCCATGGTTATGATAGGTCTTAAGGAGCAAAGGTAACGCTAAATTTTATAATCTACTCACTTTCTCAATCCCGTTAATATGCTTTAAATTTCCAACGAGTTTTTTAAGTGTATCGCTATTTTTAACCACCACTTTTATCTTTCCGCTAAAAGTGCCACCGTCTGTATTGAAATTAATAGCCCTCATATTCACATTCATTTGGTTAGAAATAACCTTAGTAATGTTGCTTACCAACCCTAAGTTGTCTAAACCATTTAAGGCTATTTCAGCTACAAATTCTTCCTGAGAGGAATCTATCCAATTAGACGCTATTATTCTGTAGGCGTAATTAGATTGAAGCGAAATGGCATTGGGACAATTTTTTTTGTGGACCTTAATGCCGTCATTTATACTGATAAATCCAAATACCTCGTCTCCGGCGATGGCATTACAACAAGGTGATAATTTATAGGGTAATTTTTCTTCATCTTTTCCAAATACGAGCGTATCTAAATTGGAAGAGAGTTCCTCTTTATCAATATCTTCCGGTATGGGATTTCTCCTGATTTTATTTTTAAAGAAGGAGATAAAAGCATTGTTATAAGACGCTGCAAAATCTTTTAGTTTAACATTGTCAATAATGCCACTGCCCACTCTGTAGTATAGATCTAAACTTGTTTTTAACTTGAAAAAAGTGACCAGCTTATTAACTGTGTCTTCGTTGAGGTTAATCTTTTGAGATTTTAACTTCCTTCTGAGTATTTCTTTTCCTTCTTCTGCAATGGCTTTTTTAGCCTCTTTGAGCGCCGTTTTAATTTTAGATCTGGCCCTAGCAGTAGTAGCATAATTGAGCCAGTTTTGGGTGGGTTTTGCACTTTCAGAAGTAATCACGTCTACCTGATCACCAGAATGTAGTGTGGTGTTCAATGGTACTAATTTCCCATTAACTTTAGCGCCACGGGTCTTAGAACCAATCTGAGTGTGAATACTAAAAGCAAAGTCTAAAGGGGTAGCTCCCTTAGGTAGTGATTTGAGTTCTCCCTTGGGCGTAAACACAAAAATCTCTTTAGAGTATAAGTTAAGTTTAAACTCTTCTACAAAATCTACGGCATTAATGTTGTCATTTTCTAATGCCTCTTGAAGCCTATTGAGCCAAAGGTCAATTCCTTGTTCTTTTTGGGCGCCGTGTTTGTATTTAAAATGCGCCGCATATCCTTTCTCTGCAATTTCATGCATGCGTTCAGAGCGAATTTGCACTTCTATCCATTTCCCTTTGGGCCCCATTACAGTGATGTGAAGGGCTTCATAACCGGTGGTTTTCGGAGAGGTAATCCAATCCCTTAAGCGCACAGGATTGGGGGTGAAGTGATCGGTCACTACGGAATAAATTTTCCAAGCCAAGAATTTTTCATCTTCTGGTGCAGAGGCATAGACAATTCTTATGGCGAATTTGTCATAAATCTCGTCAAAAGTAACCTGCTGTTTGAGCATTTTCCTCCTGATGGAGAAAATAGATTTCATGCGTCCTTTGATTGTGTATTTGAACTTTTCTTTAGCCAGAGAATTTTTTATACTTCCAGTAAAGTCATCTATATATTTTTGTTGCTCTTCTTTACTTTCCTCAATTTTATCTAAAATATCATTAAAAACCTCAGGTTCTGTATATTTTAAACTCAGGTCTTCAAGGGCTGTCTTTATGTTATACAATCCTATTCTATGCGCTAAAGGGGCATAGATATATAAAGTTTCTGAGGCAATTTTTAATTGCTTGTACTCCGGCATGGAATCCATGGTGAGCATATTGTGGTAACGGTCCGCTATTTTAATGATAATTACCCTCACATCATCATTGAGGGTCAATAGCATTTTTCTGAAATTCTCCGCTTGTTGGGAGATATTCATGTCTTTTTTAAGGTGGGCAATTTTAGTGAGACCGTTTACAATTTTAGCCACTACAGGACCAAATAAACGTTCAATATCCGGTAAAGTATACGAGGTGTCTTCTACCACATCATGTAGTAGGGCTGCTGCAATTGAGGTGGCGTCTAATCCAATTTCAGAAGCGACAATTTTAGCCACAGCAATGGGGTGAAAAATATAGGCTTCTCCAGATTTTCTTCTTTGATCACTGTGGGCTTCTACGGCAGTGTCAAACGCCAGGCGAATTAGTTTTTTGTCGTCCTCACTCAAAGACTGATAACTAATGCGCAGGAGTTCTTTGTACTCTCTGGCAATGGCCTTATTTTCTGAGATAATATCTTGCTCGCTTAACATACTATAAAGATATTAATTCTAGGATATATCTCTCTGTCTTATGGCTTCAAATATTAGAATTCCTGCAGCCACAGATACATTCATGGAATCTATCTTCCCCCGCATGGGAATGCGAATGTTTTGGTTGGATTGTTCCAACCAAATCGCTTCTAAACCCGTGGCCTCTGTACCGACTACAATAGCGGTGGTGCCTGTATAAGACACTTCTGTATGGGGTTTAGAAGCTTGCAGCGCAGCTGCATATACATTCGCTTTTGCCGCCTGCAAAAAATCCAATACTTCTTTAGTCGTTCCCATAGCCACGGCTACGGTAAAAATACCCCCTACAGAGGAACGAATTACGTTGGGATTGTAGAGATCTGTTTTTGGGTTTGCGATAATTACAGCGTCTATCCCAGCGGCATCGGCTGTGCGAAGCAAGGCCCCAATATTACCTGGCTTTTCAGGGGCTTCTGCCACAAGATATAAGGGGTTTTTAGCGGTAACTTTCAAAGCAGACAGCGCATGAGATTTAGTAGCTGCAACGGCTATAATACCTTCTGTACTACTTCTTTGCGCCAACTTTTCAAAGGCAGCTCCCGACAAAATAGTGGGAGATACAGCTATAGGTTGTGCGGCTAATTTTTTTAGTATTCCCGACAGTGCATCAGCACTTAAAATGGTGGGTTCATAATAAAATTCTAAGATATTGTATTGACAGTCAATGGCCAATTCCAATTCTCTAACGCCTTCAATGATGAATTTTTGGGCCTGTGTTCTAGCCCGAGATTTTTCTTTGAGACGGAGCATTTCCTTTACCTTAGGATTTTGAGCACTTTGTATGACGGGATGGATTTCCATGCTACAAAAGTAGCCTATTTTGAAAATAAAAAAGGGGGCTTTTTAAAAAAGCCCCCTTGAATTTAAAAAAGTACTGCTGTAATTATTGGTCCGTTTTTTCAGCACTGTTGTATTTTCCCA
>Ga0115552_1001647_pt1 | contig 12876 bp, 9 predicted proteins | sample COGITO_mtgs_1103_3_FD_87178 | JGI IMG/M metagenome (GOLD analysis project Ga0115552, IMG submission 87178) | Pelagic marine microbial communities from North Sea - COGITO_mtgs_110328 | ecosystem: Environmental > Aquatic > Marine > Epipelagic | place: Germany:Helgoland, sampling site Kabeltonne...
AAAGCAGCCGAGGTCAAAACCATCGACGCGACGATCCGCGCAGATAACGTCGGTGGTCTGAAATATTACAGCGGGCTCGGTTTTACCGATTACGATGTGCTCAAGCAAATCCCGCTTAATGACGGCACGCCCGTTGATCGCATTCGCAAGCGCTTCGATCTGTGACACAGCGGTGCACGCTTGGTGCACGCGCTGTGCACATAAATCACACCCCTATTTCGGGCTGCGCTTTGCCAAAATTCGCTGCAACGTGCGGCGGTGCATATTAAGCCGTCTTGCGGTCTCGGACACGTTGCGATCACACATTTCATAAACCCGCTGAATATGTTCCCAGCGCACCCGATCCGCGCTCATCGGATTCTCTGGTGGTGGTGGCAATTCACCTTCACGGGCGAGCAAAGCATTCACAATATCATTGGCATCCGCAGGTTTCGCGAGATAATCGGTCGCCCCGATTTTCACCGCCGCAACTGCCGTCGCAATCGCGCCGTAACCTGTCAAAACAACGATCCGACTTTCCGGTCTGCGGGCGCGAAGGGTCTCGACAACATCCAGACCATTGCCGTCCGCAAGCCGCAAATCGACCACTGCATATGCAGGCGGGCGGGCGGTCGCGATTGCCTTGCCAGCAGCCACACAATCGGCCGTTTCAACTGAAAAACCACGCTTTTCCATGGCCTTAGCAAGGCGCTTTAAAAACGCCTCATCATCATCGACCAACAGTAATGTCGGGTCTTCACCAAGGTCTAGCGCTTCATTTTCCATCGCACGACAACTCCCATTGGGTTCGGATAGACAGATAGCACCCACCCCGCTTGCGTCAACTCGCTATGAAGCCGCCGCAAAACATGCCACACGATCCGCCACTTGCTCGGGCGTGTCAACTTGGCGAAAGAATTCGACAAAGCCTTTGTCGGGCATCACAAGATAGCTAAATGTCGAATGTTGCATCAAATAATACTCAGGGTCATCGTCCTGTTTCGACGCCACAACGCGGTAAGCCTTCACCGCCGCCGCAACCTGGTCCTAAGTGCCTGTCAGGCCAATCATGTCAGTATGGAAATTGTCGGCATATTCCCCAACGATTTCAGTGGTATCGCGCGCAGGATCAATCGTGATGAACACACCCCCAGCGTCCACGCCGCGCTCTTCGAGGATATCCATCGCAGCCGCATTTCGGGCCATATCAAGCGGGCAAACATCGGGGCAAAAAGTGTAGCCGAAATAGACCAATGTCGGCTTGGTAATCACGTCTGTATTGGTCACAGTTTTCCCTGTTTTATCAACCAATTCGAACGGCCCACCGATCACATCACCAGCAACAGCTGTGGCACCACAGTCGGCTATCGTCGCCGCACGCAGCTGCGTTACGGCAAAGGTACCCGCAACCAAGACCACCGCAGCGGCGCTCGCACCAATCGCAATCCATTTTGACATGATCTCACCCTCATATTTCGTCGCATTGATGATCTAATGCGCTACCCTTATCAATGGTATAGCAGGAGGCGCAAATGTCCGTAACCGAATTTGAAATGTTCCAAGATCGCCAGCGGAGCAACTGGGTCCGTCTACGGACTTTGAATTCGCTGCGGTGGTTTGCGATCATAGGTCAATCGATCGCATTGATCGTCGCGGTTAATGTGTTTTCGTTGAAAATAGAGGTCGGGCTGGCGTCGCTTACAATCGGGGCCTCTGTCATTCTTAACCTTGTTTACGGCTTCGTTTACCCTGGCAACAAGCGGCTGACAGAGCGCGAAGCCTTTGGCATGTTGATCTTTGATATCGTGCAACTGAGCCTGCTTTTGTACCTTACGGGCGGCATTAGTAATCCGTTCGCCATGCTTATGCTTGCGCCCGTCACAATCTCTGCAACGGTTCTTCGTCTCAGAAGCACTGTCGTTCTCGGCGGTGCAGCCGTCGTGCTGGTGTCGGCGTTAAGCCGCGCCAGTCTGCCGATTGAAACCGAAACTGGTGCGCTTCTTGCGCTGCCCGAATTGTTCCAGTTTGGGTTCTGGCTCGCGATAGTTATTGGTGTTGTTTTCTTGGCGATCTACGCGTGGCGGGTCACCACCGAGATGCACAATATGGGCGACGCACTTTTGGCGACACAACTTGCCTTGTCACGTGAACAAAAGCTAACCGACCTTGGCGGCCTCGTTGCGGCCACAGCCCATGAGCTTGGCACGCCACTCGCAACGATCATGCTGGTCAGTGGCGAGCTTCGCAATGAATGCGACGACGGAACCGATTTTCGTGAAGATCTGGACCTCATCCACGCCCAAGCAAATCGTTGCAAAGATATCCTACAATCAATGGGTAAGGCGGGAAAAGACGACTTACATCTTCATCAAGCGCCCATTGAGGCCTTGGTCCGAGAGGCCGCAGCGCCACATCTGGATCGTGGAAAATCGATTGTGTTTCAGTTTGGCTCCGAAGAACTTTCCGATCAAACCCATCCGATTGTTCAGCGCAGGCCAGAAATCATTCATGGCTTGCGAAACCTGATCCAGAACGCCGTTGATTTCGCCGAAAGTCAGGTCGACATAACAGGAAGCTGGACCGAAACAGAAATTCGCATCCAAATTTCGGATGATGGCGCTGGGTTTCCCACGTCCGTCATTGGTCGGATCGGTGACCCATTTGTCGGGCGAAGACGTGCCAACGTTGATACCCAAAAACGGCCCGGATATTCAGGCATGGGTCTTGGGCTTTTCATTGCCAAAACTTTGCTTGAACGGTCAGGTGCGCGCCTTCGGTTTCGAAACTCTGTGCAGCATTCAAAATCTGGTGGGGCCGTCATTGACGTGATTTGGTCGCGCGCGTCTATCCTCAAATCGGGGGATGCACCGCTTGGCGAAAACAGGAACTTTACAGCACACTAATACAGTTTAACGAGCTATTAACTTAACTCCGTCATTCATGTCTCCAAAGCTTTAGGGAGCATGGAGTAAACAATGTCTTTGGAAGTCTTAGATTTTCTCGCGATATCCATGACGGCAATTGTCATTTCGGTCTTGGTCTGGAGTGCTGTGCGACGTGCTTCTGGAACCCATCGCTCCTTTTTGAAATCTCAGGGCGCGCGTGTCCCACGGGCTACGTTCTTGCTCGAGGGTGCCGAATTGATCGATTGCTCTCCTGAGGCGAAACAGCTTTTGGACGAAGATGCGCCAAATCGCGTGTCCGTCGTAAGGGCGTTAAGTTCGCTCTTTCCGTCCCTTGGCAAGACTCTTGAAAACGGGCTGACATCCCTTACGATTATCCCAAGCCCCGAACGGTCCGATATTTGGCTTGAAGTTGCGCCGCTGGGTCAAAAACTGCGGCTAGCTATTTGCGGAAAACACGAAAACCCTTTGCAGCAAATTGGCCTTGTTCAAGCCAAGAATGAGAATACCGAGCTTGAATTTCTACGCCAAGCGTCCACAAACTCGCCCTATCTGATGTGGCGGCAAGACGTTAGCGGACAACTTGTCTGGGCGAATGAGGCTTATCTTACCGCTTGCGATGCATGTTCTGAGGGCGGCTTTGCAATTCCCAAACTCCCCATCAATCCACTGTTTGAAGATTTAGATGCGTTTGCCGCGCCTGGCCGCACAACCGTGCGCAGGTCCATCACCTACCAAGATGACGAGGCGGATCATTGGTTCGACATTTCCGCGTCTAAATCTGACAATGGGACAATTTTTTATGCCGTGAATGCGGACCCTATTGTGCGTGCCGAACTGGGGCAAAGAAAGTTCGTTCAAACACTTAGCCAAACATTCGCGCAGCTATCCATTGGTCTTGCGATCTTTGACAGACGCCGCCAATTGGCAACCTTTAACCCCGCCCTTCTCGACATGACCAATTTGCCTTTTGAGTTCCTGTCAGGGCGGCCAAGTATTGACGCGATGCTTGATCGGCTGCGGGAGTTTCAAATGCTTCCCGAACCCAAGGATTATGCATCTTGGCGCGAAAAATTTACGATGATGGAGCAAGCGGCAAAGGAAGGGACCTATTGCGAGAATTGGAATCTACCGGACGGTCAAACCTTTCGCGTGACGGGCCGCCCGCATCCCGACGGCGCATTTGCTCTCTTGTTTGAGGATATCAGCGCGGAGATATCTCTAACCCGCCGGTTTCGAACCGAGATTGAGACATGCCAATCCGTGCTCGACACGCTCGACGAGGGGATTGTCGTATTTTCAAATGGTGGCAATCTCGTTCTCGCAAATGAAGCATACTGCACTTTCTGGGATACAGATTTGGAAGATGGCATAGGCCATCATGATCTTCGCGCCGAGATTTTGAAATGGCAGGAGCGGTGTACTCCGACGCGCATTTGGACAAATCTCAAGGAACTCACCAATCAAATGGGCATGCGCAAACACTGGACGGAAACCGCGTTGATGGATGATGGACGACAGTTGACTTGCTCTGCCAGCCCGATTTCTGGTGGCATGACGATGATTAAATTTCGGTTTGGCGGAGCGGGTACAGCAAAATTGCGCGACGTGAACGACGCAAAAGAGGTGCTAATCGCGTCAGGCGGTTGATTTGACTTGCAGGTCACGAGCCAAGCCATATCCTTAGACAATGGCAAGCGATGTGATCTCAATTAACCTCCCAGATGAGGCGGCAACAGACGCGCTTGCGCAGCGGATTGCGCCACATCTTTTACGCGGCGATTGCTTTCTCTTAGAGGGCGCAATTGGCGCTGGCAAAACCGCGTTCTCGCGCGCGTTAATTCGTGCACGACTGGGGCGTATGGAAGATGTCCCCTCGCCGACTTTCACGCTCGTTCAAGAATACGAGGACCCCGAGGGCGATATTTGGCATTGTGATCTTTACCGCCTCACCCATCCTGACGAGGCGTTCGAGCTTGGGCTAGACGACGCGTTCGAGCATGCGATCTGCCTCATTGAGTGGCCTGACCGGCTTGGCAGTGACCAACCAACCAATGCATCACGACTAACGTTTGAAGCCTTGGCAAATGGCCACCGCGTTACGATCCATTTGTCGGATACGATGCGCCCGCGACTAAGTGGAGTTGTAGGCTTTGCATGACACCGAGATCAACGCATGGCTTGCCCAATCAGAATGGCCGGAATGGACCAAGCACCCCATCGCGGGTGATGCGTCGTCGCGCCGTTATTTCCGCCTCAAGAAAGACGGCTGTTCACCGCTTATCCTGATGATCGACGTCGCGGGTGACACCGATCGTTTTGCTTTGATGTCTAGAGCGCTTTACGACTGGGGGCTGGCGGCCCCTGACATTTATTTTCACGATAGCGCCGCTGGCATCATGGTCATCAGCGACCTTGGCACAACAGATTTTGCCGCGCATATCGCCTCCCATCCTGCTGACGAAGTGACGCTTTATCGCGCGACAACTGACGTTTTGCGAGTACTGCACGACAGCCCCAAAACCTTGCTACTCAATCGCATTACCCCTGAAGTAGCGGCTGACATGATTGGCCTCGCGGCAGAGCACTACGCAACTCAACAGTATTCTGGTGCCGCCTTGCGAGATGCGATGTTGCGGGCTTACACCAATTTGGTTAATCCAGACCCTCACCTTGCCTTGCGCGATTTTCATGCGGAAAACCTCATTTGGCGGCCTGCACAAGAGGGCAGTGATCGGGTCGGCCTTTTGGACTTCCAAGACGCCGTCTATGCGCCCGCAGGTTACGATTTGATGTCGCTTTTGCGGGATGCGCGGCGCGATGTTTCCCTAGCCGTAGCGGATGAAATGATGGCGCATTTTTGCACCCAAATCAGCAAAAACCAACCAGACATGTCCGCCCACCTCGCATGCGTCTCAGTGCAACGCAATCTGCGGATATTGGGGATTTTTGCGCGATTGGCAAAGCAGGACGGCAAGGTGAAATACCTCTCACTTTTGCCTCGCGTTTGGGATCATTTGTTGACCGACCTCGCACACCCCGCATTGTTGGATTTACGCAAAGTGGTCACAGCGAACCTTCCAACACCCACATCTGAAACCCTGCAACGATTGGGCGCAAAATGAACCCTCTGCCCGTCCTTCTTTTCGCAGCGGGATTTGGCACCCGCATGGGCCCGCTCACCCGTGAAAAACCAAAGCCGATGGTGAAAGTGGCAGGGCTGCCGTTGATCGATCACGCACTGAATTTGCTGACAGAAGCAAATACCCCAAAGGTCGTGAACCTCCACTACAAAGCCGAAATTCTGCGCGATCATTTGGCTGGTCGTGACATCCAGTTTTCTGACGAAAGCGACGCAATCCTAGAGACTGGTGGCGGCCTTCGGCGCGCGTTGCCGCTATTGGGGAAGTCAGTTGTCGCGACCCTAAACACCGATGCGATTTGGCAAGGGGTGAACCCTATTGTGACCCTGATGAATGCATGGCGACCCGAGATGGAAGCGCTGCTGCTTACCGTTCCAAAAGACCGCGCGATTGGCCATAAGGGCGCCGGAGATTTCATCGCCGACACCAATGGCCGCCTCACCAGAGGTGCGGGCGAGATTTATTCGGGCCTGCAAATTGTGCGCACCGACGATCTTGTGAACATTCCCGAAGATGCGTTTTCAATGAACGTTTTGTGGAACCGCATCGCCGAGCGTGGCGGGTTATATGGTGCGTCCTTTTCTGGACGCTGGTGCGACGTTGGACAACCCGAGAGCATTGCCCTGGCCGAGCAGATGTTAGGCGAAACCGATGTTTGAAACCACAGACAGACCCCGCGTTTTTGGCATGGCACCCGGGGTGGATTTTGCCACGGCGTTGGTTGAGGGCCTGCAAGAACGCTTTGCCCATTTCACCCCTGCCCAATGGGCCCGGATCGAAATTTACGTGAACACGAGCCGTATGCAGCGGCGCATCCGCGAGGTTTTTGATAGCGGACCAGCCCGACTATTGCCGCGTGTTCGCTTGATCACCGACCTCGCGAATGATCCGTATGCGGATGTTGGTCCGCCTGCGGTTTCCAAACTGCGCCGACGATTGGAGTTGTCTCAATTTGTGGCAAAGCTTTTGGATCAAGACCCCGATCTTGCCCCGCGTGCGGCGCTCTATGATCTCTCAGACAGTCTCGCGAAATTGATGGAAGAAATGAACGGCGAAGGGGTGAAGCCCGATGCGTTCGATAGGCTGGACGTCACCGACGAGTCTGGCCATTGGGACCGCGCTTTGCAGTTCTTGAAGATCGTCGCGAAGTTCTTGGATGGCAGCAAGGACCCTGACCAAGACCTGCGCTTGCGCCGCGTCATCGCGCAGATGGCAAGCGATTGGATAGCATCGCCTCCGAACCACCCCGTGATTATGGCGGGTTCGACGGGGTCGCGTGGTGCGTTCTCGCTGCTGATGCAAGCGGTCGCAAAACTGCCGCAAGGGGCGGTTGTTCTTCCGGGATATGATTTCGATTTGCCGCATGATGTTTGGGCCAGCATGGAGAACGATCTGGTCTCCGAGGATCATCCGCAATACCGCTTTCACAAGGTGATGCAGCAGCTTGACTTGCTGCCCGATGACATCACCGCTTGGAGCGAAACGCCCCCCGCGCACCCTTTGCGCAATGCGCTTGTTTCACTGTCCCTGCGCCCTGCCCCAGTGACCGACCAATGGTTGCGAGACGGGCCTGAATTGGGTGATTTGCAGGTTGCGACACATGGGCTGACTTTGATTGAGGCTGCGTCGCCCCGCGCCGAGGCGGAAGCGATTGCGCTGCGCCTGCGTGCCGCCGCCCAAGACGGAATTACCGCCGCTCTGATCTCCCCTGATCGGATGCTGACGCGCCAAGTGACCGCCGCACTTGATCGTTGGGATATCAAGCCAGACGATAGTGCGGGCATGCCACTCGCGCTATCTCCTCCCGGTCGGATGCTACGCCATGTTGCGGATTTGTTTGGAAAGCCCGTGACAGGCGAGAGCCTTTTGACGCTGCTCAAACATCCGCTGTGCAATAGTGACAACGATGATCGTGGCCCCCATTTGCGGTTTGCGCGTGAGTTGGAATTGCAGTTGCGCCGTAAAGGTCCGCCATTTCCGACTGCCGATACTTTAGAGCAATGGGCGGGATCGGATGAGGCGCGGCAACCTTGGGCCGCTTGGGTTGGCGGGCTGATCACGGGTTTAGACGACCAGATTGAGCGCGACTTGGCGGATCATGTGAACGCGCATCTTGCTTTGGCCGACGTGCTTTGCGCGGGTCCACATGCCGAAGGGTCTGGTGGGCTTTGGAAAGAGGTCGCTGGCCGTGAAGCCAGACGTATTTGCGATAACTTGATTGCGCATGCCGACGCTGGCGGCGAGATGAATTGCACCGAATATGCAGCACTGTTTGGGGCTGTTCTGGCCGAAGGCATGGTGCGCAATCCTGACGGGGCGCATCCCAATATCCTGATCTGGGGCACGCTTGAAGCCCGCGTGCAGGGCGCCGATCTGATCATTCTTGGCGGCATGAACGAAGGTGTCTGGCCAGAGGCCGCCGCCCCCGATCCATGGCTCAATCGTAAGATGCGCAAGGATGCAGGGTTGTTGTTGCCTGAACGTCGCATCGGGCTTTCGGCGCATGATTACCAACAAGCGGTTGCGGGTAAAGAGGTCTGGATCAGTCGCGCCAAACGGTCCGCGGATGCGGAAACCGTGCCGTCACGCTGGGTCAATCGACTTGTGAACTTGTTGGGTGGTTTACCTGCGCAAGGCGGCGAAGATGCGCTGAAACGGATGCGGGCGGATGGCGATATCTGGCTCGCAAAGGCCGCGGCATTGTCGGAACCAGAGGAGGTGGTTGCCTCTGCGAAACGCCCATCGCCGCAACCCCCCATTGAGGCACGCCCCAAGACTATTTCGGTCACGCAGGTCAAAACCCTGATCCGTGATCCCTATGCGATTTATGCGCAAAAGGTGCTGCGTCTGCGGGAACTCGACCCGCTCGTGCCACGCGTTGATGCACCTTTGCGCGGTATGATTGTGCATGAAATTTTAGAGAAATTCATTGGCGGCGGCACCCAAGCTAGCGCCCCCAATGCCCGCGATATCCTGATGCAAATCGCGCATGATATTTTCGAGCGCGACTGCCCTTGGCCCACGATCCGCGCGCAATGGTTGTCGCGACTCGAACGCGTGGCCGATATTTATCTGGAAGGTGAACGCGCCCGCCAAGCCCGTGCCGTGGCCTCGAATATCGAAGTGAACGGTAAAATCGCCGTGGGGAATACCGGCGTGCAACTGACCTGTAAGGCGGATCGGATCGACCTGACCGTTGAGGGGACCGCACTGATATATGATTATAAAACAGGGCAAGTGCCATCGCTGAAAATGCAGGCGAACTTTGACAAACAGCTTTTGCTAGAGGCCGCAATGGTCGAGCTTGGGGCGTTTGACGGGATCGGGCGGTTGCCCGTTGATGGCGCTGCTTTTGTTGCAATAAACACCGATATGAAGGACGTGATAGCACCCTTGGATAAGAACCCCGCAATGGATGTTTGGGCGGACCTTCAAAAGCTACTGGACGAGTACAACGTGAAATCACGCGGCTATACCGCCCGCATGGCGATGTTTTCGCGCACCGACCCCAGCTATTACGACCACCTCGCACGGTTTGGCGAATGGGACACCAGCAACGACGCCGCGCCAGAGGACCTGACATGATCCGCAACGACGCCACCCAACGGCAGGTCGATGCCGCCGATCCGCGCAATTCCACTTGGCTGTCTGCGAACGCGGGTTCGGGAAAAACCCGGGTGCTGACGGACCGTGTGGCGCGGCTTTTGTTTGATGGTGTTGAGCCGCAGAACATTCTTTGCCTGACCTACACCAAGGCCGCCGCCGCCGAGATGCAGAACCGCCTGTTCAAACGCCTTGGTGCTTGGGCGATGATGGGCGACGACGATCTGCGCCACGATCTGATGGAGCTTGGGACCGAGGGGACCATTGATGCGACCCGATTAAAAAGCGCACGCCAACTTTTCGCCCGCGCGGTTGAGACTCCGGGTGGTTTGAAAATCCAGACGATCCACTCTTTCTGCGCAGGTGTTTTGCGCCGCTTCCCGCTTGAGGCGGGTATCAGCCCACAGTTCCGCGAAATGGAAGATGTGACCGCCAAAGCCCTGCGTGCCGAGGTCGTTGATGACATGGTCATCGGGCGGCATCGCAGACAAGTCGAGGGGTTGCTGGCGCATTTTACCGGCGCTGACCTTACCGATTTGACCCAAGAAATCGCGGGTAAGCGCGAGGCACTATCCGTGCGGCCAAGTGATGCTGCGCTGCGGGAAAGCCTTGATCTAGCCCTCGGCGTTACGCGCGACAACCTGATCAAATCGGTGTTTATGGATGGTGCCGCCGAGACATTGACGAATTTGATCCCTGTTTTGAGCAAACGCTCTACAACGGACGCCAAGGCGGCTGGTGTACTGAATTCGCTAAATCTGACGAAGCCATCCCTGTATGACGTCGGCATTTTAGAAGGTCTCTTCCTATTTGGCGCGAAAGCCAAGGCGCCCTTTGCCGCGAAATACGACTCCTTTCCGACCAAGGGAACGCGCGAAGCGAACCCCGAATTGATCGAGGAATTGCACCCAATCATGGAGGCCGTGGAGGCAAATCGCCAAAGCCGCCTTGCCCTGCTCGCCTATGAAAAGACGACAGCGCTTTATGACTTCGCCGACGTATTTTTGCCTGCCTATGAGGCGCGCAAACTATCGCTTGGGATGCTCGATTTCGACGACTTGATCGGCAAGGCCAAGGCATTGCTAACGGATGAAAAGGTCGCGCAATGGGTGCTGTTCCGCCTTGATGGCGGCATTGATCACGTGCTGGTCGACGAGGCCCAAGACACGAGCCCGAACCAATGGGCCGTGATCAAACAGTTAACCCACGAATTCACCGCTGGTGTTGGCGCGAACCCCGACAAAGAGCGCACGATTTTCGTCGTGGGCGATGTGAAGCAGTCGATCTATTCGTTCCAAGGGGCCGCACCCGAAGCGTTCGACCAGATGCGCCACCACTTTAGTGAGGCTTTGGCGCATGTTGGCCGCAACCTTGCTGATATGTCGCTGAACTATTCCTTCCGCTCGTCGCAAGCGATCTTGCGCGTGGTGGACGAAACCTTCAGTGGCCCGCAATCCATGGGCATGCCAACGGAAAGCAGCCACCTCGCGTTTAAGGCCGATATGCCGGGGCGCGTTGATCTATGGCCCATGGTCGAAAAGGTGGGGGACGAGCAAGAGCGCAAATGGTTCGTCCCTGTCGATCAACCCAGCGAGACCAGCGAAATTGTTGTGATGGCAAACCGCGTGGCGTCGCAGATCAAACATATGATCGCGCATGAAACCTTGCCCGTCGAGATTGGCAACACAGGCACCTATAACCATCGCCCGATTACCGAGGGTGATATTCTGATCCTTGTGCGGGGGCGCAAAACGGGGCTGTTTTCCGAGATGATCCGTGCGTGTAAAGCGGCGGATTTAAAGATTGCGGGTGCGGACAGATTGCGGGTCGGGGCCGAGCTTGCTGTGCGAGACCTCACGGCGCTTCTGTCGTTCCTTGCCTTGCCTGAGGATGACCTGTCGCTGGCGTCTGCGTTGAAATCTCCGTTGTTTGGTTGGACCGAGCAGGACTTGTTTACGCTGGCCCATCATCGGCCCGAGAAAGGGTTTTTGTGGTCCGCCCTTCGTGCAGCCGATGGGCATGACGCCACGAAAGCGATCTTGCGGGATCTACGAAAGCAGGCCGACTTTTTACGCCCCTACGACCTGATCGAGCGTATTTTGACACGCCACAAAGGGCGTCTTAACCTGCTCGCCCGCCTTGGGATTGAGGCAGAGGATGGGATCGACGCACTGCTCTCGCAAGCCTTGGTTTACGAATCCACTGGCGTGCCAAGCCTGACGGGTTTCCTTGCCGCGATGCAGACCGATGATCTTGAGGTCAAACGCCAAATGGATAGCCAAGGCGACCGCATTCGCGTGATGACGGTGCATGGGGCCAAGGGGTTAGAGAGTCCGATTGTGTTCCTGCCCGACACTGCCAAGAAAAAGAACGAAGTGCGTGCGGATCTGTATCCTGCTGGCAATCACATGATCTGGAAAACGAAAGCGGATTCCGCGTCTGAGGCGCAGGGTGCGCTGAAGGATGAATTGGCCGAAGCCCAGAATGAGGAAAACATGCGCCTGCTTTACGTCGCGATGACGCGTGCGGAAAAATGGCTGGTGATTGGTGCTGCGGGTGATGTCGGTGACGGCAGCGAGAGTTGGTATTCGCTTGTTGCGTGTGCGATGGAACATGCTGGCGCTGTGAAGGAGAGTTGTGGTGGTTTGGACATCTGTCGCTTTACCCATGAGGAATGGAAAAGTGGTGAACTTGAGGACGTGAAGCGCACAGAAATCGCAAAAGTCGCGGCTCCTGTTTTTGCCGACTTACCCACAATCATGAAATCCAAAACCGTGTCACCTTCTGACCTGAATGGCGCAAAAATCATCGCAGGAGATCAAAGCGAACAGGACGAAGATTACGCAAAGGCACGCGGCACGGCGATCCACTTGTTGCTCGAACATTTACCTTTGATCACCAAAGACAAGCGCGACGACCTGGCTAAACAATTGTTGTCCGGCATGGATGAAGGCCTCGCCAATGACGCCGAAATTCCTGCTCATGTTTGCAAAGTGCTAGATGCCCCCGCGCTTGCGCATCTCTGGACCAAAGACGCGCTCACCGAGGTCGATATCACCGCCCAAGTCGGCGATATCCGCTTTCACGGCGCGATTGACCGCTTGTTGATCAGCGACACCAAGGTCACGGCCATCGACTACAAATCGAACCGCCTTGTGCCTGATACGCCTGAGCAGACTCCAGAAGGGTTACTGCGGCAAATGGCGGCTTATGCGGCAGGGCTGGCAAAGGTGTTCCCCGATCACGAA
>Ga0115552_1001651_pt1 | contig 12869 bp, 5 predicted proteins | sample COGITO_mtgs_1103_3_FD_87178 | JGI IMG/M metagenome (GOLD analysis project Ga0115552, IMG submission 87178) | Pelagic marine microbial communities from North Sea - COGITO_mtgs_110328 | ecosystem: Environmental > Aquatic > Marine > Epipelagic | place: Germany:Helgoland, sampling site Kabeltonne...
CATTACTTGTAGCGGAATACTTCAAAACGAACGAAGGCGTGGAGAAAAGAACGGACGTGCAGTGTTTACACAGGTGGCAAAAAGTTTTAAACCCAGAGCTGGTGAAAGGCCCGTGGTTGAAAGAAGAAGACGAGAAGATCATCTCGTTAGTCGCGGAGTTGGGGGCGAAACAGTGGTCGAAAATCGCGCAACAGTTACCCGGGAGAATCGGGAAACAGTGCAGGGAGAGATGGTACAATCATTTGAATCCGGAAATCAAGAGAGAAGATTGGAGCGAGGAGGAGGATTTGCTTTTGATAAGGAAACACCAAGAGTGCGGGAACAAGTGGGCGGACATTGCGAAAAATTTCGTCGGAAGAACGGATAACGCGATCAAAAATCACTGGAACTCGACGCTAAAAAGACGCGTCGAAGAGGCGTACGCCAAAGGGTTGCCCGCGGAGGCGGCGGCGTTTCACAACAGCTCGGACGAGAACGGGAAAAAGCTCTCCTCCGGGAAAGGCACCAAGTCGGCGAAAGCGTCGGCGAAGAACCAAAGTCAACAAGCCAGTTTGATCGTCGCAAAAACATCGACGGCGGAGTACAGGAAGTACGTCGTCTCAAACGATGACGGAGAGGATATCTTTGATCCGCTCGCCGGGACTGTTTTTGCGGAGACGAAGACGAACAGGAAAACTTTGGGTGGTACTGTTGGAGCGACGAAACGAGCGGCGGAGATGGGAGGGAAGAAGAACAACGGAGAAAACGCAAAGAAGTATCGCAAGAAGGATTCCAGTAATGACGCGGGCTTAGTATCAGCGGCGGCGGGGGCGCCGTACGAAATGAATAATCATCATCGTCAACACCATCACCACAACTCGCCGTCGACGAGATTTCATTTCCAATCGCCGAATACCTACGCCGCCGCCGCCGCGAGAACGCCCACGGACGTCCGAAAATACGCGAACGAGGAGGACGCCGAACGCGGATTCGAGGACGTCTTTGACGAACACGATAACACCATGGTGCACTCACCGTTGGCATCGCCGTCGTTGTTGAATTGGGTCAACGGTGGTGGCGTCACTACGAGAGTGACTCCCGGGAGGCTTCACGCGCAAACGAACGCGCGCGAAGGCACCATGTACGATAAATACGTCGCGAGTCCACAACAACACGATTCGCCGACCAACCGTTTGCTTTCTCCAGAAATGAAGAAGAAAATGGCAACGACGACGATGATGACGACGACGTCTGCGCATCATCACAGCGACCCAAGCAATATTCCTTTCCATGACATGTATCAGAAAATGCAACAACAGTTGTTACAACAAAAAGAAGCAGAGAGAATAAACATGACGGGAGGGGCTTCGGTAGACCCTCCGCCGGCGCCAACGAAAGCGCCGAGAGGGTTCGCAGACGGAAGTTGCGCGTTCGACAACACCGCCATCACGTTCCAGTCGCCACCCGCGAGAGGAGGAAATGATGTCAGCACGAGTGCGCAAATGCACGCGGACGGCGACGGCGATGTCACCGCGAATGGATTGGTCGTGGCTGGCCTCGGCAAAGTTTCCAACTACGACGGAACTGGGAAAAAGACGAAGAAAAACAACAACCGTCTTTCTCACTTGTTTCGCATGGGTCAAGATAATAGCGTGGGAGGTGCGAATAATGGAGGCGCGGGAGAGCGAATGCCCTCTGTTTTGAGAGGGAAGCAGGAACGCGAAACTTTGGAACACCACATTGCTGCGAGCCCTCCGAGAGCGATGAAACTCGCAGACGCTGGAATGCCGATCAACTTTGCGGGCGGCTTCTCGCCGTCCAATTTCTTCAATCGAAACTGATTTGAGAAGAACTTTACCATATATTTTAAAAACGAGCCCTTCCTTTCCCCGATGTTGATATTATTAGTGAAAAGAGAGAGGAGGAGTATCAGTAGTAGAAATCTACCGAACTATTTGTATTTTGAGAAAAAAAGAAGAAAGAATATTTTGAATCAACGTAACGACTAAATCAAAGCGTCCACGTCGCAGAAGAGGATGGGCGCAACCTCTCGCACTTTTCTCTTCTCCTTCTTGGCGGTTTCTCGCCGACGCGTTTTGTGACTCGACCGCCGTAGCCTTGTAACACGGCGAGCGGCGGTGTTCTTGGCACGGGTTCTTGATCCGTGACGCATCCGCCAAAACACGCGATTCGACTTTCGTTTCGCATGGTATCCACTAAATACCGTTCTGGAACCGAGTCATTCGATGTCGGCCATTGCACTCGTTCGAGGCCAAAATTATACGCGCACTCGATCCGCTTAAGAAATTTTGGGATGCAGCTATGACCGATGCGAGAAATGCGGAAATCTTTACCGGTATTCGCCGTATTTTTACACCTTTGAAGCATCTCGCCAGAGGTTTGCGATCCTCTGTTAGGATGAATATTGGTGTGAACCATCCACGAAGAGAGAGACACGAAGAGCTTGTAACCATCAGCCGACAACTCGTGTATCCAACTTATTTTGTTGAACCCGTACGTCACGAAAGATTCATCGAATGCTGGCATATCGTCGACATCGGCGCGCAATATTATCCACGGCTCGTAATAATACGGATGTCGACTCCCGAGATGATTCGCGCCTACCGAGTACGGTCGATGCTTCTCTGCGTCCTTCTTTTTCTCTGCAATAATCATCGAAAGCCACTTAGATACGTTTGTCGCCGCGTGCGCCACCGGCCAGTATTTTTCGCGGAACGATTCGACTATACCGTACTCTTTTATCAATTCTACGAGTTTTTCCTTCCGATTGAAGCTGTTCAAAACGTCCAACGACTCGCGCGAAAAGTCGTGTTCTTTCCGAAACGTCTCGACTCTGCGCAAGTATCGATCGTCTGCCGTGAACGAGGGCAAAACTAATCCGTGCTTCGCGTTTGGTTTTAAAACTTCCTCAATTTCTTCGAGTAGCTCTTTTGATGGCGCGTTCGGAAAGATTTCGAAATCTACGTCGTGCAGAACAACGTACGTGGCGTTCAGCGTGCGTTTACATCCCGACAAGGCCAAATTTCGCAACGCGTTGACCGGGAATCTCGTTTCGTACTCTGGCAACGGGTCCACCGCGATGACGGTCAGACGATTTCTCGTGAACTCTCGAGTACTCGTACCGAACATCTCTCTCCTAACGTCCTCCTCAGAGGCGAGCACGGCAACAGACATCGTCCCCGACCACGTTTGCGCGAGCCTGGGGAGTACCGATTTTAACCGATCGAGAGTGCTCGGCGCAAACAAACATATCTCTCGGGCAAAAACGCCTTGGGTACCACTTTTATCATCGAGTTGTTGCACTCGTTTCTTCTTTTCCGGAGGCTTTTCCTCCTCGCGATAATACTGATCTTCCTTCGACAGTCTTCTCAAAGAAGACACCAGCAGTTTGTCTACTCTTTCCGCGTCGTCGTCTTCGTCTCTCCATCTTCTCTTCAACATGATAGTATTTTTTTCATATCTTCTAGGAACCCCCAACACCCTTTTTTCTTCTTGCGGGGTGACACTTTTGAGCAAGAAAACTGGTTCAAAAACCACGCGAGAGCAAAGAAAGACCACCCCGAAGAGGAACAACGACGCGACGATGGTGATGCTCCTCTTCTTCTTCTTCTCCCTCTTCTGAAAAGAGGAGGAGGAGGAGGAGAAGAGGAGCATCTTTCGTTCTTCTTCTTTTAAAAAGCAGCAAAAGCACTCAAAGTATTTTTTAAAGAATCGAAGAAATTTCCCAACAGAGAGAAGAAACAAAAAAGGGGCAACTTTCACACAAAAATTCTTTCGTCTAAATTCTTCATTATTAAGTACGAGTGAATTATAAGAAGAAGACAAAGAAGACAAAGAAGACAAAGAAGACAAAGAAGAACAGTAGCGTTGAGAAATAATGATGAACGACGACAGCGTCAAAGAAGAAGAAGAAGAAGAAGAAGAGGAAGAAGAGGAAGAAGAGGAAGAAGAGGAGGAATTAATGGAGTTGGAAAAGAATTTTCCTCCTCCTCTTCTCGGGGAAAACAACAACACGAATACGAACAACAACAACAACGTGAACAACAACAACACGAACAACAACACGAACGCGAAGAACAAGAACAACAAGAACAACAACATTCCTGGCGACGGCGACGGCGTTGAAGAAGAAGGCGTTGAAGACAGAAGAGAAAAGATCCAGGTTCCCGTGCACTTCTCGTGTCCGATTACTTTCGAGTTAATGCGGGACCCGGTGTTCATAGCCTCTGGGCACACGTACGACAGAAGGTCAATCGCGAAGTGGTTTCAGCAAGGTCACAAGACGTGTCCATCGACCGGGCAACGATTGAGGAACACTGAAATCACGCCAAACTTTGCGTTGAGAAACGCGATATTGGAGTGGGCGAAGGAGACGAAGTTTTTAGTCGACGCGGAAGGGGAGGAGTTGCTGAGGAACGTTTCGCAAAAACCAACCGTACAAATAGGCGGGACGTTGCAATTTGGAGACGATTTAGAACACGACGACGATGCAGACGACGACGATAGCGAGGGAGGAAGAAGACGAATGTCCACGGACGGCGGAGAAGGCGAGAACGGAGTCGCGGGAGCAGAGGGAAGAGAAGAAGCGGCGGGATTTGAAAATGTAGGAGGAGGCGAGGGCGGCGGAGCGAACGTATACGATACCATCGACGACGATCGAATTGAAACGGCAATTAATAACTTGGCGAGGCGAAATCCAAACATTACCGGCGATGCCGCCATGGGTGGCGAACCGAGTCCGAGCGCGCCGGAACACACCGTTTTAGAAGGCCACGAAGAAATCGTCTGGGCGGTTGAAACCACGAATAGCTTAGTATTTACGGCATCGGCGGATAAAACCGTGCGCGTGTGGGACATCCCATCGAGACGGTGCGTGCACGTGTTGGAAGAGCACACCAGACCGGTGCTTTCGCTCGCGGTGAGCACGAGGCACAAGAGACTGTTTAGCGGCTCGTACGATTGCACCGTGCGCGTGTGGGACATCACGACGTTTCGCAGAATGAAAGTGCTCTCTGGGCACACGGATGCCGTTCGCGCGTTGGTCATCCACGAGGTGAGTAAGAGCGACAAGAACATGCGAGATAGATTGTTTACCGGGTCCTACGATCACACGATCCGGGCGTTTGACGTGGTAAGTTTAGAGCCGCTGGCGGTTTTGACAGGGCACGGCGGGCCGGTGAGAACGTTAGTCGTCGCGTTAGACCGCGTCTTTTCGGGAAGTTACGATAAAACCATTCGCGTTTGGGATGCCGTCAAATTGAAGGAAATCAAAGCGCTCACGGGCCACAAAGATGCCGTTCGAGCGTTGATCGCGCATAAAAATATCAACAAGCATTCGATGAACGCGACTACTAAAACTGAAACCACCGCCACCGCCAACGACGAGGCTAATAACGATACTATATCATCCTCAAAAAATCCAATCGTCTTGAGTGGTTCGGATGATTCAACCGTCAGAGCGTGGGATGCTCGCACGTTGAAATGTTTGCAAGTGTGCGTCGGCCACGAGGACAACGTTCGCGTCTTGGCGCTCGATTCGAGGTTCCTTTATAGCGGTTCGTGGGATAAAACCATCCGGTGCTGGGATTTACAAAATAATCTAGAGTGCGTCAAGGTGATTACCGGTCACACGGAGGCAGTTTTAGCTTTAGCGGTGATGCAAGGTCACGTCGTGAGTGGATCGTACGATACGACGGTTCGATTTTGGAACGCGAATTCGTTCTCGTGCGCGGGGATGTTTGAAGGTCACGAGGATGCCGTGAGAGTTTTAGCGTCGACCGGCGAAGGCGCGACGAAAGTATACAGTGGGTCCTACGATGGCTCCGTCGGGTTCTGGAGTCTCCCCACGGCGTTACCGGCTCGACAAAGAAGTCTCGGAAACACTACTCATACCACCGCTACTCAACAATCAGAGCAACAAGCGATGCAGGCGTCTCCGAGCTTGCCGACGCCGCCTTGAGGAAAGGAAGACACCTTTTTGTTTTTAGAAAATGTATTAATACTACTACACGAATTTCTGCTATGTTGCACTTACGCGCGCTACTTCTCTTGTTGCGAAGGAGGTGGACCGACGTCCATCCTTCGCAAGGTGTTCAAAAGCGAATACCTCGAAAACGCGACGTACAACTTTCTGTACCAAACCCATTGCGTGGCGTGCGTCCGCATCGCTTCCAAAACTAACGAAGGATTCCTCGAGCAAAACATGACCGAGGAGGAAGACGTTGAGGACGCTCCCGCTGCTAAACTACTACTATTACTATTACTACTCTCATTACTGGTATTTTTACTACCTTTCTTCTTCCTCGTGGTGGTGGTAATAACCGACGCCCAATAATCCATCGCCCCCATAAACGTCCTATAAAACGGCGTCGTCTCCAACACCCACACTTCTGGCACATTCTCTTCCGTATACTCCGCGTTCGGTATCGCCCCTAACTTGGCTTCCACTATAAACCGCATCACCCCTCGGTGCGTCTGCACGTGATTCGGGTGTTTCGACACGCCGCGCTCGTCAAACGTCAATATAACATCCGGCGAATAATGTTGCACGCACTCGTGCACCACGTTCGCTATTTCCTCCAAAGGCCACGCGTTCTCCATCCCGTCTTGTAAATCCTCTGAATCCGCAATCACGCAACCGTCCAATTTGAACACCTCTAGTGTTGATTTTTTCAATTCTTTCGCTCGCGTTTGCCCGAGACCAGAGGCGTTTCCATTCGAGAGACAAATACAAAAGACTTTCGTTGTCGTAATCACATTCGTTGTCTTCTTCAAACTCTCTAACGTCGGTCCGAAAAACATCGCCTCGTCGTCCGGGTGCGAGATGACCAGCATCACTTTCTTTTCTTTATCAAGAGAGGAGTCTTTTTCTTCAGAGTGAGATCGTCTAGAAAACAAGCACTTTTTCTGCGTTCCAACCGTCTCTTCCTCTTTTGCAAATCGCTCGCATTTGTACCTCGAATAATAATAATAACACGAATATAAAGACACGACGGATGCCACGCCGCACGAACAAAGCGCGTTGAGATGAGCATATTTATTGCCGTTGTTGTTGTTGTTGTTCGTGGTAGCGCTCGTTTTAATACTACTCGTCGAAAACGCCATCTTCTCAATACTCAGTCTTTCTTTACGTGAAATGAAGACTTTTGAAAATGGAAAAACGGCAAAACTTCTCAAACAGAAGAAGAAGAAGACGTTATTAAAATAATACCACATATATAATAATAATGGGTGAGGATTTTGAGAGAACGACGAGAGTGGTGTCGGTGGTGAGAGTGAAACGGAAGCGAGGCTCGCAAAAGGCGGCGGAGGTTTTGTTTTTGCAAGGAAAAGACGAGGAAGAAGAAGATGAACGAAAAGGAAACGATACAAAAGGGACGGACAACACGAATGGGATGAAACGAAGCATCAAGAAGAACAGTTATACGAATACCAGCAACAACAGAAGCGCGATCAAAAACATAAAAAACGACGACTTTGTCAAAGGCAGATACGACCGGGAGCTGGCGGCGCAGTTAGACGCAGTTTTAGGCGGTGGGAGTCAAGCGCTGCCTTTTCGTCGAAATTCGCATCAGACGACAAAAGAAGGTGAAGGTGAAGGAGACTTTGACGAGGACGAGGACGAGAAGAAAACGAAGAAGAAGAAAAGCAATAGAATGCTGAAAAAGTTCGTAAGATTAACGAGAGAAGCGGGGATGGAACAAAACGACGCGAGAGATGCGCAGACGGTGAAGACGTTGTTAGAGAGCAGAAGAAAAGGAGAGGATGGTGGCGGCGGTAAAACCACCAACACCGCGTCGACGAGGACGAGGAAGACGACAAAACGGACGTACGAGGAAGTTAAGGTCATGAGCGAAGAAGAGAGCATGAAAAGTTTGACGACGACAAGAAGAGATCATAATATCAACGACGAGGAACAAAGGAAGAAGAGAAATGTTCTGTCGTCGTCGACGACGACGACCGATTCTACGAAAGAGGTGTTTTATTGCTACGACATTTTGTGCCTGGACGAGGAAGAGGAAAAGATAGAAGAAGAAGAAGAAAAGGAAAAAGAAGGGAAAGAAGAGGGAAATAGAAACGATGAAGAGATAGAGTTAGAAGATCAGATTTTGATGAACTACATGCCGATGGTAAAAGAGTACACGGAGAAAAAGAAGAGAGAAGAAGAGGACGCGGATGGGAATTGGGTGTACGACTTGTACGTGCTCGAGCAAGACGACGTCGTTCCAAAGAGGGAAGGAGGTACCGTTGAAACGGACGATATCATTTGCGAAGAACCAATCGTCAGAGTGTCTGATTTCTTAGATAACGCAAACGTAGAGCATAACTTACACGAGAACGAATATTTCTCGGAGGACGATAGCGAAGATAGCAACGCGGAAAATTATTACCGAGGGGATTACCCGGAGGAAGATACTGACGATGACGACGGATTTTTCGACGACGGCGGCGACGACAGCGACAGGGACGAGTGGGACGTCGACGACGAGTACGATTCCGACGAAGAAGACGATGGATATGGGAGACACCGAAGCGACCACGGCAGCGGGTGGGGAGTTTAATAATTTATACTTTTGTTGTTGTTTAAATACCTAATTTAGGCAAGCTCTTCCGTTAAAAGCCCTCTCTGACGATGATGATAAATATCTCTATCTCTATTTACACACGCACACACACACGCACGCACGCACGCACACTCTCTACAAATCATTAAACACTTACACTCTCTTTACCTTGCAGTGCTCGTCCAACCACTCGCTCGTTTCCGCCATGACGTGCAACACCGACTCCAAGCCGCGATACCCGTGATTCTCGTGCGGTAAAACGACCAATTTTGCTTGCGCGCCGTTCCCTTTCAGAGCCGCAAAAAATCTTTCCGATTGCATGACATTCGTTCCCGAATTCGGATCGTCTTCACCGTGGATTAATAATATAGGTTTCTTCACCAAATGGGCGTTGTTAAATGGTGACATTTTAGAATAGACATCAGGCGCTTCCCAAAAGGAGCGCTCTTCCGCTTGGAACCCGAAAGGCGTTAACGTTCGATTGTAGGCACCACTTCGCGCGACTGCGCAACAAAACAAATCGGGAGCGTGTGCGAGTAAGTTTGCAGCCATAAAAGCTCCGTACGAATGCCCGCCAACCGCGACGCGATCTTTATCCGCTACGCCTCTTCGAACGACTTCGTCCACCGCCGCTTTCGCCCCGGCGACCAATTGTTGCACGTACGTATCGTTTGGTTCGGCATCGTCGTCGTCACCTTGGGCGATGATGGGAAGTGCTGGACCGTCCAAGACTGCATATCCTCTCGCTAACCATACGAGAGAGGATTGCGGAGAGATGCCTGTGAATCTAAACGGCGATTCTCGCAACTGAGACGCTGATTCTGCATTTTTGAATTCTTTCGGGTACGCCCAAATTAACAAAGGAAGCGGACCGTCTCTTTTAGCATCGTACCCAGGTGGGGTGTATAAAGTCCCGTTTAGCTCAACGCCGTCGTCTCTTTTATACTTGATGATTTCCTTGGGAGGATCGGATAGTTGCGGGTGCGGATGCGGGAAATTCGATATTTTGGTCTCCCTCACCGGCAACACGCACGGGCCTTCCACTCGTTCTTTTTCAAACTCTTCTACGATGTTCGAATCACCGTTGTCGGTATTGAGCGCATATTTCGCATCTTCGCCGCTCTTGTAATCGAAGGATGTTTCGTAATATTGGACGTATTCCGACGGCGATTGTTTCGTCGTCAATATGCGCATCGTTTGCAAAGTAATCTGCTCTTCGCCGTTTTCACCATAATCCGAAAGCAAACTGCCGCACGAGAATAATTTCTCCTTCTTTGGCGAACGCCACAACCTTTTCGCTTTACCCGTATCGACGTCAAAAATGTCAAAGAACGGTCTGTTTCCTTTCGGGTTTGCTCCGGAACCTTGTAACAGTAATTTTGCACCAGTCTTTCCAGTCGCCGTGCCTTCGCCCAACGGCGTTTCGCCTTCCACGCGCGCGAGGACGTACGTCCCCAAATCCGTTCGCCTCGTCACAAATCCTCCTGGATCGCCGTAACTGTCCTCGTAGTTTCTTTCCCAGAGTATGTTTTGCTTCTCCTCATCGCTGATCGGAGTCGATGCGTAGGAATCCTTCTCGGCGTTTTCCGTGGGAGAGAAAGGCGCGACTCTCGACGTGCGCGTCTTGTACCAATTCTCGTACGCGATGGATAAATCGTCGCATCCCCACGCGTAACCGCTTAATCGTAACCCAGATTTATAGAATGCTTTCGGCGCATCCGTTTCTGCGGTTGGTTTCGTAAAATCAACCAAATACGAAATGTCTCTAGGATTGCCCTCGCCAACTTCGTTTCTTGGATCGCCCTCGTCTTGGCATTCCGTCCAATACAACGTCGCCTCTTTATCCGGACGCCAGTTCACACCTCGCGGTCCGACGCGCGTCGAATTGGAAACGATCGGAATGTTCTCCGCCAAAGGCAAGTCGCAAATTTCTCTCAAAAACTTATCCGTCGACGCTTCGGCTACCCAGACTTTCTTCGGGAATCTGCCGCACGGCACGGCGTACGAGAACGGACGCTTCAAGCACTCTAAAATGACATACTTCCCACACGGACTCGGGTCAACGCGCGTGAATATCTTCTTCTCGCCGTTACACCACATTGTCGTTTTGTTCGTTTTAATGTTCGTTTTAACTAATTGTGATTCGCAATAATACTCAAACAATTTCTCATCCGTATCGTTCTTCAACAAATCTGCGTACGTTCGCGCCTGACGCACGTTCCCGGCCACGTTACTCTCGATTCTCGGCCCGAGCGGCGTTTTCGGTCTCTTCGGTGCGTTTTTCGGACGATCTTTAGGAATGACGCAACACAACAACTCGTCATCGTTCAACCACGAGTAGGATTCAAAAATCGTGTTCAGTTGGTAGTTTTCCGCCAACGAGGTGATTTTCTGCGCCGATTTCGTCGCCACATCCGCGATCCACAACTCGAGCGGCTTCCTCCCCGTCGCCGAAGACGATGGACTCTCGTCCTCGTCCTCGTGTTCGTCGCCGTGGAATCTGACCGTAAACGCCAACTTCTTCCCGTTCGGTGACCAACTCACAAAGTTAATCAACCCGTTCTCGGGCAGACCCGTGATGTCTTCGTACGCGCCGATGTCCGCTTCCGTCTTCGGAAACTTCCCAATCGACAACTTCACCGTGTGTCCCATCCTCGAACTCGAGTTCTGCTTCGTATCTATGCGGATCCCTCCTAATTTGAGCTCTTTTCTCGCCAATTCTGCCACCGGTGGATTATCTTTCGGCTTGTGCGAATACAACACTTGCGTTCGACTGGGAGACAACGAAATCGACGGCGCATCTGGACGCGTGACGAATACGGAGATGTCGTCCGGAGGGATTTTATACTTCGTCGACGCTTCTTCGTCATCATTATTCTTCCCATTATTACCATCCGAAGTAGCGCTCGCCGCGGTCGTCGTCACCTGTCGTCTCTGCGGAAGAATACTGTTGTTGTTCGTTTGCTTCGAAGGTGACGACGACGAGGACGTGAATTTATGGATAAACTGACGGAGCTTCGAAGAAGAAGAAGAAGACGAAGAGGAATTTTGAGTGGTAGAAGTCATCCTGTTGATTGAGGTGGCGTGATGATGATGATGATGCGGTTGGTATCTCCTCGATAAGCACGTGACGCTTGTAGTCGAGACTATCGTCTTCATTCCTCGTGCTTCTGAATGCGAAACTCGTTAGTAAAGTGATGAAAAAAATGCTGAAAAATTTGTTGTGAATCTGTTTTTTCTCTCTCTTCTTAATTAAAACTACTTTTTGCTAAACTAACATTGTTATACTAAATTATTACTCGACAACTTTCTTCTTCTGCTCCAACCAATCCATGATGAACTTCTCCTCGTCGAAGACCACCCCGGCTCTGTTGTTGATGATGGTATTTTTCGTACCGTCGATGTCAAAATCGTCGTCGGTATCAATCGTCGTTCTTTTCTTGACATCTTCGAAGGAGAACAAATCGCCGAGTTTCGTTTTCCTCGCGCGGCGATAGCCGTCTCTTCCGATGCCGAAAACCGTGCCGTGACTTTTCGCGACGGTACGTTTCTCCAACTTACCGTTTGGTTCGCACGTTTCGATGACAACGTGACCACGTCGTTTGATCGGTGGACGGACGACTCGAGACCATAAAGGTTGGGAGGCCATGGCGACGGCGCGAGCTTTAGATTTCGTGGATTCGTCGAATATAAAGGTATCTTCGTCCTCGTCTTCTTCGCTTTCGTCGTCTTCCTCTTCCTCTTCTTCTTCTTCTTCGTCGTTATAATCGTCGTCCGAAGATGGGAGACTTTCAGAAGCAAAGAAAGCATCGACATCCGCATTGTTTTCTTCTTCCAAAATACGCAGAGCTTTCGATTCCGCGAGTTCCTCCGCTTGGTCTCTGGGTAACTTTTGAATCGCAACGTACGAAAACCTTTCGTCTTGATACGTTCGTCCTTTACCTCTTGCGAGCATCAACCGATGCGTCGCCGTTCGCTCGACGCGTTGCGAGAAGTGACACCACATTTGAGAAGTTGATTTTTTTTCGTTCGCAACGCTCATGGGGCATTTCTTATCGTGTTGGCAAGGCGCGACGACGTGAGCGTTTGATTTTACGCTGTTCGGTGCTGCATTCATTTTTTTCTCCGCATTACGCGCGTTGCGTTCTTCGTAATCTAACACGAGTTGCCTCACTCTTCGAACGAGTTTCGAACCTCGCGGCGTTCCTGGTTCAACAATCACTAAAACGCCGCCATCGGCCGTTTTGTCCCACAGTTGCCTCGCGAGCAAATCAACTTTGCGCATGCCGAACGTTTTGTTCGCGC
>Ga0115552_1001662_pt1 | contig 12848 bp, 5 predicted proteins | sample COGITO_mtgs_1103_3_FD_87178 | JGI IMG/M metagenome (GOLD analysis project Ga0115552, IMG submission 87178) | Pelagic marine microbial communities from North Sea - COGITO_mtgs_110328 | ecosystem: Environmental > Aquatic > Marine > Epipelagic | place: Germany:Helgoland, sampling site Kabeltonne...
CTCTTGTATTACCTGTTGCTACAGTTCCTAACGTGTAACTTAAAGCGTATCCATCACTTGATGAAGCAGCTGTATATCTAACCCATTCTTGTAGTAATGAATCAAATGCAGCCGTTGTAAATTCTTTAACGTCATTAGAACCATCCAAGAAGAACGGTTCGGTATATGTTGCACTTACACCATCAATTCTATGTAAGTAATAGTTTGTAACTGTTGTTGGTTGGTCAAGTGTTTCAGGAATACCACCAGCAGTATATAAAGATGTATCTGCTCTTGTATCTGAAAAGATTGGTGTTGAAGCACCAGACACTTCAGTTGAACCTGAAACAGAAGCTGTAGTTGCAATATGATATGTTCCAGCTTGTGATGATGTTACTGAACCAGAAGCTAATAAGTCAATTGCAGGATGTAAAAATGTATCTTTTACATCTGTTAAAGACATCGCTTGAATTTGACCACTTGCGTTATAGTACACAGGCCAAGTTTTACCAGTATCACTTGTAGGTGTTACTGAAGCATTTGCTGAACTAATTTTGTCGTATGTTACTGTAACTGTACTTGGTTCTGCTGTTGTGGCTTCACTTGGGAATGCTGTTGTACTTGTTGACTGTGCTCCCGCTTGCTTTCTTGTATCTGTAATACTTCCAATGTTACCACCAGAACCTACAACGGATAAAGCAACACTAGGGTTTAGTGAATATTGATAGACTGCTCTAGCTACGATTGCATCGACCATAGTAGTGTCCATCTCTCGTAAGTCTCCGCTTACGTTATATAAAGGTTTTCTTACTGCCATAATTTCTCCATTTTTTCCTATGGTACCACTTTCATATAGTAAGTACCTTACTTATTTCTATATTTATACATGTATTAAGCGCCAGCTCCATACATAGTTTTTACTACTGTTCCCGCAGAGTCTAATATCTGCAAAGACACTACACTTTTTAGTTGATCCTGACCTATAGCATCATTTGCAATATTTGCCTCAGCTATTGTATCAGTTCCTATCATACTTCCAGTTATTACTCCTGAACTACCTGTAGTTATTACTGTACCATCTTCGTCTGGTAGTGTAATTGTTCTATCAGCAGTTGGGTCTGTGACTGTTAGTATTGTTTCAAATGCGTCATCTGTTGTACCTTCAAAAACTAATTTAAAAGTTGCATTTAAATTTATATCAGATCCAAATCTTACAGGACCTGTTGTATTTAATATGTTTGTATTAGCTGCTGATGGATTAATTTGTGTAGATCCTGCTGTAATTGTTCCAGACGCTGTTACGTTATCATTTATTGTTACAGTACCACTATCACTTGAAGAAATTGTATTTCCAGAAACATCAATAGTACCTAGTCTATGTGTGCCTGTACCATTTGCGTTAAGATTTCCTGGTATAGTAACATCATTAGGTAATGAAAATGTAACTGTATCTGTAGCTGAAACTGTAGCTGTAACTTGATTAGCTGTACTTGCAAAAGTAATTGTTTGAGTATTAGAAACTGTTTGAGTATTAGAACCGTCAGTAATATCAAATCCTAAACTTCCAGAAATAGAAGTATATAACTCATTTACAGCACCAATTACTGATGTTGCAGTAATACCAGAATCAAGTGTAGCAATATCACCAAAATCTTGTGATGATAACGCATTAAACTCGGTTCTAAATTCTTCGAGTGTTTGTGTTGCTGATATTGTTCTTGCAGCCATTATTTTTTAATTACCTCTTTTAATAATTTTTTAATTTCAAATAATTCATTTTTTAAAGTATTTATCTCTTTTACTGTATCTCTAAATACGTCACCTTGTTTTTGTCTATTCTTGTGACGTGACATATAAGTTTGATATTCACTTTTGTTTACATTTACAATTGCGTTAGAACTTGTATCTCTAACTAAACTTGCAAACCCTTCAACTTGTAATTTTGTCATATTAGATAGCCAATGCAATACCTCTCATATCTCTCAATACAGGTGGATATGATGAATTGGTTCCTTTCATTACTATTTTAAGTTGGAATGATGTAAAGTCGTGTATATCGGTTGCTGAATATTTGTATTCTCTAAACGTACTATCATCCTCAGCGGGTGTTATTGATACGTCAGGACTTCCGTCCGTGTTAAATGGTGTCCAGCTTATATCGTCAAGTTGTCTTTCTTCATCTGGTCCTGAAACTCTAAAATACATTTCTACTTCAGATGTTGCTCTAATGTTTGCAGTCAATCTTATGTCTAATGCTTTAGAGTTGTTTTCTAAAATAACTGGTTTAGTACAATACACAGCAGCTGATGATGTTCCTAAATTATTTGTATCAGTAAGATAATCTGGAGTATTGCTTGAAGTAGGACTATTTAATCTATTTGAAATTGTAAATGCACTCATTCTTTGAGTATCTAATACAGGAGAAAGTTTAGTATTTGCAGTTGTCATTTCTAATATTGTATAGAAAGATTTGCCAACACCTTTTGCTGCAACACCTAATACAGTATCTCCTGACTCATTTATTTCACTTGCAACCATTTGAGGTGATGTGAAAAATAAGTTATCATTATGTACAACGGCAAGTTTATTTGCAGCTGATGTCAACGTAAATTGTGTTTCTGATCCGTGTATTGATTTACCTGTAGATGTTCTTACAAAATAATCTATAGTTGTACCAGGTACATTCATTGTTTGAATACCACCTAAATTTAAAACATCAAATGTTCTATTTTGAGTTGCTGTAACTGTAGCACCACCAATATCACCTGTTGCAGTTGCTGTACCAGAACCTAAAGTTATATCATAACTGTCTAAAGTTACATTTGAAATGCTTGTATATGTTCCATTAATTGGATCTGTAGTTGTATCTATTCCATTGTATGTTCCACTTGGAATACCAGCAATTGTTACTGAATTGTTTGTACCATTCATACCGTGATTTGGATGGAATACTCTAATTACACTAGAACTATTTGTTGTTCTTAAAGGATTATTTTTTAATGTTCTTGTAGATAAAGTGTCGTTTGTTAATGTGACTGTACCTGTAACTTGACTAAATTCTGCTCTTCTCAATTTGAATTTCATATCTTCATTTTGTTCAGCAGACCATGTCATACCATTTTGAGATTTAAATAATACACCAGCATAAGGTTGAGCCGATATTGTTCTATTTGAGTCTAATGATGTTTCACCTATTCTTGCTACGTAAGCATTGTAATCTTGTGAGTTAGCCATTACAACAAAACAATACTCTACGTTGTTTTGTATATACACTGGACTTGAAAATGTAAATTTAGTTGCAACAGTACCATCTGTACTTGTATTTACATCGCCAGGATTTAAAGTTACTTCCGAGAATGGTAATATTTTTTGTCCTGGATAACCATTAACAACATCTCTAACTTGAACTGTAACTGGTATAGCACTATCTTTTGTACTAAAGAATATATCAATTGAGGTTAAGAATACTCCACCCTCATCATCAATTAAAAATGTTTGTGCTAAAGGATCGTGGTAACCAACTTGTCTTTCTTCCGTTCTTGTAGATGTTCTTGTAATAGACTGTGTTTCGGTAACACTTCTCATTTCAACACGAGCTTCTCTACTTGATAAAATAGTTTCTCTTACAGTTTCTAATAAACCTCTTGCAACATACTCAACGTTTGCAGCTGTTTCTACGTTTGCATTTGTTAAACTATTTGAAGAAGAACTTGTTAATCTGAATAATCTTTGACCTGTTCTCCATCTAGGATTTGAACTAGTTTTAGGATCAGGTATTGCAAAAGTACCTTCAACTCTACCATTTGAATCTGTAATTAAATTACCACCCAATGAACCACCATCAGGTGTTACATATGAAGATATGTCAACATTATCAAAGAATGGATAAACTTTTGTATTTGGTTTTAATCTTGTTGCAACAAATGTTAATGTTCTACTTCTAATAAAAGGAACAAATGCAACAGAAACAACTCTATCACCAATTGATGTTCTTACTGTTTCTGGTATTGCAACTGCTCTAATTCCTGTTCTTGTTTGCGATACTTGTTGAGCAGTAGTTACTTCTTCTTTTGCAATTACTCTCCAACCATGACCACCTCTTTTTTCGTATGTACCAACTCGTCTTCTTTCAGTTTCTATAGGTCTTCCTGTCCATGTATCTTGCCATGAATTCCAAACTGTTGACATAGGAAATTCAGATAACTGTCCACTATTACCAGTTTGTCTTGTTAAGTTATCCCAACTACCATTAGGATTATTAATAACAAGTTCTGGTGCTCTTTCTGTTTCTTTCCATTCATCTCCTGGAGGTGTTAATTCTATTGAACCTATCCATGTAAATACACCAAACGGATTGACGTTGATAGCCTTACTTGCATAAGGTTGATCTATTAAAGTTGCTTCTGTATATGGTAAAGTTATTAAGTCACCAGTCTTTTGATAATTTGATGTTGTTCTATCAGCTGCAGTAATTTCTGTACCGTCATCATCTCTTTCAATTAACTGTATAGCATCTTCGTGGAATGTAGGTCGCATTTCACCCTTTGCATAGTCAATAGAAACTTTATAATCTTTATTTCCTATATCTCCAATATTGTGACCTGTAAAGTTATCTACTACGAAACCATTTTTAAATCTATCAAAACCATTTGAGTCTTGTATTTGTAAATTTTGTGCAGCTGTTTCTAATAATGAAAGTTGAGTATAATACTCTACAGTATCAATTCTACTTTCTATACGACCAATATCTCTCATTGTATATCGTTTATTATCAACGTGTTCTATTCCAACTTCCGAAGTGTCTAAAGTATATGACGGTATATACAATGTGTATAAATGCATTGCATTATCTAAAGTACCAGGAACTCTAGGATTAATTGAACTTGCGCCTTTTAAAACTTTAAAGTTACCATCTTTGTCTAAAAATATTTTATCTACTCTTCCTAAGTAATACTCAAAATCTGATCTTATGTCTGAATTAAATTTAATTGGTTGTACTACTGAAGCACCTGTACCATCAAATGATCTATCTTGGTTACCAGAGTCTATAGTTGAATCGTCATCAACTCTAGGTCTAAAATCTAAACTATCTCTTAACTCATATCTTACACCTGTTGTTGAAGAAGTATAAGATGGAATATTTTCATAATCAATAACTCCTGAATATGAGTCAACATCAAAGTAATCACCAGAACTGTGAGTGAAATAATCAAAGTCAATCAATAGTCTACCTGTTGGTGTTACTTCGCCATCTTTTAATTTAATTCTACCAATGTCATAGAAGTTATCTCTTTGACCATTATCTAAATCAAATCTGTCTGTAATATTTGTATCACTTGAAGTTGCAACTGTACTAAAATCAGCAGCCATATAAATTGCATTTATTTGATAAACATCAGCCTTAGCTAAACCTATTGTTCCACTTTCAATTGTTGTTTGATCTGAAATAGAAACTGTTGCACCTGAACTTAATGATTTAGATTTAGAAGTTCCAATAGTTTTATTTAAAGTTAATAAAATTTTTATATCGTGTGAAGCGTAGTTAGCACCGAAATCAATTGTTAAAATAGTTTTAGCAACATTTAATGAAAATATTACTGTACCTTCGTGGTTATTTCCAGAAAGACTTAAAATGTCTCCTACAGCACCTGTTCCACCAGAACCTAAACTTGTAATTGAACATGTGAAATCACTTTCTGTTAAATCAGCAAACGTTTCATTTACACCTGCTGAGAAAGTTGCGATACCATCTCCTGTTAAAGATGTAATTTCATGTTTTCTAAAAGTATATGTTGTATCTGAAGCATTACTGTTAGAAGTTGTTTTTAATGTTTTAATATTACTGTAAGGTAATTTAAATATAGAAACATTTTTTTCAGGTGATTGTGATTTTGCACGTCTTCTTGTTACAATTGTTTTTGTAGAAGCAGCTGCAGTTACACTTGATAATGTTAAACTTGAATTTGAAATAATAACTTCTACTATTTTTGTTTCTATATTTCCACTATCATTTGTAAATGAAATTGAGTCACCAACTCTTAATTCTTCAGTAAATCTTGTATTAATACCTTGTACATCAGCAGAACTTGAACCAACGTCAATTGATCCAGTCAAAACAAAGTTATCTCCATTTGTAGCATCTAATGCTGTATCAGCAGTAAATGTTGGACTACCAGCCATTGCAACTTGTTTAACTGATGGTAAATCAAATGCAGTAACGCCTTTTAAACCTACAGCATCTGATTGAATAACAGCTGTGTTACTTGAAGTACCACCTGTAATAGTTTCTTCAGTAACAAATACACCTTGTACATTTGAAATTACAACAACTCCATGTGCAGCTGTTCCACCTGAACTATAACCAGTGAATGCTGATGAATCTATAGATGTTGTTCCGTCTGTGTCATATAATTCAAATGTTGTACCTGATGGGTTTCTAACTGTATAAACATTACCATTAACTTCAGTCATACCAGATACACTTGAAATTGTAACTTGCTGACCTTCTTTAAAATTATTATTTGCTGTAACTACAGCAGGATTAGCTTGACTAATACCTGTAATTGTAGCACTTTCAGTTGTAGAATGTGTTTGTACAACACCAGTTGCACCTGAAGTTCCACCAGTTACAACTTCTCCAGTTGTAAATGATTGAGCTGTTCTAATATTTAAATGAGTAAACAAAACAATATCAAAAAGATAATGTTTGTAAATAGCACTTGTTAAACTTGAACTTGAAAAAATATTTGCTGATGCAGTACCAGACGAATATTCAAAACCTCTACTTTTTGCTCTTCCTATTTGTGTTATGGAAGATTCTGTTCCTGTATTTACAGTACCACGTGAACTTGTAGCCACATTATGTAGAGTTAAACCTTTAAACGGTTCAACACCTGAAGTAGAAGCAATATCTGGAGAACCATAAACGTTGGTTACATTTACAAAGTTACCTATATCGAATCTTGTATTAAAATTATTTTGTGTTGCAAAATCTCTAGCCTTGTCAACATCAACATATGTTGTTGCTATAGTATCAATTTCATATCCTTTAACATATGCTTTTCCTGGAGAGAAACCTACTGCAAGTTTAGTAGCATCACCACCATTACCTGAAGTGTAAATACCTCTATTATTTCCTGAAATTAAATGTTCTCTTATATCTATATCAAATGGTTTTACAACGTAATCACCAGACTCGTCATATGTTCTACGAGCAAGTGTGTCTTCTAATACAGCATATTCAGTTGATCTTACTTGATTTTGTAGTGTACCACTAGATAATCTTAATAATTCATAAAAGTTGTTATCTTCAGTACTTGCTAATGCCTTTTTAGTTAGTGTAAGAAGAATTTTAAATCTGTGGGCACCTGGTGCATTTGTATTAGAAACACCTTGTGCATTATCATTTAAAGATGAATCATCACCCGAAGTTACAAAAGACTCTGTAACTGTTAAACCAACTCTATATGATGGTGTACTTGAATATTTTTCTAATATTAAAGTTTGTCCTGAAACTTGTACATGGTATCCATTTATATAATAAACACCTTCTTGTATTTGTGCAGCTGAACCTGTTGCCGTAGTATTAACAACTACAGTTGGATTGCCTGAACCATCAGATGTTAAGGTTTCACCATCTGAAAAGGTAATTGTTGTATTGTCAGTACTATTTGTATTAAAATATTTTACAAATAATGTATCTGGATCAGTTCCATCAGTTGCAACAGAATTAACTACTTTTGCAGTAACGCCTGAAGTATTGCCTGTTAAAGTTGTTCCAACATAATCTGTTAAATTTGAAGCAGATTTAGATGTTAACTTAACAGCATAATATTTTAAGTCATATCCAATTTCACCTGGAATAATCATTGCACCTTTGTCGAAAAGGTGATCTGATAATCTTTCTATTTGATTTTGTAATTGAGTTTGTGATTGAGTTAATTCTCTAGCCTGAACAGCAAAAGCAGGTCTAAAAAGTATTCTGTGAAACTTTTTTGACTCTGTAAAATCGTCATAGTAAGGACTGACATTAAAATCAGTTGGACTTGGCATTATCTATTTTCCCCTGTTAAAACTCAATAATGAGTTTGATGTTTTCAGTTTGATCGGTTGCTCTAGTAATTTTGGTTCTGTTCTCTACATATAAAATTTCACCTGAGTCATGTTGTAATTCTGGAGCAGCATATCCAGAAGTAAATACAACTTGATCAACTGTTTGAGTTGAAGTGTCTGGTGTACCAGTTGCACTTGAACCTTGACCAGTAATTACATTTGCACCTGAAAAGGCAGTTACATTTCCATCACTATCAGCCCCAGCGTCATTATGCCTTGTCTGAATGTAATATAAAATACCGTTTACAGAATCCCATTCAACAACTTTACCAACAGCACCTGTTGTTGCTTGATTAATTTCTTCATCAGCAGTAAATGTTCCTGGTGTTGGAGAACTTGCAATTTTAATTGCATATGTTCCTCTTAATGTTGCAGCTGAAGCAGCTGTTCCACTTGCGTTGTTTGGATCTTTAATTAAAGTAATTTTTCTAAAGTCGTTTGCAGCTGTAAAGTCTCCTGAATTTGTACTTTCAGTTCCTTCTAGTGTTGTATTTAACATTACAAAAAATCCACCTAATTCTTCTACAGCATTAAATCCGTGTCCACCTTTTGGTGGAATAATAACATCTAACTCAGCACCTGAACCAGCACCGCCAGCATTTGTTGCTGTAATTATATCAGCGTTTCTAATATAACCTGATGTGTATCCTGTACCTCTTGTTGTAACTGTAACAACTGTAATTGCACCTGAAGTTAAAGTAATTGAACAAACTCCACCAGTACCATCACCTTTTATTGGTACAGCAGTTATTGTTCCTGATGTTGCACCACCTGAAACTGTATAACTTGATCCTGCAGTTTTAATTTTAATTACATCTAAGGCACCATCAACAGCAGCTGAACTTACAGTTGAGTCTGTTGAAACTCCCATAAAATCTGTAGATAAGAAATTTGCTTGTTGTGACGCCGATAAAGTGTACATATATTTCCACTTATAATCGTCTGAAGTTGTAATAACTGAAGTAGAAGTGCCAGATGGTTGATCTGTTGATGTTCCACCGCCATTATTATCTAAACATTTGTAAACGTTTCTATCTGAAGTTAAAACATAAAAAGTTGAATCAAATAAAGTAGTTGCACCACTATTTGAAGTTACTCTTGTTGTCGTACTGCCTGTTATAAATTCTTCATAGTCGTGTCTGTAAATATCATAAACTGTGCCAGATGTCCAGTTTCTTCTTGGTATTACAAAAGACACGTCTGAAGCTGTAATTTTCTTAGCAGCTAATAAATCGTCAAAGTTTTTAAATTCGTTTAATACACTATCACCTGGTGTAATAGGTGCAGTTTCAGTTCCTTCGTAGTCTGTTCTTCCGTCTGGTCTTGTTAAAGTACCAAATTCTTGAGCTCTACCTATTCCTAAGTAGTAAACTGTTGGAGAAGCCTCAGAAAACGATTCTGAAAACTGTTCCGCATTGTTTATTCTAAATTTGTTTGTTATAATTGCTGGCATTTCTTATTCCTCATTTATATTTATAATCATTTTATTACGATCCTGAACCATATAGTGATTTAACTACTGATCCAGAACTGTCTAATATTTGTAGTTGAACAGCACTTGTTAACTGTGTAGAACCGATAGATCCTCCTGTTACTGAAAATTCTGTGCCTGATAATGTTAAAGATTGACCTGCTGAATATACTGCTGTTTCGGCAATTACAGAAAATGTAATATTTGTAGTGCCAAATGTAATTGTACCACTAGTATTCATTACATATAATTCCCCAGCACCTGTATCTCCTTCTTGTACAAAAAAGGCATCACCTTCTCCTAAAGAATCCGGATCAGAAGCACCATAACTATCTGTATCTGTTGTTCTTGTTAATACCCATGCAGTTGCACCATCACCAACAGTTGATACATAATACACACCGTTGTGAGTTGCATTTGATTGATTGTAAATTAAAACTCTATCGTTTAAATTTAAAGCAACACCATCAATTGAAATGGCTGCTAAAGTATCTGTGTTAGTTAAAGTTGCACCTACACCTGAAGTGCCGTTATCATATGAAGCAGTTAAATTTGATGGTGCTTCTACTCTTACGGCTGTGTGATAATGAATACCTGCAGCTGCGATATTATCAACATAAGTTTTAATTGCTTTTGCTGAAGCAATTGTAGTATCTGTGCCTGCAACTGAAGTTAAATCTGTATCTAATACACCAGATGCTAAGTCAGCAACTTCAATGTTTGAAATTGAGTTACCAGTGCCATTTGCGTCAAAAGTTTTGTTAGTAAGTGTTGTTGTTGAACCTGCAGTTATGTAACTTTGTAAATCACTTATTTGACTTTCTGTAATAGAAACACCTGAATTTATAGCAGCTTGGTGTTGAGTGACACTTGATTGTGTAATATTAGCATCTGGAACATCAGCCCAAGTAACTGCTGATGATAAATCATTAGCTTCAGAAAATGAAGTAATATAACCAGAGTCATTTGTCCATTGGGATATATTGCCTGACTTGTTAGTTAAAGTATCTGTTGATGAGTCTGTGATAAAACCTGTAGTTAAAGTAGTTCCATCACCTATTGCTGTATAAATTTCATTGAAATTATCATTAACTAAATCACCAGCGGCTCGAAGTGTTGAACCTGTGCCGTCATTTGCGATTGATCCGATGTTTATTGTTTGTTTTGCCATATCTCTCTCTTACTATTTATATGTTATCCTGCATCCATTGTAATATTAGTATCATCAAATGTTGTTGTTGTTTCATCAAAAGTATTACCTGATACATCACCTATTTGTGCAGGAATTGTAAAGTTTGTTTTAAGTTTTCTTCCTTCAGCACTTGAAGTCATTAAAAAGATTGCGTTTGATCCATCTAATGATGTTCTTGTACCTTGAACTTTTATATCATTTAATATTGCAAAAGTAATACCACTACTACTAAATGAATTGTTTGCAGTAACTCCAAAAGCAGTATTAATAAATTTGTTTAAAACGCCAAATCTTGGCCCAGCATATGCAAATCCTTGTCTTACATTTACTAAATCGCCTGATGGGTTGGATAAATTTCTTCTAACTCTACTTACATAATCTATATTAATTGGCTGTGTTTTTAAAGTTACATCTCTTGTTGTTTTATCAAACTGTGTAATTGTACCACTATCTAAATCAGCTGATACACCTAATTTTGCATTTACTCTTAATGTTGTTCCATCAGTTTCAGTACCTAATCTTCTTCCAACTATAAATGAATATAATCTTGTTATTACTGATTTTAAAATTTGTGTTACACCAGAATTTATTCCTGTTACTCTTTTAATCTGAGCGTCTAGTTGAGTTTCAATTGTAATTTCACCTTGAAAATAAAAACCAGCAGAGTGAAGTGTTTTAATATAACTATCTCTCCATTCATTGATTGATCTTCCAACTCTAATAATGTATGAGTAATCCTGATACAATAAACTGTCTTGTATTTTCATTGTATCTTCAGATACCCAACCGTCTTCATTTAAAAAAGCACCATCGGTTGTAATTACACCAGCTACATCTATAGTACCTGTTGCTTGTTCTAATTTACTAACAGTCGCTGTTGCACCACCAGAACTTGTAACTGTAATATTTGTACCATACACTCCTGTTGTATCTGATAATTTTAATATGTTTGTATCTGTATTAAATGAAACTACTGTAGCAGTTATGACAGACGAACCATCTGAACCTAATCCAGAAACAGTTTCACCTGCTGTAAATGTTCCTGAAACATTGGTTACTAAAAGATATGTTGGTAAAATTATTGTTGGAGCAGGAGAGGCTTGATAATTGTATCCAGCTTCAACAACATTTATTGTTAATGCTCTTCCTATTTCAGAACCGTATGCTAAAACTTTTGCACCTGTTCCTAAACTAGATGTAACTGTAAGTGTAGGTAAAGATGTAAATCCATTACCATTAGATATTAAACGAATGTCTGTTATATCTCCTACATTGCCACCAACTTCTTGTACAACTTTATTTCCAAAGTATGAGTCATCAACCATTGTTTCATCTTCTAAAATAAGTTGACCAGAGCCTGTACCATCTTCTAATGTAACACCTCCATTAACGACAGAAACTTTAGCCAATGCATTACCAAAACTAAAATTAACAACATCACCAACTTCATAATTTGTACCACCATCATCTATAACAATTTCTTGTATTGAACCAGAACCGACTGATCCAAGTTTTAAAGATGCTCCTGTTCCACCAGCAGTTAATGATACACTATCACCTTCACTATATAATGCACCATCATTTGTTATGACTTTATTATTAAGAATACCTGTAACTGTAACAGATATAGTTACATCTAAATCAGTATTACTTACTCCAGTTATTGTTTGTCCTGAAATAAATGTACCGTTTACTGAAGTATCTCCTAAAACTAATTCTACAACTTCTTGTCCACCTATAATAAATTTAAACACATCTTCAACGATGGCTGTAGCTTCATTAATAGATGGATCTGTTAGATTATTTGCTTGTGTAATAGTTTGTCCAATAAGATTACTAGCATCAAAACTGCCAACCTCAATACAACGCAATATTTTTTTAGTATCCCATTTACCATCTGATACTCTTAAAATATTATCTTTTGGATATCTTATCTCAGCATCTTCATTAAATAATAGTTTAAAGAATATTTCACTTGCACGTTTTGTACCTTTTGCTTGATAAAGTGATTTAATATTTTTAATTAGATTTCTTTTGTTAACATCACCATCTAATGTATCAGGTATAGAAGTTAAAAATGAATTTCTAAATTTA
>Ga0115552_1001678_pt1 | contig 12792 bp, 10 predicted proteins | sample COGITO_mtgs_1103_3_FD_87178 | JGI IMG/M metagenome (GOLD analysis project Ga0115552, IMG submission 87178) | Pelagic marine microbial communities from North Sea - COGITO_mtgs_110328 | ecosystem: Environmental > Aquatic > Marine > Epipelagic | place: Germany:Helgoland, sampling site Kabeltonne...
CGCACTCCGCGCGCCATGAATTCATATAATCCACCAGTTACCTTGTCATCATCATCGCCAAGAAGAAACGAGAACTCTCATTCGTGACTCGCTCTCTCTCTCTCTCTGTGTTCACTCTCTCTCTCTCTGTGTTCTTGTTGTTGTTGTTTGTTTTCACTTTTCACCCACAAAAGTGGGCGTTAGATACAAAAATAAAAACTCTCTTCCCTCCTCTCTCTCTCTCGTTTTGGACGAAAGTTTACGCTCATCATCGGCTCAAATTCCTACGTGCTACAGTTGTGTAATCAAAGGACTCCACGAGTACTTCATAACGGTAGAGACCTGTTTTTTTGTCATCATCGCCGCGCGTTGTCTCTTCTTCGTCCATACGAGAGAGAGAGAGAGAGAGAGAGAGAGAGAGAGAAAAGAAAGAAAGAGAAGAGCGCGCAAAAACGACGCCGACGAAAATTTTGTATCTACAAAATACGCGAAACGTGGAAAAAAAACAAGTCGTTGCGACTGCTTTTCTGCCGCGACTCGAGAGAGAGAGAGAGATAGGCTCAGAAACACGTTGCATAATCACGCAGTTTTCTGTCATACTTCGACGTTTACTTATTTTGCATTTTTGTTGATCATCATCGCCTACTAAAGGGCGATCGATTTTAAAACGAGAGCAGAGAGAGAGCGCAGACTGAGGTTTAATGAAGAGTGAGAAGACTTTTCGCAGACGAGAGAAAAAGGTACAAAAAAAAAAAAAAAACAAACATCATCATAAAAAACACACACAACAAAAGAAAGTATTGAGCGCTCGGGGAGCTTCCACGAAGGAGTAGTTAAGCCCACGAACAAATGCTTTTCACCGGATATAGGAAAACTGAGTGTGCGTGAGTACACAATTATCCGGACGACTTTGTACACGAGTGAAAACACTTACGGTGATTAATGTGTAGATTGGAGTTTGAAGTGTAAAGGGAAAAAAAGAGCATGCCTCGTCGTCGTCCTCCTCTCTCCTTCCTCCTCCTCCTCTCTTTCCTCTTCGTCTCTCTCGTCTTCTTCTCCAACAAAAGCGAGAATAAGAGGCATACTCTCGAAGATTTCGCGTTTGAAACATCGCAAGAACTTTTCAGCGGGACGTGGAGAAACGTCGTCGCCTTTGATTCCAAATCCATCCGAGAGAGGAAAGAGCGATTGGCGAACGTGTTTCATTTAGGGAACGCGGACGATTTTGCGAGGAAGAGAAGAGAGGGAGAGGAAAGGGAAGAAGAGGAGGAGAAGGTGTCGGTGCCTTTGTTGACAACGAACCGGGCGGAGACGAGGAGTAGCGACGACGACGACGACGGCAACGCGCGTTGATAGATTTAGAAAGAAAGAGTAGAGTATTAGGGGATTATGTGTTAGATGTTTTTAGATATTTCAATGTTTCTCTCTCTCACTCTCTCTCTCTCTCGTCTTCAGTGCGTATATAAACGAAGTTTTTTGTGCGTCCGTAAGCTCTTTTTACTTACTTGCCTGGGCGAGTGATCGAGCGCATCCAAGACGCGCGCGCGCGCTTGATTTCTTTCTCACGCGAAAGGCGCGCTCGATCGACCACCGACGATGGCGTTCGTAACGTTCACGGCAACAATCGCTCCGACGAGAACTCCAGCTGCTTTCAAAAGGTTCTTATCTTCCTCGGATAAACCATTTTTAAACGCTTTCGCCCTCCTCCATAAGTCTCGAAAGCGTCTTCTCGCGTCTCGCGTGAACCTTCGCCACGCGGCCGGCGCCGAGTGGCGAAGGTCTACCGCCGCTTTTCGTGCGTTGCGCAAGAACGCGCGCACTTCTGTTCTCAACGCTTCCAGGAATGATTTCTTCCTCTCTTTCTTCTTTTCTTCCCTTTCGTCTCTCTCGTCAGAAGAAGAATGCTTCGAATCTTCGCCTAAGTCCGAAAACTCTTCTATTTCCGAACCACCACTCTGATCCTCCGTTCTTCTCCTTCCTTTCGTCGTCGTCGTTGTTTTCTCCGAGACGACGTTTTCTTCTCCTTCGTTTTTTACTGTCCTCGTCGCAACGGTACCCCCAATCTCCAGCGACGCCGGCGGCGAGAGCGACAGTAATCCTCCTTTCTTCCTCCTCAAAGTCTCCTCTTCGCTCTCGCTCTTCTCCTCCCGCATCGTCCGTTCGTTCTCGTCCTCGCCGCTCGCTTCCGATTTTTCCATCACGTCCCAAGACGACTCTTCCTCTTCCTCTTCCTCTTTAATATCTTCGGTAAAAAAAGTTTCCTCTTTCATGTCTTCTTCGTGGCCCTCTTCTTCTTCTGACGACGACGGCAAAGTTTCCTCCTTCTTTATTTCTTTGTCTTCTGCGCCTTCTTTATCGTCACTTGTTGCGCGTCTTCTTCTTCTCGGCTTTACGCCTTCTTCTTCTTTCTCGGACATCTTACGTGCGCCCTCACGTTGTGTGGGAGTTACTCGTATTTTTTGCTTTTAAAAAAACTCACAAATATTTTTACCTCTTTCCTCTCTGCTCGTGTTGTTGTTGAGAAGCGCTTCGAACGAACTCGCGAGCAGCTCGCGTGACTGTCCTGAAATATATAACACAATTGCTTCTCGATGCGTCTGATCGAGTTAGATATGTATATAATTGCGTTTTAGTACGTTTGGTATTTCATGCGTTTATGAGAGTGTTTTGACTCGTATTTTTTGGTAAAAACCACACTCTTTTCCACACAAAAAACAAACAATAAAACGATGAGAAGAGCATCGTCGTTGTTGGAGAAAACCTCTCGTCGTAGCAGCATTAGCGGTAGTAATAATAATAGTAATAATACTTTAGCAGTAGCTCGTCAAAGCGCTGATGCTTTCTTCTCGGGCAGAAATGGTTTTGGTTTTGGAGAGAGGCGCGCGATATCTTTTCTTCTTCAGAAGAGAAATGGCGATTGGAAAACACCTAATAATAATAATAATAATACTAATAATACGAACGCGTCGTACGCGACGAAAGGTCGGGGCCAATCCGCGCCGAAAGGGTTTACTCCACCGGCCGCGATGGCGGCGAAAGCGACGTCGAATAATATCAACTTTAACCCGTTTCAATCGAGCTCGAACGCACTCGCGGAACCGTATCGAGGGAGGAGGAAAATGCCGAGCTCGATGACGAAAATACCTCGATATTTATACGATATCGGCTTGAACAAAGCGAAGGACATATATTGCACGTCGAAAGTGACATCGGCAATTAAAGGGTTCGATTTAAACATGTTTAAGAGAGATGCGTCGATATTGTACGAGGAGATATCGAGAGCGATTGCGAATAACAATTTGTCCAGTTGTCGCCGAGACGTGAGCGATAAAGTGATGCAAGAGTTGAAGCAAGAGCAGAAAAGAAGGACGAAGAACGGGTGGTCGAGGATTCGGTGGAATTTGAGCGAAAAAGGGGTGGAGAACGTTTCCGTGGTGCAAGGACGGATGATGGCGACCAGTCAGGACTTGACCAACGCGTTCGCGCAGTTTACGGTGAGGTTCGAGAGCAGGCAAGAGTTTGGCGCGTACGACGACAACGACCGGTTAGTCGCCGGGGATTCCGAGGAGGTTGGGGCAAATTTGAAGGTTGTAGATCATTGGGTGTTTGAGAGAGGTATAGGACCAATTCACAAGACGAATTCGAGGTGGCGGTTGTGCGCGAGACTGATCGTAGAGGAGTGATTTTTGAATGGGAAGATGAATTTTCTTGCATACGCGTGGGTGCGCGTGTGTGAATTAGGAGTGTATATTAATTGATACTATGATCTCATATAACATGTATTCATTTTCAACCAATCGTCGTCTCTAAGTTAATATCAATCCTTGATAGTAAATGCGGAATGCTACTCGCCACGGCTCCAAACTTCTCGGCGTTGTCGTACAACTCGAAAATCGGTACCGCCACCAACTTGCTCGTCTTTGGCACCGCAAAGTAACACTTCTCCGGCAACTCCACTAAAAACACCTCCAACGTTTCTTTCGGTTTCGTAACGTGCGGTGGCAAATACGGGTACATTTGCGGCTCGAATCCTATCCTGTACCACGTGGACAACTGATCTAAAATGTCAAACGAGGCTCTCAAATTCGCCTCGTTCGATTCGTTCGGCGCGGCTAATTTGTTCGCTAACTTTCTCTTCAACCCTTCCGTGGTCCCTTCCCCGGCTCTTAACCTCCCACCAGGTAACCGAAACGTGCTCGTACTCGCGGAAAAGTGCTGCCCAGGTCTGTCCCACTGCGACGCCGGCTTTCCGTCCGCCGTTCGCTGCTGCGCGCCCGGAGGCAACGTCGATTCTTGCAACAACAAGACGTGCGGACACCCGTGCTGATTCACCACGCACACGCCAGCCACGGACCGTCTCGCAATCCCTCCACTTTTTTCGTACTGCTCTCGAATCCTTCTTAATCTCGCATCTTTCGCGTTACTTTTTTCCTCCTCTTCTCCTCCTTCTCCGCCTTCTTTCTTCTTCACCACTTTTACGCCAAACGTGTAATTCCCCAACGAGTGCACGTTCAATCGTTTCGATTTGGACAGTATCCCTCGCATGGAGGCCATTTGTTGTCGCAGTAAATCATCGTCATCCATCGCGCTCGGATGACCACGACCACCCGCGCCTCCCAAAGCGCCTTCTCCGTGCTCCTCTCCTTCTTTCTCCTCTCCTCCATTAACAACACCTTCATCAAACATTCCCCCTGCATCATCATCATCATTGCCGTCTTCCTCTAACGCCTTCTCGTGCGCTTTGATGTCCTCGAATTCAAAGTCTTCATCCTCCGAATCCTCATTTTCGTCACCACCACCACCATCGTCGTCGTTTTTGCCGCTCATTTGTTGTCTTCTTCTTCTTCTTTAATGAAGCCTCTTCTTTGTTGTCTTCTTCGCGTTGTCTTCTTTGTGGCAATCGCTTTTCCTTCTAAAGTTTTGTCTGCAATTAGGTTTTAACACCCTAAATTTTCGGTTTCAAAATGTGCCTCTCAAAAAAAAGGGAAAAAGCGACAAAAAACAACTCCCTGCGCGCGCTCGAGACACGCTACTTTCGGGGAACGACAACACCCGAAGAAAGACTTGCGATGACGACGACGACGATTCAGAGGATTCAGACCCCCTCGTTGTCGTCGTCGTCTTCATTTTTTTTGCGGAGGAGGAGTAGGAGAAGGAAGAGAGGTGGGAGACAGCAACAACAACAACAGAATAACAATTCGTTGGTCGTAACGGCAACATTCGTCTCGAGTCGCGGGCGCTTTGTTGTTGCGAGAACTGACGAATGCGCGTCGTCCTCGTCTGTTGGCGAGAGTAGTATTGCGAGTAAAAGGCTGCCTTCTTCAAGAAGAAGGAGCGTTTTGATGAGCCCCCCGGCGAAAGCGGCGTCGATAACGCCGTCGGATGATTACTTGGACGGGGAACGTTTAAATTTTTACGCAACGACCAAAACGACGAAAAACGCTCCCGACGACTGGTTGAATGCGAGCGAGAAGGGAAAGAGGAACATTTTACTCCCTTCCTCTTCTTTGGAGGAAGAAGACGCGGACGACGACATCTACCAACTCACGAGAGAAGACGAGAGTGTGCACGAGGAAATGTGGCTGGAAATTATGGAAATAGTGGCGACGTTCGGCACCATCGGCGGCGGCATCGCCGCCGTCGCGCTCGGCGAAGTGTACTTGTGTTCGCTCGTCATCGTGTTACCGATACTGGCGTTTTCGTTGAAGAAAAAGAGGGAGACGAAAGTGAGAGAGAAGACGCGGATGCGATTGATGCAGTTGAAAGAAGAGTTGATGGTGGTGACGAGGAATAAGACGACCAATGCGACCGTGATGAACTTATCCTCGCAGTTGCAAAAGAAGAACATGGTCGCGCTCGAGTTTGCCATTCAAAGAGCTTTGAAAGAAGATGGCGCGGAGTTCAGCAAGAAAATTGACGCTCGATTAGACGCGCTGGAAAGGGCGATGCAAAGAGCCGCGGAGAAGCAAGCGGCGAGTCAACGAGATTCCGGTGCCGTGGCTGGGATGTTAGCCAGGGACGTCGCGGATGCTAGGATTGACCAGAGAGAGAATTTTAAAAAAATGTACCGCGAGTTGGAAGAGGCGACCAAGTTATCGATGACGGAAAACGAACGAACGAGGCAACAGGTCCAGAAAGAGTTGGAAACGTTGTGGGAGCTGGTGGAAAACGTGGAGAGGGAGATTTCCGGGGTCAGCGACGGCGTTGGAGAGCGGTTGACGATGATTTTAGAGGCAAGAGCGGCGGAACAGAAAAGGTTGAGAGAAGAAGAGGAAGAAGAAACGGAGAAGAAGAATCCGTTTGAGAACAAAGCGATTGCTGAATTCGCGTTTTCCGAGGAGTTGCAAAACAGAGTGGATGAGATTGCAAAGCTCGCAGACGCGGTGCAACGCGTGAAAGAAGCCATCGACGCCAGAAACGAGGCTGAGCTCGGGAACGAGCTGATTTCAAAGATGGACGAGAGTCAGTGGCAAGCGCTCGGTTTGCGATTTGACGCGCTCTCGGAAATGGCAGAAACGACCGCCGAGCGAGTGGTTTCGGAAATCAATGAATCGATCGAAAAAAAGAGAGGAGTGTTTTTGAGCGATGATGATAGCGGTGATGCGAACGCTGCGATGATCAATGCGATGAAAATGGGCGCGAACAAAATCATCGCCGCCAAGGAGAAGGAAGAGTCGTATTATTCGTTAGATCTGGACGATGATAGCGTGGACGATATGAACGAATCGAAAACCGGATTTGAGCGCGCGTTGCGACGAACGGGAAGCGTTGAAATGGTTGCAGAAACTGTGAAAGCCAGTAGTGATGAAGATAGCAGGCGAAGGCAAGAGCCATCGGCGTCCATGCAGACGAGGATGGCGATGCAACAACCGACGACGTCCACATCGGAAACAAATAGTAATAGCAACAACAACAGCAAAGAATCATTTAGCAGCAGCGTCACTAGCGATGCTCCGATAAACGCCCAGCCTGGCGTAACGAAAGAAAGCGCGTTCGAAAACATGCAAGCGATGCTCAGAACGGAAGAAGTAGAGGAAGATATCTTCGACCCGTTCGCCGGAATAGCGGCGTCCGCGTCGGAAGAGTCTTCAGAAGTCACCGCGAGTGCGATTAGCGAAATAGTCACCGACATAGCAGATGCCAAGAAGCAAGTAGATCAGAAAGCCCAAGAACCGATCGCGTTGGCATCGTCGTCGTCGTCGTCGTCGTTCGACGAGAAAATCGCTTCGGGTTTAGAAAGCTTACGCCAAGGCCGCAAGCTCGCGCGAGCGGCTGAAGACGAATCGGCGAAACCTGTGGTATCTTTGGAAAACCTCATGTCCGCGGAAGAGTGTTTTGCGAACGCCGCCAATGACTTTGTCGTCGCCGTAGAAGTAGAACCGAGCGCAGTTTCAGCGAAAGGGAATCTGGGCAACGCGCTTCTCGCTCGAGGCGTCGCGTTGCGAGCTTTACGAGATGCCACCGCCGAACGCGTGTTTGGTTCTTCGTCGAAAAAAGGTGCATTTGGCGGTTTAAGTGAAGAAGACGTGCGCTTCTACGGCGAAACCGCCGAGGACGCGCTCGTGGATGCCGGTAAATACTTTCGAGCCGTCGCCGTCGAAGACCGCACAGCAGCGGCGGCTGCGGATGAAAAAGAGCAACAAGCCTCTACTTCTTCATCGTCGTCGGTTGCCGTAATCGTAGCGCTCATCGCCTGGGGACGAGCGTTATCGCAACGCGGTGCGCTCGTCCGCGATGACGCCGAAGTTTTCAATTTATACGATTCCGAGGAGGAGGAAGACGAATCTGTCATTACGAGTAACTTGGCGGACGCCTCGAAGTTGTTCCTCGCCGCGGCGGAAAAGCACCGAGCGGCTATCGAAAAATGTGCCTCGGCTGAAGAAGAACAAGGAGACGCTAAGAAAACCAGCGCCGCCAAAACGCTCATCCAATCCAGACGCATCGAAGCCTACTGTCGCTGGGGCGAAGCCCTAGAGTCTGCCGCAGAGTGCGAGTTCGCACTCGGAAGCGGTAAAGAACGCGAACTTTGGACGGCGGCGAGCGGAGCGTACGGTGAGAGCGAACGCCTCGGTGAAGAAAGCGGCGCCGCCACTGCCGGCGTCGAAAGGTGTGAAGCAAAGCTCGGCGAAGATTTCGAATAATAAAGTATGAACCGGAGGCGACTACCTAAGCACCGTAGATTTTCTGTGTTAATTAATATTACTAAACTAATCCTAGAATCAGTTTTTCAACTGGATCCATGATCTTAACGCGCCTTTTGGATGGCACGCCGCCTTTCTCAACCGCCAACTCGCGTAATGCCGCAGCCGCAGCTTTGGCCGTCTTACTTGCCCCTGAGCGGATAAACACCGCGGGCCAACCCATCGGGGCATCCGCGGTCACCCATGTCCCGCTCCCACTACTTTCCTCGTCGTCGCCACTTTTTTTCTTTCTTACCGCCGACGTCGATATCGGCGCTAAAATGGTTGTCCACGCGTCCATCCACACGTCTTCGCGAGGTAAATAACAATGCACTCTCGACGTTTTACGATCCAAAACCGGCGCGATCAACAAGTCCCGTCCGAGTAAAAACTGCGAGGTCAAATCACTCGCTACTTCATCGTAGGTGTAGTGAATGAACATCATTCGCGTCATAGGTAAACCGACGTTTTCCGCCTCGCGCATAGCTTCGCGTTTGTATTCGAGCAACGCAATGTGCATGGACGTGCACCACGCTAAATGCGCAATAATCTCCTCGTCGTCCCATACTTGCGCGTTGTGGTGTGGTCTGTTTCCTTGGTGTGAACGATACACAGCGTCTGAAAACGCATTCAATTCCATCCATCGCATCAGCAATTCTTTCGATCGGTGTCGCCCCGGCGTCGCCGTGTACCCGCCGATATCCGAATGACTCAAAGTCAAACCGCTTAAACCGCCGGTTAATATGCCATTCAGCGCGGATTTAATGCCGTCTCGATTATCCCAACTCACGAGTTGGTCGCCAACCCACTGAACGCTCGTAAATGACGGCGTCAATAAACTCGCCGATCTCGTCCAGAAAAATCCCGTTTTCTCCAAGCCGGCGCGTCGCAGAGCGCGTTTTTGAATCCTCGCCCAATCTTCCGGGTACCGGTTGTGCGTTAAAATTGGTAACTCTCCAGATTTCAGAGTTGCATCGAACGGTAAATATTCTCCAAAATCTGCCATGAACGCTTTCGCTTTTGTCGCGACGAGCATATCGACGATGACATTTTCGATCCAACGCACGCACTCCGGGTTGGTTAAATCCAACAAGGAAAACGTAACCCCTGGTTCACTCACGAAACCGTACCCTTCGCCTTTCTTGTTCTTGATGAAGTACCCATTCTCTAAAGCAAAACGGTATAAATCTCCGTGATGGTCTTTCGAGTCCATCAAAAACGGATTCACGTACGTTGCCAAGTGTGTGCCTTTCTTTTCAAACTCCTCGCGCAACGCGTGCCAATCCGTGTATAAATCTTCATCGAGTTTCCAGTTCCACCAGACGCGTTCGATGCCGATGCTCGTGTTTCGAAATCCCGACCAATCTTGTAACCAAAACCCGGCTATTTTCACCCCGCCATCGGTTAGCTGTTTTTCGATGCGTCTGACTTTACTTGGACCGCCAGTCATACCGACGATGACGCCTCGCATCGCCCATTCCGGTAACGGTTTAATGCGTCCAGAATATTCCGTGTACGCTTGTAATACGCCCGGAATATCTATCGCTGCGATGATTTGACCGCAAACTATGCCGGTAGGCGCAACCACGTGCACGCTGATTGCGTTTTCCTCCGTAAAATCAAACTCAGAATACGTGTAATTGGTGAGAAAAAACGATCGCGCCTTCGAGGTGACGTAATGTGGAATCGCCGAGTAGGTTGTCCACCAATCGCCGCTGGAACCTTTAAATAGGAGCTCCGCGGTCGCAGAAATCGGTTGCTTCCCTCTCCCTACGCCTTGTTCGCCAGTTATGATTGGCACTCTCCTACCTGTGTGTTCGATCGATGTGTATTGTTCACCTAATCCATACACTCGCTCGCGCTTCTCCACCGCGTGCGTCAAAATCAAATGGTTCAAGTTCACCATCCTCCGATTCCTCCTCGGGGATCTTTGCACGCCCGGAACGATTTCGTCCCAAATAATCGTGAATCCAATTCTATCATCGCTTCTGGATGCAAGCGCGACGGAATATGACGCTCTCAATTTCGCGTTTGCTTTCTGCTTCGCTAACTCAATTTCCGATTCTTGGTCGTCCGAGAAGAGCGCGTGGTACATTTTACTTCGTCGTTCGTAAAATGTGTTCACGAAGTGGTCAATCCAGGCGTCCTCTTTCACCACCGTCCCTTTGATGACTATGCACTCCACTAATTCTACGTTACTATTGCTATTCTGACTATTCCCATTATTACCACTACCACTACTACTACTACTACTACTACTACCGCTACTATCGACTTCAATCAACGCGACGCCTCCGCCGCCGTCGTCTTTGTCCTCCTCCTCAACATCCGTCGTCCTCGTCTTCCTCTCCACCCTCCCGTCGTAATGCACCTCGCACGTCTTCCTTTCCATACTATCGATCGTCTGTACCGTCGTTCTCAACTTATCTAAAACCTGTATCCTAAAATGCCCGTGGATCAACTGGTGCACTTTAATCGGCCCGCTCGCGAGCGTTAAAAACGGTCTCTTGGAGATGGACGACCACGTTTCCGTGATTGGACACAAGCGCTGCCGGAAACAAAACTTGGCTCTCTTGTGCGTGATTTTCAGCGTTTGCTCCGTGTTTTGCCACTGCGTCGTAAAGAAGATAGAAGAAGAGTCGTGCGAACGATATCGTCGGGTCAGTAAACGCTGAATATGTGATGATGAATGTGTGCGCGCAAAGAAGAAGAAGAAGAAATTTTTAATCCGAAAACTCTCTCACCTGGACGGTAAATTTCCCAACATCAAACCTCACATCCCCCAAATCCGAAGCCACCCTCCCTTCCTCTGAAATCTTATGATACGTCTTATCCACGTACGGCGCGATGATAAATATGATCGCCAACACGAACGCGGAGGAGAATATTGGAATTTTCGGTCGGTAGAGTTGCGTCCGGACGAGTTTGATGGCGCGTTTGATGGGGGATTTCGGGGGTCCAATTTTCCCCAATTTTGTGTTTCCTCCTCCTTTTCCTCGTTCTTCTTTTGCTGTTGAAGAGCGAGGACCTCGTCGCGGTGGCGTCGAAGGTGGCGTGCTCTCCTCTTCTTCTAATTTGCGTCGGCGTCGCGCCGTTGATGGTGGCATGATGTGATTGATGTTTACGTGTGTGTTGTAAGTGTTGTGTGCGTTTTTTTTGAAGCATATGACTCGACAAAAGAAAAACTCTACAAAAATTTCTCATCTGAAAGCGAAGACGTTGAACAACATGGACCCTTTCAAATGCTCCGGTTGCTCGACAATTACCCGCGGAAACTTTCCCCTCGATTTTAACAAAGCGACGACGTCTTGAACTCCGGTTTTATCCTCCTTATCGTGGACTTCTACGACGATCGTTTCGATGTGTGCAAAATCTTCCTCGAGTATGCCGAGAAGGACGGAGAGCTCGTATCTCTCCACGTCGATTTTTAAGAGGTTGATTTTTTTCTTCTTCTTGTCGTTGTTGTTCTCGTTCGTTTCGTCTTTGAAGATGGCGTTGGATAAAGTCACGCACGGAACGGTTTCAATTCTTTTCCCTCGCGATAACCACTTCACGACGAAGAAACAGATGGATTTAATAAACGCAGACTTGACGAAAAACAGATTCTTCTCCAAGACGAACCTCGCGAATGTTTTCAACATCAGAAACGTCGGCGCGTGTTTTATAATCAACGCCACGGCGTATTCGACGACATTTGCGAGCGTCTCTTTCTCGTCTTCAATCGCCGTCGACCACCCTGCAGCGTTTGGAAACGACGTAAACGAGATTGAATCTTCTTCCCCGTCGCCGACGGCTTCGTTCGCCAAACGCAACGATACGTTCGGATCGTCCTTAAACTTCCTCTCCAAGTTGCGCTTCAACGCTTTGTACGTTTCCGGTGACGGTTCGAACGCGTATAATATGCACTTTCTGTTATTTTGTGACTTTTTTTTCAGCGCTTCCAACGCGAACAATCCGATGTTTGCGCCCACGTCGACAATCACCGTAACAGCTTCTTCTCCTCCCGTTAGGGGTTGTTCTACACCTTGAATCAGATACAAATCATCCGTCGATATCTCATCGAATAAAAACTTCACGTCCAGCTCTGACACGTAATCAATCAACACGTTATCCGGTAACAGAGCTTGTTTTTCTTTTCTGTTCAGCGTTACGGTCTTCTTCTTCTTTTTCTGCTGCTGCTGCTCGCGCTGCTTCTCAAAGCCCGACGATGCACACGCACCACCCCTGATGGATTTCATCTTCCGCTGACTGAAGCCAAAACCAGCATCATCATCCTTCTTGCGGCAATGATGATGATACTGGTAATGAGAAAGAGAAGACGAGAGTGCCATCATCATCCTCATCGTTGATTTCAGAGGTGTCGTCGTATTCTTTCGCGTCGTTTACGTCGTCGTCGTATCATCATCATCATCCTGTTGGGTTTGAAGCGCTTGCACACCCCTAACTGTCTTTTTCTCTCTTACTAAACGATTAGGGTTTGAAACCCTAATCTTGATTTTGAATACATTTAAAAACAGAAGAACAACGACAGAAGAGAACACGCTTTCGCGCGCGCGCATTAAAAACAATCAGAGAAGAAGAGAGAGTAAGAGAAGCGCAGATCTCTTCGTAAAGTATTTTTAAGCGCAGTAGA
>Ga0115552_1001703_pt1 | contig 12719 bp, 13 predicted proteins | sample COGITO_mtgs_1103_3_FD_87178 | JGI IMG/M metagenome (GOLD analysis project Ga0115552, IMG submission 87178) | Pelagic marine microbial communities from North Sea - COGITO_mtgs_110328 | ecosystem: Environmental > Aquatic > Marine > Epipelagic | place: Germany:Helgoland, sampling site Kabeltonne...
CATACGATATCCTCTGTAGATATGACCTTTATTATAAAGATCGACAAACGTTTTAATAACGGCTTCAGACATATCTGGATCCATCGTAAACTTAGTGCGTTCCCAATCACAAGAAGCACCTAGCTTCTTGAGTTGTTCTAAAATCACTCCGCCGTACTCTTCTTTCCACTCCCAAGCGTGCTTTAAAAAGTCCTCACGCGTAAGGTCAGATTTTTTGATACCTTGCTCTGCTAGTTTTGCAACTACCTTAGCTTCAGTAGCAATAGAAGCATGATCTGTACCTGGTACCCAACATGCATTCAACCCTATTAAACGCGCACGTCGTATCAATACATCTTGTAGCGTATTGTTAAGCATGTGTCCCATGTGCAACACTCCTGTGACATTAGGGGGTGGTATCACAATGGTATACGGCTTTTTCTCGTTAGGTGTTGAATGAAAATAATTATGTTCCATCCAGTACGAATACCACTTGTCTTCTACCTGTGAAGCGTCATATTTTGAAGCAATGCTCATAGTTTGGTCTGATTGTTGAATACTAATAAGCAAAAGTACTGATAACAGTAGGATTAATAAATAGTGTCAGAGAGATTTTTTAAGGATAAAAGGATATTCAGTCTCATCAGTGATTGTTGATATCATTATTTGGCAAAGGCCTTATTTCTGACTATTTTTATCATCCTCAAATATTGGAAATTATGAAAAAACTAATGTTATTGCTGTTTGTAGGTCTTATGACTATAAACCTAACAGCCCAAGAGAAAAAAGCCGCGATCACTTTTGAAAGTGATGTTGTAGATTATGGAGAGGTAGATTATGGAGCAGACGGCGTACGAGAATTTAAATTTAAAAATACAGGAAATGATGTGCTCATCATTGCGCGTGTATATTCAACCTGTGGATGTACCATTCCAAAAAAACCGGAAGATCCTATTCAGCCAGGTGAAAGTGGCATTATAGAGGTAAAGTATGATACAAAGCGTCCAGGACCTATACGTAAAACAATTACCGTGTATTCTAATGCTTCTGAAGTTCCTTACACCCTTAAGATAAAAGGAAACGTTAAGCCGCAAGCGGGTAAATAAAAATTTGAAAATACTCATTTTAAAAGCCACTCATTGAGTGGCTTTTTTCTTTCTAAAGAATCCCGTTATTTTTTGTAGAGGTAATTCAAAAATGCCAATATAAATTTGCATTTTTGTAAAGCAAAAAAATAAAAAATTACTATGCCATCAATTTCTCATAAAGGGCAAATCATGCCTCAGTCTCCTATTCGTAAGTTAGTTCCTTTTGCAGAGGCTGCAAAAGCTCGTGGAGTTCAAATACACCACCTTAATATAGGACAGCCAGATATAAAAACACCACAAGTAGCACTAGATGCCGTAAAGAATAATACGATAGAAGTATTGGAGTATTCACACAGTGCTGGTTTTGCTTCTTATAGAAATAAGCTCTCGAGCTATTATAAAAATAATGGTATTGATGTTAGCCCAGAAGATATCATTGTGACTACAGGGGGATCTGAAGCCTTGCTTTTTGCTATGGGAAGTGTGACAGATCCAGGTAATGAAATTATTATTCCAGAACCTTTTTATGCAAATTATAATGGATTTGCAATTGCAAGTGGTGTAACAGTAGTACCTGTTATCTCAAATATTGATTCAGGTTTTGCATTACCTCCTATTGCCGATTTTGAAAAACTAATTACTTCAAAAACAAAAGCCATCGTTATTTGTAACCCTGGCAATCCAACAGGCTATTTATACAGTGAAGACGAAATTAAACAACTAGCAACACTCGTAAAAAAACATGACTTATTCCTAATTGCAGATGAGGTCTATAGAGAGTTTGCCTATGATGGTTTAAAGCATTATTCTGTGATGGGGCAACGCGATATTGATGCACACACGATTATGATTGACTCTGTGTCAAAACGATATTCTATGTGTGGTGCTCGTATAGGGTGTATCGTAAGTAGAAATAAACAGTTAATAGCAACTGCTATGAAATTTGCGCAAGCCCGTTTGAGTCCGCCTACATTTGCACAATTGGCAAGTGAAGCCGCCTTAGAAACACCTGCTTCCTATTTTACAGATGTCATAGATGAGTATGTAGCTAGACGTAATACATTAATTGCGGGACTTGAGACTATACCAGGGGTAAAAGTGGCAAAACCTAAGGGAGCTTTTTATTGTATCGCAGAACTTCCAATAAAAAATGCTGATGCTTTTGCACAATGGTTATTAGAATCTTTTAAGTTAGATGGTAAAACCATTATGGTTGCACCGGCAGCAGGTTTTTACTCTAGTGAAGGTGTAGGACTCAACCAAGTCCGAATCGCTTATGTCTTAGAAGAAAATCTATTAAAAGAAGCTGTGGAGATTTTACGAGAAGCATTAAAGCAGTATAAAGAATAATCAATGAGTGATCAAAAGAAGGCTTCTTTAAAAAAATACAATACGTTTGGAATAGATGTACAGGCACGTGAAATTTTATCGGCCACATCGGTAGAAGATGTACAACGTATTATAAAAGAAAAAGATCCTTCTGAATTATTTATTATTGGGGGTGGTAGCAATATGTTGCTGACTCAAGATATTGATAAATATGTTGTTCATATTAATATCAAGGGATATACTGTAGTGGATATGCCTTTCGGCGAAAATGAACTATTGCTCAATGTCGCTGGGGGTGAAAACTGGCATGACTTTGTTTGCTATTGTATCGATCATGGCTACGGGGGTGTTGAAAATTTATCACTTATTCCTGGTAATGTGGGGACAGCACCTATTCAAAATATAGGCGCCTATGGTGTCGAACTTAAAGATGTTTTTTACCAATGTGGGGCTGTTTCAAGAAAAGACGGAACACTGCGAACTTTTTCTCTCGAAGACTGTAAGTTTGGTTATAGAGATTCTGTTTTTAAAACGGAGTTAAAAGACCAATATATTATTACATCAGTTACTTTTAAGCTCACACTAAAAGATCATAAAATTAAAACAGAATACGGAGCTATTTCTGATACGCTTGCTGAACAAGAAATCACAAACCCTACTATTAAAGAGGTTTCAGATGCTGTTATCAAAATACGCCAAGAGAAGCTTCCTGATCCAAAAAAAATAGGAAATAGTGGTAGCTTTTTTAAAAATCCAGTGATATCACAAACTGTTTTTTCTGAATTACGAAAGAACTATCCAGACATTCCTTATTATCCCATAGGATCAGACCAAATTAAAGTGCCAGCAGGGTGGCTTATAGAACAAGCAGGTTTTAAAGGGAAACGTTTTGGCGACGCAGGAGTACACGATAAACAAGCACTTGTATTAGTAAATCATGGAAATGCAACGGGAAGTGAAATCTGGGCATTAGCAGTACGCATCCAAGATGAGGTAAAAGAAAAATTTGGAATCATAATTTCTCCTGAAGTAAATGTCTTTTAAGAGCTTTTAAAATAGGAGTATTTACAAAATAGAAATAGCTCTATTAGAAGAATCTAATAGAGCTATTTCAGTATAAAGAGTACTTCCCTTATTTAGGGAGTACGACGCTGTCTATTACATGGACAACTCCGTTTGAAGCTTTTAGATCTGTGGCTGTGACAGTAGCGACATTTCCATTAGCATCGGTTATAATCACATTATCTCCTTCTAGTGAAGCGACAAGTGTTCCTCCATTAACAGTTTTAATGGCAAATTTTCCGCCTCCTTGTTTAATTGCAGCGACTACATCTGCAGCTTTGAAGTTTCCAGCTACTACGTGGTATGTAAGAATGGCAGACAATTTACTCTTTGCTTCTGGCTTTAGCAGTGATTCTAATGTTCCACTTGGTAGAGCATCAAATGCAGTGTTTGTTGGAGCAAATACAGTAAAGGGACCTTCTCCTTTAAGGGTGTTTACAAGATCTGCGGCTTTTACTGCAGCAACAAGTGTTGTGTGATCTTTAGAAGACATTGCTACATCTACGACATCAGACTGAGCAATAGATACAGTTGAAAAACAGAATGTTAACATTGCGAAGATTAAAATGGTCTTTTTCATAATAAATTTTAAATTGTTGAGTTAATACTAAAAGTTGTTTTCATTTGTAATAGATACGCCGTAACTTTAAACAATGGATTTCTATGCATTCACAAACTTTTGTTAAATCAAAAACCAGCCATTTTTGAAGCCATTTATAGAACAACATATTATTGAGCTGCTCAAAGCTCAAGATGAACGTGCTATAGGATTATTGTACGATCATTATGCTGATGCATTATTTGGAGTTGCTATAAAGGTGACAAAAGACGAAGCATTGGCACAAGACGTATTGCAAGAATCTTTTGTAAAAATCTGGAAAAATGCGAGTAAGTATGATGCCACGAAGGCACGCCTCTTTACATGGCTGTTTCGCGTGGTTCAGAATACAGCCATAGATGCTGTAAGAAGTAGGCAACGTAAGAAAACCAAAGAGATCCAAATAGAAGATTCTAACGTATATCATATACAAAGCTCAAAGTTTGCAATAGAGCATCTTGATATCGCATCGCATGCAGCTGGTCTTGAAGATAAATATAGAGTCGTCATAGATGCACTATTTTTTCAGGGGATGACCCAACAAGAAGCTAGCGATGAGTTAAATATTCCGTTAGGAACTGTAAAATCAAGATTAAAAATAGGTTTAAGAGAATTACGTAAGCTTTTCGGTTTAGTGATTGTATTTTTGTCAATATGAATGAGAGAGTAAAAATATTTTTGGATGGCGATATGTTAGAACGCTACTTAATGGACACCACTTCCCCTATGGAGTCTAAAGAAGTAGAGTATTACATAGAAAAATACCCAGAGGTAAAAAAGACATACATAGAGCTTCAGGAAAATTTAGAAGAATACGCAACTTCATTCGCAGTGCCAGCACCGGTAGAGCTTAAAGATAAAATCCTTCAACAAGTACAATCACGACCTAAACCAGCAATCCCATTCTTAGCGATTACAGCATGTGCTGCAACGATTCTTTTTGGAATTATGACCTTTATGATTTGGCGTCAAAACCAAGAGTTACTTGATGATCGAAGGCTTACGACAGAGCTTATCGAAGACCTTAATAATGATATCGTCTCTAATAGACAAACACTTCAGTCTGTAGAAGAACAATTTATGATTCTTAATAATTCTTCTACAGAGAAGTATGTATTAAGAGGGAATACAAGAGCACGCAAATTAGAAACTGTAGCCTATGTAAATATGCTTGAAAAAAAATCGTATGTACACGTTGTTGCGCTCCCTGAATTACCCGATGATCAGGTGTATCAAATGTGGGCAGGAGTAGATGGTCAAATGATACCACTTGATATCTTAAAGATTACTAAAGAAAACCTAGTAGAGATTCCTTATGAAGAGCGTATGGCAAGTCTTAATATTACGATTGAGCCTAAAGGCGGTAGTAAAGAAGCTACGGTAGATAATCTTGTAGCTAATATCTCTTTCTAATTATTAGTTGTATTATCCCTTAAGTCGCATACGACTCATATCTTTTATATTTTTTTAAAGGATTCATCTTTTAGAATCTTTGTATATTTGTACAAAATATATCCTAATGAAGTTACTCCTTTTAACACTAGCACTTTTAGGTCTTGCCGTCGCAGGAATTGCGATAAAAATCTGGGCAAAAAAAGATGGTAAATTTGCAGGAACCTGTGCAAGCCAAAGCCCTTTTCTTAATAAAGATGGTGAAGCTTGTGGCATGTGTGGAAAACTACCTTCAGAAATGGGTGATTGCAATAATGATCAGTAATCACTGACACTGTTGGATTTTTTAGTCACCTACGTATTTTACGTTTTTATAGGAGTTGTAGCTATTAATTGTAGCTACTATCTTTTCTTTTATATTTTTGCTTTCGCGAAAGCAAAAAAAAACACATCACCATATCTTCCTTCAGTTTCACTCATTGTTTGTTCTAAAAATGAAGCTGAAAATTTACGCAAAAACATTCCTCAATGGATAGCGCAAAAATATCCCGATTTTGAAATTGTTCTCATAAATGACGCTTCTAGCGATGAGACAAAAGATGTTATAGAGGAGTTTGCGCAACAGTACCCGAATATTGTACAAGTTCACGTCGAAAATAACGAAGCATTTTGGGGAAATAAGAAATATGCACTTACATTAGGAATCAAAAGAGCAAGTCATAAACATTTACTTTTTACTGATGCCGATTGCTTTCCTGCTTCTACCTACTGGATACAAGAAATGGCTAATCAATTTGCAGGAAAAAAAGAATTGATCTTAGGATATGGAGCTTACAAAAAGATAAAAGGATCTTGGATCAATAAACTCATCCGTTTTGAAACCGTACTGACTGCTATGCAATATTTCAGTTATGCTATGGGAGGAAGACCTTATATGGGTGTAGGTCGTAATCTTGCATATACGACACATCTCTTTTATGAGCAACGAGGTTTTATAAACCACATGAAAGTACAAAGTGGCGATGATGATCTTTTTGTAAATCAAGCAGGAACTAAAGAAAATGTTGCCGTAAACTTCAATCTAGATAGCTTTACAATATCTATACCTAAGAAAACCTTTTCTGAATGGTATACACAAAAACGTAGGCATGTGAGCACAGCATCACATTATCGCTTTAGAGATCAATTTTTTTTAGGATTGTTTTATACGAGTCAATTATTGTTTTTTATTATAGCGATCTTTTTACTTATACTTGGTTTTCAATGGGAATGGGTAGTTGGAATAATAGGAGTAAGATATCTTATTTCTTGGATAGCCATAGGAGCAAGCGCCAACAAGCTAAAAGAAAAAGATGTTGCCTTTTTATATCCTATTAACGAACTATTTTTATTATTTTTCCAATTGAGTATCTTTATCACAAACTTGATCTCAAAACCTAATCGTTGGAAATAAATCCCAGTACCATTCTTTCAGAAATTGAAAAAGCAAAAGAAGGCAAGCAAAGTGCCTACAATTTTTTGTTAAATACCTTCTGGAACGAAGTCTATAGATTTCAGTTGAAACGGACAAATGATGAGTATGAGGCTGAGGAAATTACCATCCAAACATTTTCAAAAGCTTTTGATAAGATTGATACGTTTAAAGAGCAATACAAGTTTAGTACTTGGCTTATTACAATTTCTAAAAATATTCACATTGACCTTTTAAGAAAGCGAGAATCTTCTATTCGATCTCAGATTACCAGAAAAGAAGAGGGCGTTTATAAAGTTCCTGACGAAAACCCTACTCCAGAAGATGCTCTGATTAAAGAACAAAATCTAGCACAACTTTTACGCTATATAAAAATGTTGAAGCCTCATTATCAAGAGATGATTAATTTACGGTATTTCCAAGAGATGAGCTATAAAGAAATGGAGCAAGCATTGGATGAACCTATGAATAATGTAAAAGTGAAATTACTTAGAGCTAGGAGACTTCTCGCAGATATTATTCAAAAAGTAGAACGATGAGTGGGATTTCTCTAAAAAGATTAGGACCAGGACTTCTTTTTGCAGGAGCTGCAATTGGCGTTTCTCATTTGGTGCAAAGTACCAAAGCGGGAGGCTATTATGGTTTTGGTTTATTATGGGCTTTATTACTGATTAATATTATAAAATATCCATCATTTCAGTTTGGACCTCGGTATGCGGCAGCGACTGGTAAAAGCTTACTACACGGATATCTCGGGTTAGGTAAAGGCGTTCTTATTACGTATGTTGTACTTTCTTTATTAACGATGTTTACCATTCAAACGGCAGTAACGATTGTAACTGCAGGATTGGCAGTCCAACTTTTTGGACTTGATTGGGATATTGCTGTTTGGAGTGTTGTGATCACCTTATTTTGTGCTATGATTTTAGCATTAGGGCGTTACAAATTGCTAGACAACTTAATGAAAGTTATAATTCTGGTGTTAACCGTGAGTACATTGTTTGCTGTGTTGTTCGCTTTTCGCGAAAGCATAACAACAGAAGGTCTAGGATCTTCAAAAGGACTGATACAGTTATTACCTACAGATGCGGTAGGTATTGCTTTTTTGATTGCATTTATGGGGTGGATGCCAGCGCCTTTAGATATTTCTATATTCCACTCTTTGTGGACTGTAGAAAAAGGGAAAACACAAAAAAATGATATAAAAACCTCCTTATTTGACTTTAACATTGGATATTTTGGAACCGTTGTTTTAGGAATTTGTTTTGTCACGCTGGGTGCTTTGGTCATGTTTGGGAGTGGCGATACATTTTCTGATAAAGGCGGAGTTTTTGCAGGTCAGCTTATTAGTATGTATACAAGTAGTCTTGGTGATTGGGCGGCAATTCTTATTGGGATTGCAGCTTTTACTACGATGTTTAGTACTACCTTAACCACGCTAGATGCTTCTCCGAGAGCAATGTCTACCGCAACAGAACTTTTAGGGTTAAAGAAAATAGCTAAGAGTTATCTCTTTTGGTTAATTGTCCTGATTATAGGAACCTGCGTGATTCTGTTCTTTTTTGTGAGTGAGATGGGACTATTAATTAAAGTAGCGACTATTTTATCCTTTTTGACAGCGCCTTTTTATGCGATTTGTAATTACTTGGTTTTTAATAGTACAGACGTACCCCAAAAAGCAAAACTAGGGCTTCCTATGAAACTATATGCTATCGTTAGTATTGTGTTATTAATTGCTTTTAGTTTCTGGTATGTGAGTACGCTGTTTTAATAGCTTTCCTTTTTGTTTTGGTTTCTATTAAAATATCACAATTTAAGATCTTTGATTAGTTTTTGAGTAATCTGATTTGCTCCAAAAGAATTAATGTGGTCACCATCACCAAAATAGTTATCTGGTAATTCAATTTGAGAATATTCTAAAATACTAACTCCCTTATTTTTTAGTTCAAGAATTACCTTTTCGAAGTTGCTAGTAGCATTCGTTGGTATTTGTGATTTATAAAGATTATGAACGGGTAAGTTAATGATGTAAAGTCCGATGCCTTTTTCAATACATAAATCGTGTATTTTTTTTAAATACTCAATTTGAACTTGGCTTTCATCATACAACTCATTTTTAGAATTGTAAAAATGAGTTTTAATTTTTTCATTGATTAAAAGGGTATCTAAGTTTGATTTTTGAGATTCTTTATAATTACCAATGTATGCGTTTCTTCCTTTTATTAATGTTTTGATATTGGTTTTAAGAATTAAATTTAAAACAGAATAAATATTTTCTTGGGAATTCTCATTTAATTTTTGAACTCCTTGAGGCTCTAGACTGAAAAAATATCTTGGGTACAAATTTTTATATCTATCTGAATTATTTAGAGCATAGGTTTTTTCGTCTTGAAAAAAACTCAGATTATGTGGAGATAAACTTAGAACAACTTTGGAAAGGTCTTCATTAGAAAGTATTTTTTTTAATTTATAATAAGTAAAAAAATAAGTTTCACCAGATTGAGAGATGTTTTTTATTTTAGGATTTAAGCCATCATTAATACCTGTCTCTGTATGAGAGTCTCCTATAATCAGAATTTTTACATCAGACTGCGAGTTGTTTTTTTTAAATACAAGGGCGTCTATAGATGCAATTAATACTGGGAATAGTATGACAGGTAGAATAAAAAGCAGTAGTTTGAAAATAAATTTTTTCATGTGACCCGTTTAAAATTGAAAGTAAATAAATTCTTGTTCTTCTCCCATAAACCAAAATATAGAAAATATAATGGCATAGTATAGCGCATAGCGAACAGGCTTTTTCAAAGTGAATTTTAAATTTGCAATTGCGTATTGCTCATTTCTGCCAAGCCATTCTATACCTAAAAAAACTAATATTAAAATTAACGTAGTTAACGCCTTAAGCATCCCCGGAAAATCAGGAATTGTAAATAACGATTTTGAGAAAATCGTAGATAGATAAGACCATGCGTGTCCAATGTTTTCTGCTCTAAAAAATATCCATGCTAAGACAGTCAAACTAAATGTGACTCCCATCTGATAAAGTTCGTTAAACTTTGGAAAAATAGAATCTTCTGCAACAACACCTGTATGTACTCTATTTTTATTAAGGATAAGTAATGGTAAAAAATATAAAGCGTTTAATGCACCCCAAACTACAAAAGTCCAATTTGCTCCGTGCCAAAATCCGCTAACAATAAATATCACAAATGTATTTCTTATTTTCATCCAAATCCCACCACGACTTCCACCCAAAGGAATGTACAAATAATCTCGAAACCATGTAGAAAGAGAAATATGCCAACGTCTCCAAAACTCTGCAATGTCTCTTGAAAAATAAGGAAATGCAAAATTCTGTTTTAAATTAAATCCAAACAGTCTTGAGGTACCTATTGCTATATCAGAATACCCTGAAAAATCTCCATAAATTTGAAAAGTAAAAAAAATTGCTCCTAATATCAAAGTACTACCAGAATAATCGCCCGAATGATTGAATATCTCATTTGCAATTTTTGCAGAGTTGTCAGCGATAACAATTTTTTTAAATAATCCCCATAATATTTGTCTCAGCCCATCTACGGCTTTGTCGTATTCAAAAGTTCGTTTGCTAAAGAATTGAGGTAGTAGATTTGTAGCTCTTTCTATGGGGCCTGCAACTAATTGTGGAAAGAAACTCACAAAGGCAGTAAAGGCAATAAAATCTTTTGTAGGCTCAAGTTTTTTCTTATAAACATCTATAGTATAACTAAGTGTTTGAAAAGTGTAAAAACTTATTCCAACAGGTAAAATAATATTTAATGAATTTGAATTTATTTCTGTTCCAAAAAATGAAAATGCACTTACAAAATTATCTAGAAAGAAATTATAATATTTAAAAAAACCTAGAAAACCAAGATTCACAAAAATACTTGTAAATAATAATACTTTCCTTTTTAATCTATTTTCTTCACTAGATAATTTTACTCCAATAGCGTAATCTACTAATGTGCTGAAGAAAATTAAGGAAAGAAACCTCCAATCCCACCACCCATAAAATAAATAACTAGCTACAACAATTAATAAATTTTGAATGCTTAAATTTTTATTAGTAACAAACCAATATAGCACGAATACTATTGGTAAAAATACAGCAAAGTCTATTGAGTTAAATAGCATTTATTTATTTGTGATTTTAGGAGTGAAATATAGAGTTTCTTTTTTTATAATATAATGCGTTATTTTGTCATTATTTAGAGTGTATTTACTTTTAAAGGAGTAAAGCACATATTGTAAATTTGAAATTTATTAGTAACAAAAGGCTTGTTTTATAGTTGTGATCCATATTTAATTCTAACGTACTCAGCCTTTGTTAATTTATATTTAAGGTTCTTTTGATCTTAAAAAATAATTATTTGCAAATAAAATAAAACTAAGGAGTTAATTGCTAATGAAATCTTCTAAATATTCATAATAATGATACTTTATTATAAAACTTGCCTTTAACGAGATTTTATCAAAAGCCCTATGGCACATCGTATTTATAAAAACTATCTTTGCGCCCTATGCAATTTGACCTTCTTACAACAGATCCTGCTAGTCAAGCTAGAGCAGGAACCCTTACAACAGATCATGGAGTGATCGAAACGCCTATTTTTATGCCGGTTGGTACGGTGGCTTCAGTAAAAGGAGTACATCAACGTGAGTTACGGCAAGATATCAATCCTGATATTATTCTTGGAAATACCTACCATTTATACTTACGTCCAGGGACGGGTACCTTACAAAAAGCAGGAGGATTGCATAAATTTATGAATTGGGATCGTCCTATCCTTACTGATAGTGGAGGGTTTCAGGTATATTCACTGTCGGGTCGTCGTAAGATCAAAGAGGAAGGGGTGAAATTTAAATCGCATGTAGATGGATCTACGCATTTATTCACTCCAGAAAATGTGATGGAAATCCAACGTCAGATAGGCGCAGATATTATCATGGCTTTTGATGAATGTACGCCCTATCCTTGTGATTATAGATATGCACAACGATCTATGCACATGACCCACCGTTGGTTAGATAGATGTATTACACATTTTGAAAAAACACCTGCATTGTATGGATTTGAACAAGCATTGTTTCCTATTATACAAGGCAGTGTCTATAAAGATTTAAGAACACAATCTGCAGAGTATATTGCAAATTCCAATGCTTTTGGAAATGCCATTGGCGGACTTTCTGTAGGAGAACCTGCCGAAGAAATGTATGCCATGACTGAGGTGGTTACCGCCGTATTGCCAGAAGAAAAACCACGATATTTAATGGGCGTAGGAACCCCTATTAATATTTTAGAAAATATAGCCTTAGGTATTGATATGTTTGACTGTGTTATGCCTACACGTAATGCACGTAATGGGATGTTATTTACAGCCCACGGAACCATCAATATCAAAAATCTAAAATGGGCAGAAGATTTTTCTGCGATAGATGAGATGGGTATCACTTGGGTAGATACAGAATATAGTAAAGCCTATTTACGCCATTTATTTAAATGTCACGAACTTTTAGGAATGCAAATAGCCACGATACACAACCTAGGATTTTATATGTGGTTGGTACGAGAAGCACGCAAGCAAATTCTTGAGGGTACCTTTGTAACTTGGAAAGAGATGATGGTAAAACAAATGGATAAAAGATTATAAATGAAAATCCTAGATTGGTATATATTAAAGCGTTACATCGGGACTTTTCTCATGATGCTTATTCTATTTATACCTATAGGGATTACTGTCAATCTTGCGGAGAAAATTGATAAAATTCTTGCAAATGA
>Ga0115552_1001711_pt1 | contig 12695 bp, 9 predicted proteins | sample COGITO_mtgs_1103_3_FD_87178 | JGI IMG/M metagenome (GOLD analysis project Ga0115552, IMG submission 87178) | Pelagic marine microbial communities from North Sea - COGITO_mtgs_110328 | ecosystem: Environmental > Aquatic > Marine > Epipelagic | place: Germany:Helgoland, sampling site Kabeltonne...
AAATTGGTTCATAGTCAAAGCGGAGTAGGAAACGGGTTGCTGAACGTTGCAGACCTACCTAGCGGCTTGTATACTGTGCTCGTTCGCTTCTCAGGAACCCAGCAGAAATTACAACTCATCAAGGGATAAATCCATAACCAAAAATCCCCGCTTCCATTAATGGGGCGGGGATTTTAGTTGCAGTCGCGTTGACGCTATCAAGTTTCAACCCAACCTTGAATGAACGTCAATTACTCTTCGAGCAACCATCGCTTCTCCACCGAACCGTCATCATAGATGTAGAAAAGGATTTGATGGGTCGTACGATTAACTTCTCTGCCCAAGGCATCAAGTGTTTTGATCAACTTCTTTTCAGCTCCAACAAGACTACCAATGCCTGTAGGAGCATTGAGATCAACACCAGGATTGTTATGAATGAATGTCCAGCTCCCCCAAGGAGTGGGCTCACCTGTTTCCCAATATAACTGGTCTTCGAATAAACAATTGATCGAATTGCCCGTAGGCGGCAAACCCTCAGAAATATACCAGTTGTCCAAATTAGCCTCCTCATTTACAAAATGCACGGACACGTTTATGGTATCAGTCAATGGCCAATTATGATCAAAAGAGATGGATTGTTGATCTTCTAGTGTCTCTTGATGTAACAGGTTTCCCTGTTGATCTGTAAACTCCCACTCAAAAACATTTTGATCTTGAGGGTGGGTCATATACTGACCTGAATGGTAAATACTGATCATGGTTTCTTGACTACCCACATTTACAATCATGCCTAACATGTCACAAGGAACACACGTGATGACTTGTGCTTCTGACAATTGGGAGACCCCCAAAACGAAGGCCATTATGAGGTATGCGTGTTGCTTCATGGTGCTAATGGTTTCTCGTTTGTAGAATAAATACAATTGCTAAAGTAAACCGCACAGGCGCATAGTCCCTCACGCCTAAAGGTGAAACGCAGCCCTCGCAAGTTGGTAAAGACCAAAACCCCATCATCGGTTGAAGATGCGAGGATTTTGAAAGTAGCCCGTTCAGGGCTCTCTTCGCTTGCGTCTTCTTCTGACGGTCCAGATCGACGCAAAAACGCTCAGCAACAATACAGGGAGAATGAAGTACAAGGGATGAACCGGTCCAGCATTGACCCCCTCCACCTCGGCCCAAGGCGGTCGATCCTCTTCACCACCAAATCTATCCATGTCCAATAACGCCTTCCAGATAGGGTCATGAACGCTTTCTCCTCTCGGAAAATCCACCAGTTTTTGGGTTAGTTCCTGGACCAATTCAGGGTGATGAGACGCAACGTTATTCGTTTCAAAAGGATCTTTCATAAGATCAAACAACTGCAGCTCGTCTCCTTTCCCCAAAATCAATTTAAAATGATCCCGGTAGTATGCCTCCTGACCATTGGTTCCATGAACGATGAAATCCGCGGAGACGTGCTGAGCATTCCCGGAGAGGAATCCCCATTGGTTCACCCCATCCATTGCCGAACTATCCAATCCGGTCAACCTTGTAGCCGCCGCTAAGGTGGGCAATACATCATTGACTGTTATGCGTTCATCGACTCTACCTGCAGGCAAATATTGCGGAGCGTAAATTAAGGACGGGACCCTAACTCCTCCTTCAAAAGCCGTTCCTTTGCCCCCCTTCAATGGCTCGTTGTCTGAGGCGCTGTTGGCCATGTTGTGTCTTACGAATTCCAAAGCCTCAAAGGGCAGCGGTTCCCCAAAAATCTTTGTGAGTTGATCGAATCTTTGCCTCGTGGTTTCAAGGTAGGCCTCAGCACATTCTCCCCCATTATCACTGAGGAACCATACGATTGTACGGTCGAGCAATTCCTGTTCTGACAAGGTTTCGAAAATCCGCTTCACACCCCGGTCGATCTCTGATACCATGGCCGCATGCAGTTGCCGATTCTCGTCCTGCAAATGCCCATATTCTTCCACCGCTTCCATGGGCGCTTCATTCGGCATATGCGGGGCGGCATAGCTCAGCTCTATGAAGAACGGCTTCATTGAGTCATGCCTTTGGATGATGCGAATGGCTTCATTCGTCAACAAATCGGTAGTGTATCCCTCTTCTCGGATTGTGGCCCCGTTTCGCTGCCAATCCAATCCCCCGCCATGAACGTGATCATAGTGACCTACCCCCCCGGTCAAATAGCCATAGAAATGATCGAATCCCCGGCTGTTGGGTAAGTATTCATTCGAAAAACGTCCCAAATGCCATTTTCCGATTAGAATTGTCTTGTAGCCGTTCCATCTGAAATGGTCGGCAATGGTGGACTCGGACAAGGGCAATCCCAATCGGTTGTTCTTGGCTAAGGGAGAAAGGAAACCAAGGCGCAACGGCGATTTCCCCGTCACGAGGGCACTCCTGGTGGGCGAACAGGTGGGATGCGCATAGAAGCGGTTCAATTCCACTCCTTCGCGCGCCAGACTATCCAGTGTAGGGGTTCGAATCTCGCTCCCATGGTAACCTAAATCATTCCACCCCAAGTCATCAGCCACAATAATGATGATGTTCGGTCGGTCTTGGGCGCTCGCCGAAAGCTCCACCAGGAAGGCAATGAGCATAAATAAGAACGACCGCCAAAGGGTCCATGGAACGTGCATACGAAAGGTCCGGGCATCACACAGAGACCCGTCTATAATCCGCCTCGGTTCCTTGTTATTTGTTTGCACGTTCATGTTGCGAATGAATTGCTTGAATGCACTAATCCCCCACAACGACACTTTGCCGCATCATGCCCAGGTCGATGGAGCCATCCGGGCTGCGCATGGTGGACGTGATAACATCGCCATCCTGAAGGTAATGGGGTTGTGCCCTCTGTTTCTTCAGGAACATCTTCATGAGCAATCGCTCACCCAGCACGAACCGCATGATGCGCTGTACAGATGCCGGAGGCACATTCAAGGCCACCCCGCCGGGGGTACCGGTCATGACAAGATCGCCAGGGTGCAAGTCCATGATGCTGGATAATTCGTTGACGGTTTCCCAGGGCTGAAAAATGAGCTGGCACGTGTTTGCCTCCTGGCGGACCCTTCCGTTCACCTCGAGGCGGATGTCGATGTCCCGCAGCCGGTCGAATTCGCCGGGTTCGAAGAGGTAGATAAAAGGCCCCGTTGGACAGAATGTCCGAAAGCTCTTTCCCTTGAACCATTGCTGTTGTGGAATCTGCAAGTCCCGGGCCGATACATCGTTGGTCATGACGATGCCGTCGATGTAGTCTGTTGCGGTCTCCTCCGTTATGGCGACTTGTCCTGTGATTTTCCGGCCGATAATGAGACCGAGCTCAAGTTCATAGTCGAGGAGTTGGACACCCTCGGGTCGCACAATGTCGCCATGAGGGGCGCTCAATGACGATGAAGCCTTCATGAACATCATGTTGAACGAAGGACGCGACCGCGTGGAAACTCCGGATTCCTTGCGGTGGTCATCATAATTGAGGCCTTGACAGACGATGGAGCAAGGATGCGTAACCGGCGACAGCAGCTCCACATCGCCCAGGTTAATTCCAATTCCGCTTGTATCAAGTTGAAAAGCCTCGGCCTTTCCGTGCATCAGAAACGCCTCAAGTGTGTCATGCCCGCCCACACGATGGATGGAGTTTTCCTGTACTACTCCCCAACTAATGCTATTGTCATAGCGGTATCGGCAAATGTGGATTCCCATGGATTTTTCTATTTACGATGTGTCAGCTGTTCGATGAAACGAGGGTCCCAAGCATCACCGCGCCAGGCGATATGGCCATCGGGGCGTACGAGCATCGCATTGGGCCATCCTTCCGGAACAGCGGACCAGGAGGAGGTATCGACGCAGTGAAGAGGAATCTCTGAAGACACAGGCTCAGCAGAAATCCCTGAAACATGGGTGAACAAGATGAAGCGATCATAGGCCAAGAAGTCGTGCACGGACTTTCGGCCTTCGGTTGTATCGACCCAGCAATGGGGCAACCGGGCGCCGGGGCGAGTTGACGGTATGTAATCCGAAACTTCATCGTCTGCGATGTCTACAGATGAACCATCATCAATGATGGCGCCTGCTTCGTAGGTGTAGCCGATATCGAGACCAAGCCGATCGAAATGGCCGATCTGCCGAGATACGGTGGCATCGACCTTGGCCCTGAGACGGACATCGGTGAATACGCGGCGGAGTTTGCGATCGGCGATCCACTTCGGCACGGAGGTCAGCGCATCGCGAAGTTTCACAGGCAGGAAGCGCAATCGGTATTTTGCTTGGGCCAGTTTCTCCATGCCGTCCAAATCGAGGCCGAGCAGCGAGAAAACTTCCATGATGTTTTCCGAATTCTCGCGGCTTTCCGCACAATTCTTCACGGCGACGGGCCGGCGCTCCATCTCATAGGATTCCAGTAGGGTGGAGTCAGCCTTCCCTTTCAATACGGATGCAATCTTCCATGCGATGTTATGCGCATCTGCAATTCCAGTGTTCATGCCCAAGCCGCCCGTTGGAGGGAAACGGTGCGCCGCATCCCCCAGCAGATATACCCGGCCTTCTGCATATTTCCGAACGACTTGGGCGGTCATGCGCCATGGACTGATCGATTCGATCTCGAGGTCCGGCAGTTCCACACCCAACGCGCCTTGGATGCGCTCCTTGAAGAATTCCGGTGTGAAGGATGCCAGCGACTCCCATTTCCGATAGAACGGCACGACGTAGACCCACCGCTTTTCGATGTGGTGCGCTATAAAGGAGCCAGCGTACTCAGGGTGGGCGATCCAATACAACTTAGCGGGGGCCGCGACGTGTTCACGCAGATTGTACTTGAAGAAGGCGTTCACGAAGCTGGACAACTCCGCAGGGCCATCCAAATCGATACCCAAAGCCTTTCGGATGGGGCTACCTGCACCGTCACAGCCGAGCAAATAGCTCGATTCAACCTCATACGTGTCTCCAGTGGTGCCGTCCACAATCCTGCTTACCGTCCTGTCGGTGGTGTTTGAGACGAGGGCGTCCCAGGTGTGCCCGAAACGAAGATCCACCCATTCCGATGCGACAGCGCGGTGGACGAGAATCTTTTCGAATTCGCTCTGCGACAGGTTGAAATAAGGTAAGGCCTGCTGCAGGTGTTCTTCATATTTCGCCCTCCGCCCGGGGTCCTCGAGCAAATCAATCCGACCGAACTCCTCCTTCATGGTGCGACAAAACAGGATGCGGGAACCGTCTTCAAGCGGTGAGGCTTCCAGATTGAGGTCCGCTTCCGAAATGCCGATTTCCCTCAATATCTCGACGGACCGCGCATTGAGTTCGTGCGCTTTCGGATGCTCATCCGTCTTTGCCTTCCGCTCAATGACTATGCTGCGAATGCCAAGGCGCGCGAGCAGAAGTGCGCCCACCAGTCCGGAAGGACCCGCTCCTGAAATGAGGATGTCTGTATGGTTGAGATGGGACTTCATTGCAAGGTCGGCGCATAAATATCAGTGGCGCATTGAGGTCCGACATAGAACACGAGGACCGCAAGCGCAAAGAGGAAGATCAGACTCAACACGCTGAACACGAATACGTTTTCGTCAACGCCGAGAATCTTGATGTGGACGAGCGGCACCCAGATGATGCCCTTGTACCATTTGACCATGGTCACTGCCACCCAGAATCCCAGAAGGTTAGCCGCCAAGAGTGCGGAAGCAAGGTAGAGGTGCATCGGCCTGAGCGGATCTGTGCACCAGATGAGGCACAAGGTCATGATGCCAACGAAGAACATCATCCCCAGTTGCCATACAAGGTGGAACCTGGCGTGTCCCACCCACTCAGGATTGAACAAGTGGGTCGCATCCGTATCGCGTTTAATCGGACCGAAGAATTCAAACGCGACCACGGTGAGCAGCACCTTTACGAGCGTCAAACCTTCGATGGTTTCTGGATAGGCTTCATACATGGATCGTAGGTGATGAATGGGGTTCATGGAACAAAAATTGCATCATCCTCAGGACCGTCTCGATGTGGAGGTCGATGAAGTCACGTTCATATACGTCGACTCCGAAGAGGGCATGTGCTTCCGATGAAAGTGAGAAAGGCATGGCGCATGCCCCGAGAAGGATGTAACGAATGTGTGGATTCGATTCAAAGGCGGCCAACCATGGGTCATCATTTCCGAGCTTCTGGTTCAGCTGAGCAGCAGGAAGGAGAAACCGTTCCATAATCCAGTCCGACCGCCACGACGGCTCGTAATTTTCCTGGATCATCAGCTGGTTCATGAAGGGACGTGCAGCCGAAGCCCGGATAAACCCCTCTACGATGACCCTTTGACGTGCTGAAGGATTAAGGCCGTCCAACGTCTCGATCGTGGATTGCAGTGCGTCGAAATAAGGCTGGAACGCATAATCGATGGCTGCCTTCCAAAGGTCATCCTTGGTTCCGAAATGATGCGTGATGAGTCCGCGATTCACCCCGGCCCGCTGCTCAATGTCCCGAATACTGGCTCCGGCGTGACCCCGCGAGGCAAAAAGATCGACAGCGGCCTCAAGGATTTTCCTTCTGGCCATTTCCCCCTTTTTGGATACTCTTTTTTCAATCAGAGTCATGGAAGGATTGGAATTCTGGCTCGCATTGGTCAAACGTAACCATAAAACTTGATGCTTGTCAAGTTTTAATTACTTAAAATGATGACTCCGTTGGCGGAATTGCCTTTGATTGAAGGTGCTTAACTGAAGGTTGCTGATCGCGACATAATCCGTGCTCCACGCTTTGGCTCCACAAGCCTTGAACCAAAAATCCCCGCTGCCGTCGCCGGAGCGAGGATTTTGGAAGAAGCCCGTAGGGAGCTATCAACTATCGAGCATTGACAGGCCTTTCAGCGCCGGCTCGAAAGAATCAAAGGGTCAAGCCCCCCACAATCTAACGTTTTTAATCCCGAACGCAACGAACTGAAAAACCCTTACCTGCATGATCATAGTCCCTTTCGACTCTATCATCATACCATACGAGTCTGCGATAAACACCTCGCCACCCGTCCCACCACTTGGAGCCCGAAGTCGTCCAGAAATAACAATAGTAGCCCAAGGCGCCGAAGCCCTCGGAAAGAGACCTATACCCAACAGGCAGGGCTGAAAAACCGCTTGAATTGCTGCCATCTCCTTCGACCCATCCATATGCGGCCTTCATTTGAAAGCCTTGGTTTGTACCTCGAGTTCCTTCAGTGTTAACCTTCGATTCCGGCATGCCCAATTCCATCTCCAAGGTCATATACTCCCCATCCGTCGGCACGTGCCATCCGCTTGGACACAAGCCCCGTGCGTCATCCACAGCGTACCAGTTGTACAGGCGGCCGTAAGTCGCGAGGTGGGATGAATTGTTCTCATAAATCGCTTGAGCACCTGAATTCGTCAAATGAGCATTTTCCCACATCTCGTCATTCAATTCCCCTGCAATCGCGTCACCATTGGCGTAATGTTCGGTGCGGAGGTTTTCCGCAAACCAGCATTGGTCGCCGATCGCTACCAAGTCGTAGGTGTAGCCGCCATACGTCACCGCAGAAAGGCCGCCGCATTCCAAAGGACCGTCACAACTGCCGTCGTCAACAGTCGCTTCATTGTTGAAATTAACCGCGTCAGGATCCATGCAGCCCGACAATTCGTTGTCGTCTTCGTCAGGATTACATGAGACTAAAACCAACGGAAGTGCAAATAGGAGGAACAGAAATTTCTTCATGCATCGAAACTAACAATTAAATTTCACTGATGAATAAGTCAAAAGATTGAAATCCAACGATTAATGACGCATTTCATTTCTGCAAGGACGTGAATGTTGACCAGGGCAAAAGGACTTTAAAGCAACTCTTCCTTCAATTGATCAGCCAATCGGCGGGCATCAAATGGGAACGTAAATCCTTCCAGGTTGAGACCCATGCCAAAACGCTGAAGGCCTGTGATATTTTGATCTACTGGCTCATCAAGGAATAAGGTGTTGAAGTCGATACCAAATTGATAGTGCAAAACCGTTGCCAGGGCATTGGTCAATATCCCCTCTTCGGAATGCACCATGACTTGGTCATTTAACGTTTCTAAATGCGTCAACAGGAAGGCATCCATATGTTCAATATGATCTGAAGGAATGTCCTCCAGTTCCTTCCACGTCATGAGGTATACGTTCATCAAATGCGCCAAAAATTCATCTACGGCCTTTGTCGCAACCACATGCTCAAACGTCTGGCATCCGCACAACCGCGTCGCCAAACCGACGGGCCCTCCCAGCTCAGCCCAATCCGTGCTGTTGTCGACATAGCGCAAGTGGCCATTGAGCATCCCAAATTGGGTTCCAAATGGATCATCATAGATCGAAGTCGTTTTCCGCATGATGTGATCGCGCATGCTCGGCACGCCAGAGGCCCAATCTTCCAACGCACTAATAAAGTCTTCTGACAAATTGGGACACTCCGCAATGCAAGCTTCGTCCTCCTGAGTCAAAAGTTTATAGGTCAAATAATAGGAGAATGGGGTGAGGTTGTAATGCAGGTGCTCCTCCTTCATTTTATGGAAGCACTGAATGACCAACTCCTCATTCCCAACATCTGCCACTGCATTATTGCAAAAAATGGGGAACTGGAAAAACTTGATGCTACTCAGCCCATTGAGCAGATAATTCATCACCTGAATTTCGAGCGAATCCGCCGCGGAGCTTTCCCCTTCTTCGGTTGCCCCCTCAGCCCCGGCTGCCCCATCGCTTTCGGGAATTGGCCAAGTTCCTTCCACAAGCGCACCTTCCCATTTACCACGCATCGGCCCTGCTTCCATACCCTTCTTCCAATTTCCGTTTAGCGATGATTCACTCAACGTGAATTCAAGGAGACCCTCCATTCCTTTATTCTTCCATGTCCCTTTAAATTCACCTCCCGTCAAGACCCCACTGAGTGAGCCTCCATCTTGGTATGTCCCGTTCGCTTGTCCGTTCGCTTCAACTGAGAGCTCAAGCTCTCCAAAATTGCCCTGGTATGTAAGAAAATTGGCCATGGTTCATTTAATTTGGTCAAAGTCGGAATTTAAGCAAACTATCATTATTCAGACATCACTTTTCCCAAGATTGGAGTTCCAAATTCATTCATTTTCGCAACGATAGCGACATTATCGAGAAGTTTCTGACGGCTAACACCATCTTGCTCGAGATGAATTGGTATGGTGAAGGAAAAACTTACTTCAGGTTTAGCGGCTCAGGGTCGACTAGCGCAATTAATCAAATTCGGCAGTCCTGCAACTGATTGTTGGCCAAAATTTAATCACAAATCGGATCGGCGTTTGTTATTCCATCGGCTTAGTACCGATGCGAAATACTCATGACCGTTGCACCCTTATTGGACTGCCTGAACTAATTGGTTGAAAGTAAACTTGGACCGTTTCATCATCCATTCAGCATCAACGGGACCGCTTCCCATACGCAATCGAATTTTCGAAATGTTTTTTTCCTGGCACCAAGCTGTGAGTGGCAAATTGACTTTGGAATAGCGTTAAGTGTTATTTCACTTCCCAACTTGAATTAAAAAAAAAGCGGATTTTATGTTTCGACGCTCACCGTGAATGCGGGCCTTGCGGGCGTGTCAGTATTTTATTCGTTTTGTAAAGGTTATGGAAGGTTGTTGTCTCAAGACTAAACAACCGCATCATCCTCAGAACTAGAAAAGAAATTAGTACGAACTCTCCTGTTTTTGTTGCTTGCTTATTTCAATTAAGAAATACTCCATAATGAAGGCCATAGCGATTGTATCAAGTTCACAGTAATGTTTCAACGCTTCCAAAAGCTCCCGCCGCTCCTCGTCCGCCATTTGGGCAAATTGCATGAACGACCATGCTGTCATCGCCGCGCCTCCATTTCCAACTTTGTCCTCCGCGTATAACCTCTCGATGGTCAACAAATCTTCCCCCAAGCTGTCTTGACCAATTTTCGGAAGCAATGCATAAGGATCTTCAACCTTTCCATCTGACTTGCGAACGATCCATGAATAACCTTCACTCCTGTTGAGACTGGGCATTGCACTTGTCCCATAGATAGGCTTCATGTACTTAACTTGTAATTCCTTACTTGCATTAAGGACCGCGGGAAGAACAGCTTTTATTGAGTTTGAGCCAGACATGTCTGGATGCCAAAAATGACTTCTAACCAATTTTACCATGTCAATCATGACGCGATCTCCCGCATCCCACAATCCCATATTTACGCCTGAAGGCCAAGTCAGGGACTCCAAAAAAGCCAACAGTTTTTTCGTCTTTACTTCATCAAATGGACTCGATGCTCGAAACAGCGAATGGGCGTAATTGAGGTATGTGTTCTCGTGATGAGAATACATGAAAACAGAACCGTCGTCTTGAGATAATTCCCCATACAATGCTTCCACAAACTCATAGGTAGGATCGTTTCCAAGTCCGGGACCTAGGAATTGTCCTGCATGTTTCAATGTCCCATCTTCGTGCAAGACATGATGCGAAAACTGAAAGCTAACACCTTGGTAAGGCACGTAGCCTTTGTAAAAAGGAATCGCAGGCGCAGTGGTTTCAAAATCTATAAAATGGAGCGGCCAATTAAACTTTGAAATCTTCTTTTCTAGCCCTTCAGCATCGAGGTATACATCCTGAAAATCTCCTCTAGATGCACTGATTTGAATCCACTGCCTTTGAGCTGGTGAAAGTTCGTCCTGATCTGATAATTCCGTCGGATCGGTCAAATCCTGCTTGAAATCATCTTCGGTCATTTCATGCATGAACCATCTTCCTTCACCAATGATTGCCCGTTTAGAGCGAAGATTCCATACATCCCAAACTTTTGGTTTTTCGAATTCGACCTGATCCCATTGCATGCTCCGCTCAAAACACTCCCTTCTCCCAGAAATCTTTCCCTCGGCATTCAACTCATTCGGTGTAGTGAACGAACACGATGCACAATGGTGACCTACAGGTAGATAGGGCATTTTTAGACCTCGGTCATTCATTTTCAAGAGGTCTTCTAACCAATGAATAGCCCCCTCGAAAGTGGTGCATTCCCATCCCTCTTTTCCATAGCTTTCCGTATCGGAAATTACGGCTTCGACCCCAAGATTTGCATCCACAACAGACATCATGGATTCACCAAGCATCGAAATGGTCAATTCCGAATTCACTTCACAAAAAGCACGACCACGATGGTCTCGACGAATGACAAAATGCTCATGAAGACCATCAATGCTCGATTTTTTAGTCTTATCGGGACACATCAAAAAACCCCTAACCGGAAGATTGATTCCTCTGCTGCTGAAATACTCGCGCGTCACACACACCTGGAAGGCAACATCTTCGAGATAAGGCCTCCAGGTCGAGTCAATTTTGCCTCGCTTCCCAAACATCTGTTCGCTGCCTGACCCTTTTACTGATTTTGATTTGACTTCGATGACCCGAATTTCGGTATCCGTGATTTCCAAAATATCGACACGGATATACTTGAATCCCGATTTCAGAGCTGCCTCGAAGATTACAGACTCGCCTTCCTCAATCCAGCGATTGGTTTCCTCCAATGCAACCTCATTGTCCTTGGCTTTGCAATCTTTGCCCAAGGGATAATGCAGTTTTGCCATTTCACCCACTTGAAAGCCCCCATCTGCCAAAGCAAGGAGAAAAGGATTTTCGGACTTCTGATTGGCGTAGTGAGCATGGTCAAGAGCAAAGCGCACGCGTGTTGGACACTCCAAGGCTAATTTGAACCGAGACTTGGTGAGGTACTTAGGCTTATGTTTCATCTGCTCGTTTTTCAAATAACCTTGGACCTAAACCTTGCCCAGCTTTCCTGTCTCAGAGTACTCAAATTTCCAAGTTCCGTCCCCAAGAGCGGACCAATAATGCAAGTGACGTGATCTATCTCTCGGATAAGGTATTCCAACTGAGGCAGTGACCGCGTATGAGGATTTCCCATTGATGTGCTTCGGTATCGCCATCCAACTCACACGTCGAAAAGATTGATAATTCGGAGCATTTGAAGCGTTGAAGTCGACATTGAACGCTTGCCGCTTGGCTTCAATCACAGCCGAATCCACGTCAATATCTGACTTACTTTTCACGTGTGCATACTGAATTTGCTCATTGAAAAAAGTCAAAATATCATGGTAGATGATTGGAGTTGTGCGAGGGATTAAAGTTTTTCTGCCAAAAGGTAAAGCTGATCCTGAAACCGATCCGATTCTTGTGATGTCCTGCAATGTGTCACTCATTTTTTTGCGAACCCGTGGATCAGCCCAATCAGGATCACTCGCCATCAATTCCAATTGTTCTCTAAAGCCTTTCAATTGAACCTGTGAATCAAGAGCGTTTTGTTGAACCTTATTCAGCTGAGCCTCAATGAGATTCAATTCATCTGTCCAGCGACGTTGTGCAAAAGATTGTCCGCGAGGCAACACTCCACCGCTGTAAGTACAGATGGCATCTTTGGTATAAAACTTATGCATTACGGCATGGGCGAGAGATTGCTCCAATGGCCCAAGCTTTAATTGCGAATGCAATTGCTCCGAGAATTCAGAGCGGTCGTACCGTTTCGCCTTGGAAATCGTGTAAAGTGCCTGGCTACTAAATTGCTCAAAGGCCTCAGAAGAAACACGGTGCCCTTCTTCAATCCAATCTACGTGAGGCTGAATGCCTCGTTGAGTCATCCACTCCAAGGATGAGTCTCCTGAAATTTGTTCATCCAACTTCCCAATCAAGACATGCGCATGAGGACGGTTGTCACTCAAT
>Ga0115552_1001715_pt1 | contig 12678 bp, 10 predicted proteins | sample COGITO_mtgs_1103_3_FD_87178 | JGI IMG/M metagenome (GOLD analysis project Ga0115552, IMG submission 87178) | Pelagic marine microbial communities from North Sea - COGITO_mtgs_110328 | ecosystem: Environmental > Aquatic > Marine > Epipelagic | place: Germany:Helgoland, sampling site Kabeltonne...
AAGGCAGTACTTCCGGCCAAAGCTTGGAACTTGGCTTCCATCGGGGAGCTACCAAATCGGATGAGGTGAGCCAAAACACTGGCACCGACAACAATGATAAAGTCGATTAGAGCCACAATTGGCGAAAATATTGGCCTGTAGACTGAGGTGTTTGGCATTATCTAATCACTGTGTGTTGTATAGAAAAAAAGGAGAGTCACGGACTCTCCTTCATTATATCTTTCAGTGTAGAAAAAACACTCGACCGTTATTCGTAACGCTTAAAAATCAGTGTCGCATTGGTACCACCGAAACCAAAGCTGTTAGACATCACTCGCTGTAAGTTAGCATTATCGATACGTTTTGCCACGATGGGTAAACCTGCCGCTTCGGGGTCAATCGTTTCTAGGTTTGCTGAAGCACAGATGAAATCATTTTCCATCATCAGCAGGCTGTAGATCGCTTCCTGAACACCCGCAGCCCCTAAGCCGTGGCCGGAGAGTGATTTGGTGGAGCTGATGGGAGGGGCGTCGTCACCGAACACATCTTTGATTGCTTTCAGCTCAGCCAAGTCGCCCACAGGGGTGCTGGTGCCATGGGTGTTGATGTAATCAATGCTGCCATTCGTTGTTTCCATGGCCATCTTCATACAGCGGGCGGCACCTTCGCCGGAGGGGGCTACCATGTCATAACCATCGGAGGTGGCACCATAGCCAACAATCTCAGCATAAATAGTAGCGCCACGGGCTAAGGCGTGCTCTAGGTCTTCTACTACCAGGCAGCCAGCGCCAACACCAGGGACAAAGCCGTCGCGGTCGGCGTCATAAGCACGAGAAGCTTTTTCGGGTGTATCGTTATATTTACTGGACAAGGCTCCCATGGCATCGAACATGCCGGCCATTGACCAGTGCATATCTTCTGCACCGCCAGCAAAGACGATATCTTGTTTGCCCATCTGGATCAGCTCCATGGCATGACCAATACAGTGGGCACTGGTGGCGCAGGCTGATGAGATAGAGTAATTAGTGCCCTTGATCTTGAATGGCGTGGCCAAGCAGGCAGAGACAGTGCTGGCCATAATCTGGGTCACTCGATAGGGGCCAGCACGCTTGATGCCACGCTCACGCATAACATCGATAGTTTCAGTAAACATTTCTCCTGATACGCCGCCAGAGCCCATAACAAGTCCGGTTCGTATATTGGAAACTTGATCTTCGGCTAGGCCTGAATCAGCAATGGCTTGCTCCATGGCGAGGTAACCATAAGCGGCAGAAGGACCCATAAAGCGCATAATTTTTCGATCAATTAGCTCAGCTGGGTTGATGTCCAGTTTGCCTGCAACGTTGCAGCGCAACCCCATCTCTTTGAAGTCTTCACGGAAGGCAATGCCAGACTTACATTCTCTCAAAGATTCGGTGACGGTTTTTTTGTCATTACCTAAGGGGGAAACAATTCCCATTCCGGTAATTACCACGCGTTTCATTGGCTACCCCTATACCGGTTAAAATACCCGGTCATCATTGTCATCTAAAGTGTAATCGAATAGATCAATTGTAATCTAAAGGATCAAAAGTTGTCAGTTGACTCAAACAAACCAACCCTAAGATCTTTGGCGGTATAAATTTCACGGCCGTCCACTGAAACAGTACCATCAGCGATAACCATTTTCAGTTTTCGCTCAACAATTCGTGAAACATCAATACGATAAGTGATTAATTTGGCGTTTGGTAAAACTTGACCAAAGAATTTCACATCGCCAGAACCCAGTGCGCGGCCACGCCCAGGGTTGCCCTTCCAGGCTAGGAAAAAACCAGTGAGCTGCCACATGGCATCGAGTCCTAGGCATCCGGGCATCACGGGGTCACCTTCAAAATGGCAACCGAAGAACCAAAGGTCTGGGCGAATATCAAGCTCAGCAGTCATGGTTCCTTTGCCATATTTTCCCTCACCAGCATGGATGTGGGTGATTCGATCTACCATCAGCATATTATCGGCGGGCAGCTGGGCATTACCTTCGCCAAATAGTTTTCCCTGGCTACAAGCAACAATGTCCTCGCGGGTGTATGAATTCTGCGACTGCGGAATGAATGTGGTCATTGATTGAGCGGCCTCTAATTATTGTCCCGGCGTTTCCGGATTTATTGGTTTTTTGTCGAAGGGGGCGAATTTTATCTGATCTGAGTGTTAAGTCCAGAAAAGATGCGGTTTACAGCCCTATTGAGCAAGTAATAGACCATAAACAAGGCGCTATGACTTACGTTGAATGGCGAAGTCCGCCAGATCGAGCATGGCTTGACGTTCAGGGGTATCAGGTAAGTCGCAAAGGCATAATTGCGCTTGTTCAGCATGTTGTTTGGCGAGCGACATTGTGTAGTCCAGAGCGCCAGTCACATTGATGGCGTCTAAGATAGCCTCCATCTGTTCGATACCACCTTCTTCAATAGCGCTACGAATCAATGTGGTTTGGTTTGAGGTGCCATTTTTCATGGCATAGATTAACGGAAGTGTAGGTTTGCCTTCGGCCAAATCATCGCCCACATTTTTTCCGAGATCTTCAGTATTCCCATTGTAGTCCAAGGCATCGTCTACCAGTTGGAAGGCCATGCCCAGATGATGTCCGTACCGACCCATTGACGCTTGTTGAGTAGGCGAGGCTCCCGCAAGTACAGCGCCTGTTTCGGCTGCGGCGTCAAATAGCTGAGCCGTTTTTTTGCGAATAACCTCCAGATAATTTTCTTCCGTAGCATCCGGGTTCCCAGCATTAATCAGCTGTTGAACCTCACCCTCAGAGATAATATTGGTGGTGTTAGCGATGATTCGCATGATATCCATGTTGCCAATAGCAACCAACATTTGAAATGCGCGAGAGTATAGAAAATCTCCCACTAAAACACTGGGAGCATTACCAAACTTGGCGTTGGCTGTAGCGCGACCACGACGCAGGTCGGAGGTGTCCACCACATCGTCGTGAAGCAGGGTCGCAGTGTGGATAAACTCGATAATGGCGGCTAATGATGTGTGCTGATCGCCCTGATAACCACAACTGTTGGCGCTAAGTATGACGAGTAGTGGGCGTAACCGCTTGCCGCCAGCATCAATAATATATTGACCGATATTCTCCACCAGCCCCACATCGGAGTGAAGTTGGCTCAGAATCAGGTCATTAACCTGACTAAACTCGGATTTTACCACCTGGTGAAACGGCAACATGCCAGGGCCCCGTACTTTTGTTTTTGTTGGACGTGCTTTTTATTGGAAGCGTCCTCTGAAACGGACGCGTTGGCATCCTAGAGTTGGGTGAGAAGTGTGTCAAGGGGAAGGCCCATTATTGCTGGATTTTAGACGATTTTTCCCTTGCGTTAATAGGTGGTTTCCCTTAAAATTGCCGCCCTCGCAAATCCGGCCTGGAGAAATCGTTCTCTCGGGCTTCAAACAGGTATAAGCGAATACGGAGCAAACTATGTACGCAGTAATTAAAAGTGGTGGCAAGCAGCACCGTGTGCAGGAAGGTGAATACCTGCGCTTGGAGAAGCTGGAAGTGGCCACAGGTGAAAGCGTTGATTTTGACGAAGTGTTGATGGTAGCCGATGGCGATAACATAAAAATTGGTACTCCTCTGGTTGAAGGTGGCAAGGTCACTGCAGAAGTACTTAGCCATGGACGTGCGGATAAGGTGAAAATCATCAAATTCAATCGCCGTAAGCACAGTCGTAAGCAAATGGGCCATCGTCAATGGTTCACCGAAGTAAAAATTACTAGCATTAGTGCTGGTTAAGGCTAGATAGGAGAACGACATGGCTCACAAGAAGGCTGGTGGTAGTACCCGTAACGGACGCGATTCCGAAAGTAAGCGCCTTGGTGTTAAGCGCTTCGGTGGTGAACAAGTATCTGCGGGCAGTATTATTGTTCGTCAGCGTGGTACCCGGTTCCACGCAGGTGTGAATGTTGGTATAGGCCGCGATCACACAATCTTTGCAAAAGCTGACGGCGAAGTTAAGTTCACCGTTAAAGGTGCGAAGAACCGCAAGTTCGTGAATATCGTCACTGCGTAAGGCTAAATATTTAAAATAAAGCCCCGCATTGGCGGGGCTTTTTTGTTTTTGGGTTAGATCTTTCCGTTCGTGTCGAAGCCTTTAGGGCCTAATCTTTATGGCGGGTGAGCTTTTTTGACGCCTGCCTCGGTACATCTGATAACAACTTACAGAGCACGGTATACTCTCACGATGAAATTTGTAGATGAAACACCCATTAACGTACAGGCCGGCCGCGGCGGCAATGGCTGCCTCAGCTTTCGACGTGAAAAATATATTGAACGGGGTGGTCCCGATGGTGGCGATGGCGGTGATGGCGGCAGTGTTTACCTTGAGGGAGATGAAAACCTTAATACGTTAGTCGACTATCGTTTTCAGCGAAGCTTCAACGCCCAGAGTGGTCAGTCTGGTGGTTCTAAGAATTGCACGGGTAGAGGTGGGGAGGACTTAGTTCTGAGGGTTCCCGTTGGAACCACCATCATGGATGAAGATACAGAAGAAGTTCTTGGTGATATTACGGCTGCTGGTCAGCGGTTGATGGTTGCCAAAGCGGGTTATCATGGCTTGGGCAATGCTCGTTTCAAGTCCAGTGTTAACCGTGCGCCGCGTCAAACATCGGCAGGTACAGAAGGGGAAGCCCGCCGCTTGAGGCTGGAGCTGAAAGTCTTGGCTGATGTAGGACTGCTAGGGTTACCTAACGCAGGTAAGTCTACCTTTATTCGTGCTGTATCAGCAGCACGTCCCAAAGTGGCCGATTATCCTTTTACGACACTAGTACCAAATCTCGGTGTGGTGCAGGCTCAACGGTACCGTAGTTTTGTGATTGCAGACGTACCGGGCCTCGTGGCTGGTGCCGCTGAGGGGGCGGGTTTGGGGATCCGTTTTCTGAAGCATCTAACTCGTACCCGTTTGTTGCTCCATTTAGTGGATATGATGCCGACTGACGGTGCTGATCCCGCAGATAATGTGAACGTGATAGAGAATGAGCTCGACCAATTTAGCCCGACCCTGTGGGGCCGTGAGCGCTGGTTAGTCTTGAACAAGATTGACCTGTTGCCAGAAGACGAGAGAGAGCAGCGTTGCCAGGACGTAGTTGATAAGCTCCAGTGGGATGGACCGGTATATTGCGTATCTGCAGTAGCGGCTGAGGGCGCTAAGCAGCTGTGTTGGGATATTATGGAGCGGTTGGAGGCGTGCTGGGAGGCCGAGCGGGAGGACCCTAAAGTTGCCGAACATGAGAGAGAGCTGCAAAATAGAATGCAGTGTGAGGCGCGGGATAGAATTGAGGCATTACGTCGCCGTCCAAAATCGGGTAATTCAGATGATGATGACTTCGATGACGAAGATGATGATCACGATGTAGAAATCATCTATAGCCCCTGACACAAGATAATAAGAGGCCGGCTAAAAGCGAGAGTAGCCCAGTCGTTATGGGCGATAGGTGATGAGTTATAGGTGGTGGGCGATATATGAGTGACAGAAGTATCGTAAAAAATGCCAAGCGCTGGGTGATAAAAATTGGCAGTGCACTGCTGACTGCTGATGGTAAGGGTTTGGATCGTGAGGGTATCGCTGCTTGGGTAGAGCAGGTTGTTGCGTTACTTGATCAGAATATTGAAGTTGTGATGGTGTCCTCAGGCGCGGTGGCTGAAGGCATGTCGCGACTTGGTTGGAGTAAGCGGCCTTCATCCATTCATGAGTTGCAAGCGGCGGCGGCCGTGGGGCAGATGGGGCTGGTGCAGGCCTACGAGTTTCAGTTCCAACAATTTGACCGACATACCGCACAGGTTCTCCTGGACCATGACGACCTCTCCAATCGAGAGCGCTATCTCAATGCTAGAAATACCCTGCAGACCTTGATGGAGCTGGGTGTGGTGCCGATCATTAATGAGAATGACACTGTCGCGACCGATCAGATTCGCTTTGGCGACAACGATACCTTGGCGGCAATGGTCGCGAATCTAATTGATGCCGATCTGCTGGTTATCCTTACCGATCAGGATGGGCTTTTCGATGCCGACCCCCGAGGTAATCCTCGTGCACAACTGGTCTCTCATGGGAAAGCTGGAGATCCTGCGTTAGACGCATTGGCCGGAGGGAGTGTAGGTGGTTTAGGTCGTGGTGGCATGATCACCAAACTCACGGCTGCTAGGCTAGCTGCACGTTCCGGTACGAATACGGTAATTGTGGGGGGGCGAGCAGAAAATGTGCTGACAAACTTAGCTAATGGGGAGGCGCTTGGCACGCTATTAGTGGCTGAGCAGGAACCCATTGCTGCACGCAAACAATGGCTGGCGGGCAGGTTGCAGGTGCGGGGCTCATTAACACTTGATGGTGGCGCGGTCCGGGTGCTTAAAGAACAGGGTAAAAGCTTGCTTCCAGTGGGTGTGAAGTCAGTTGTAGGTGACTTTAACCGGGGTGATTTAGTCCGCTGCGTCGATGAGTCGGGACGTGATGTTGCACGAGGGCTCGCTAATTATAATGCGTCAGAAAGCCGGCTGATTATTGGCAAGAGTAGCCAGCTGATTGCGGAAATATTAGGGTATTGCGATGACGAAGAGTTGATCCATCGAGACAACTTGGTGCTGGTTTAGCCAGTACTGGTCGCTAATTTATAGCGTTCAGAGGGTTGCCTTACTAACTACAAAAAAACCGGCCTAGAGCCGGTTTTTTTCATCTTTAGAGCAGTCAATACTTAGCTGGCTGAAAGCGCCTTAACCTGAGCATTTAGACGGCTCTTGTGGCGAGCTGCTTTGTTCTTATGGATGATGCCTTTGTCGGCAATACGGTCAAGAATAGGCACAACCGTATTGTAGGCAGCTTGAGCTGCTTCAGCTTCACCTGATTCAATCGCGGCATACGTTTTCTTGAGATAGGTGCGAACCATGGAACGCAGGCTGGCGTTATGCGTACGACGGTTTTCGTTCTGCCGTGCTCTTTTGCGTGCTTGGGGTGAATTGGCCACCTAAGTGCTCCTTTCAAAAATTAGTCTGATATTCAAGGCGCGGAAATATACAGTGTTTGTCCCTACTTATCAACTGGATTCACGCGCAAAGAATGCGTGAAAAGAGGGTTTTGTGCGAATGAGGCGTGGGAGGAGTCTGGCGCGCAGTGACTCAGGTAGCTGTGTTCCAGGACGGCGTTCCTGAATGGTAGATGGTCGCTATCATCCCGTTGTTAAAATCTCTATGATCTGGCCTGTAAATTCAAGAAGATAGCAGAGAGCTTCAGATTTGCCGCACCAGGATATAAAGCAAGACAATCAATTACACGTTCAGCCGGTAAAATCATCGAAATTACTGCGTTCCAGCGGTGTAGTCAGCAGTATGACGATGTTATCTCGGGTAATGGGTTTACTGCGTGATATTGTTTTTGCTCGAGTGATTGGTGCCGATGCCATGGCGGATGCCTTTTTTGTGGCATTTAAAATCCCCAATTTTTTTCGCCGACTATTTGCTGAGGGCGCTTTCTCTCAGGCCTTTGTTCCTGTGCTTGCAGAATATAGAGAAAAGGGGAGTGAGGCGGCTGTAAGGGCGCTGATAGATCGAGTCGCCGGAATGCTTGGGTCAGCACTGATTGCTCTGACTGTGTTAGTGGTTATTGCGTCCCCGCTGGTGACAGGGCTGTTTGCATTTGGTTTTTGGTTGGATCACCCCGATAAGTTTGATGCCGCAAGTAGTATGTTGCGGATTACGTTTCCCTATCTATTATTGATTTCTCTCACCGGATTAGCGGGTGCGATTCTCAATAGTTATGACCGCTTTGCAGTGCCGGCGTTGACGCCAATATTGTTGAATGTCTCCATGATAATAGCAGCACTCGTCGTGGCGCCCTGGTTTGACGCCCCGGTTTATGCGCTGGCTTGGGGGGTGTTGGCTGCGGGGGTGTTGCAGTTGTTGTTCCAGCTACCATTCCTAGCTCGAATTCATATGATACCGCGGCCAGTAATGGATTGGCGTGATGAGGGTGTCGTAAGAGTTCTGCGGTTGATGGCGCCCGCCATTTTTGGTGTATCTGTCAGCCAAATAAATTTGCTGTTGGATACGATGATTGCTTCGTTTCTGCCTACGGGTAGCATTTCATGGCTTTACTATTCTGATCGTTTGGCTGAGTTGCCCTTAGGGGTTTTCGGCGTAGCAATTGCCACGGTGATTCTACCGAGCCTGTCGCGACAGCATGCCGCAGACACGCTGGAAAAATTCAACAGTACTCTGGATTGGGCGTTACGGATGATACTGCTGATTGCCATACCGGCAGCGTTGGCGCTGATTATTTTGGCAGAACCTATATTGCTAACACTGTTTTATTACGGCGATGTGATGACTTCACGCGATATAGCGATGGCAACGCTTAGCCTGCGCGCCTATGCCGTTGGGTTGGTCGCCTTTATGTTGATCAAAGTACTGGCGCCGGGGTACTACGCTCGTCAGGATATCAAAACACCGGTGCGTATTGGTGTGATCGCCCTCGTGACCAACATGGGGCTCAATATTGCGCTGGCAGTGCCACTGCATCTCTATTGGGGCATTGGCCATGTGGGTTTGGCGCTAGCCACTTCATTATCGGCCATGCTAAACGCCGGGTTGTTGCTCCGAGGCTTGAGGAAAGGGCAGGTATATGCCCCTGAAGCGGGTTGGAGCCGGTTTTTAGTTCAGTTGTTGGCAGCCAATGTAACCATGGGTTTGGTGCTGTATGGACTGACCTTGTACATGAATGAGTGGTTGCAGTGGTTGTGGTGGCAGCGAGCGAGTTGGATGGGGTTGCTCTGTGCTGGTGGCGCGTTGGCCTATAGTGCCATTCTCCTTGCTGGTGGTTTGCGTCTCTCCCACCTTAAACACCGATAAAATCAGGCATTCGCCTGTTTTTCATCTGGTCGGCTGGGTTATACTTTCGCCTTTATTTTTCGATGTCGGCGACCAGTGACCGAAGAAAAGAAACAGTTCATTCGTGGCCTGCATAATCTAAAGCCAGAACATGGCGGTTGTGTCGCGACCATTGGCTCATTTGACGGCGTTCACCTAGGGCATCGGGCGATTTTGCAGCAGTTGCGTGATAAGGCGACTGAGCTTGGCCTGCCGTCTGTTGTGATGATCTTTGAGCCACAACCGCAGGAGTTTTTTTCCGGTGAGCAGGCGCCAGCCCGATTGATGCGACTGCGAGAGAAAGTCGAAGCCTTTATTGAGGAAGGGGTTGATCGAATCTTTTGTCTCCAGTTCAACCGCTCGCTTCGAAGCTTGTCCGCGCGCGAGTTTATTGATCAAGTGCTGATTGCTGGGCTGGATATTCGTTGTCTGGTGGTGGGTGACGATTTTCGTTTTGGTCATGACCGCAGTGGCAATTATTCGTTGTTACGGCAGGCTGGTCTTGAGCATGGCTTTGATGTGCTGGATACCCATACCCTGGAATATCAAGGGGAACGTATCAGTAGTACCCGTGTTCGAAGCGCGTTAGAGTGCGCTGATTTCGGGTTGGCCGAGACGCTTTTAGGTCGCCCTTATCGCATTACTGGTCGGGTTGTTTATGGGCAGCGTCTAGGCCAGCAACTGGGAGTACCCACTGTCAATGTGCACCTTAATCGTTACCGGGCGCCGCTCAGTGGGGTGTTTGTGGTAGAGGTGTTCTTAGATGGACGTTGTTTGCCGGGGGTGGCCAATGTCGGTGTGCGCCCGACGGTTGGGGATCTGATCAAGCCGGTTTTAGAAGTTCACTTGCTGGATTTTGATGAGGATCTCTACGGACAGAGAATTCATGTGGAGTTCAAAGCCAAGGTTCGTGAGGAGGCTAAGTTTTCTTCGTTGGGGCTGATGGTGGAAGAAATTCATAACGATATTACAGTAGCTCGACAATATTTTGCCGAGCAAATAGATGATGTTAGAGAGAAATGACTGATTATAAATCAACCCTGAATTTGCCCTTTACCGAGTTCCCCATGAAGGCCAATCTGGCTCAGCGGGAGCCGGGTATGCTGAAGAAGTGGCAGGAATCCAAGCTCTATGAGCAACTGCGTGAGCAGCGCCATGGTCGGAAAAAATTCATCCTGCACGATGGCCCTCCCTATGCCAACGGTAATATTCACATTGGCCATTCCGTCAATAAAGTCTTGAAGGATATCGTGGTTAAGTCGCGTAGCCTCAGTGGTTACGATGCGCCCTATGTACCCGGCTGGGATTGTCACGGTCTGCCTATTGAGCATCAGGTAGAAAAGAAAATTGGTAAGGCGGGTGTTAAGGTCGATCATAAGACCTTTCGTCAGAAATGCCGCGAATATGCTCGTCGTCAGGTAGATGGTCAGATGAAAGACTTTATTCGCCTCGGTGTGATGGGCGAATGGGATAACCCTTATCTCACAATGGATAACACCTTCGAAGCAAACATTATTCGTGCGTTGGGAAAAGTGGTTGAAAATGGGCACTTGGTCAAAGGCTATAAGCCTGTGTACTGGAGTGTGGTAGGTGCTTCGGCGCTGGCTGAGGCCGAAGTTGAATATCAGGATAAAACCTCATTTTCGATTGATGTGGCTTTTCCCGTGGTGGATACAGATGCCTTTGCTAGCGCGATAGGCGAGGTGACGGGCGAGGGTGATATTTCAGTGGTGATTTGGACCACAACACCCTGGACTCTGCCATCAAACCAGGCAGTTAGTATTAATGCTGAACTGGACTATGTGCTGGTGCAATGTGACGTCGCCGGTGGTCTTGGTAGATTCCTATTGGCTGAAGCATTGATAGAGTCTGTTTTGGCTCGCTGGGGTGTGAAAGACCATAAGGTGGTAGGTCGAGCTAAGGGCAGCCAGTTAGAAAACCTGTTGTTGCAACATCCCTTCTATGATCGTCAGGTCCCCGTTATTCTCGGCGACCATGTGACCACTGAGGCGGGTACGGGCTGCGTACACACCGCACCGGATCATGGTGTGGATGATTTTGTGGTGGCGGCTAAATATGACATTGGCACCCTGAATTATATCGATGATAACGGCTTGTTCCGCGAAGATGTGGAACGGTTTGCCGGAGAGCACGTTTATAAAGTTGACGAACAGGTTGTTGAGCTTTTAAAGGACTGCGGTCGACTGCTGTCTAGCGACAAAATTACTCACAGCTACGCTCACTGCTGGCGTACCAAGACACCACTGATTTACCGGGCAACACCGCAATGGTTTATCAGCATGAACCAAAATGGTTTGCTGACAAAGGCCAAACAAGCGGTTAAAGGCGTATCCTGGCATCCAGAATGGGGGCAGGCTCGGATTGAAGGCATGTTGGAAAATAGCCCAGATTGGTGCATCTCTCGCCAACGTACCTGGGGTGTCCCCATTGCCTTGTTTGTTCACAAGTTAACAGGAGCAATCCACCCAGATACAGCAACATTGGTTGAGGCCGTGGCATCTCGCGTAGAACAAGGTGGGATCGATGCCTGGTATGAGCTGGATGCCGCTGAGTTGCTAGGTGATGAAGCCGATCAGTACAGCAAGGTTACTGACACGCTGGATGTGTGGTTTGATTCAGGTGTTACCCATACCGCTGTGCTGGATGCTCGTGAGCAATTACAGTATCCCGCTGATTTATATTTGGAAGGCTCTGATCAGCATCGCGGTTGGTTTCAGTCATCACTGAAAACAGCGATTGCTATCAAGGGTAACGCGCCCTACAAAGCCGTCCTGACCCATGGTTTTGTGGTAGATGCCGATGGTCGTAAGATGTCCAAATCTATTGGTAATGTGATGTCACCACAGCAGGTGGTGAATGATCAGGGAGCCGATGTACTCCGTCTATGGGTGGCCGCCACAGACTTTAGTGGCGAGATGAGTGTCTCTGATGAAATTCTTAAGCGAACAGGAGACTCTTACCGTCGTATTCGTAATACGGCACGTTTCTTTCTGTCGAATTTAAACGGCTTTGATCCTTCCGAACACGTGGTGCCGATGGAAGAAATGTTGGCACTGGACCGCTGGGCGGTGGATTGTGCTGCGGGTATGCAGCAGGACATTATTGCCGCTTACGAGAACTATCAGTTCCACCAGATCTATCAGAAGCTACATAATTTCTGTGTGACGGATATGGGCGGCTTTTATTTGAACATCATTAAGGATCGTCAATATACCTGCCAAGAAGATTCTCTCGCAAGGCGCTCTGCACAAACGGCCATCTATTATATTGTTGATTCATTTGCACGTTGGATTGCTCCGATTCTGAGTTTTACTGCAGAAGAGATTTGGGGATTCATTCCAGGTGATCGAGAGGCGTCAGTTTTCTTTGCTGAATGGCAGGCGTTGCCTTCGGCAGAAACCTCCGCTATTTCGGCTAGAGACTGGACATTGATTGCCGAGGCAAGAAATGCTGTCAATAAAGTGCTAGAAGGAAAGAAAGGTGTCGGTATTCAGAAGTCACTAGAAGCAGAGGTGACACTGTATGCCGATGGCGAATTGCAGCAAGCGCTGGCTAAGTTGGGTGATGAGCTCAAGTTTGTGTTGATTACTTCGGAAGCTGAAATCAAACCGTCGGCTGAAGCTTTTAATGCAGAAGCAACTGAAGTAGAAGGGCTCCAGGTGAATGTGGTGAAAACAGCGCATGCTAAATGTGATCGTTGCTGGCATCACCGAGAAGATGTGGGTGCTCATAGCGAACACCCAGAAATTTGCGGTCGTTGTGTTGAAAATATTGTCGGCGATGGT
>Ga0115552_1001716_pt1 | contig 12675 bp, 12 predicted proteins | sample COGITO_mtgs_1103_3_FD_87178 | JGI IMG/M metagenome (GOLD analysis project Ga0115552, IMG submission 87178) | Pelagic marine microbial communities from North Sea - COGITO_mtgs_110328 | ecosystem: Environmental > Aquatic > Marine > Epipelagic | place: Germany:Helgoland, sampling site Kabeltonne...
TATATATATATATACCACTTAGTAGCAGTATAAATTTTTTCTCGTTCAAACTTATACGTTCGTCTCTCACTTTTCCGTAGAAGCTACAATTGTTCCTCGAAAGATAAAATACGAGCAATGCTTGCGGGCAGCGAACGCATTATACCATTAAAGGATGAAATCTTCGGCTTGGTTCGTAAAAGGTTTGGTATAGGAGATGATTTTTTGGAGAGTGCGTTTGAATTTACTGATATGGAACCAGGTGGAGGAAAAGGTGGTGATCTTTTATGTAAAACAAACTGCGGAAAATTCTTTATCAAAGAGTTGAATAATGGTGACAAAAATTCACTATTGAATGAAGATTTCTGTGAGGACTATGTCAATCATCTAATTAAGGTTGATTCACTTATTTGTCGCATTTATTTAGTTTTTGATGTTCCTGGCAGGAAGCATTCTTTTCTAGCCATGGAAAACTGCCTTCCAAGTAACATCTTGTGTTGGGATGGTATTTATGACTTGAAAGGTACAGCCGATGATAAGACTGTATCAATGAATGGAAAACGTGTATCAGAGATTCATAAGCGCTTCTGGCGTCTTGACTTGTTCTTTCTTGAGTTTTTCAGGTGCAGACGCCTAATCCCACAGGAACGCTTAGCATATATGGACGGGAAAAAGAAAGCTTTTTCTTTCCCAATTCGACTAGAACGAAGCGACAAAGAATACATCCTTGATCTGATAAGCAGAGATATAGAAATATTTAGAAAGCATGCTTTGATGGATTATTCTGCTATTTTAGCTCTCGTAAAGCAAACAAGTGTGAAAGAAAAGGACTTAAGGCTACTTGAACTTTCAAAACGAACTCGGTGTGTGTTCACTTGCAAGGTAGACGGAGTGGATTATTTTCTCTTCATTGGACTTATTGACTTCCTACAAACTTGGACAAAGTCAAAGAAGTTTGCTCACGCGATCAAGTTTTGTTGTGCGCCGAAACCAATTTCAACAGTGAACCCGGACTGCTACGCACAACAGTTCCTAATTTTCTTCCAAAACAAATTCGTGAGTTGAACAGATAGTAAGTAAAGAGTTATGTAAAAAAAAGTTATAGTGAACATGATAGATGTGGAGTAATCATCCTTCAACTTAAAAATGTTACGTAGTTTCTCTATCTTACATTGTAATTACTTCTTTTAAAAGTAGCCTTGTTTGCGGCCTTGATAGCCAATTTGGCCAAGCAACATGGTGACAAAAAGACCAATATGCCAAGTAATCATATATAACCAAAACTTATCATCAAGGGCAGGTCCAGTGGGAAAGTGACTCAAGTTCTCTGATACAGAAGTGCATAGCATGTAAAAAAGAGAATTATTATTCTCAAAAGCGGGGCAAGGTGAGGCAGAAGGTATTGTCCATCCAAACAGGGTTAATAGGTGGACTGGAACTTCAGCTTTCAGCCAGTCGTCATCAAAAGTGTTGTTGCTTGACGCACGAATTACGGATCCCCGTGCAACATTCGCTCGAGTGAAACTCCTTGGTCGGTTAACTGCTAAAACAACAATTAGAATACGGTAAGAAGATTCGTAAGATTTGTGGTTTGGTGCGTAAATCGCTACAGTATCTCTTCGTCGAAACGCCAAAATACTTAAAGATTAAAGATTACGCGTACTACCCAATAATACAGCAGTGCGTACCTAGTTTTCGAGCCGAAATTGTACTCGATTGTGCTTGAAGACTTGCGGGAACAGACATGAACGACGCAATCATTTCGTTAAGAGTAATAGAACTTTTAACTGTTACGTACTTAGAAACGCGACAGGTGTGGGAAATGTGCGATTCAAGGTTGGTACTGAATATCTCTTATTGGTTTGGCTACCACTTATTTCATTCACCGCAACTTTTTTAAAATTCTCAAGAATATGGCATAAGATTTGACAGTGACACCAGATATGGTCATTATCATAAGAGAACCAAAAATTGTGATATTTCTTTTATAGCGAGCAAAAAAAAATCTTTTGTTATTAAAAAAAAAACGCTTTCTTTGCCATGAAACTTCACGTCCGCCCATATCTACATTTATTGAAATGGAGCATTTATTTCAATGCTCCAGTCCAATCGAAACTAAATCTCCTTGATGAGATCGAACTCGATGTTCCAGCATCAATGACCGTAGAAGAGATATTAAAGCTAATCTGGGATCAACAAAGTTACGAGTGTAAGGGAGACCTGGGTGCGATCGCAAATTTCGAAGGGAAAAAAGAAAGATTATTTCTCGATGGAAATGAACTCGATTCATCCAATCGACTCAATCAAAGTTGCACAGAAGACTGTGAACTTAACCTAACCTCTACTAAAGTTCAATTAATGACTGAAGGTATGTCTCATCGAATCTGAAATAATGATTTTTTATATTCTCGAGCACAGGTTGGAAAATAGTGACAGGAAACGAAACAGATTCCTCAACAGATGACCATGACTTTTAATCCAATTGCTCTTCCGCTAGTTGAACTGTTCTTTTTTCATGACTTCTCAATGCCCTATTAGTTAACGAACCGCAGGGTAATTGTCTACCATATTTGTTTTTTTTTCTTTCCTTCCTCTACTTATGAGCTTGTTTGCGTGGTTTCGGGGAGCTCTATTCCAAAAATATTTCATTTCCTTGCCTGGTCAAAGAATGCAATAAACAAAATAGGAAAGTAAAAGTTCAGAGACAATACGGGCGAAAATGTTCTCAGAAATAGGTGTGAGTATCAGTAGTTATGACCAGTACCAGGTACTAAAGTTGTATAAATTCGTACCTCTTCACCACGTCGGAGGATCCGGCTATGAAATAAAAGTCACTAGTTCTAAGATCTTGTCCTCTATAGATAAGAAGAACATTATTATAATACTCATATCTTTGGAAACAAAAAGTATTCTCAGTTTGCTCTAACTAGACCAGCGGTTCTATCCCATTCCTCAACATTCATCACTTTATCGATAGCATTTGAGTCCTTCTGAATTATCTTATCAATAATGCCATACTCAATTGCATCTTGTGCACTCATGTATAATGGCCGCTGAATATCCTGTGAAAGTATACCTTTGAGATACCTATAGTAAAAAATAATTTTCTTTTACCTTATCAATTTTCTCGGTGCTATGGCCAGTTGTTGAACTCAGTATATTCAGCATTGCTTTCTTCTGTGTTAGGACTTCCTTCCATTTAATACTAAGTTCTGTTGTCTGCTGTTGTCCAGTTGATGGAATCCTGGGTTGGTGAAGCATCGCAGTGGCATGAGGTGTCATAAACCGTTTTCCCTTATCTCCAGCAGATAAAAGAACACAAGCTTGCCCAATTGCCACTCCAGTTCCAACTGTGTAAATCTGATAACAAGAAAATCAGAAGATTCAATCTGAACAAAAAAAAGCTGACCTCATTCCCAATATATTTCATGGTGTCGTATATTGCTGTTGCTTCAGTCTCAAATCCAACAACTTCTCCATCTGCGCGACTGCATCCAGTTGAATTTAAATAGATATAACAAGCTTTATTTGGATCAGTATATTGCATATATAATAGCTCCGATACGATTAGCTCAGTAACGGCTGGAACAAGCTTTAGTAAAAAAAGTTTAGAAAATAATCTTAATGGGGAATAAACATCAATACCGGCATTCCTATGTAAACTATGCGACTGTCGAGGAGAAGCGAAGGAAGATCCGGCGGGGGAGTCTTTGGTTTATGCTCATCATATCCAGATCCTGGATTTGCACTGGCAGGAGAGGAAGACGCATTCAAACCCAAACCTGTAGTGAAGTTTCGAAAATATAAGATTAGTTCATAACGCCAAACAACGAATACGGAAAGGTTTCAAAGTGATTCGCCGAATGCCAAGATTATAGTTCACTTACTACTACGGCGCACGTGTACTGCGCGCTTATCCCGTATCAAGCGTGACCCTGATATGAATTTTACTGTTCTCGTTCTCGTCACACCCTGACCGGAAACTGATATAGCGGTATTATCTGCGTTTCTACAGGGATGAAAGTGCAACGACATTATTCAGACACAAACACTACTATTCTAACTTTGAGTAAGAACGATAGTCCTCCTTTTACAAATCTATACAGAAGTTCTGACCCGAGTGGTGTGAAGGAAGTACAACATTTTCTGTGTTTTCTTCAAAAGATACACAGAACCCTAAATTGTAATAATGTATACGGTAGCGCAGAACTCTATGCTCACTCACAAGAATGATGCAGTATTTGGTTTATCCGCTATTGAATTTAAATTTATCTGGTTTGTTAGCTTTTACTTAAGCGTTAAGGAAGAAAACTTTTCTTTATGCAAAGAAAGCATCGGACCAGCTAGAAAAGGCCTACGCGGCAGATAAGATTTAACGTTTTTGTCCGTTATTCGTCTATTACTTTATGCAAAAGTTCCTGAAGCACCGGTTAGACAGTCCCAAGTAATACATATGCAAGGTAGCCATTACGACGTACTCGGTTTGCCAACGAGTGCCTGTTTGGAAGAAATCCGAGCTGCTTACAAGAAAAATATTTTAAGTCATCATCCTGATAAATCTTCATCAGATAAATTCGAAATGTTTCAGCGAACGAAGGAAGCGTGGAGGGTACTCAGTAATTTTGAAACGCGAAAAAGTTATGACGAGTCTTTAAATCAAACAAGTTCGCGCCTGAGAGATAGAATAAAATTCTCTGATCTTGTTATTGATAGTGAGCAGACGAACTGTTTCCAGTATGTTTGCCGCTGCGGTTGCACCTTGAAAGTGAATTGTAATGATCTGAAGCATAAAGATGTTGGGCATAAGGATGTTGGGGAAATCGTGATATTCTGCGATGATTGCAACTTTGAGCTAACTCTAAGTTCATGAGTGCCACCAATTTCTCACTCTTCATATATTTTACACATGTTTACTTGATTAAAAAACTTTTACACAGCAGAAAAGGTATCAAGTCGAAAGTTTTTGACGAAGCGAAGTTAGGTATTCCGCTGAATTTGACTGGAGCAAAGATGTGCGCACATCAAGCAAATATCTATGAATATGGTATCTATTATGAACTTGGAGAAGAACCTCGGCCGTAATTTCATGAACCTGCAGTAAGTGATGAATATAAGAACAAGAATGCCTGCTGCACGTATTACAGCGACAATCGATACTCAGTGGTCCAGAAGTACGCTGAAATCTTGTAGACCATAGATTCTTTTTAAACTGATCACCTCCAAGCCTTGCATGAGGCTTTTTTGAATAATCTTTCTTTAGTCTCAATTGTACACTATTCTGGGGGCACAGTGCTAATGCACATCCACAGCGTGCGAGTCCATCTGCCCACGCAAATGGAATTAAATTAATGCCTCTCTCCATGTCATCTAACATATCTTCCAGAATAGTTAGACTATTAGTGTTGATCGAAATATATATTTTAGCAGTTTCCAATTCAATCCTGTGTTGAATTCTGCTAAGAGAATTTTGTTCCGTTTCTTTTTCCTCGCTTTTTGTGTGATTCATATCTTTCACTCTTGAAAATCTGTCAGACACACTTGATATATTCAATACCTCTCGAAAGCTAACTTTGTTTTTCTGAAATCCTGAAAACTGACTTAGACGAAGCTCTCTTGTCAAAAGTGAGAAGTAGAAAAAACGAAGATTACCCGCTTTGCTTCGAATTCATCGGTTCTTTGTCTTAGAGAGAGAGCGAAGCACAATGTGACTAATATGTACCTATTTCATGCGGGTGCTCCTCAATATTCACAATCTTGACAATTTTTTAAGTATAGATGGCCATTATGACTGCTGTGTGTGGTACATCATGTACTATCACACGAAAATAACTAAATAAGGGAATTTTATTGCCTTTCACTTTAGAGTGTGCCGACGCGGTCTCTGTTGATATCTAGGGTGGGGTGTTTGGTCTTATATTTCGAGTGAGGCCGTCGTTAGAACGACGGGTGATATTATATATCGTGGAAAAGAAGTGCCGAACAGACGCGGAACCGAAGAGGGAGAATTATGGGCAGTACCCTAAATAATGTCAACAAAGTCTCTATTTTATTTGAAAAAAAGAGAACTTTAGAAGATATGCATCCTACAATACATATGATCATAGGTCATAAACAGATATCTATGAAAATGGGGTACTTATTTACTAGAATATTACGCTCGGAGAAGATTCACAAAATGGCAACAAAAAACCTCGCGCGAAGATATTTTTGTGAAAGATTTTTGTGAAAGTTGAAGAGAGTGTAGAATCTAAAAGAGAAAAACCAATATTTTCCGCACTTAGACCTCAGAACCAAGCTTTAATGCTTCAATCTTCTTAATCAGCTATATACACTATTCTCATTTTCATTCTTTCCTGTTCCTAGAATTCCATTAATACAAGATGAGCTCATAATATTTGATGACAAACAGTGATAATATGCGCGTGTGCTTTCAAGATATTCTACAGAAAGTATGTAGGAATTAAAAATTGGTAGCATCAGCTCAAAGTGTGATTATGTCCTACTGTTCATATCCAAACACAGTAGAAAAAACTTCTAGAACACGACTACCTTCGTCAATTGAAGCCATCGGATCTTTGCGCAAGCGATGGCGAAGACAGAGGGTAATAACTGAGTATACGTCCTCATCGGTGACAATTTTTGAGCCGCGATAAGAAGCAGCAGCACGAGCAGCACGAGTCGTTACAAGATCGCCTCGAAGGCCATCAACATCGAGCTCCGAACACACTTGGGAAATTTTAAGTCTGATTTCCATAGGAACCTCCACCTCTGGTAATAAAGATCTCGCAAGTGTGATCTTACTGATTATATCTTCTTGCTGCTCTTTGTATTTTGCGCGAAACGCTTTTGGTTCGGTATCAAACTCTGTGCGCTCTTCGACAACACGAACTCTTTCCTCCGGAAGTTTGACCGTTTTGATTTGGGCATGCATTCCAAAACGATCAAGTAGCTGCGGTCTGAGTTCACCCTCTTCTGGATTTCCAGATCCAATTAGAATAAAGCGTGCCGGATGGCAAATACTAATCCCTTCTCGTTCCACTGTATTCCATCCAGAAGCCGCAGAATCTAAGAGCACATCGACCAAATGATCATCGAGAAGGTTTACTTCATCAACGTACAATATACCACGATTAGCTTTAGCTAATAAACCGGGCTCGAAAGCCTTCGTACCTTCAGTGAGTGCCTTCTCAATGTCAATGGTGCCACAGACTCTATCTTCTGTGGCACCTAGCGGTAAATCTACCATATTAATGGGTACCTTCTTTATTTCAAGCTCATTTCCAGCGCGAAAATCACTTAGAACGTCAGGAGACATCAGGTTTGGGTCAGTCGGGCTGCTCATAAATGGATCATCCTTCACTATATCAATATATGGAAGAAGATCTACCAAAGATCTTACAGTCGTAGACTTTCCTGTACCTCTATCTCCCATCACCATGATACCACCAATGTTGGGATCAATGATATTCATAATTGCGGCAAATTTCATTTCCTCCTGCCCGATAATTGCCGTAAATGGATACACAGGCCGTGCAACATTCTCTTCAGCACTGTCCGTATCATTCCCTGACACTACAAGAGGAACTGAGTCTTTTGCCTTGCATAAATCCAAAATAAAAATGTTACCTTCAGTCGCGGATCTCGTGAGAAATCTTCTGCTAGTTCTATCGATCTGCTTCCTCGAGCAACTCCTAATTTGACACAACATTAAAACAATGTTTGATACTTTCCAAATACAACGAACCTGGAGGCTTTTATTCCTATTTGTTAAGGAAAGTAGGAGAATTTTCATCAGTTTGGAAAAGTTGAAAAAAAAGCGTAAAATCGGAATGGATGATACCATATTTGTCGGAAAACTCGACGTAATCCATACGTTGTGAATACAAGATTTAGCAAGAAAAAACCATGCGGTCGCACTTCATCTCGAATTTCGTAGCGCGATCAGGAGGTGAAGGATGAGAGAGACTTTAGCGCAAAAAATCAAACGCGTTGTTTCGTACCTGCGAAACCAGAGAAGGATATTAATGGTGCGGAAGTAGATGAAACAGCATGCGAAAACATTACTGAGACTTTGAATTCTTGATTTGGCCCAGCTTTAATGTCGTATTGTGGTGATCGCAGCGTTTTCCTAGACAAGTTTGGATAAATAGAGGTGAAATTTAGTTTTTTCTCTTTTTGGGCAGACAGGGGCCGCAAAAAAGCCGCTGTGAGAAAAAAAAAGATCTTCTACAAGAAGTAGGCGCGTGTAACACCTTAAATTATGAACAATATAACAATCCAAGTGCTCGCTCAAGTGCAGAATATCAAAGTCAGAAGTTTTTGGAGGTTTTGATTTAACTTTCTTCAATTCTTCTCCCATTTCAATCTTAAAGTACCTTGAAAAATGATGTTCCGTTCAGTTGCGGCAGATGTGCTCTACTTGCAACGTCAAAGAACGCGTCCAGTGAGAAAGCAGCTGAAGAAAATAGTGAAAAGTAGTTCAACAAAATCTAGTGTTGGTGACATCATTACACCTGATAATCCTCTTAATGTCGTCGTTGCTGGTGGAGGACTTGCCGGTTTGTTAACTGCTATAAGCTTGCGTAACGCTGGCATGAAAGTTACTGTCGTCGAGAAGGCTAGATCATATCTTCCACTGGGAGGTCCTATACAATTGGCTCCAAATGGACTTGGTACGCTGAAAGCTATTGATGAGAAGTTGTATGACGAAGTTCATAAAGTAAGCAGACCGTTTTGGGGAACAGAAAGTGGTTTAAATGATGGTATCTCGGGTGAACCAATGTTCAAATTTGATGCAATAACAGATTTACCAGAAGAGTTCGACTTACCATTTGCAGTTTGTATAGATAGGTCTGACTTACAAAAAATACTGCTTGCAAATTTGTTAGAAGATGCCGAAGTGCAGCTAGAAATGTCTTCCACTTTTGTATCATACAAAACACTTGCATCTGGTCAAGTGTGTGTTAACCTTAAAGATGGCCGTCAACTAAAAGCTGATTTATTGGTCGGTGCTGATGGTATCTGGAGTAGGGTAAGGTCGCAAATGTTCAAAGAGTTACCTGGTGTTCGGAATGCTAAAATGTCAGCTTCTTTTACAGGATTCAAATTGTACAGTGGTTTGCCCCTATTGAAAACCAAAAACTTCTTTACAACTGGATATTGTGCATTTTTGGGACCTGATAATTACTTTGTCATATGCCCTGATAAATTTGGTTTTGTACAGTGGTATGCTTTTGTGAAAAGCCCCCCAAATTCAGAAAACAAAATCAACTGTAAAAACTTTTTGCAGAAAGCATTTGAAAACTGGTGCTCTGAAGTTACTGAGCTCATAGAAGCAACTAATAATGATGAAATAGAACAAAGGGATGTATGGGATCGTCCCCCAAGCGTGCTTAAAAGTTGGGCATCTGATAACATTGTATTAGTGGGTGATTCTTGCCATGCGACCATGCCTAATATTGGGCAGGGTTGTGGTATTGCATTCGAAGATAGCTATTTATTGGTGGAGATACTAAAGAAAGCAAAATTCAGAACTGAAATTCCTAAATTATTGCAGGTCTTCTATAGAAAGCGCATCGTTCGTACGGCAATCATTCAAGGGCTTGGGAGACTCAATAGTGAAGCAATCAAAATTCTCACACCACTACTTCCTATACGTAGTGTAGTAGATATAGTATTAGGACCAATTTTGCCGCTGATCTTTCGAATACAGTTTGCATATTGCTATTTGTTTTGCCCTGAAAAGGTAGCAGCGGATGCTAGTATAGAATTAGCAAAAGAAATGAATAATAGGCACGAGAAAGATTCGGAAGCATCGTGGTGTAGCAGTAAGGCAACACAACAAGTATAGTTATTTATTCATCTATTTGTAACTTTGGATAGAAAGAGAATATTCCCTTATATTCACTACATAATCAAGACTCGTCGAAAAGCTTCGAAAGAAAGAAGGCATCGCGAAAAGCAACGAATTTCGTCAGACAGTACCTGGCTTTTGCGCTGTATAGCATCATTGAGTAAAGATTTCCATGCACTCTCCATCTGAAGCGTCTCGAAGTTTCCCAGGATCCAGAGTGAGTCTCTAGCACGTGTTAGTCCCACATTCATTCTACGCTCATCTGAAAGAAAACCAACACTATTCTTGCACCCCCTCACGCATGATAACATCACTATATCACTTTCTTGTCCTTGGAAGCCATCAATAGTACTTACTCTGACCTTTCTTGACGAAAACGCTCCCAAGAAAGGTTTCATTACGTTACTCAAAAAAGAGCACTGTCCACTGTAGGGTGATAATATTGTCATGGTATAGTTGTTATCCCCATTACATGACGAAATGTTCATCAAATATTTTAATAGGCACAGTATGACGATGCTTTCTGAGAAGTTCATAAGAGAGCCTTTCGTGCCATGGAACTCTATTCCTTCGCAGATGTTGAAGATGTTGTATGTATACAAAGGCCAAAAATGTAGACAAGAATGAAAATTCCTGTACTTAATTCTCGAGGCATCTTTTAGTCTATTTTGATAAAAATACATGGATGGAAATTTGCGAATATCAGGATGCATTCTGTACTGTATGGAAAGAAGAAAGTATTCCACACCAGACTCAACGAGCCTCTGAAAAAGTGAGCGTTGATACCCGTGCTTTCGCGCGCTCTCTGATACAACTACAGATTGAAGTTGCTGCGGATCACCAAGCAGAACACAATGCTTCACTCCATGAAATAACGCTACCAATAGCTCAAGCTCCGTCGATTGGGCTGCTTCATCCACCAAAACAAGATCAAATTCATGAGTGAGATTTTCAAATATCTTTCGTCCACTCGAAGAGAGTGTTCCAAAAACGATTTCAGCTTCATCTACAAATGATGCTTCAAGCTCTCCGCACATTCTCATTTCTGCAGTAGTGTCTACATCATCATTTTTTTTTTCTTTTTCCATAATATACGAACGAATCCTTTCTAAACGCGAAATATCAGCGACCAGGCGATCTCTACATTCTTTCAAGCGTATTATTTCCGCAATTCCTTCCAATTCTATTTTTGAAGCAACAGTAGTTTTAAGAAATTCGCTTCCAAATATGATCTCGATCTGATTGTTTGTGGTGGCTATTTCATGAGAAACCTGGCCATATAAATTATGCCATTGAGAAACTGTCATACTAAGAAGTGCAGAGACTTTGCTTTTCGAAGCTATGATTTGAACACTTTCCTGTATTACAGCATCATCTGCAGACACCCTTACCATTGAGGGGTAATAATGCGAACAATCTAGTTGCACAAAGCTGTCCTTCAATATTTTTATGATCATACTGTCCACAGTAGCGTTACTTGGAGCACAAAACAATATATGTGGTTTTCTCATAGTTGCATTCACATAATCTGAATATAGCTTAGTCGTGCTCGATTCAGAATCTCCATTTCTTTCCTTTAAAAGTTCAGAAACCGTTGCATGGGTGAATTGAAAATACTTTTGAAATATATGTAGATGAATCATATTCAATATCCCTTTCTTTTTAATTCACAGCGTTAATAAAATGTTTTTGATAAAATAAATACATAACTTACTGCAGTATATGTTTTCCCTGTACCTGGAGGGCCTTGAATTAAAGTAAAGGGAAAACACGCCTCTGATTGCTTCAAGCTTTCCGAAATATCAACTAAAGTTGATTTTATGGCCAATGCTTGCGGTTCATTGTATGTCTTTTCCAGATATGTAGAAATTCTCTCGTCACAATTAAAGACAGTTTGCAGGGTTGGTAACTCTTTTTTTCCACTCGTACATTTTGAAGTTGGTTTCAAAATAGAATTAATTAAGTTCTTGAAGTAAAGTAAAAAAAGAATATCAGTGCAAATTTATTCGATCAAATCAATCATGTACCTTCGAAATTTTATTCATGTTGTACAGGCTCTTATAAGCTACGAGCGAGCTCGAGATTTTCCCTCCTGATATAGCCCATAACACTTGCTTCTCCTTCGACAAATTACGTAGACGTGACTCTGCCCATCGCATATCCACTTCCGCTTTGCTATTGTTTTCCTTTTCGAAAAAGTTCGGTCGACGACTCTTTAAAGACGGAAAGCGAACAGTCATAGTCTTTTTTCCTTCGTCATAAGAGATAAAAAGTCCTGCAATATGAAATTGAGATGAAATACTACTTTCATCTAAAAAATGCTTCTCGTTTGAAAACAGTTCTGTACTAAACAACACAACAGAGCCCTCATGAAAGCTTGTGGCTATGGTACTTCGTTCAGTAGGCAATGCTAATTCAAATTCAGCCCTGATATCTCCATGGAGGCTTTGGAAGTCTTTTATGATGAATTGAAACTGTTTCTTATCAGCTATAAAACCATGTTAATTTTAATGGAGAAAGTATTGGTAGAATTTCGTACCCACAGCACGTTTATAATTGGCACGGATCGCTTCACATGTCTCTGCCATTAGAACAGGAGCGAATTTTTCCTGATACTCTTCGATCGATGCGTATGATTTCGCATGAATATTGATTCTTGCACACGTAACGTTGGCTTTCCAGGGTTCAACTTTGAAAAGTTCATATTCAAAAGCTTCTATATTTTTCATATTTGTGATTTTCAAGTTTTTAGAGAAGAAAAGCCTCTACAGAGAATGTGAAATTTGTTTTCTTTTCATGAAGGTTGCTTAAATGGTCCATAACTAGTTCTTGAGATCACCTCA
>Ga0115552_1001720_pt1 | contig 12665 bp, 9 predicted proteins | sample COGITO_mtgs_1103_3_FD_87178 | JGI IMG/M metagenome (GOLD analysis project Ga0115552, IMG submission 87178) | Pelagic marine microbial communities from North Sea - COGITO_mtgs_110328 | ecosystem: Environmental > Aquatic > Marine > Epipelagic | place: Germany:Helgoland, sampling site Kabeltonne...
AAAACACCGTGAAAAATGGTAGACACTTTCGTTTGTCCCCCAGCGTCAATATTAGCGCTACTGCGTACAATAACTTGTGTAATTGGCAGTCCCCCAATTAAGCCTGAGATCATATTCCCTAATCCCTGTGCCTTTAACTCTAGGTTTGCGGGAGTTATTCTTTTATGGGGGTCTAATTTATCAGTAGCTTCAACACAAAGCAACGTTTCAAGGGATGCTACAATAGCTATCGTAAATCCCGTTATCCAAACCGCAGGATTATAAACAGAACTCCAATCAGGAAAAGTTACAAATTCACTAAGACCTGAGAATGAACTAATTTTTGGTATTTGAACTAAATGTTCTGCGCTTACTGAAAGAGCAGGATCTATCATACCTAAAACTCTATTCAAAACAGCACCTAGAGTAACTACAATTAAAGCCCCAGGTAACATTTTCATTACCCCACCTTTGGGAGTAAGGTATTTATCCCATAAAATAAGCACTATAAGGCAAGTAACAGAGATAATTACCGCGCCAATAGAGAAGTAATCCAAAGCTTGAAAGATCTCACTAAACGTATTCTCTCCATCGGCTTGAAAAAAAGAGGCATCTCCCTCCTGATCTCTATCATATCCTAAGGCATGAGGAATTTGTTTAAGAATTAAAATAATTCCAATGCTTGCTAACATGCCTCTGATCACCGAATTTGGAAAATAATAAGCAATCATTCCTGCCTTGAGAAATCCCATGATAATTTGGAGAAGTCCACCAATCATAACAGCAAGCAAAAAAGGTTGAAATCCAATATCATTTACGGACGTAAACACTATAACGGCAAGTCCTGCTGCAGGTCCACTTGCCCCTACTTGGGACCCACTAAAAAAGCCAACGACAATTCCACCAACAATTCCTGCAATTATACCGGCTACCAAAGAAAAAGTGTCAGGACTGGAACCAGAAGCAGAAGCTATTCCCAAGCATAACGGCAAGGCAACCAAAAACACCACCAAACCAGCTGGAATATCAGACTTTAAATTCTTTAAATAATTATTATTCATGCTTAAATAAAAGTAAAGCGCTAAAGTATGATAGTATTACTATTATTCATAACGATTTACCAAGAATTTATAAACTGATGTAGATTTTTAACTACTCAATACCTTTAACAAAACGTTGACCTCCTTTGCCTTGTCATAGGCCTTGTTGATATCCGCATCGGTTATTGTAACATGTCCCATTTTCCGGTAGGGTTTGGTAAGGTGCTTACCATATAAATGAACGTGAACTTTTGACATAGCTATTACCTTTTCCAAGTTTTCATAAATGGCTTCTCCGCTATGATTAGGCTCTCCTAATATATTGAGCATTACACTGGGTTGAATTATACTAGTATCTCCCAGTGGTAGGTTTAAAACAGCTCGTAAATGCTGTTCAAATTGAGAGGTAACGTTCCCTTCTATTGTTTGATGACCACTATTGTGCGTTCTTGGCGCAACTTCATTCACCAACAAATCTCCAGATTTAGTCAAGAAAAATTCAACAGCAAGCAAGCCAACAATTTCGAGTTTTTCAGCCACTTTCATAGCCAATGCTTGAGCCTTTTCCTCTATCTCAGTAGATACTTCAGCAGGGCATTTTAAATATTCCACCAAATTTACAATTGGATTAAATTCTAATTCAACCAATGGATAAGTAGCTACTTCACCGCTCTCATTTCGAGCAACAATTACGCTCAGCTCTTTATCAAAGTCAACAAACTCCTCTAAAACGCTCGGTGCATCAAACGCCATTTCGATATCACTTTCTGACTTTAATGCGTATACACCTTTGCCATCGTAGCCTCCCGTTCTTGCTTTTTGCATGAATGGAAAGTTTTGCAGATGCTCGTGCAACTCTGCCCTAGAATTAGCCAATACAAAAGGAGCCGTTGGAATATTGTTTTCTCTGTAAAATTCTTTTTGAAGTCCTTTATCCTTTATCAATTCCAGAATATGAGGTTGCGGAAATACTTTTACGCCTTCGATTTCCAATTGCTTCAATGCATCGGTATTCACATGCTCAATTTCAATAGTGAGCACGTTTTTATCTCTCCCAAAGTCAACAACCGTTTGATAATCTTTAAAGTCTCCTAACTGGAATTCATGAGCAATTAAAGAGCATGGGGCGTTACTATCAGGGTCTAAAACACAAACTTGAACATTATAATTCACTGCTTCTTGGATAAACATTTTGCCAAGTTGCCCACCCCCTAGCATTCCAAGTTTAAAATTCTTACTGTAAAAATTCATGCGTTTGCCCTTTTCCTAATTTTGAAGTGCAAAAATACCCAATGCCACTTATGTCGAATACTTCTAAAATTACTTTCATTAAACAAGCTACTAAACTCAGCGATAAATACATTAACAATTGCATTGAATTAATCGAAAGTGGAGGCACGATTCCTTTTATAGCGCGCTATAGAAAAGACGCTACTGGCGGAATGGATGAGGTAGAAATTGAAGCTATCCAGAATCAACTGGTAGTTTGGAACAAATTACAAGAGCGAAAAAAAAGTATTCAAAAGAACCTGAAGGAACAAAATGTTTTAACCGAAGAATTAAACACCAAAATAACCGAATGCACCAATCTTATTGCCTTAGAAGACCTGTTTCTTCCCTTCAAAAAGAAAACTAAAACCAAGGCTACCGTTGCATTAGAGGCTGGGCTAAAACCAATAGCTGTAGCCATTATGAAAGAAACAGATAGTTCCCCAAATCAATTCGCAAAAAAGTTTATTTCGAAACAATTCCCAACTGAACAAGAAGTTCTACTGGGAGCTATTGACATTGCTGCTGACTGGATAAACAATAATGAATGGATACGAAATCGACTTCGCAGAATCTTTGAGAATAAAGCACTTGTTTCTAGCAAAGTTGTAAAGGGTAAGGAAGTTGAAGCAGAAAAATTTAGTGATTTTTTCGATTTCGATGAAAGTGTTACACGCATTAAACCGCATCGCTTTATGGCATTGAGACGTGGTAAAAATCTAGACCTATTAAACATTGGAATTTCACCTAAAAAAGCAGAATCTATTGAAGTAATTGAAAATACACTTATCAAAGGCAATACTGAATACACTGCCCTGCTCAAAAAAGCAATTATTAAAGCCTATTCCAAACAACTTAAACCAGCGCTAGAAAGAGAAGTATTTAATAACTTATCAGAAAAATCAGATCGCTTAGCGGTTTCAATTTTCCGTAAAAACTTGGAACAGCTTTTAATGACTGCACCATTGCGTAACAAAAAGATTTTAGCCATTGATCCTGGGTTTAAATCTGGTTGCAAACTGGTTTGCTTGGATAGTAATGGAATGCTAAAACACAACGAAACGATTTACCCCCATGCACCGCAGCATGATAGCGGAGCATTAAATAAAATAAATACTCTCGTTAGGTCCTACAAAATTGAAGCAATAGCAATTGGAAATGGAACCGCTAGCCGCGAAACTGAGCAACTAATAAAAAAAATAAGATTCGATAGAGACATACAGGTATTTGTTGTCAGTGAAGCAGGTGCATCTGTATACAGTGCATCTAGGGTCGCGAGAGCTGAATTTCCGAATTACGACGTAACCGTAAGAGGAGCTGTTTCTATTGGTAGACGATTATTAGACCCACTATCCGAATTGGTAAAAATTGAACCAAAAGCTATAGGTGTCGGGCAGTATCAGCATGATATACCTCCGGCACAATTGGACAGTGGACTTACTCGAAGTATTGAATACTGTGTGAATAAAGTTGGCGTTGATCTAAATACTTCTAGCTCTCATTTGCTAACCTACGTTAGCGGGATTGGACCTAAAATAGCGGAATCAATTGTTTTAGAACGATCTGAAAATGGTGCGTTTAGTTCAAAAGAAGACTTACTCAAAGTCAATGGTCTAGGTAAAAAAGCATACGAACAATGCGCTGGTTTTGTAAGAGTTGCTGATGCTAAAAACCCTCTCGACAATTCGGCAATACATCCAGAATCTTATCCTGTTGTCCAATTAATTTCTAAAAAATTAAAATTATCTATCCATGAACTTGTTGGTAACAAAGAAGTTCTCGAATCAATAGATCCCAAAGAGTTTGTTTCAGAAAAAACAGGACTAGAAACTGTGACTTTTGTTTTAGCGGAACTTGAAAAACCAAATCGTGACCCCAGAAAAATGGCCAAAGTATTTGAGTTTCGAAAGGATTTAAAAACGATTAACAATCTGCAAGTAGGCGATATTGTTCCCGGCATTATTTCTAATATCACTGGCTTTGGAGCCTTTGTAGATATCGGTATTAAAGAAAATGGACTCATTCATCTGTCTGAAATGGCTGATGCCTTTGTATCTGATCCAAACGAAATAGTATCCTTGAATCAAACTGTAGAAGCTAAAGTAAAAAGCATTGATTTAGAAAGGAAGAGAATTGCTCTTAGCTTAAAGGGAGTCTCTCAAATCTAAAAGGACTCCACCAGTTTTTCGGTCTGTAATATTGAGCGTGTCTTCTCCGTCAAACTCTATTACCCCCTGTGTCATAGTTACATCCAACAATCCAGAAGCATAAGCTTTAAAAGTGCTTGTTGAATTCATAATAACATAAGTACTGTCTGTTATTAAGTACTGAGCATCGTAGGTTGCAGCTGAATTAAAGTTTGCTTTGTGAACATGAGCATAACCTTGGGTTTTAATATTTGCCGCACCCCGAAAATCAACTTGTAACTCATCAACATAAAAAAATGCGTCCAAAGAAGCGGATTCATTGAATACTAAATGAAATTTTTCTCCATAAATAGCTTTAGTGGTGTAGACTTTAGCCGGAGAGTTAACTACCAACTTTTCTAAGGATTTTACAAAAAGATGGAATTGGATTTCTTCATACTCTCTAAAGCAACCATCAAAACCGACTGTAATAAACCCATCATTATCGGTCACTATTATTTGTTCAGCCACATTCTCTTGGGCAACTACCATTACTTCACTGCGCGACCTACTCGAATCATAATGAATATATAGCTCCGAAGGGATATCCAGGGTAAAAGTGTGATAATTCGCGAATGACCTGCGATCTTCAAATACATCACCAGTGCCCTTTTCGCAATCTTGCCAAGGCCACTTTTTGCAACTAGCGCAACACACAATAATTGCTAAAAGAAAAAAATATGATAACTTATTTGAGTGCACAACCGTAATATTGGTGCAAATATATCCCTTTAAAAGGGATTTTGTAATCACACAATATTCTGATCAATTTTAATAACTATGACAAACGACGATAAGATTAATAAGGCTTTCAAAGACAAAAATTGGAGCGAAATAAAAAGCAATAACTCTTGGCAGATATTTAAAATTATGTCTGAGTTTGTAGAAGGGTTTGAAAAATTGTCCAAAATTGGACCCTGTGTTTCCATATTTGGATCAGCCAGAACTAAAGAAGATCACCCGTATTTCTTGCTTACTGAAGAGATTGCATACAAGCTCACTCTCACAGGTTTTGGAGTGATTAGCGGCGGAGGCCCTGGTATTATGGAAGCAGCAAATAAAGGAGCACAACGCGGAGGTGGCAAGTCAGTTGGTTTGAACATAGAGCTACCTTTTGAACAGACCGAAAACCCATATATTGATAGAGATAAACTCATAAATTTCGACTACTTTTTTGTTAGGAAACTCATGTTCATTAAATATGCTCAGGGGTTTATTGTAATGCCTGGAGGCTTTGGAACTTTAGATGAGTTTTTCGAAGCATTGACTTTAATGCAAACACAAAAAATTGGAAAATTTCCCGTTATATTAGTGGGGAAAAAGTACTGGTCGGGTCTTATGGATTGGATAAAGTCCACAATGCTAGAAACCGAGAAAAACATTAGCGAAGAAGACCTTGATTTATTTAGGGTTGTAGATACCTCCGATGAAGCTGTTCAAGAAATTGAATCCTTCTACTCGAAGTACCTTTTAAAACCAAATTTCTAGAAACGCACAGAGTAATCAACAACCCTTTCTTTATAAGTACGGCTAACACCTCCTACTCCTACTTAAGTTAATTGAATCGATTTAATATACTGAAAATCAGATATATAAATTAGTATTTCTGCTTTTCAAACTACTCTTGTACACAGCTCCGTGTTTAGAAGTGCAATACCCTTTTACTTATGCCTTAAGGCCTTAAAAATAGATTTGTTCACATAGTCCAAAAAAAAAACAGCACTATGCTTCGAACACTTATCGCTTTTCTGCACATAATATCATTTTCATTTATCTTTTCAACTGATGTAAATGAGTTAAAAAAGGAAGAATTTAAAGCCGAAATAAACACGCCGGGATCAATTGATAAAGCATCTGGAGGAATTGTGGAAATTGTTTTCACAGTTGGAAGTGTTAAAGGATTCGCTAAACTCACCGACAATTTACCAGCAGGAGTAATTGCAGAAGCGGTTGACATGGGAAACGCTACTTTCACATTTAACAATGGAGTCCTAAAAATCATTTGGCTAAATTTTCCAACAGACAAAACTTTTTCAGTAAAATACAAACTCAAAGTGGCTGATTCCGCACCAAATAGTTTTGAGCTTGGCGGTAAATTCTCCTATTTAGAAAACAACGAAAAAAGAAGTTATTCTGTTTTCAAAAAATCTATTGCGACAGGAGAGCAAGCTCTTGCCGATCAAACTACAACTGAACAAAAAGCAGAAAAGGTGCAGTCATACGCTAAAGTTGTAAGAACGGTTGAATCTCTTGGAAATGAGAAGTATCAAGTTAAATTGAATATTACAAAACAGGGAATTGAAGGGTTTTGCAAAATTCAAGAGTTCACTTCATTCGGCGCTAAAATGACTGAAGGTAATTTGAGTGGAGCCATTTTTAGTTTTATAAAAAACAAAGGAAAATTCGTATGGATGGCCTTACCGCCAGAAGAAAATTTTACGGTTTCGTATAATTTAGATTTAAGCGCAGCAAAAGACAAAGACGTTTCTATTTTGAGAGGTGACTTTTCTTTTCTAGAAGGCAACGTTACCAAAAAAGTAGACATCATTAATGAGGGTGAAGAAGTACTCGCTGCCAAAACAGAAGTAACTCCAAAAGAGAATGAAAGCACGGAGAAAGTTGATGCAATTAAAAAGGAACCCAAGGAGATTGCTCCAACTAACACAGATCTCACAAACCAGGATACTGAGGCTATTACAACTCCAGCATTAGACAATGAGATAGCATTAGTGACTAAGGATGAAGAAGCTAATACTGTTGTTCCAACAAACTCCGATAACGAAAAGAGGGAGATAGCTGAAAGTAGTGAAGAAGAATTGTTATCGGACAACACTAATACTACCGAAGAAATTAGCGAAGAAATTAGCGAAGAAAACACTCCACTTGAAGAAGAAGAAGAAGAAGAAGAAGAAGAAGAAGAAGAAGAAGAAGAAGAAGTTATTGAAGAAACACCTATCTTAGAAGAAACACCTGTTTTAGAAAACCTCGAGGTTGAGAAAGAAAAGGAAAATACTAACGAGGAAAACAAAGATTCTAAAACTGAAACCGCACCCCTCAATACAGAACAAAATAAAGAGCAGAAAACGGAGCCTGTGTTGGATAATGATTTCGGAGTGAAATCAGGTGTAAATTATAGAGTTCAAATTGCAGCTGGTAAGAATGTAGTTAACAAAGCATACTTTGAAAAAAGACACAATTGGACGAATGATTTTGTAATTGAAAACCACAGTGGCTGGGTTAAATATACCACAGGGTCTTATCAAATTTACAGAAATGCTCGTAACAATAGAGAGACTGTAAATGCTGGTCAACACAAATTCGACGGGCCATTTGTAACTGCTTATAATGAGGGTATTAGAATTACAGTCCAAGAAGCTTTGATGATTAGCAAGCAAAAATGGTTTAAATAGCGAAAAACCAATTGCAACAATCAATTATTAGTTACTTTAGGCGGATTATTGTATTAAGTAAAATGAAGTCAATCCTCACAGGAATATTTATCCTAATTTTTACCGCAAATTCTTTTGCGCAAGCTGACAGTAACGAGGTCGAACAATTTGTTCTTGAACCAACAGCAGCTGACAGTTCGAAAGACATAGGTGATTTTAGACCTATCGTCTCTTTATCGGGTGGTTGGCTTACTTTTTTTGGAGATGTATCCAACAATCAGAAAGCAAACGGCATACTACTTTCAAACCTTGCGACGGATTTAAGTGTTTCTTTTCCTCTAAAAAACAGTTTCTACTTAACCTTTAGAACAATGTTAGGTACACTTTCTGGAAATGAAAGAAGTGCTTCAAGAAATTTAAATTTTAGTAGTAGAATTCAAACTTATGGAATAGAAACCAGCTATAACTTTAATCACTTTTTGAATGAAAAACGAGCTATTGACCCCTATTTATCTTTAGGCTTCGACGCTTTAGTGTTTAACTCAAAAGCGGATTTATTCGATGCTAACGGTAATCAATACTACTATTGGAGTTCGGGAGACATAATGGATAGAGCGGAAACTCCCGAGAATTTAGCCTCAGCTAACAAATTGCAACGCGATTATGATTACGAAACCGACATTAGAAAAAGTGGCATAACTGGAGCTACAGAATTTGATAAGTTCTCGTTTACCGTTCCTTTTGGCGCAGGTGTAAATATGCGCTTAAGTCATAGGTTTCACGTTCACCTTGGGGCAACCTACAATATATTACTAACGGATTGGGTTGATGGCGTAACCACTGAAGGTGTTGGAGACTATAATGGTCCAGGTAAAGTAGAAGGTTTCTTATACAGTCATGTCGGTTTGAGTTTTGATCTGTCGGATCATAAGAACTCAATAGATCCAGGAGAAGATGGAATTAGCGACGAGGAACTATCAGATTTAGCCAATGGGGATTCAGATTTAGACGGTATAAAAAACTTACAAGATGAGTGCCCTGAAACACCTGCTGGAATTGAAGTCGATGAAAAGGGTTGTCCTTTTGATGAGGATAATGATGGGGTACCCGATTTTAAGGATTTAGAGTTAGGTACTGACTCTACCATGGTGGTTGACACGAATGGTGTAGGGTTGACACAAGAAGAAATTGGAATGATTGCTCTAAGGTTTCTTGATGAATCGGGTGTACTTTCGACAATGCAAGACACTATTTATACCAACGAATTGCCCAATAGAAGTAATAGAGTTACAAAAAAGAAATACAGCGTTCAAGTGGCTAGTGACTCTCTTTCAACTGAGCAAGCTGGCGACTTATTGAGTAATGAAAAACTTAAAAGTGTAAAAGATGGCGATGATGCAACCGTTTTAGTGGGAGAGTTTGATGAGATAAGCGAAGCCCTAGCAAAAAACAAAGAGCTTAAAGACAAAGGAATTTCGACTAGAGCAATTGTTGAAGAAACGGTTACCGGTAAAGTAATTATTGCCGATACTCGAGGCGAGATTGTAGGCCCTTCGGTAGGTAAAACAGCACCTCCAGGTACTCAGTTTAGAATTCAAATAGGAGCATTTAAAAAACCAGTCAGAAAAGGTGCATTTGGAGACCTTGAAGTTATGGGTATAAGAAGTTCGGATGGTTTTACCAGATATTATACTGGAAAAGGCTACTCATCATATGACGAAGCAGCTGCTGCAAGCGTTGCTTTAAAAGGCCAAGGTGTTGAAACTTCGTTAATCAAAGCATTTAACGAAGGAGAGCAAGTTTCGTTATCAAGTGCTGGAGCAACATTTGAACCTTCTTCAGCACCTGCTTCTAAAGACAGAAGTAAAGTAAGTTTCAAGGTTCAACTAGGGGCTTATGAAAACGCAATATCAATGGAAGAGTTTAACAAATTTGTTAAACTGGGCAAGATTAAAAATGAAAAAGGAAGTGATGGCAAGACTCGTTATTATATCGGGGAATTCTCAAGCTATGAGCAAGCAAATGCATATATCGATGAATTGGGGGACTTCAATATAAATGAAGCATTTGTGGTTGGAGAATACGACGGTAAAACTTTAACGGCAAAAGAAGCAATGGATATTGCGAAATAGGTCACTAATACCAAGACTTGCTATAAATGTGAATGTAATAGGATTGCCTATGAAAGCGTGTATTCAAGTTTTTACCTGTCTTCTACTTTTATTAAGTGCAAACCACGTTTTTGCCCAAAGCAAATTACTTATCGGTGAAATAGTTTCAAAAAAAGACAGCGCTAAGTTAATTGGCGTTCATGTCGTAAACATTAACTCTAATAAAGCCACCAATTCAACTGCTGATGGCAGCTTTACAATACCTTATCAAAATGGAGATACCTTAATTTTAACTTCAATAGGCTACAAAGACCACATACTTTACACTAGTATGTTTTGGCTTCCCAGTGGTAAAGCAATCTATTTATATGTCAGAACGAGTTTATAACCTACCTGGATATGACGTCAATCAATACAGTACCAAAGAAGAGTTCAAAGAAGATTTCATTAACCAAACACCTATTGAACCTATAAATTCGGAACTATTTGAATATAAAAAACCGAGTAAGCTAGAAGACGTAGAAACGGACTTAAATGCACATATCCCAATTACCAGTCCTATTTCTCTTATTTATAATAAATGGGGAAGAGAAGCACGTCAGGCTAGAAAGCTTGCCAAGGCAAAGGAAAAGTCTGAGGAGGAAAAAATTATAGGTGAAAAATACAATCCACAGGTTGTTCAGAAAGCGCTTGAGCTGGATTCTAAAGAAGAAGCCCAACGGTTTATGGAAGAATGTCCACTAGAAGATGAGTTTGTGCTTAAAGCCAAAGAATACGACATTATAAAAGCAATTTTAGACTGTCAAAAAAACAGTTCAATTACCAAATAATTGATAGTTTAATGACATTTCTCAGTTTTTAGTAATATATGGATAGTGACAAAACGTACATTAGTAGAATAATTAAAACTTATAACTATGAAAATTGGAAAAATTGTTGCTGTAGCAACTGGAACTTTGGCTCTCGGAGCTGTATCAAATAATGCTAGTGCAGCAGATTTATTTGCTGTTGATCATCTTGGATCTGGATCTGAAGTCCGTTCAAACCTAATTGAGCTTAATTCTGATTTTATTGCTGACAACAAAATGGTAAGTAATCTAACTGTTGAGCTTAAATGCGGCGAAGGAAAATGTGGAGAAGGCAAATGCGGCGAAGGCAAAGACGGTGATAAAAAAGAAGGGGATAAAAAGTCTGATAAGAAAGACGGTGATAAAAAATCAGAGAAAAAAGAAGACGCTAAAAAAGACGATAAGTCTAAAGAGGGCAAGTGTGGTGAAGGCAAATGCGGCGAAGGAAAGTGCGGTAACTAAAGCTTGCTAAAAATATTCATTATTAAAGGTCATGTTTTTCTCGACCTTTTTTCATCTAAACTTATTAAAGTAACCAATCAATTTACAAACCGCTATCTCATTGGCCGCTATTCCTGCATCACCTGTTATTAAAATAAGCTCAATTTAAGGCGAACTTTTCTTAAAGAAGTATTTGCTTTTTATTTAACCTTCCTTCAAATTATCAAAGAAAATCCAGAATTAAAAATTATTTTAAGTGACTGTTTATCAGTTATTTTATTGAAGGTTGGGATTTTTTTTGTAGCTTATTTACAAAAAGCTACACATTGTCCCAACCTTTCACTCACCTATTATTGGTAATACTCGTTAATTAGTTTGGGGATATAGAATCTCATGCAGCTTACTCTATTTTAAATAGCGCTTGAAACTTTTTATTTCCAATTAAAACATAACAATTAGAACATGGAGGCTCAAAAAACGATTGCAGAAGAACAACTTCCGCTCATTAAAAATGAGCAGTTAGTTATAGTAACAGAGAATAATCAAAAAAAAATCCTTTTAACAGAATTGCAAATTGACGAATGGTGTGAAAAGATTGATCACTATTTAACAACTATGAAACCGCACTGGGACCCCGAATTTGATTCGGCAACAATTAGCAAGGAACTTCACTTTAATCGAACTTATTTATCCATTGTAATTAGTACAAAAAAACACTTGCGATTCGAAAACTATATCAATAAACTAAGAATTGCCGATTTGCAAGCTCTAATAATGAGTGAGCTTATAAACAATAGACCGAAGTACACTCTAGAGTATTATGCTCATAAGGTTGGCTTTCATTCTCGATCTTCTTTTAATAAGGCTTTTAAACTCAATACTGGTTTAACCCCTACTCAATTTCTATCTCAAATAATATATCCATAATAAATAACATTAAAATTTTACACTCTTATATTCATTCTTATCTAATTTCTAAAATATGAAAAACAATTATTTGCTTTTAAAAAGCACCTTTTTTGGGGCAGCAATGTTGATGTTGTCCTTCGCGGGATATACGCAGTATTGTACTCCGAGAACAAGCAGCTCGTGGGGAGGTATTTCCAAGGTGGAAACAACAAGTGGTACTAATAATATTAGTAGAATAACTGGTCGAACGACTGGTTATAATAACTATACTGCCTCAGATAGTATTTCAACCAATTATGGTCAAACGTTTCAAGTTAAGCTTGAGTTTACCTATGCGGTTTCTTGTTGGATAGATTGGAACGATGATGGTGATTTTGCCGATGCAGGTGAAATGATTGGTGGTCCAAATCCTGCAAGTTCTTCAAGTGCGGTTCAAAATCACACATATAATATTACAGTTCCTAATAATGCCGCTTATGGCCAATTGAGAATG
>Ga0115552_1001731_pt1 | contig 12625 bp, 11 predicted proteins | sample COGITO_mtgs_1103_3_FD_87178 | JGI IMG/M metagenome (GOLD analysis project Ga0115552, IMG submission 87178) | Pelagic marine microbial communities from North Sea - COGITO_mtgs_110328 | ecosystem: Environmental > Aquatic > Marine > Epipelagic | place: Germany:Helgoland, sampling site Kabeltonne...
ATAATATAAATGTGAGCGGCGAAGAAGCCGGACACCGCCCAAGCGAAAGATGGTCGGTATCGTCGCTCTCATCATTGTAACTCGTTCTCCAGATGCGAGTATTCGAACAGAAAGTCCGGTTTGCTTCGCTGACACCACCCTCGGACGCTTCCGTATTCGTCCCGGCTTACGGCGTGGTCGAAGTAGACGTACGCGCCTTGCTCGAATTCTTCGTTGGAGACTTTCGGTTCCTCTCGTCGAGCGAACCAGGCGCTGTATTTTTTGTGGAACCGCCAGTTGGCGCGTTTCAACTCTCGAGCGGCTAAGTACTGTTGAGGGGTGCCTTGTTGGTGGTAGAAGGAGAAGAAGAGCGCGTCGGCGTCTAAGCGTTCGAATAAAGCCGGGTTTTCCAAAACTGGGTATAAATTGTTCCCGTTGCCGTCGAGGAGAGTGGTCGGGTAGGAAGGCGGAATCGGCGCTTGGGGCGCGCGGCGAACGCGTCTGGTCCAGACGCCGTCCGAGGCGGACGGGAGAAGTCTAGAGGAGGCAGAAGCTTCGAGGAGACGGAGACGCGAGGACGGGTCGCCGTGCGCGACGGTAGCCGTGGAGGCGGCGCTCGCCCCTCCTCCTCCTCTTTGTTGTTGCTGCTGTTGTTGTTGCTGCTGCTGCCGTTGTTGTTGTTGTTGCTGTTGTTGTTGTTGTTGTTGCTGCTGCTGTTGTTGTTGCTGCTGTTGTTGTTGTAGCGCCAAGGTGGAGTTGATGCTGTTATTGCTCGCGTTGTTTATGGATTGGGCGCTACCGGATCCGGATTGCATGCCGCTTCCAGATAATCCTCGTCGCATGGACGTGGACATTTCATTCAACGATCGCGCGCCTTGACTCGGGTTGTCGAAGACCTCGTTCGCAGTAAACGCCGCGTTGGCGGCTTCCGCGACGGATTGTTGTTGATTTGCGTCGGATGATAACGGTCTCGGTCCAGGTGGAAACGCTTGTTGCGCGGCGTTGCCGTCTTTGATACCTCCCGGTCCCGGTGGCGCGTTGGAATTGTTATTCGGTCTCGGTATGGGTTTCCCGGCGGCGGCGGCGGAACCGCTCCCGACTGCGGCGTTATTCCCGCCGTTCCCCGACCCCACGCCGTCGGCGTCCAAACCTTTCGGCGCGGGAAACCGAGATCCCCACTGATTGACGCTTTGTTGTTCCTGTTGCGCAGCTGCCGCGGCCGCGGCTTTCGGACTCAACACCGGCGCCGGCGGTACCACTCTCGGCTTTGGCGGTTCAATCTTCGACGATCCTCCGCTCAAGGCTGTTTGCAACTGCTGCGGCGATCCGGACGAGGCGTCTTGTCCGGACTCCTCGTGTAACTGCTTCACGTTTGTCACCACTTTCACGCTTTCTTTCGTCGCCAACTCTTCCAAATTTAAACTCTCGTACATGTCGTCCACGACGTCAAACTCGTCGAAATCTTCTTGATTCCTCTCCAAATAATCTTCTATCAAATCCCGCACGTCGTCCGCCTCTTCCGCCGGCAACGTCTCGTTCTCCACCAATCGCATCATGATTTCCAAATTCAGCGTGTGCGCCTTGTGTCTTTGCACCGACTCTTCCAATCTGTTCACTTTCTCTTCGTTCCCGTTGTTCGTATTCTTCCCTTTCCTTTTACTCGGTTTCGCGGCTTCCAACTGCAACACCTCAATCTCCGCCTCGAACGCGTCCGACTGATTCGACAACTCCTCCACCACCGTGGACAACCACTCCTTCGTCTCTCTTCTCCTCTTTTGTTCCGGAGTTTCGTTTTCCATCTTCTCCAATCCGTGTTTACTAAACGCTTTCGTCTTCGATTGCCTTTCGACCATTTTAAACCTCTCCATGTCGATTTCAATTTTCCGCTTGTATTCGTTCAAAGACGTCTTGTCTTTAATCGCGGTATCCGCGGACCAGTTTTTGATCTGGTCCCGGAATTTTTGCAGTTTTTTCAGCTCTTTCTTCAAGTCCGCCTAATAATAAGAATAAGAATAGAATTGTGTCAGCGTCATCCGAACATCGAGAAATAAGAGGAAAATCGAGGTTTTTGCTCCTCTTTCAGGAAAGAAGAGAATTCAATTTTCAACAATTGGGGGAAAACCAATCACATATCAATATATCCTTTCCTTTCCTCTCTCATATCGAGCGCGCAAAAAGAGAGAAGGACAAAACGCTCTCCGTGAAGAATTTAGTTCTCGTTCTTGAAAAGAGTCTTTCTTTTCTCTTTTCTCTTCTTTGAAACGTGTAAAAAGAAAAGCAATTAAAGATACAATTTTACAGTTGTACAACAAATTGCGCGGCGGAACAAAATGGAAAATGCAATCGGTGAATAATAGTACCTCGTATTTCTCCTTCAAACTCGAATCGCACTCCTTCAACCGATCGAAAATTTGCTGAAACACCTCCTGCTGCTCGTCCACCTTACGAAAGGTCTTGTCGATTTCAGCCTGGAGCTTACGTATCGTCGCCATGATGATTTGTATTCGATTCTCTTTTTTTGTGCGTTAAAAGTGCGAAGAATTGGAGGTGAAGTGACCTGAAAATACTTCGTCCGAGCGCGTACGAACCGCAGAGAGAGATATAGTACAAAGATTAAATGTGATGGTTTTACAACGAAAACAACCTACAAAACAGAAATATGCCGAGATAGTATTGTTATTGCGTCTCTTTCTCTTTCTTTCTTTCTTTCTTTCTTTCTTTACGCTCTCGTTCTCCTTCTTCTCCCTTTCGCCATATGCGAGAAAGGAGCTTCTCGCCAAATGCGTTTTTTACTAAACGCGATGGTTTCTCTCTCTCTTTGCACCCGCAGAACGCGCTCTTTTTATCGACTCTGCGACGACGAGTAGTTTTGTTGTATTCGAAACAACTTCTACTCTGAATGTTTACGCCGGCAGAGCGTCACTTTTTTAGCGCGCGCTTTTCGTCGCGTACGTGTACAACTAACTCCTCTTCTTCTCTTTCTCGTTTTCCCGGGAAAAGCCGCTTCGCTTTGCCCGGCGCCGATTTCGCGAGAGGGAGAGAGAGAAAGAGAGCGAAAGACGAGAGCGACTCCCGGACAACAACGTTTGTCTCGGAGTTACCCGCACCCTCCGCCGCTTCCATCATCCCCACCACCAAACATCTCCTTCTCCGCTTCCGCGACGCGTTCTTCCAACATCTCCACGATCTCTTCCATTTTAATCGGGAGTGTAGATCCTCCTCCTCCTCTCGTCTCGAATACTGTTCGATCTCGAAACTCCACTCGAAAATATTCCTCCTCTTGGTTTTTTTCTTCTTCTTCTTTCTCGTTCCCTCTGACCATGACCGATGGAAACGCCATCTCGATCGCGTCCGCCATCTCGATGTACGTGTCTAAATACTTCGTCTCTGGATGGTAGAGAATGTCCACGTGTAAAGGATCCGGGGCGGATAAGGAGTTGCGTCACGCGTAGTGGCGAAATTGTTGGTGTTGGTGATGATGATGATTAAGTGGTACGCGACGGGGAAGAGAAGGCGTGGAAATCTTCTTCTCAGCAGGCGATGATGAATACGAATGGAAACAACTACGCGTTGGTGGTGTCACCCCCGGAGAAGTCGATGATGATGATGATGATGATGTTGTTCTCGTCGTCTGCGGAATACCACCGATGCAGCGATGAAGAACGCGGCCGAAACTGCTTGCGCTGCTTTGACCTCCACTCAATAAAGGTGAAGAAGCTGCAACAGCAGCTCGGAGCGCTCGTTCTTTGCTCCTAAACATCGTCATCAAAGACGTCATTAGTTCTGCGGCATTTTATCCAAAATGTGTCTCAGAGATACGAATACTTTTATAACTCTGTAGTATTAATAGTACGGGTTCAGACGATGATCAAAAACAACAAAATAGATTACGATGATGATTTTAATCTCTGGTGGTGGACCGTCTCCTCGTATCTCGCGTTCTTTCTCCTCTTAATAGCACGGTTTGTGGTGCCACATTCAGGGGAAATGTTCCATTGGAAACCAAATGAAAGAAGAAGAAGATTTGCAATGAACCATCGAATTTGCGGGGCGATGCACTTACTCGTTCTCGTTTTCGGAGGTGTGCATCTTATGCTTTTGTCCTCCTATAATACGTCGTCGTCGTTTACGTCGTCGTCGATGAGTCGTCTTGCGGTTGTTGCATTTGACCTCGTGTTAGGTTTGAGCGGGATTCTGGTCACGCGCACGGCGGTGAAGGATTTCGGCAAGTTGCACTCCCGAGTGCGAGAGAGACGAACAAAATCGAGCGGCGTGTTACACGAGACGAAAACAGTCGCGACGGAGGAAATGGAAGAGCACTTCTTTTACCAAATGGTAAATTTGACGCAGGTTTTGTATTTGCACTTTTGCGAAACGTGCGACGGGAAGAACGCGCGAACGCTGGCGCTCGTATTGAGCACCTGGAGCATTTGGCGGTATCGCGATCGGTTTCCGGTGAATTCGTTTTCTCGAAACTACGAAGGCGGCGAAAACGGAAGGTGGTTTGAATCCGTGGAGAACTTTTTGTATCGAGCGAAGAAATGGCAGTACGTGTTTTACAAGACGTGCTTGTTGCACGGGTTGAACGTTTCCAGCGCGATTTTTGGGAGTAGTCGTAGTAGTAGTAGTAAGACGACGACGATTTTGACGACGCACGGCGAGCGCTTTCAACTGTATTGGTTGTGCTTGAACGCGAGTTACGTGATGGAGTTCTTTTTGCAGACTTTGGTGAAGAAGAAGTACGGCACGCAGTCGAACGCGTTGTTGATGAATCAATTTTTGATGGTGGTTTCCTCGCTTTCGGCGTTTCCGGTCGTCGTGCACAGAGTACACCCGATTGCTTTCGTTGCGGCGTTGGCGTTGAATTTTCTCAATCGGAAACAGGAAACGGCGAATGTCTGCTTAACGTGTGTGGCGTGTGTCGTATTTGATAGGTTTGTAAAAATATAAACGCGTGCGCGCGCGCTAGATTAGTAGTAGATGTAGTAATAAAGTTGATTCATCGCTTGACGTGTTTAATCGCCCTCTCGATCTTCTCTTTCGCTATTTGGATCTCTTTTCTATCTCTGTCGTCTAAAAACTCCCCGCCGTCCTCTTCCTCGTCCCGAAGCATTCGTTCGGCCATTTTTAGCAATCGAACCGCTTCTCTTCCATCTCTCGGCGTACTTCTCAACAACCATCTCGAAGCATCGTACAACTCTTCGATTTCTTCTCTGCGCCTTATTGTTGTTGTTGTTGTTGCTGTTGTTGTTGTTGTTCCCGTGTTGCTAATTTCTCTCTTCGCCGCTCTCGCTCGGTCACTCTTACCCGACCGCGTCGTCGACGGCGCCTCGTCCGCGCCATCATCGTCATCATCATCGTTCCTCTTTTCCTCATCTTTTCTCTTATTACTGCTAGTATCATTCCTCTCGTCCACATCCACTTCTTTCTCTTCTTCTTCTTCTTCATCATCATCATCATCTGCGTTATTCCCCCTACTGCTATACACCATCTCCATCGCGCGTTCTCTCGCGTTTTCCAACGTCTCCCTTGCCCGAATCGCCTCCAAAGGGCAACACTCGATCGCTTTTTCGAATTCCCCTAAAGCTTCTTTCGCCGCGCGTTTTTGTTCTTTTCGACGTTGTTCCAGCGATGATAAAGAGTCCTCCTCCTCTCTTCTGCTTTGTCTTCTTCTCAGCAACTCCAAACCTTTCCTAAAGTGTTTGTCCGCTTTCTTCGCGTCCCTCTTTACATTCGTTTTGCTTTGGGGAAGGCGGAGGTCAAATTCGTGACTCGTAGTCGCAGTCGCAGTAAAAGCAGTACTGCTCTCCTCTCTCACCGCCAACGCGTGCGCGCTCGATTGTATCCGACTCTCCAACGCGACCATCAACGCGTCCGCGTCCGCCGAGACTCGTTTCAGGGACGTCACGACCGTCGTCGATGTTTGCATATTTGATTCTTTTTTTTATTAATTGGTGTCGTTGTTGTGAAGGATGATTTTCGAGACACACGCGCAGCACAATCCCCTAAAACTGAGGAAAATCGCCTCTAAATGACGCTTCTTTTGATGCACAGTTATGCGAAAATATAATTTCAACGCAATTAGTACAGCGATGATCGCTCGCAGCTTTTCACTTCCTTATTATCGATCTGTTTGGCGATGCGTTTCGTTGAATCCCCTGCTAATACGTGTGTTGTTAAAATTATTAAACGAGAAAACGCTCGTTCGTTTTTTTTTTTGCTTCTTCTTCATATTTTTGTATCTACTCTAAAATACTAACAAACACCTAATACACACACACACACTACTACAATCATGGCGTTAACTCGATCTTTGCTCTCGCCGTTCTCGCTGTCCCAGATGGCAGAACAAGGTGGAAGAGGAGGAGGTTTGTTGTTGTTTCGATCGTCGTCTTCTCGTACGTGCGGCGGCAAAAGCGCTTTCAATTCGATTTTGAGAGGAGGAGGAGGATTTGGAAGACCTTCTTCGAAGAAAGCTTTTTCCGCGCAAGTCGCGCGCGCGGAGAGCGAACAAGAAGGAGGCGGACAGATGGAGAGACAACAACAACAACAACCGGAACAGCGCGTGTCGATGACGTCGTCGCCCATGAGAGGCTTGCTGAGTCGCATGTTGAGCGATCCGTACGGAGGTAAAAGATATGCGCGTTTCGTGTTGTTCTTTTGTCTTCTCTTTGTCTTCTTCTTCTTTCTCGCGCGTATATCGCGCAAAATGCGCTCTTTTGATTTTAGATACAAAAACTGACGCGAGAGATACGAATCTAAAATTTTCTCCTTTATTTTCCTTGAATAGGAGCACTCGGCCCGCGACGCCGAAGAGGAGGCATGATGGACACGTTTCTGAACGACCCGTTCTTTCGCGACACCGAAGCCATCACCTCGTCCTTTCTGGACTCCATGATCCCGAAAGACACGGTTTCGAACATGAACCAATTCGATTTCTTAGTCGACATCGTCGAGAAGAAGGACAAGTTTCACTTATCCGGTGAGCTTCCCGGGTGCAACGTCGCCAACGTGGACGTGAAAGTCGATAAAGACAACAACTTACACATCAGCGCGATGAAGTCTATCAAACACGAGGAGGACGAACAGTCACCGGACGGCTCGGTGAAGTGGCACGCGATCGAAAGGTCCTCGGGTAAAGTCGAGCGCATCTTCGCGCTTCCGGAAGCGGCGGACGCGGACAAAATCGATTGTTCGATGAAAGACGGCGTGCTTTCCATCGACATCATGAAGAAACCCGAGTTTGTCGGTGAACCGAAAGAGTTGAAAGAGAAGGAGATGAAGAAGATTCCGATTAAAGGCGCGTGACTGTTATCGCGTTCGAGGTTGTGATTGGATCGTCGAAACAGACGGACAGAGAGACAAGAGAGACAAGACAGAGAGACATACTTCAATTTTGAAAAGAAAAAGACAGACAAAACAAACAAACAAAAAAGAGATACAAAACGTCACAAATAAAAAGCGCGCTTTTTTCACACGCATCAATCAGAACAACAAGAACAAGAACAAAAATGTCACTCATTCCTCGCGGATTCTGGAACCCGTTCGTGGGCGAACAACGCGCCGGAGCGGCTGGTCCTTTGAGCGGTGCGTGTATTGATGATAACCCCTTAAGCGCTTTTTTATTTTCGTATCTCTCTTTCTTCTTCCGAGTATTTTTTCCCAAGCTGTTGTGGTTCTCTTTGAGCGCGCGCGCGATCGAAAGAATAAAGCGCAACACTTTCCGAACAACGGAGAAAAAGATCGACGAGAAGAGCGTTTTTTGTCGCACGCATATCGCGTTTCGTCGATGCGATCATCATCCGTGATCGCTTTTGTCGATGATGAAGATTATTCGTTGTTTTTCCTCCCTCCGAGAGTGTAAATAGAGACCTCTTATTTCTCCCTCTTCTTTGTATCTACTCATACAACAACGCTTATTATAGGATTATTCGGCCGAAGAAGATTTACGCCGGACCCGTTCGATCGCTTATTCGGTGACGACGACGCCCTAATGACGAGTTCATTTTTGGACTCGATGATCCCACGCGAACATATTAGCGACATGAATCAATTCGATTTCGTCTGCGATATCGTCGAGAAGAAGGATCGATACACGTTATCGGGCGAACTCCCGGGTTGTAACGTGAAGAACGTGGACATCAAGATGGATAAAGACAACAACTTGCACGTTTCGGCGCACAAGTCGACGAAACATGAGGAAGAAGACCAGTCTAGAGATGGGCGCATGAAGTGGCACGCGATCGAAAGGTCCTCGGGTAGAGTCGAACGCATCTTTACTCTCCCGGAAGGCGCCGATCCCGAGAAGGTCGAAGCGTCGATGAAGGACGGGATTTTGACTATTGACGTGAAGAAGAAACCAGAAGCGATCGGGGAACCGAAGGTGGAAGAAGAAGGGATGAAAACTATTCCGATCAAAGCTCAGTGAGGGCAAACGCCGGAGAAAGACGAGAGGGGAGGGCAAAAAGGAGAGGAGGATGTTTGCCAAGACGAAGGAGACGAAGAGGAGGAGTCCAGAAAGGTGGAGTTTTTCTCCTGGCATAAGAGGAAAAAGGAGAAGGATTGAAAAACAGACAGAGAGAGAGAGACACGATAAGAAAGAACATACATTTATAAAACACAAACAGACGTGAAATGTAAGCACATATACACTCATTTTTCTTAAATACGTATATTATTTTTGTTACCCGACGACGACTTCATTGTTGTTGTTGTTGTTAAATTACTCCCACTCGATGGTACTCGGCGGTTTGCTCGTGATGTCGTACACCACCCGATTCACTGCTCTGACTTGGTTTGTGATTCGATTCGAAACTTCTTGCAAAAACTTCGGTTCGAACGGGTACCAATCTGCAGTCATACCGTCGTTACTCGTGATCGCTCTCAGACCGACAACGTGACTGTGCGATCTTTGATCGCCTTGGACGCCGACGGATTTAATCGGCAAGTGCACCGCGAAGGCTTGCCAAATCTCGTCGTATAAACCAAACTCTTTGATGGCGTTGATGTAAATCTCGTCCACTAATCTCAACGTTTCCAACGCGTTGTTCTCTGTAACGTCGCCTAAGATTCTCACCGCCAACCCAGGGCCCGGGAACGGGTGTCTCGCCACGAAATTTCTCGGCACGTCCATGATTTTTCCTAAACGTCTCACTTCATCTTTAAACAACACTCTCAGCGGTTCAATCAACTCGAAGCCGAGTTCTTTCGGTAAACCTCCGACGTTGTGGTGCGATTTAATCGTGTGCGAATGTTTTTGATCCGACCCGGGTGGCGGACAGGATTCGATCACGTCCGGGTATAACGTCCCTTGGACCAAAAATTTCGGCACGACGCCGGTTTTCTTCTCCACCGTTTTCTTGTATTCCTTGAAGCACTCTATGAACTCTTTCCCGATAATTTTTCTCTTCCTTTCCGGATCGGACACTCCTTTCAACTCGCTCAACATTTTCTCCGTGATATCCACGCAATCCACCGGCAAGTGCAGCTCGTTTTTGAACATCACCATCACCCGTTCGGCTTCTTTATACCTCAACAACCCGTTATCGACGAAGCAGCAATGCAATCGATCGCCAATCGCTCTGTGCACCAACGTCGCCGCGACGCACGAGTCCACCCCACCACTCAACGCGCAAATCACGTGATTAGTCTCGCCAACTTTTTCTTTCACGATTTGAATCTGCTCTTCCAAAACGTTCGCCATGGACCAACTTCGTTCGCACTTTGCAATGTTAAACAAGAAATGTTTCAACGTTCGCATCCCTTTCTCGGAGTGCGTCACCTCTGGGTGATACTGCAAACCGAACAAATTCTTCGTCTCGTGTTCAATTGCAACCACGCATCCTTGCTCGCTCTTACCGATGCATTTAAATCCGTCCGGCAACACCGTCGCCTCGTCCCCGTGCGACATCCAGACGTTTTGCGGCTCAATATCTTCGCCGAACAGTTTCGTGTGCGTCGGAATATCCACCACCGGCATCCGCCCAAACTCACCTTTCCCTAACCCTTCCACTTTCCCTCCCAAGCAGTGCACGATCAGTTGCATCCCGTAACAAATCCCTAAAACTGGAATCTGCCTCTTCTCGCACTCCTCCCAAAAGCCATCCGGCACAGAGGGTGCGCCTTTCACGTGCACCGAGTTTGGCCCGCCGCTTAAAATAATCGCGGTTGGTTTGTTCTCCTCGAACACGCGTTTAAAAGTCGCATCCCCGGGGAGTAAAATGGAATACACTTCCACCTCTCTCACTCTCCGCGTGATGAGCTGCGTGTATTGCGACCCGTAGTCCAGAATCACCACTTGCGACGTGACCGCTTGCGTCATTTAAGAGAAGAGATGAGTGGAGTTTTCTAGGATGAATCCTTTTTCACTAAAACTCGTTTAATAAAACGAACGAACAAAGCGGGGTGAGTATTCGAAAGAGAGAAAGAGAAAGAGATCTGTCTTCTCGCCTCGTTTGAATAATCGTGAACGTGCGTTACGTGTGTTACGTGCGTCACGTGTGTATTAAATAATAAGGAGACTTGCCTTTTCAAAAATTCAAAAATACTCATCAAAGTAACATTTTTTGTCTGTGTCATCTCACATCATCTCAGATGTTCTTTTTACGCGTCTTTTATGTCTTCTTCATCCACGTTATTGCGCACTAAGTCCCACCTGGCTTTCTTTTTCTCCATGAATCTTTTCACCGGGGTGAAGTTTTGAATCAGTTTCTGTTGGAAGAGGGAGATTTTTTGCTCCAAAGAAGAATGAAGAAAAGTACTTTTGTCGTCGCTTCGAGGAGGACTTTGAACCCGAAAGAGGAAGAAGAGGCTGTGGACGAAGACGTAGGCGATGGCGTAGGCGACGCAGGAGTAGATGAACTTGTCGTCGTAGTTTCTTACTATCGTCGCGTTGGTGGTGACGAAGGTGGAGTGCGACGACGACGTTGAAGACGCCGCCGTGGTCATGGCGGTACCGAGACATTTACCGATTTGGTCGACGTAGTAGTTCAGGAAATACGCGCTCTCGATGCCAACAGCTTCGATGCCGTTGTTCGTAGCGTTCCAAACAATAGCGCTTCTCAAGCGCAAAGAGAGTTCACACAAAGCAGTAAACGTCGCCGATAAGAACAGCTCGGAAAATGCCTCGTGGTGCCAGAGTTTGTAGCAGAAATTTTCGCGAGCGACTTTGTCGCCGGAACATCTTTTCGCCGCTCGGATGTATCTCTCCGCGGAGATTTTAATCGAAGTTTTGAGTTTTGCATAGAAAAGCATATATTTTTCGTCGTCGTAGTCGTCGTCGACGTCGTCGTCCGTGGTCATTTCCAACTTTTTTACCTCCTCCTCGTCGTCGTCGTCAGTTAACGAGGCTTTTCCTGGGGAGGAAAACAAGGCTCTCGTGGGCATCGACGTCGACGACATCGGCGTAATTGGCGTAGGTTCCGAATACTCTCGTTCTTGTTCTACTGCTATTATCACTTCTTCCTTCTTTGGAGAAGGATGAACGCTCTCTACTTCTTCTTCTTCTTCTTCTTTGCCGTTGTCTTCATCGTCGTCGTCGTCGCTACTATTACTACCACCACCACCATCACCGCAGATTTGTTCATCGATTAGAATTCTACTCGATCCGGGCGAAATTCCATTCGCCGAGGCGTCCAGCAGTGCTCGAGTGCGTTGATCGTTGCATATCTTTTGCAACCGTTTCGACGCCTCGGAGATGAACAGAGCGTTTGCGAACGCCGTTTCGTGCGTGTTATCATCACAACTCGCGTTGAAATCCACCGGAGAACTTTTCGGCGTCCTCCCGCACTCAAACTTGGCAGTATCTGCCGCCGGCGACAAAATATCCTCCGCAGCAATAACCGTCGTTCCGTTGTTCGGATAGTTCCACGAGCTAAACATCGTTCGAAGTAACGAAAGCACCGGCGACGTCGGAATCTTACTTTGATTTTGAGTATTCGCATACGTCGTCGTCGATGATATTTCTGGCGTGAACGTGTTCTTTTCTTCTTCTTCTCTGTCGTCGTCGTCGTCTCTCTTGTTAGTATTATTACCGCGTTTGTTCGTGGTCGTCATCGTGTCGCTTTTCTCGTCGTATCGCCCGAACACCATCGAATTATTTCTTCTCGTCGTATTATCACCACCACTCGTTGCGTTCGTCTTATTCAACGAAGGCGAGGCCATCAAAATCGCGTTCGCGTCCAAACACTTCAACGGATAATGGTGATGATGTAAATGACTTTTAGTCGTTGTCGTCTGAATCGTTGATGATAATCTGCTCTTATTCGGAGAGTTTGGCGTGAATACCATCTCTTTATCTCCTCCGTAATACTGCACAAACCCGAACGGTTTTTTAACCGCCCCCCCCAACATTCCATCCCTTCGAAGCGTTGGTGATGCATTCGTCGCAGAAGTAGTCGTCGTCCCTAAAAACCGATCTCGCGCGACGTTGTACTCCGGCGAGTCGTCCACGCGCTTGTCCACAATAGGTCGCATTATTTTTTATTATTAAGGTGTTTGATCTGTTATGAAGGTATACCGATAACAATAACGAGTGAAATGAGGATATTTTCGCAAATATTTTTATGAGGAGGACCTTTCCCCTTTGAAAAAGTTGAAAAAAAACAGGAATTTAACACACAGAGAGAAGAAATAAAAAGGGATAATA
>Ga0115552_1001755_pt1 | contig 12520 bp, 10 predicted proteins | sample COGITO_mtgs_1103_3_FD_87178 | JGI IMG/M metagenome (GOLD analysis project Ga0115552, IMG submission 87178) | Pelagic marine microbial communities from North Sea - COGITO_mtgs_110328 | ecosystem: Environmental > Aquatic > Marine > Epipelagic | place: Germany:Helgoland, sampling site Kabeltonne...
ACTTTTGATTCAGAAGCCTTCGCCACCCGGCTAACCTTAAACGGCTATCGAGCGGTTGATACGGTCTTCGAGCATGGCGAGTTCGCCGTCCGAGGTGCGCTGCTCGATGTCTTTCCAATGGGCAGCGAGTCGCCTTATCGTATTGACTTACTCGACGATGAAGTCGAGACCCTGCGCACCTTTGATCCCGATACGCAGCGCACTATCAATCGCGTTGAACAGATCAAGCTGATGCCCGCCAGAGAATTCCCAATGAGCCGCGACGCCATCCATCGTTTCCAGATGGCTTGGTACGAGGCGTTTGAGGGTGACGCCGATCTGTGCCCCGCATTCACTGAAATTAGCGCAGGCCGGGTGCCCGGCGGGGCAGAATGCTATCTCCCGTTATTTTTTGAACAATGCGGAACCGTCTTTGATTATCTTCCAGCCGATACGGCCATGGTGCTCCTCGGTGACCATTACAGCGCTGCGCAGCGCTACTGGACTGAAATCACCAGTCGCTTTGAAGAATACGGAATTGATCCGCGACGACCACTGCTACCACCTCAACGCGGCTTCGTTTCCGTAGAAGAAATTTATGCGGCACTGGGTGCGTATTCGGTGCTCGAGCTCAAGCCCGACGATCGCTCACCCGCGCATGTGCGGACCAACCTCAAAATACCACCATTGCTGGTTAGCGATGACGGGGCGGGAGGAAGCTATCAGCAAAAGTTAGTGCGGTTCATCAGTGATCATCAAGGCCCTCTGCTGCTCTGCGCCGAGAGTGCGGGTCGGCGCGAGATCTTGCTGGAAACGCTCGCGAAAGTGGACCTGAGCCCCACCGCGGTCGACAACTGGCCTGAATTCGTGGCGACTGGCGTCCTGTTTGGCATCAGCACCGCACCGGTCGATCGAGGACTTTACAGCGGTCCGGGCCAGCCCATGCTCTTGTCCGAAGCACAGATATTTGGTCAGCGCGTCGCGCAACGACGGCGCCGGCATAAGCGAATCGAAACAGATGCTGATGCCATCATCCGAGACCTGACTGAACTGCGGCAGGGTCTGCCGGTGGTTCACATTGAGCACGGAGTGGGTCGCTACCTGGGCCTGCAAGTCCTGCAAATTGACGGTGATGATGCGGAGTTTTTGCTGCTCGAATATGCCGAGGGCAACAAACTGTATGTGCCAGTGAGCTCACTGCAGCTGATCAGTCGATACACCGCCGGCGACCCCGACACCGCGCCCCTTCATCGACTCGGTACTGAGCAGTGGGAAAAAGCCCGTCGAAAAGCTCGTGAGCGCGCCGCCGACGTGGCCGCACAGTTACTGGATGTCTATGCGCGGAGAGCAGCACGGAAAGGGCATGCCCACTCATTAGACGAGACCAAGTGGGAACAATTTTGCGCCGCTTTCCCGTTCGAAGAAACGCCAGATCAAGCCGCTGCCATTGATGCCGTCCGCAACGATATGTGCGCGCCGCAGGTAATGGATCGACTCGTTTGCGGCGATGTCGGCTTTGGCAAAACCGAGGTCGCCATGCGTGCCGCATTTATCGCCGCGCAAAATGGCCGCCAAACCGCCGTGTTAGTTCCGACGACATTACTGGCTAATCAACATCATACGAATTTTCGTGATCGCTTTGCCAGTTGGCCCTACTCGGTAGAGGTCGTATCGCGCTTTCAGTCAGCGAAGGATCTTCGCGATATCGTCGATCGCGTTAGCGCAGGCAAAATTGATATTCTTGTGGGCACGCATAAGCTCCTGCAAAGCGACTTTGGTTTCCACGATCTGGGTTTGCTCATCATCGATGAGGAGCACCGCTTCGGTGTCAAACAGAAAGAAGCGATCAAAGCACTCCGTGCTGAGGTCGACATCCTGACAATGACCGCAACCCCCATCCCCCGAACACTCAACATGGCGCTCGGCGGCTTGAGAGATCTGTCGATCATTGCCACGCCACCGGCGCGACGACTATCCATCAAAACCTTTATCAAAGAGCACAGCATTGCCCTGATCAAAGAGGCCGTGTTGCGCGAGACGCTGCGTGGCGGCCAAGTGTTCTATTTACATAACGAAGTCAAAACGATTGACGAAACGGCGCGAAAACTCGGCGAGCTCGTGCCAGGCCTCTCAATTGGTGTTGCACATGGACAACTGCGGGAACAACCTCTCGAGAGGGTCATGTCTGACTTTTATCACCAACACCATCACATTCTGGTCTGCTCCACGATTATCGAAACGGGGATTGATATCCCTAATGCGAACACCATCATTATTGAGCGCGCCGATAAATTTGGGCTTGCGCAGCTGCATCAGCTGCGTGGTCGAGTGGGGCGTTCGCACCATCAAGCCTATGCCTACTTGCTCAGCCCACCCCGATCACTGATCACCTCGGATGCGCAAAAGCGCCTAGAGGCCATCGAAGCGGCTGGCGATTTGGGTGCCGGCTATCAGCTAGCTTCTCATGATATGGAAATACGCGGCGCGGGCGAATTACTCGGCGCTGAGCAGTCGGGACAAATTAATCAGGTGGGGTTTTCTCTCTACCTGGAGATGCTCGACAGTGCCGTCGCCGCACTGCAACGAGGTGAGATTCCCGATTTGGACCAACCCCTCGACAGTGGTACTGACGTCAAGCTCCACGTCCCAGCACTCATTCCCGAGCAATATCTGCCGGATATCAGTACTCGCTTGGTGCTGTATAAGCGTATCGCCAAAGCCGGCAGCGAGGAGGATCTGCGAGAGATTCAGGTCGAAATGATCGATCGATTTGGCCTGCTCCCTGAGCCCACCAAAAATCTCTTTACGTGTGCGTTACTGAGAATATCGGCGCAACGCCTGGGGATTGGTGAAATCGACATGACCGAGGATGGTGGTAGCATCGAATTCAAGCCAGCCACCGTCGTCGAGCCCGCTGCCATCGTGTCATTAATTCAATCGGATCCTCAGCGTTACCGCTTAAGCGGCAATAACAAGCTCCGTGTGACGGCAGAACTGCCCACGCTCGAATCGCGAACCGACTTTATTGAAGCGCTGCTCGACCCTTGGTTAGCGAGTGTCTCGCAGGAGGCTTCTGGATGAAGCACTGGTTCGGGCGCTGCAGTCAGGTGAGCTTCATCGTGGTACTGACCCTGTGCAGGGTAATGAATGGGGCCGTTGCCGCCCCTCTGCCAGGCGGATTCGAGCACTCGGGCTGGTATCAGTTTGAGCTGGTTGTCATGGTCGATGCGCGTGCGGAAGTACTTGCGAGTGAAACGTGGCCACTCACCACCTCCGTTCACTACCCCGCCCGCTGGCGCTGGCTTCAAGATCCCGCGCTCAAAGCCGCGCTCATGGCGCAATACGAATCGGCCGTTGTATCGGTCAGCCCGTCTGGACACACCATGGTAACGCTGCCTAAAGCCATGCCACCGCTCTGGGAACCCCCTCCTGCGTTACTAACCGAACAAGAAATCGCGCTGATCGATGAATTAATGGCCTTGCGCTTGCCGACGCCCGTCGAGCCAGAAAGCGCTGCCCCCGATACCGATGAGCCCCCCGCGCTCGCCAGCGCAGACAACACACGGGGGCCATTACTGCCCTTTGAAGAGGCCGGACTCATCGAAGAAACGGTCAACCTCACCCCCTTTGAGTCATTGGGCATTGCTGATCCCGACTCGCGTGACAGTGCACCGGAGGTCAATATCCCCTTTGCGTTACCCGTGGAGCCAGTCACACTGACCCCCGTCACGGTCACCGCGCAACGCATTCCGCAGCCGGCGACCTTCGAAAAACGGCCTCTCAATCGCCTCGCAGCTGGCCTCGAACGCTACCAACAGCAGAGCGACGATGCGGTGTTGTTTGCCACGTCGTGGCTGCAAAGTCCTGACAGCGACTCACTACCGATTCTGGTTGAACCCGACGCGGATTCTCCCTACCCGTTGTTACAGGGGTTTATACAGCTACTCCCGCGAGACAACAGCTGGCGTCTGGGCCTGAACCTTTGGGCGAACACTGAGGGTCAGTATTTACCGGCCATTTATGAGGGTACTGCCCCACCGCCTTCACCGCAGCGCGTGACGGTGCTGTCGGCACCAGAGTCTCTCGACCAAGCCTTTATTGACCAAGCGCTTGTCAATCAAGGCAATGACATCACGGCGGAGGCGATAGTGCCACTGAGCCCCGTCGACATTGATTCATCGCCAGCTCGCCTCGTTGACGAGTCTGGCTTGCCTGCTCAGCCTCGAACCGACCTTGCCCCTCCGGCACCGGCGCCATGGCCTTGGCGACATGTTATTCATATCGAGGACACCGTCCCGCTGACGGAAGATCGGCTGCGTTATTACGACCACCCCGTGGTCAAAGTGCTCGCCACCTGGCGAGAGCTGTCGTGGTACGAACTGTATGCGCTCGGCGACACGATTGAGCAAGAGTGATCCCGATACTGCCCGCCGAGTGCATCGTGGAGATCGGCTGCCCGCTTGGCACACTGACCCTAACTAACGAACGAGTAGCTCGTGGCTAGTGCCTCATTCCGGCGCCATCTCGGGCGGGTTTTGATCGAGCAATAGTGTGCGGGTGGGGAAGGCAACCTCGGCTTGGTGCGCCTCAATAATGTTGAGTATGCGCAGCATCACGTCCTGCTTGACGGCATGATAGGTCACCCAATCGGTTGTGCGCGTAAACGTGTAAATAAAGAAGTCTAGCGAGGACGCACCAAAGCTCACAAAGTTGACCATCAGCGTTCGGTTGGTATCAATTCCCTCATGCTGGCGCAGCATGGCTTCGGTCTCCGCCACAATGTCGGCCATTACCCCCACATCGTCGTAGCGAATGCCGACCGTCTCGTAAATTCTCCGGTTCAACATACGCGACGGATTTTCCAGCGCTACGGTTGAAAAAACCGCATTCGGCACATACAGCGGTCTTTGATCAAAGGTCCTGATGCGCGTCACCCGCCATCCCACTTCCTCAACAGTGCCCTCTATTTCTCGATCAGGAGATCGAATCCAGTCACCTACCGCAAACGGCCTGTCGAGAAAAATACTCAAGCTTCCAAGCAGGTTTGCCAAAAGATCGCGTGCGGCAAAGCCCACTGCAACCCCGCCTACCCCGCCAAACGCGAGTAGGCCTGATACGGAGACACCCAGCGACTGAAGAATCATGATGCCTGCCACCGTCCACACCATAATGCGACTGAGTCGAGCCACCGCACTGATCGTTGCGCGCTCATCAGAAGCGACTGCGCCGCGATGCTCACCCAACAGCTCCTCTTCGATGCCTCGGCTTAATCGGTGCGCCAACCAACCAAATAAGATCAACAGCGCGGTGTCGGACAGCGTTAACAGCCCCTCTCTCACCCCATCAAAAATACTGAACAGACTCAGAGAGAGCAGCGCCAGCACAGTCCACATGACCCACTGGATAGGAGGAAAGACCGCATACAAGATCACATCGTCCCATCGCGTTTCAGTCTGATCAGCGGCCATCGTAAGGCGACGCACTGAGCGATAAATCACGACATGTCCCAGTGTCCCGGCAAGCACGAGTGCCACAAAGACCAACGCGCCGGGGGGCACACTCAACGCGGCTGCCAACGGCGCCATTAGCTCCAGCAAAAATGACATCTCAGTATCATCCTCAATAAAAGTGACCCCATCCTAACCTACCCACCTCACTCACTTCACCTACTGCTGTACAAAACAACAGACTGTATATATGATCAGCTACAGGGATCAGGAGGAACGTTGATGAAACTCACTAGCAGACAAGAGCAAGTGCTCGATGTCATCCGCCAGTATCTGGCCGATACCGGCTATCCGCCTACTCGCGCCGACATTGCCCGCGAACTCGGTTTCAAGTCGGCGAATGCTGCAGAAGAGCATTTACGGGCGTTAGCCCGCAAAGGCGCGATCGAAATGATTGCCGGCGCGTCACGCGGTATCCGCCTAACGGAAAGCACCGGCCTGCCTATTATTGGTCGAGTAGCCGCCGGCTCTCCCATTCTGGCGACAGAGCATATCGAAGATTACTGCGAGCTCAGCGCGCAGTTCTTCTCTCCACCCGCTGACTTTTTACTCCGCGTCACGGGCGACAGCATGAAAGACGTGGGGATTCTCGATGGGGACCTGCTGGCAGTGCACAACACCAGCACAGCGCGAGACGGGCAAATCGTGGTCGCGCGCATTGAAGACGAAGTGACGGTGAAGCGGCTTCAAAGAGCCGGCGCGCACATGGTCAAGCTGCTACCGGAGAATGCGGATTTTGATCCCATCGAGGTCGATTTACGCACCACCGACTGCAGCATTGAGGGGATTAGCGTCGGCGTCATTCGGCAACAGATTTGATCGCGAGCGCCGCGAGCGCACCCGCTGGTTGACGACAGATACCTCGCTAACCATTTACCGCTCGCTTCACTGAGGGGCGTCGTTCACGACGTTTCCCTCAGTCCTCATCACCGTCACCACTGACGCAAGCTTGCTGCGACAGAGCCAAGAGGGGGTCGTCGGGTCTTCGTTTTTGGAGGGGCAGAAACCCCGAAGCCTGCAAACCAGAAGGCTCCTTAGTGTTGCGAAGCGAATCGCCTCGCTGCTGTCACACTCTTTTGCCGCTAGCCCACGTCGTGGGGGCTACTCGCGAACAACGCTTAGTGTAACGTTCGAGCCTCTGACCCTTCCGCGGTATCAACCTCGGGACTATTGACCTCAGCCATTTGCGCTGCAGCCTCGATACCAGCCTGAATCATGATCTTGGCAATCTCCAGATTATTCCCCATGAGATAGGCGTTCGCCTCATCGGAAAACTGGATGCTGACCAATGGCTCGGAGTCCCCTTCTACGCGTTGCAGGACCACTTCACCATTTCCCAGATCGACGATTTCTAGTAAAGATGTAGACACTCAAAGACCTCTCTTATCTGAGGAGTCACCCCAACGCCACCGCTGGAATGTGTCTAAACAGTAACACTCTCGCCACGCAACTGCCACATGCTATCCCCAGCCGCTCGATACCACACTCGCGCTATGACTCATCAATCGCATCGGCGATATTTTGCGCCAGCGCGGTCAAATTTTGGGCCCAAAGATCAAACTGCTCCAGGGTCGGGACGGCACTATTGGTCGCCAGGTTGTTGTATTGCCGTACCGTCGCATTCCGCGATATCGGTGCCTGCAACTCGGCCAACCAACCGCTACTTTCCAACTCAGCACAGATCGCTATGTCTGCCGGTAAGACCAGCCCAGCCGGCAATGAGGGCAAGTCCCGCACTGTATGAGGGGGATGCTCTGGCGCACTGGTAACTCGGCATCCTGCGAGCAGGAGCCAGCCATACGCATCCAGCAAGACCTTTTGCGTCAGCGGGGCAAACGCCAGGTTAATGGCAAGACTCGGTTCACGCTGCGCTTCCAACAGGCTCTGCCAGCCTGCTTGAACGATGCGGGCGTGATAAAGGCACTGGTTCGCAAACGCCAGCGGGTGACTCAATCGACCACTACTTCAGCGGGCGCTGCGGGTGTTGCCTTGGCCTGACTGTTAGCTTTTGTTTTGGCTTTTGCTTTGCTCTTCGCTTTGGCTTTGGCTTTGGTCTTCGCCTTGGGCTTTTTCTTTGCGGTGCCCTCTTCAACCCAGCGGCCATCAACAAACATCGCTCGCCAGCCACTCGCCTTCCCATCCAGATCAGTCATGACGTACTGCTCTTTTGTCTTGCGGCTGTAACGAATCTGGGTACGGTTTCCTTCGTCGTCGACCCGCGGCGCATCAAACAAATAATGGTGCTTAGGGTCGATCTCTGCCTGATGGGGGAGCAACTCATCGACGAAGGGAGGCCGCGTCTCTCGATGCTTCGGAAACTGACTTGCTGCCAAGAAAATGCCAGAAGCACCATCCCGCAGTATGTAATGATCCTCAACCTTGATGCACCGCAACTCGGGCATCGGAACAGGATTCATTTTCGGCGGCGCTACCTCACCGTTTCTCAGCAACTTACGAGTATTGGTACACACCGACTCACTGCAGCCAAAGTATTTACCGAAGCGGCCCGTTTTCAGCTGCATATCAGCGCCGCACTTATCACATTCGATGACCGGGCCATCGTAGCCTTTAATCCTGAACTGGCCCTGCTCCACCTGATAACCATCACAATCTGGATTGTTGCCACACACATGCAACTTGCGCGACTCATCAATTAAATAACTATCCATTGCGGTATGACACTTGACGCACCGACGCTTGCTCAGCAGCAGACGCGACTCCGCCTCATCATCCGCATCCACACTAATGGCTTCATCACCCGACGTTAAATTAACCGTGTGCTTACAGCGCTCCTTTGGCGGCAGGTTGTAACCTGAGCAGCCAAGGAAAACACCCGTGCTCGCCGTCCGAATTTGCAAGGGGCGACCGCAGTCGTCGCAGGGAATACCGGTTGGCGTAGGATCATTAGGCTGCATACCGTCAGGGCCGTTAACCCCCGCTTGCGCCAATTTCCCGCTGAAATCGGCATAGAACTCATTCAGCAGATCAGTCCAGGATAAAGCCCCTTTAGCGACCTCGTCGAGCCGCTCTTCCATCAATGCCGTGAAACCATAATCGAGTAGTTCGCTAAAACAACTCTGCAATCGCTCAGTAACAATATCGCCCATTTTTTCGGCATACAGACGTCGGTTTTCAAGTCGAACATATCCACGATCTTGTATCGTCGATATGATGGCCGCATAAGTGGAGGGACGTCCGATACCGCGCTTTTCCAATTCACGCACCAAACTCGCCTCACCGTAGCGTGCTGGCGGCTTGGTGAAATGCTGCTTAGGATCATAGTCAGTCGCGGTGAGTGCATCGCCCGTTGCCAAGGGCGGCAATACGGCCTCCTCCGCTTTTCTCGCGGCGGGTGATTGGACGCGCGTAAAGCCGTCAAACTCGACCATGCGCCCTTTCGCCGTCAGGCGACAATCACCCGCTGTCACAACCAGCGTCGAAGACAGGTAGCGAGCGGGCGTCATCTGACAGGCGACAAATTGCCTCCAAATAAGATCATAGAGTCGCTCTGCGTCCGGCTCCATGCCTGCAAGCTGATGACTTTTCAATGACACATCCGAGGGACGGATTGCCTCGTGCGCTTCCTGAGCGCCCTCTCGCGAACCATACCGAATGGGGTCTGCTGGGAGGTATTCCGGCGTGAACTCCTTCTGAATCAATGCGCGACAGCTTGCGACCGCCTCGTCACTGAGGTTGGTCGAGTCGGTACGCATGTAGGTAATGTAGCCTGCTTCATAAAGGCGCTGCGCCAGTATCATGGTTTTCTTAACACCAAACCCCATGCGGGTGCTAGCAGCCTGCTGCAAGGTTGAGGTAATGAAGGGCGCTGAGGGCTTAGAGCTCGTCTTACGAGACTCAAGGTCTGCCACCGTAAAGGTTCCGCCTTGCATTTCAGTGACGGCTGCGTCGGCCTCGGCTTGATTCTTTGGCTCGAACTTGACCCCAGCACGATGCGTCACCATAAAGCGAACCGGCTCAAAGTCAGCTGCTTTTAAAAGTGCATGAACCTCCCAATACTCGTCCGGGACAAACGCACGAATCTCTCGCTCACGCTCAACAATTAAGCGCGTTGCGACTGACTGCACCCGACCCGCGGATAAGCCTCGTGCTACTTTTGCCCACAGCAGCGGACTCACCTCAAAACCCACTACACGGTCCAAGAATCGGCGCGCTTGCTGGGCATAAACGCGGTCTATGTCCAGTTGGCCCGGCTCTTTAAAAGCCTCTTGTATGGCTTTTTGCGTGATCTCATTAAACACCACTCGGTGATAACGACTGGAATCGCCACCAATCGCTTCTTGCAAGTGCCAGGCAATCGCCTCTCCTTCGCGATCGAGGTCAGTCGCGAGATAGATGGCATCGCTATCCTTCGCAATCTTTCTGAGATCACTCACTACCTTTTCTTTACCCGGCAAAATTTCGTACTGTGCGGCCCAGCCATTATTGGGGTCTATACCCATCCGTCTGACGAGCTGCTCTCTTTTTTTGCGCGCCTGAAAACGTACTTTTTCATCGGGCGCCATCTTGCGGGTGATCGCGGCCTGTGCCGCCCGTTCCTTGGGGTCGGTAGTCGGCGCGTTTCCAGAAGTCGGCAGGTCACGGATATGCCCGACGCTAGACTTCACGATAAAGTCTTTACCAAGATATTTGTTGATCGTCTTGGCCTTGGCCGGAGACTCAACAATAACGAGTGTTTTGCCCATATCTGCTTTTGCCTGCTCAAATGTGGCAGCCGAGAACACTCCCGCCGCCGATCAGGATGGCATCTAACAGTGCGAATGCGGCTCGGGTCAAGACCTGAAATGCAATGCCCTATTGTGACGCCATCCAGCACAAAGTGCCTTTTTATCAAATAGAATCAATAGCCTGACGGATAGATTGGAGGCCTTCTAACCCCCCTGTCTCATCCCAGAAAATACTAATATAGCAATCAGATACCTCCACCAAAGAGGCGCCTGGGGGCAATATCGTCAACCACGCCGTTATCATCGCGACCCCCTCAGTGGGCTGCCAACCGCCCTCTGTCAGCACGTATGCATGCGGCGCGCCCTGCCCCGTTTTACCGTTAGCTTGGTATTGCTGGTAGCACGCCAGATCGCGCTCGGGCTCAAAGCGGAAGCGCGCCGGCACGGGCGGCACGGGCCGCAGTGTGACGCGCAACCCCAACGCTCTGGCTTGATCCCGCACTGCAGCTTTACGCCGCTGTGCCTTAGTGGGCATAGCCGATATCAGCGGCGAAATCACCACTGCCAAGCCCAGCGCAATCAAGACATAAACCATCAGTATCGCTTCCTCAAGACAAGCTCCGCTTTTTTCGCTACCTTAAGCGCTGAAAAACTCAACGAGTGACTCTAGTATGCCCTATCAACACATTCTGGCGGCGGTCGACCTGGGAACCACGACTGAGGCGGTTATTCAGAGAGCCTCATCCCTGGCTCAGCAAAACCAGGCACAACTTCACGTCTTACATGTTATCGAGCCGCTTGCCATTACCTATGGCGGCGACATTCCAATGGACTTTTCGGCCATCCAAGAAGAAATCCACGGACAAGCGCGAGAACAGCTTGATCGTTTGTGTGAACGGATCGGTGTCATCGCGAGCAATCGTCACTTGGTCACCGGGAGGCCCGAAGCGGAGATCCCCACCCAAGCCAAAGCGGTCAACTGCGACCTGATCGTCGTGGGCAGCCACGCGCGATGGGGGTTAGCCCTGTTACTCGGCTCAACGACCGACGGCGTCATGCATGGCGCAGACTGTGATGTACTGGCCGTTAAGGTTGATATTGAAGACTAGAAATAAGCAGTAACTAGCTGTTTTTATTGATAAATTGAGATAGCATTGTGCCATCAAATGGCCATCCCAGTTCCCCGCCCTGGGAGTCCCTCACGACCGGTATGCGCGTTCCATAACGCTCTAACAACGTGAGATCCTCGGCAATATCACTTGACACAAAGTGGCACCCTGCCGCCTCCAGCAATGTCTCAGCGTGCTCACAAAGGTGACATCCCAGCGTGGTGTACAGTGTTAATGAACTCATGAACCTACCCCTTCGCACTGGCGCGCTAGATGACTAACAAATGGCATCCTCAAAACGGTCTCACTCTTTATGGCCGTAAACCGGCGCTCGAGGCGCTCGCCAATCGAGCTCTCGAGATTGCCCAGCTGCACTTGGCCGACAGCAACCGGCCAGGCGGTATTATCGCGCAAATCATCGCTCAGGCCGAGGCGCGCGGTATACCGATTCGATATCATGAGAAGCAGGCGCTGTCGCGTATCTCGAAAAACGGACGTCAGGACCAAGGCGTGGCGCTTGATATCAACTGTCCCCGATTCGCCTCAATTGACTCACTGCTATCAGATAACCCCTCGACCCCAGCCCGATTACTCGCGCTGGATGGCATCACCAACCCACAAAACGTCGGCATGATTATCCGATCGGCAGTGGCGGCAGGCCTAGACGGACTGCTCTATCCAAGAAAGGGAGTGGCGGCGCTTGGCCCCCTAGTCATCAAGGCATCAGCTGGCACCGTTTTCCGCGCACCCTTGATTTTGTGCGACACATTAGCTCCCGCGCTAGAGCAACTTAAGACCTGCGGCTACAAGATCGCCACGCTGGAGGCAGCGGCGCCAGAATCGCTCTTCTCCTATGACGCTCAAGAGCGCATGGTGTTTGTGTTGGGCGGCGAGACGAGTGGCGTCAGTGACGCCGTCAGCCAATTAGCAAGCCAACGACTAGCGATCCCCATGAGCAACGAGGTCGAGTCACTGAACGTTGCGGTGACCGCCGCGCTCGTTGCTTTTCATCTCGCCACAAACCGCCACTGAGCCCTTAGCCGTCTTGCGGTGGTATAGCATCCCCGTTGGCTACCGCCAGCCAAGCTTGCTGCACCACGTAGGCGCGAATCGCATCGGTGTCTTCTTTGCTCAAGCGCCCCGCAAAGGAGACCATGCCTTGCTTTTGCAGCGCGCCCTGTCCGACGACGCGGTCCCAGGCCTGCTCATTGGCCGATAACGCTGACCATCTCAGATCGGG
>Ga0115552_1001757_pt1 | contig 12513 bp, 7 predicted proteins | sample COGITO_mtgs_1103_3_FD_87178 | JGI IMG/M metagenome (GOLD analysis project Ga0115552, IMG submission 87178) | Pelagic marine microbial communities from North Sea - COGITO_mtgs_110328 | ecosystem: Environmental > Aquatic > Marine > Epipelagic | place: Germany:Helgoland, sampling site Kabeltonne...
CAGATCACAAAATTGAGCGTAATGAAGAAGCAAAGCTCGCTGCCAAAAGCAAGTAGTTTTTAAAACGATATATTTTTAAAAGCCCATTTTGTAACAAAAATGGGCTTTTCTTATCTTTAGGGTTACTAATAACTTGTTTATGCAGTTACAACAAATAGAGAGAATACATACCATTTCGAAAAAAGCGTTTCTGGAAAATTATGTTAAACCTCAAAAACCAGTAGTCATAACTCATCTTATAGACGACTGGCCAGCATATACAAAGTGGTCTTTGTCTTATATACGTGATATTGCAGGGGATAAAAAAGTGTCATTATACGATGATCGTCACGTGAAACATGACGAAGGCTTTAATGAAGCGCATGAGACAATGAATATGAGTGATTATATTCAACTTCTTAAAGCGGCGCCTACCAATTATCGTATTTTTTTATATAATTTGATGAAAGAAGTACCTGCATTAAAACATGATTTTAAATTTCCTAAAATAGGACTTCGATTACTAAAGCAACTCCCCATGCTATTCTTTGGGGGAGAAAATAGTAAGGTATTTATGCATCATGATATTGATTGGGCAAATATCTTACACTTTCATTTTGAAGGGAAGAAACAATGTATTCTTTTTCCCCCTAGTGAGACCAAAAACTTATATAAAGTCCCTCACAGTTTGATCACAAGAGAAGATATAGATTTTGATCATCCCGATTATGAGAAGTTTCCTGTATTAAAAAAAGCAAAAGGCTATATATGTCATCTCAACCATGGAGAGACGTTGTATATGCCAGAGGGATACTGGCATTTTATGAAGTATGAGACGCCTGGATTCAGTATGAGTTTACGTGCGCTTCCGCGAAAGCCAAAACACCTCCGATATGCGCTGTACAATGTCTTTATTATGCGCTATTTTGATAACTTTATGCGTCATCGAAAAGGGCAAGCTTGGATTGATCAGAAAAATGAGGAGGCTATTAGAAATACGCACAAACTACATGGGTTGATATAGAGACTGTTGTAAAATATATGTGTAATTAGTACTTTTTGAGTATATGCTTCTGTCTGCCGAAAGGCAGGTTCGCGAAAGCGTACATAGAAATACATTAATAATTATAGTTCACATACAATTAATTTAAAAGCTTTTGTTGCAGATTTTCTTCTAGGTCTACCACTTTACTTTCTAACTCATGAAGACGATGGTAAATATCTACAGGTTCTGGCATTTGCTTGGATGCATACATTGTTACATACCATACTTCCATAATATCTTCGGCATTCATGGTGTAGGTAGGATAATTTCCATCAGTGTTATCACTCTTTAAAATAAGCTTTCCTCGCTCTGCAATTCTATTAATGGTACGTTTTAAGACAATGCCATCGTTTTTACTCACAATCACATACACACGACCGTCTTTAATATCGTTTAAGTCTTCTACATATTTGCCAAAAACAAGATCTCCATCAAAAAAAGTACGAACCATAGAGTTTCCATGTACTTCAAAACAACGGTAGGTGCCGTTGGTAAGATGTGGCATGTGAAAGGTAGGAAGTGTTTCGATATATTCTGTATCTCCATATCCATCTAGATAGCCTGCTCTTGCTTTTATAGGAACATATACAACATTCTCCTCGCCTGATTGATTTACGGCTACTACTTGAGGCATTCCAGAATATGTTTGAATTTTTGAAGTATTTTCTTTAAGCATGATATCGCTTTGCCCAAAGAGATAATCAGGATTGATTTTAAAGGTTTCTATAATGGACAATAGCACATCATAGCCAGGCTTTGTTTTTTTTCGAGAGCCATCAGACTGAGGTCTACCATTTACAATGCTGTCTACAGTTGTTCCGGTAACGCCAATCTCTTTTGAAAAGGAAAAATTGTTGAATCCAAAATGCCGGATAATGTTTTTTATCTTATCATTTATAGTTTCCATAGGGGCAGTTTTTTATTTTGCATTTTGCGAAAAAAATAACACAAATGTTTGTTTTAAGTTGCAAAATGTTTTATATTTGTACGGTAGTTAGCGCTAAATTACAAAAAAATGTCGAATAATTAAACATTTGTAAAATATATTTGACATTATACAATAAACAGATGGTAGCAAGAACCTAGGAGTTACGAGTGATTATTGTAGAATATATGAAAATGAAGAACACTTTTCAAGCACCACTTTAAGAAAAGCGTTTATAAGATCCTCAAGTGAGGATGGGTATGAACTTAATAACTTTTTAAAAGCTGTGAAAAAATTAATGATCCTTTAGTAAACTCTTTTTTAGGGACAGTATGCAAGGCATATTGACATCCCTTACATACTAACAGTCCTATTTGTATAAAGAGCGTATCTTTTAAGAACACGCTTTAAAAAAAGAACGATATTCCATAGTTTTCTAACATATGTGATGCTTTTTTTAAGAAGTTATTTTTATAAAAATAGAAAAAATCTAGGCGTATATTAAAACTTCATGTTGAGGTAATAATAAATTGACATTATACCTGTCAGCATGGGATTCCTATGCCCACATGTAACTGTAGCAAACGATAGACAATAAGCCTACAATAGGCTATCATCATCTGGTTTTAATACAACCCACTAGATCTGTATGGAGTGCTTTTAAATAAAAGCCTCTTGACCTTTACACAATGCTAACGCCTAGCATTTGTGATCATCTTACCAAACACCTCCAAAAAAACGAGACCATAATCTCAATAGGACACCTATGTCCAATTTTAACTTTAAATAATAAAAAATGAATAAGAAACCTTCAAAAGCAAACCTGTTTAGGTTTGTCACTTTAAGAAACCCGCAACTAGTAGATGAAAGTACCAATACGATAGGGTTTGTCTTTCATCCGGATACAACTCAAAGTAATTTTATTACAGTGGCAGAGACCAGTGATGAGGCATCAAAAAAATTAAATTTAAAGGCAGCTCATACAGCCTATACTGCTTTTCAAAATAAAAGCGAGATTCGGAATCAGAATCAAAGTTTGTATGATTTTTCGTCTTGGCTAATGCGTACTAAGAATGTGTTATCCTATGCTAGTATTTATGATAATAAAAAAACAGCCGTTGAGTTAACAGAAACTCAAGAGTTATTGATTTGGGAAAATCTTTTATATCAAGCTTTTGAAAATACAGCTACTCATGTGCGAAATGCCTTAATTCAAGTACTCGTTGCAAACCAATTTTTAAAGGCATTTGAAACGTTCAGGGCAGGGTCTACAGAAGAAATTACCTTTACTGAAGATCAAGTAGAAGAGTTTGTACGAAGAGCAAATGCAGTAGTTGTGATTCCAAGAGTTTTAACACAATTAGAGTCAATAAAATCTAATGGGATACACCGTAAACCTCTTAATAAAGAAGAGGCAAAAAGAGATAATACAGTAAAACGTGTCCTTTTAGAAAGAGAAGTTGAAAACTATAAACAAGTACGGTCAGAAATAGATAAAATAGAAACCTTATACGATAAAGAAAACAAACGTGCTTTTAAAGAAGCATTAGATCTATTTAACAAACGAGTAGATGATGTGATTGCTGATAATCCCAATAAAGGAGAACCTGAAGGAGACACCCCTGCGACAGATAGGAGTGCTGATTTAGTCGCTATGGATAGAGAAACATTTACATTTACACCCGTAGATCCAACAGGTGCTTATTTAACAACTAGGTTGTCAGATAAAGCCTTAGGATTTATGACTTCTCAAAAGCTAGTAGAAGAGCTTCCTTTGTATGACACTTTAGGGGAAGTTAACGAAGCCATAGGAAGACGCATTCAAGAGCGTAAGCAAGAAATAGGAACATTAACACCACTGTCACCTCAACCTAAAAACATCCGTATTGCAGGAAATGTTGTGCCTTTGGAAACAAGAGCAGAAGCACAAGACGGGGACTATGATTATAACTTTATACCACTACATGAGCAAACTAATGATGGAACTCGTAATATAATCTTACAAATTTTTGATCATGTGACAGGTTCTAATATTACAGGTGCTGATTATAGCATTTATTTTCCTCAGACAGAAGATAGTTTTCAAAGTGTATCTTTTGAAATACTGAATGATGGAGATTTTTTAACGATAGCATTATTTCCAGAAGGTATCGTTTTCCCAGAAGGGGCAACTTATTATTATTTAGAAGGGTCTTTAGAGGTTATAGGCGGGGAGTTTAATATAGATAGAAACATCTATGTTAATAGAGCTACTTATGGTTATTTTGATGAAGTAACTCCACAACCCAGCACAACACTCCCAGACAAAAAAGTCTTCGGTTTAACAAGTCTAGGAATTGCAGACTTTAGACGTGTAGAACAAGAAATCTTGTGTTATGTTCCTGGAGAAGTATCGCATATAGAAAATATTCTTGCACGCGAGTACAAAGAACGTAGTACCCGAAGCCTTACTAGTTTACAAACAGAGACAGAGACAACAAGTGAACGTGAAGTAGAAAATTTAACAGACACGACAACTACAGAACGTAGTGAGTTACAAACAGAAGTATCTGCGGTCATCAATGAAGACGAATCTCAAAACTATGGAGCTACTGCAAATTTTAGTTACAGTCCTAAAGCAACAGGAGTTTCTTTTAATCTTGGTGCCTATGCAGATTTTTCTTCCTCTACCTCTACGTCAAATTCAAATTCTCAAGCACAATCGTATGCGCAAGAAGTAACTGAGCGTGCTTTAGAGCGTGTGGTGCAAAAAGTAAGTACACGTCGTACGTCTATTATGTTACGAGAATTTGAAGAAAATAATGTGCACGGTTTTGATAATACGTTAGGTGATCAGCATATTACGGGTGTATACAGATGGGTTGACAAAATCTATAAAAACCAATTGGTGAATTATGGCAAACGACTCATTTATGAATTTACCGTTCCAGAACCATCACGTTTCTTTAAAGAGGCCATAAAAAAGCGTCTTGAGGATGGAGATACTAACACAAATGATATGGTGGAGCCTATACCACCAGTAACCTTAGAGAGTCAGAATATAAATAGCCCAGTAGATCTTGATGCTGAAAACTACCAAGATGCTGCAGCATTATATAATGCCGAGGTAAATGCATATCTGGCTCCTCTTTTAAGAATAGGAAAATCCTTTAGTCATAAATTTTTTGGAGAAGAAGCGCAAGGACATGATAGCTTTAATAGAAACGCTAAAGATTATGAAATGGAACTTCCTGAAGGCTATAGATGTAGTGCGGTAGATATACGGGGGAACATTATAAGAGAAGGAAACGGAGGTACTGCTAGTGCAGCTATTTACATAGGAGATAATAAATTTTCATTTGGTACGACTAGTAGTTGGAAAGATATTGAATATGATAATGCCCCTCTCAATAATCTGATCACAGGGGTACTTCCTATCTCTATCGCAACAGAAGACGTAGAACCTATTAATTTTAATATTGTAGCGCATTGTTACCTTAATTCTGAACCAAAGCAACAATGGCAGAACGAAACCTATAATGCCATTAAAACAGCGTATCAAGAGCGTCTTGCTGAGTATAAAGATGCGAAAGCTATTTTTGATGCGCCAGTAACTGAAACTACAGAGGATGTTAGATTTAACCCGTTGTTTAACAGAAGTCTTGAACAAAAAGAATTAAAGCGTCTTTGTATCGAGCTGATGGCAGAACAATGTGATCTGAATTTTGCTCAAGATCATTATCAGGGTATGAATCCAGAGACCTGTGTGAGTCCAGTAAATGCATCGCAAGCCTTACAAACACATGCAGAAACAGTGCGTTTCTTTGAGCAAGTGTTTGATTGGGATTTAATGGCTTATACCTTATATCCATACTTCTATGCAGCTAAAAAAGATTGGGTAAAATTATTCCAACAAAGAAATGGTTCTGATCCATTATTTCAAGCCTTTTTACAAGCAGGAATGGCACGTGTGGTTTTACCAATACGACCAGGATTTGAAGCCGCTGCCAACTGGTACTTAGAAACAGGCGAATTATGGACAGGTCAAGGCATGACCACAGATAATGAAACCTATCTTTCTATTATGGAAGATTTACAAAGTGTACCGGGAGAAGTAGAGTCTACTTGGGAAACCAGAGTCCCTACCTCTCTTACCATTGTACAAGCAAAATCTGCGATACTTGATGAAGGAGGACTTCCTTGTTTTGATCCTAAAGGAGAGCTTGAAAATACAATCTTAGAAAGTGAGCAGACTTTAAAGGGAGCTACAGGAACAGAAACTCCTCCTGAAGAAGGAGGCGGCGAAGCTACCTTTTAAGAGGTATTATTTAAAACCTTATCTCTTTTGCGAACGTTAGTAGTGGTTACGCTTTCGCGAAAGCTAACACAGTCCATATCCTATTATACAGGATATGGACTGCGATAAGGCTATGAGGCACGTGTATGCGGGTGGATATAAATAACAAAAAAACATAAAAAATGAGCAAATTTAAATTTGCAGACCAATTAGGGTTTAGTCCGCCCATTGTGTTTGAAGAGGATACAGGGTTTGAAGAGGGTTTTTTTACTTGGCCAATAGACTTTGAGGCTTTAGGAAAGGATTTGGCAAGTGGTACCCCAATTCCTTATTACTATAAAAATTATGAGGCAGATCGACAGACAATAGTAATAAAGGATGAAGTTGGCGGAGATCAGGAGATTGATTATGAAAGTCAAATTCCTATGAAGATAGATTCTTCTAGTGGAGAAAAGCGAAGCTTACAATTAGTAGGAAAATTAAATAAAAAATTAGGAACTGTTTCTATACGACAACATAAAGTGTTGTTTGATTTTAAATTAGAATTAGGGAAGTCAATTTCTTTTGTTAAGAAGATTAAATACGCACATCAAGATGAAGTAGCTATTGAGTTAACATCAGGTAGTTATGAAGATTACTCTGCTTTGTCTAATTATATAGGTGCTAGAGAGAATGAACAAGTTAGAAACAAGATCATTAATGCCTTTAATAAAGCTTTCAGAAGTACTTCTGAAGATGAAGAATTATTAAAATGGTTGTATCAGAGAGCTCCGAGATTTGTTATCAGTCAACGTGGAGATGAACAATTGGTTAAAGATTTAAAATTATTAACTGCATATGATTTAGACAGTTGGTTTATAGACACAGGTTCTGCAATATTAAATATCATGTATGGATTTAATGATCTGACAATTGCCTATAATGATTTTAAAAAACATCCAGAAGATGTACTTAGGATATATAATGCTCTAAGCGATGCTAAAAAAGTAGATTTTACAACTTTTATAACTTCTATAGCTAGCTTTATTAGCGGGGAAGCCTCTGTTGCAAAATTTCTTATAGGAAAAAATTATATAGTAGATAGTAATCTGTCTGTAACTGATAGTCAGAATACAGTGTTTTTACAACAATATACATATAGGGAAGGAGCAACAGTGACAACATCTGCTGGTGGCGTCGGATTTCCTGGGGGGAGTATGAGTATCGGAACTTCTAAAATTAGAGAGGTTGTGCAACAAATCCAAACAAAATTTAACCCTTTGGATCTTATAGCTTTAGAAGATGAAGTCACTGGTGATATACGTTTTGCATCTGCCTTAGAAGTAAAATTTTTTTCTAATGAAACAGAATGGAATACTATTATTACAGGAGTAGCTATAATCGCTACTGTAGTTGCAACACTAGTTTCTTTTGGAGTACTTGGGGCTGGTGCGACAGGAATAGTTGCAGTCATAGCTGTTACAGAAATTGCTGTTGGTCTAGGTGACCTTATTCTTATTTTTAGAAAAGCACGTTTAAAAGGAACAGAAGAAGGTGATTGGTTTATAGAAAATTGGGAAAAAATAAGTATCGCAACTGCTGTTGTGAGTATAAGCTCTGCGATACGTCAAGGTGTTATAAAAAATGGACCTAAAACATTAGCTAGATTGCGTAGATTAAAAGGTGCAAAAGCCGCTGCAATTAGGGAACGTATACGTGTATTACTTTTTAATGCAATCATTAATGTAGAGATCGCAAACTTTGGTAAAGTTTCTTTTAAAATAGTACCTTTTGAAAGCATACGGGCTATAAATGGCTTATCTATAACTATACAAAAAGCACAACGCTTATGGAATCTTAATGTTTTGGTATTAGATGCTATAGTAGATGGTAAATTAGTTTACGCATTATACTATAGAGGACAAGTTATAGCAAGTGGTGCGGCAAAAGAAATTAATGGTTTTATAAAGAATAAGATATTTACCCACGCTGCAAAAGATCAAGAGATTTTAAAGTTTTTGGATGAATTGTTGGAAATAGAGAAGTTAGGGTTAAGATTAGAAGCAGGAAATTGGTTTTGGAAAAACGCTTCAGGAGTTGAACTTAGATGGGCTAAACTTTCTGAGAAAGTGATTTTAGAAAATATTAATAAAGCTTTTAAAAGCCCACCTACTATTGGTGCAAAGTTTGAAGCAGAGGTTGCAAAGAAAATGTTTGAATTAGCAAAGCGTTTTGGAGATGAAATAACAGATTTTTCTAATAATGTAACACAATTAAAGCCTCAAAAAAGATTGAATGGGGATATTGATTTTGGAACAAAACAATATATTATTGAAGCAAAATCACAATTGCATAACAGTCATAATATTGAACAATTAAAGGTTCAAATGCAAAAATATTTACCTATCAATGAAACCACTTCTTTAAAATATATGAATCCTTTTAAGAAAAAAGTTGTTGTAGTATATGACAATTTAGGTACATTTAATTTTAATAATATTATTCTAAAAGAATTAAAAGACCAAGGAGTTATTTTTATTGAAGGGGTAAACAATCTTAAAAAACTTTATTAAAATGAATAATAAATATTTACTACTAAAGAATTACAAGGAAAAAGAAATTATTGTTAATTCAATTGAAAGCATTGCGGATAAATTAAATCTTAGAAAAGAGAAAGAGAATCTGTATTCTAGTTTAGCAGATTTAGATTTATATTTAGATGTCAATGATGAAGATTTTCATTTTTTAGGAATAAGAGTAATGAATTCTGAAGAATTTAAGAGAGATAAAGTAATTGTAGATGAGGAAGAATATTTTATTGCGCTATCTATAGATCACGAATCTTTTGAAGAACGATTTATACATATGTTTTTAAAAGAATTTTTGCCATTTTATCCAGAAATGATAATTGCTGATGAGTCAACCACACAATTTTATACTATTGAAGATTTACAAAATAATAATATTCCTTGGTTACAAAGATCGTTTTAGAATAATCAGAAAACAACAATGTATCTTATGATGCTAAATCATAGCTTTTTGTATTTTGGAATAGCTAGGGATGCCTTTTCTGGTTGTAGGAAATGAGGTTTTAGTTTGGTTTTACTCCATACGGCACCCGTCACAGACGGGCGCTAGCAGGGGATATTACTAGAATAAAAGAGGAAGTTGCTTTAATTTATGATGATCTAGTAAAGTCGGGAAAAGATTTTACTAAACCTCCGTTTAAATATAATTCCATGAATAGTGATAATACTTTTCAAGTATTAATTGAATTTGATAAATTAGGTAATTTAACAAATGCTTATCCTTCAATTTAAATATAAAAATGATAATTATGAAATTTAAAAAATATGATATAAACTCAGCAAATGTGCCAGAACATTTAAAGACATTCGATTATGGTGTCGATTATGATTCTTTAATTGAAAGTGAAAAAAGTTTATTTCAAATAAACTCATATAGGTGGACTGTTCAAGAAGTTCAAAATATATTGGATGAAATTAGCATATTAGAGGGTGAAGAGAGGTATGAATATCAAGTTGAAGGTGGGAACTTAGGTATTTCTATATATACAGATGAAGTATATTTTTTTGACTTAACAAATAAAAAAGAGGAAGAAGATTTTATATGGTCTACAGAAAGTTTTATTTTATTCTTAAATGAGTTTAAGGCTTTTTTAGAAGATAATCAATAAATTATCTAAGACAGTAAAATAGATAGTATTTATAGAAGACCTAATAAGATTAGAGATTAGTTAGGAGATGTAAAAATGACACACTAATATTTATGCTTTTTTATTGCTTTTAGCGAAATCGTATTCTAATATTTTGAAAGCATAAAAAGCAAGACTATGGAATTTCAATATATGCAACAATTAAAAGATAATCCTAACTTAAGACCTTCATTTCTTCCTGAAGAATCAATGAGTGAATTAGAAATTATTGACTTAAGAGATAAATATAATGATGGGAATGAGTTTCCTCTTGCTTTTGAAGAGTTTTTAAATATTTCTGGAAAAGTTTGCCATATAGGTATAGATACTGATTATGAAGGGATATTTGAAGATTTTATGGAACTTATAGAAGATTCAGGCTATATGATTGACAGACCTTTTTTTGTAATAGATAGATTAGATAGTCAATTTAGTGGTTTTTTCTTAGATGAAGAAAAAGAAGATCCAGACATATATATATATATATGATCCTTATGGAAAAAAACGCGGAGACTTCCCTTTATTTAGATCAGCAAATGGATTTACATTTTCAGGATTAGTTAACGAGAAAATTCGTCGTATAAAATTAAACCTTCCTGATTAAGGATTATTGAAAAGTAAAAAGACCGTCAGAAGTGATGGTCTTTTTATTTTTCGCAAACCTGCTTATCGATAGACAGGAGTGTAAATTATAAAATCTTTTAAAAGATGATCACTCCTTTATAATCTTCATCGTTTGTGACGAGTTTTGAACTTGATCTACAATGGATAAAAAGTAAATACCTGTTGTTAATTTTTCTAGATTTAGCGTAGTGCTATTAGTGGTCATCTGCTTGGTTTCAGAAAGCACTTTTTTACCATCTATGCTATATACAGTAAATACAACATCTCCTTGATAGTTTCCTGAGATTTGTAACAGGTCATTTACAGGATTTGGAAATATAGTCACAGATGTGACAGAGACTTCCTCTGTGTTTAACGCAGCTCCAGAAAAGTAAGCAAGTCCTCTATTAAAAACATCTTGCCCTATTTGTTCTCCTAAAATACGACCAGGAATATCATCTATAGGTGGGTGAATACCTCCCCAGATTCTAGATAAACTTGTTTGGTCTGAGGCATCTTTATACGTAGCCCATTGTAAGGTCATATTCACAGAAGGACCTTCTTCAAAAACAAGAAATTCATTTTGAGTTACCTCAAAGGTGCCAACACCTCCTGGAAAAAACGGATCGCCAGTCACTAGTGTTAGGATTTCTGCAGCCGCACGAGAAAAGGTAGAATGTCCAGAAATATATCCTGCAAATGGAGGCGTCACAAAGGTTGGACGTTGGTAAGGCCACCATCTGTTGGCATAAATCCAGTCAACACCTGCGACATCGGTATCTGGGTTATCTATATAATCAGGACCTTTCCAAACGTTCATTTTAAGATCGCCTACAAATTCATTATTGTCTCCCGCAAGCGGGTCTCCTACTTCAATCACTTCTATCAGTCCGTCAATAAGTGGAAGTCCGTGTGGGTCATAGCTTCCCAAAGTATTATCATCACTCTGTCCTTTACCTGCCATATACCGCAAGGCAGAAATAGGACGGATATAATCATAATAGCCTTTGATACCCCATGTATTTACAGCACTATCATGCATGGCAGCACCTAACAAGAAATAGGTTTTAACATCCCATTCTAAATCACTTAAGGTTTCTCCTTCGCCCCCAATCTTTTTCACCGTAAGCGGATTGTCATTTACATAATTCAAAATCGTAAACCAGTGTCCAGGAGGGGTTTCTGAGTCGGGACCATCTGCCCAAAATTCAGCAAGTACTCTCGCATAATCTCCTCGAGGTACCATTTGTGTTGGATAAGGCTGTCCAGTAGCAGGGTTTACATCGTGCCCGATACTAGCATCACCACCGTTTTCAAAATCGTAAAAAGCCTGATATTCTTCAAACGTAGTTGGATAGCTTTGTATGTTACCAATACTTGCTGGGGAGATATCTATCATTACTCCATCGGCAGGATCTAGATGTTTTGACCAAGAGGCCACCAAGCCAAATCCCCATTTATAAGGATCTTCTAAGGCATTGCCATCAGAATCTTGAATAAGTGAAGGTGCTCCTGGATCGTTATATACGTAATAATCAAAACCATTCACAGGGAAAATCTCTAAGTTTTCTTCGCTTAAAGCGAAAGGAGTTACTACTCCCCATTCTGGACTTAGGAAATCAGGGACACCTCCAGGAATTACGTTACCCGATTGATCTATGAAAAATTCAAAAGCCAGAGGTTGCCATCTGTTAGGGTCAATGTCATTAATGTCTTCGTACATATCTAATACTAATGGATCATTTACTGGAAGGTAAGAGGTGTTTCCATAATCAAAATCTTCATTAGATCCATCTTGTAATCCAAAAGCAATCATTTGCTCAGCCATATAGTTTCCTAAAGCGGCAAAAGACCCTGTGCTATAATCGGTGTCTGTAAAAGAAGCATCATAAGATAAAGAAGCAAATTTTGCTTCTAGTGCAGGTAACGTGTCATCTTCTCCTGGAGAGCCATCAAAGCGATGCATTAATAATCTGAATACCGCATAGCTG
>Ga0115552_1001768_pt1 | contig 12495 bp, 13 predicted proteins | sample COGITO_mtgs_1103_3_FD_87178 | JGI IMG/M metagenome (GOLD analysis project Ga0115552, IMG submission 87178) | Pelagic marine microbial communities from North Sea - COGITO_mtgs_110328 | ecosystem: Environmental > Aquatic > Marine > Epipelagic | place: Germany:Helgoland, sampling site Kabeltonne...
AAGAATATTTAAACCCTTAACATAGCCAGCGGCTAATCCGTTTACTTCAATTATTGCTTTATTCATTAACTTTACCCAGGTATGCTTCAATAACATTTTCATTATTTCTAATAACTTCAGGCTCACCGTCCGCAATAATTTTACCTTCTGCCATCACAACTACTCTTTCCGAAATTTTCATAACAGCATTAATATTGTGTTCAACCATGATGATATTGATTCCCTCAATACTCAGATTTTTTATGATATCTAATATCTCTTCAGCAAGCTTAGGGTTTACACCTGCCAGTGGCTCATCGAGAAGTAACAGTTTTGGTTTTCTAATTAATGCTCTTCCAAGCTCAAGTAATTTTTTTTGTCCTCCTGACAATTCTCTAGCATAAGAATATTTCATGTGCGATAGGTTTAGTAACTCCAAAATCTTATCAACTTCGATTTCAAGTTCTTTTTCAAAATTATTTAATGATTTACCCTTTATTAAAGATCTTGAAATTGATTCATTTTTAACGCTACTACCAGAAAACTGCATGTTTTCTAATACAGACATCTTTTCAAAAACCCTGGTAAGTTGAAATGTTCTAGTCATACCTAATCTGGCTAATTTATAAGACTGAAAAGACGTGACATTTTCACCTTCAAAGAAAATATTGCCTTGGTCAGGATTTTGAAATTTTGTTAATAAATCAAAAAAAGTTGTTTTTCCAGCTCCATTTGGGCCAATCAAACTAGTTATTTCATTTTCTGAAAACTCTAAGGAATCTACATTTACTGCTTGTAAGCCTCCAAAGCTTTTCTTTAGCGAACTTACTGATAAAAGTTTATTTGATGTCAAGAAGAAGCTCCTCTTTTTTGCCCAATATACCACTAGGTGTAAAAATCATTGTAAACATTATCAGCAAACCAACAAAAACAAAGCGAACGCCTGCAAGTTGTTGTCCATTCGCATTTTCAAAAAATATTTCTGCAAGACTATCTGTACCTGAGATTATGACCCAGAAAATAACAGCACCTAATGCAGGTCCAGCTAAACTTCCGACTCCACCCAGAATCAAAGCGGCCCAGAGGTAAAAGGTTAAAACTGGAACAAAGGTGGATACCTGTAATGTTCCGTAGTTGAAAGCGAGAAGAATTCCAGATAAACCCCCTATTGATGCCCCCAACATAAAACTTTGTAATTTGAGCCATACAGCATTCTTACCAAGAGCTCTTACAGCATCTTCATCTTCTCTTACTGCTCTTAAGGCTCTACCCCAAGGTGATTTTTGTAGTCTATTTAAAAACAGTAAAGTGAAAATTATTAATATCCACGTAATTACCCCCACCCACAACTGTGAAGAAGATACCTCAATACTTGTAGCCAAGTTGGTAATAAAATTGGGTCTTAAGCTTTGAAGGGCCTCTGAAAACTGGATTACACCGTATACACCTCCTGTTATGTCCTCGAAATCTCTAATTAACAATCTGAATATTTCTGCAGCTGCAATTGTAACAATTGCTAGATAATCTCCTCTTAACCGAAGTGTTGGAAGCCCTAATATGAGACCTAGTAATGCAGCAGCTAACATTCCAATTATTACAGCTAAAGGCAGCGGAAGTCCCGTCTCAATGACAACACCTTCTCTACCTAAAGCATGAGGTATTAGTAAAATAGTTGTGTATGCGCCTATACCCATAAATGCTGCATGTCCAAAGTTCAATAAACCAGTCCATCCAAAATGTACGTTAATACCTATTGCAGCAAGACCATAAATGCCTGCAAAGGTTAATAAGTTTACAAAGATGCGGGCAACACCTGTTTCGTTAGATGTAAAAATGTAGAGAAACGATACTGTCAATAAACTTACGGCGATGATATATCTTTTATAGTCCTTCATGAGATTCTTTCTTTACTTCCAAATATTCCCTGTGGCCTGATAAGCAAAATGAGGATCATAAGGGCAAGCGCAATAGCATTTTTAGCTTCGGTATGTCCATCCATAAAACTTAGTCCCACACTTAATTGAACAAGCATACCTATGATAAAACCACCAAACATTGCTCCAAAAGAAGTTCCAATTCCACCAAGAATTGAACCTGCAAATATTAGAAGCAGAATTAGAAAACCCATATTCCAACGAACATTATTGATAACTCCTTGGATAATCCCAGTAAACCCTGCAAGCATACTTGAAAAGATCCAAGTCAATGTAATTATATAATCTGAGTTTATTCCAGATACGCTTGCTAACTCTGAAGAATCTCTTACTGCTCTCATAGCTCTACCAGTTTTGGTATAGGTTAAAAATAAACCAACTAAAATCATAACAACACTTCCAATAATTAGAACTTGAACATTTCTAGGAGTGAGTTGAATTCCAAAGTAGTCTTCTCGTTTTTGAAGATCTAGTGCATACGATGCAGGCTTAGCAGAGGCAAACAATAAAAATATATGTCTCAAGAATATTGAGAGACCAATAGTAATCACTAAAACTGCAACATTTCCATAGTTATTCTTTCTTAAAGGTCTAAATAAGCACAACTCCAACAGCGCACCAAATAATCCACACAGTAAGATACTTGCAATTGATGAAACTATGAAACTACTACCCAAAGGACTAAACCGGTCTAAGTATAGAAAACTTGATTCTGGGGATGAAGAGAAGAATAATGTTAATACAGCTCCCAGTGCAATTATTTCTCCATGAGCAAAATTTACAATTCTTGTGACGCCATAAAGAAGTGATAACGACACTGAAGCAATTGCCACTATTAAGCCTAATAAAAGACCATTTCCTAACTGTTCAATCATCGACTGCTTTCATTCATCATTAAATATTACTTCGGAACCATCGATAACTTCAACTAATAATCTATATGATTCGTTTACTTGATTGAGTGTTCCAATAGTAGCATTTATCCACGAACTAGGAGTTTCCGCATTTCCAGATATCACGATAGGTAAATTTTTCGATACAGTGATTTCATAAACTCCATTCAGCACTAATTTTTCTAATTTAAGATTCTTACCGAGGTAGATTTCACCTGTCCCAGATAAACTTGCATTATTAAGTTCTAAATTATCAAGACTGAACTGTGAATCAACTGCAAAAATGTCTAATTCCCATTTGGATTCATCACCTAATTCTAAATCCCAACCTTTAACTTGTAATAGTGGGCTTGTCTCTACAGCCCTCAAAACTAGTACATGGGGTGTCCCAACTAAAGATTCTACCGCCTCAGGGTAACCAGAAGATCCTGGTTTGTTGAGAATATCCACTTTGTAACCAGTTCCTGGAAAGGATTTTAAATTGATGGAGTTATTTTCATTTATTATGACTCTATAAGTTTCTGATTCGTTGAGTGTTGAGTTGCTAAAAGATGACTCATAAGAATAAGTTCCTAGAAAAGAAGCTTTTGTAAAATGTCCAAGTAAAAAAATAACCATTATCGTAATCAAAACTGCATATGAATAAAATTTAATTGATTCAGTAATGAGGGCTGATCTTGGAAGTAAAACTAGAAAGATTAGAAAAATAGTAAACGGCCAGTAATCAAGATAATCATAAATTATAGAAAGTCTAAGAAGTCCAAAAAGATAGAGAGAGACATGTAAACCAATAAGAATAAAGAATATCGCTCGTAATGTTGAATAGTAGTTTTTCACTGAGAGCCGGAGAGGGGAGTTGAACCCCTGACCTACGCATTACAAGTGCGTTGCTCTACCACTGAGCTACTCCGGCGAATATTAAAATGATAGCAAACATATATTTTGAGTTAATTTATTTTTTAATAAATAATTGATACATTGCCACTGCAGCTGATACTGAGACATTTAGTGACTCAATATCATTATCCATGTTGATACGTGAAATTAGGTCTAATTTTTTTTGGACCTCACCGCTAAGACCATTTTCTTCTGAGCCAACAAAAAGTGCATATTTTTGAGTTTTAAGATCAATATCACTGATTTCAGTTTCACCACTCATATCTAAGCCTAAGGTCCAGATATCTAAAGAATTAAATTTCTTAATCAGTGAGAATATTGAGTTATAAAATACAATTTCGACCTTTTCTAATCCTCCACTAGCTATTGAAAAGGTTCTTTCAGTTATTTTTACTGATCTTTTAAGAGGTATTGCTATGACTTCAAAATTAAATGCTGCGGCACTGCGTGCGATAGCTCCGATATTATTTGTGTCCTGAATGTGGTCGCAGACAATAAAATTTTTATTTGCAAATTTATTCATATCTTTCTCTTTAAAAGTTTTCTTCGGATTACAAAGTGCAACAATTGAGTGTCTAGGGTGATAAGGCCATTCCTCTTTTGATTTGATCGCTGAAATTTCTACTTTGTTTATTTTTGCTAAATTTAATATTGTTTCAAAATTCTCTGATTTAGTTTCTTGATGAAGATAGCTTATTTTTATTGCCCTTCCAGATTCTAAAACTGATAGAACAGCATTCTTTCCTTCAATTATTGTTCCAAGACCAGCCATCTTTTTTCCCATCTTCGATCTTTATTCCAATTTCTAGAAGTTTATTTCGCATTTCATCCGCAATTTTATACTCTCGCTCTAAACGATATTTTTCTCTAATACTTATAAATTCACCCATAGCTTGTTCTATAGTTTCGAAGATTATTTTGTACTCTTCGAAAAATTTTATCAGCTTATCCTTAGGTAATTTCTCATTTTCTACTTTTGTAAAAGTGAAACCTAATATATCAAAAATAAACCTAACAGTTGACCTTAAGTTTTGTAACTCTTCCTCTTCAAGGGTTACTGAATGATTAATTTGAATAAAAATTTCTCCAATAAGTTTTGGTGTGTTTAAATCATCTCCCATACATGCTTCAAAAATATTCAAAAGATTCTTGTCAATGGGTGCTGACTTTGATTCTTCAACAAACTCTGATATTTTTTTGAATGTAGTTCTGGATTCAATTAATAAATCTTCAGTAAACTCTTGCGGACTTCTGTATTGTGCTCTTAAGAAATAAAATCTCATTACATCGCCACTGTATTCATCAATGTAATCCTTGAGAATTTTTACATTACCTTCAGACTTTGACATTTTTTTACCGGATAAATTGATCATTCCATTATGCAGCCAGTATTTAACAAAATTTTTATTTGGCTTAGCTGCTTTTGATTGTGCTAGTTCATTTTCATGGTGAGGAAATATTAAATCATTACCACCACAATGAAAATCAATTTCTTCACCAAGTAGCGCATTGATCATAGCAGAACATTCTATATGCCATCCTGGTCGTCCTTTACCCCAATCCGAATCCCAGTACGGCTCTCCCTCTTTGGCAAATTTCCACAATGCAAAATCTTCTGGTGCGTTTTTATCATCTTGAAGTTCAACTCTTGTTCCAGAAATAACTTCATCCAGCTTTCTTCCCGAAAGCTTTAAGTAGTCCGTAAAATTTGAGGTCTCAAAATAAACCCCAGACTCTGAAATATATGCCATATCTTTATTAAGAATTTGAGTTATATACTCTTTTATCTCATCGATATACTCTGTTGCCTTTGGCTCTTTGTCTGGAGTGAGGCAGTTTAAGTTTGAATAAACATCTCCAAATTCTGTCATAACTTTATTAGCTAATTCTTGAAATTCAATACCCTGTTCTGATGATTTGGAAATAATTTTATCGTCAATATCAGTAATGTTTCTAACGAATAAAACTTTATGGTTTAGATACTTTAAATATCTAATAAGGAAATCGAAAACTACTGAAGATCGTCCATGCCCAATATGTGGCGAAGATTGAACAGTTGGCCCACAAAGATAAATTTTGATTTCATCTTGAGACAACTCAACCTCTTCAAGCGATTTTGTGTATGAATTATATAAATTAAGCATCTGTCAAAGATATTGAAACAAAAGCAGCTGATGCTTCGTTGTTGCCAATAATTCCTAATTTATCAACTGATTTACCTTTAAGATTTATTCTGTTTTTATCAAAACTCAATAGTTTTGATATATTTTCTTCGATAACTTCACTTTTAGAGGAAATATTAATTTTTTGAGAAATTATCGTCATGTCAATATTATTTATTTTAAATATCGAAAAATTAATTTCTTCAAGAATGGATTTAAGCATTTCAGTACTCGCAATATTTAAAGGAGTCTTTTCGTTCGATGGAAAGTAGTGGCCGATATCATTATTGGAGGTAGCACCTAGAATTGCATCTATTAAAGCATGTAATAAAATATCGCCATCTGAGTGTGCTTCAAAACCATCTTCATCAAAAGCTACTCCACCTAAAGTGAGTGGTTTTGAATTAGAGTGTTTGTGTATATCCCAACCAGTACCAATAAACATATCTAATTCCAGTCTAATAAAAGATTTTTTATCTGGATTACAATCCGTCGTCAGGATCTTCTTCAGGAAGATACTGATTAATTTTTTCTACTGCAGCTTCCTCGTCAATGTCTAAAGCACAAGCAACTTCACTTGCTAAAGTTGTCCTAGCCTTTGCAAGCATCCTCTTGAGTGCGGGAGATATTCCTTTATTAATCTGGGCATGAGTGAGGTCTCTAACGACTTCAGCAACTTGCATTACATCGCCAGATGTCATTTTTTCAGTTAGAACCTTATACCAACGGCTCCAATTTGTTCCCGCTTCCTCAGGCTTTTCTTTGAATATTGGAAATACTTTTCTAGAAACTGCACTTTTTGATATTACTGGCCTGATTACCTCGTCTACGGTATCTACAGGAACCATCACTGTAAGTCCGTCCATTAAAACTTCTATTTCAAAGTATTGAATTCTTTTTGATTTTGGTTCCCCTTCAACAAATACTTCAACATTTTTATTTACTTTTCTAACAACTTTTGCTGCACCATGATGGGGGTGAACAACGAACTGATTTGGTTTATATTTATCTTCAATTTTTTTTGTTTTTGTAGCCATAAAACTAAACGATACTATATTTTCTGTACTATCTAGTGTCCATTTATATAAGAAAATCCAATATTTTTCAGTAAAGTATCAAAATAATCCCGTAATTGTTGTGCCCTATTCCTTCCAATACCATCAACTTGAAATAATTTCTCAGTAGGAGCACCTAGTAATCGTGGTAAAGTTTTAAATTTCTGAATTAGAGAGTCGTGAAGGTTTTCTGGTAGTCCGGGTAGTCTTGCTAACACCCTAAACCCTCTCGGTGTAGAAATTTCATCTAGGGGCTCCATTAAAAGTACAGAGCCCAAATGAGAGATTGTATTAAGCTCTTCGTAACTTAAATTTGAGATTTCGCTCTTCACTTTTTTAATATTTCTATATTTTTTAGATGGGAGGTGGTCTTTAAGAACCAGGGACAATGTATTTTCAACCCCTGACTCCAAAGATTCAATTTGAATCATGACAATGCCAGCCTCTTCACCCAAATTTTCAGCTTCATTTTTAACCTGATTAGCCAATCTTGTTAAAAGCTCTCCTCTTTGTATTACAGTTAAAACTTGTTGATTGGTAATAGTATCTTCAATCTCAAGCTCACTAAGTTCAAGTAACACTTCGTCAAAACGTCTCCTCATTCTGTCAACAGATTGCAAAGACTCATTGACTCTTCCAAGTATCATCGCTGGTGCTTCAAGTTCATTAACTTTCATGTTGTGAAATACTTTTATAGCTGATGACTCCTCTGAAACTGCAATAACCTTGAGGTTAGTCTCAATAGACACCCTCTCGGCAGTTCTGTGTCTAGTACCCGTTTCAGAAGTTTGTAGACTGTCGGATGGATTTAAATGAACATTAGCTTTTAATATGGTTGAAACACTTTCATCGACAATAATTGCGCCGTCCATCTTTGCAAGTTCACTAAGCATCTCTGGTGAGTATTCACAATTTTTAAGATTGATACCGCCGCTAGAAATTTTATCTAATTTATTTGATGATCCAATTACAATCAGGGCTCCACTTTTTTTATCAGCTATTAGATCAACACCTTTTCGTAAAGGCTCTCCTGGAAGTAAGTAATTTTTATTCATATATATATTTATTCTTTTATTATTTGAGTATTTTATTTATTCGAATGTTACTGTATTATTTTATTATTAATTTAGTTTCTAAGGTATAGAAGTGGAAAATATTACATGCAAAGCTTGTTCAGCAAGCATAGATCAAGATCTTGAATTTTGCTCAAGTTGTGGTGAGTGGCTTGGGTTAAAAGTGGAAAATCTCAAGGAAAATGACGCCCCAAAAGCTACTGCCGAAGTGAGAAATAGAGTACCTCAGATAAAATGTTCGAGCTGTAATGCACCCAACATTCCATCTATAAAAAACTGTAAAGAATGTGGTAATCCTTTAATTAAACCACTTTCAAGTTACGGTGCTGCAAGTCTTCCTAATAGAAAAGAAGTGCCAGGAATAAGGGCTGTATTTTTCCTTGCTCTCATTGTGCCATTGATTGCAGGTGCTAGCTTTTTTTATAACTCAAGAATTGCAGATGATGTAATTGAAGAGATTGCTGCTGTCGAACAAACTACCAGCACCAGTAGTACCTCAACAATTCAAACTGTGCTCCAGAAAATGTTCCCTGTTTCCTGTACGTCCTCAAGTCAATTAAGTCAGGAATATTCATGTGAGAATCTTTATGATGGAACATTAAAATCATGGCAAGATAACGAACTTGAATGCGTAGATGGCTATTTAGAATTTACTTTTAACGAGCCTATGTATCTTGAATTTATAGTATTTCAGAATCTTGAAAGTACCAACTCTTTCAAAAGAATTTTAGGGTAAGGGATATTCAGGTTACAACAGATGAGTCCTCCATCTTGATTGAAAAAGAAATACAAAATAATAATGGCCAACAATGGATTGATATAAATTCAACTACTGCAACATTAAGGATTGATATTTTAAGTGCATACTCAGGTGAAGATATCGGAAACTCGAATGCCTTCAAAGAATGTGCCATTCAGGAATTAACATTCTTTGGTAAAGGTTAAAGATGCTGACTAAAGAATTATTAGGTGACTTCTCTAAATTTGAAAAAAAAATTTTCGCCTTAAATGACTTTTTATACAAAAACCCAGAGCTAGGTTATGAAGAAGTAAAGTCTCATAAAGAGATTACTAAATTAATTTCAAATAATATTTCGTCTGCAAAAATTAAAAAAGTATCCGAGATGCCTACAGCTTTTACTGGATTGATTAATAAAAAAGGTGGCAATCAAAAAACAATTTCAATATGTATTGAATATGATGCTCTTCCGGGTGTTGGACAAGCTTGTGGGCATAATATTATCTCCTCTATAGGTATAGGTGCTTTTTATCTTCTTTCTAAAAAAATTGATAAACTTTCTGATGCAATACAAATCGTAGGGTGTCCTGCAGAAGAGATTCTTCCTCTTTCATTTCCAAATGGTGGAGGAGGTGGGAAAATTAAACTTCTTGAAAAAGAGGTATTCAAAGATAATAAAGCAGTTCTAATGATTCACCCTGCGACAAGGAATGAGGTAGATCCTCTTATGGTTGCTGTGAAACAGATTGATGTTGAGTTTATTGGTAAGGCAGCCCATGCCTCAGGTTCTCCCTATATAGGTAAAAATGCACTCGATGCACAGGTTTTAGCATACAATTCCATAAGCGCACTTAGACAACAGCTACTTCCAACAGAAAAAGTTCATGGAATTATTACGAATGGAGGAGAGTCAGCAAATATTATCCCTGATTACACGCGCTCAAGTTGGATGATGAGAGCCCAAAAAACATCTGGTCTAAAGGTTCTCGAAAAAAAGATATTGAACTGCTTTAAAAGTGCAGCCTCAGCAACTGGTTGTAAGGTAAATTTCATAGAGGGCAATGGAACCTATGAAAATTTAGTAACAGATGGTAAGTTAGCTGAAATTTTTATGGATTATTCAAAAGAACTTGGAATTGATATGAAAACTAATAAACATTTTGATCAATCTAAAAATGGATCAACTGACTTTGGAAATATATCAAAAAAATTTCCATCTCTACATGCATTTCTCGCCATTGTTCCTGATGATGGAAGTGTTGTAAACCATCAACCAGAATTCGCGCATGCAACCATTACAAATGAAGCAAAAATTGCAATACGCAATGGTAGTGTTTTGCTAGCTTCAACAATTTTAAAATTACAAGACTAGCTCTAAAATTAGCTATCAATAACCTATATTTTCAAATAATGAATTATTAGTATTTTGAATTATTTTATCTTCTTCATCTTCACTTAAACCAAATTCCTGTTTAGCTAATTCGTATTCTTTCGAAAGTGTGGTGGAGGCCATCAAACGATTATCCGGATTTAAAGTCACGTTAAATCCACTTTTAAACAGTTTTAATACGGGGTGGTTTTCTTTGTTTACATCACTTGCTCCAGATTTAACATTTGAAGATATACATATCTCCAATGGAATCTTCTCTTCAAGAATATATTCAGCAGCTTTAGTATTTGGTTCAAATAATCCACCTATCTCAACACATCCTTCTATGACTTGCCAGCCATGACCAATTCTCTGTGCCTTACAATTAGATACTGCATCCTCTATGTAGGAGAAGTTTGCTGCCTCTCCAGCATGAATTGTTAAACCAATCTCACTTTTATTTATTTTCATACAAGCTTCAATATGCTTTGACGGAGGGTGTCCGTACTCTGGTCCTGCTAAATCAAAACCGACAACGCCATTTAAATAATTACTAATTGCTAAATCTGCTACTTGAGAAGAATCATTATTTTGTCTCATTGCGCACAATATAGAACTGAAATTACCTCCAAATTCAGCCATTCCATTCTTAATTCCCCTAGACACTGAATCTACAACATTTTGTGGATTCAACTCCCCTCTTAGATGCTGCAATGGCGCATATCTTAATTCACCTTTAGAAACACCATCCTTTGTAAGGTCTTCAACTGCTTCATAAGCAATTCTTTCTAAAGATTCTTCATCTTGCATGAGTGAAATTGTTAATTCAAATTTATTAAATACTTGATTTAATTCTGATGAAATGTTTTCAAAGAACCAATCTTCTAAAAGTTGTGGATCAGTAGTTGGAAGTTCAATTCTTGATTGCTCAGCTAGCTCTATAATTGTACTTGGTCTCAATCCTCCATCTAAGTGATCATGAAGTACGGACTTATCTTTCAATTGAAATCTCCTGATTGAATTCTCTTTATAAAACCAGTCTCTTTAAAAATTTTATCTATTGTTTCCGTACCTTCGAAAATTATTTTTTCTTCATCGATGTTCACTAACTGATTGTTCCTCAAAACTTCCTTGCCATTTACAAATACATCTTTGATTTCATTTGAAGATGCACACATTACAATGTTGTTTACTATATCGTGTAAAGGCTGCATTCTTGAATTATTGATTTCTATAGAAATGAAATCAGCAGTTTGTCCTTCTGCGAGAGTCCCTTTCATGGCATTCAAGGAAACTCGAGAAATATTTAGTCTTGTAGAAATATCAAAAACCTCTTTTGGGGTTATTAGATTTCCTTGTGAGTGAGTATTATTAATTAAAATTGCGGCTCTCATTTCTTCGAGCATATCATAGTCGTCATTACCTCCAGAACAATCAGTACCAATTCCCCATTTGGTTTCATTTTTTGTAAGAGAATTAGTATCCATTGGTTTCCCTGATAGTCCATGCGTTGTAGGACAAAAGATTGGAAAACAGTTGCTTGCTGAGAGAATTTCTAAATCTCCTTCTTCAATGACTTTACAGTGTGCAGCAATCACGTTTTTATCTAATATACCAAGATTTGCTGCATGTTTAATTGGACTTGTCTCAAATTTTTCCTTAATGTAATTCATCTCTTTTTGGGTTTGGGCTAAGTGAATATGTATAGGAACATTTACTTCTTGAGCGTATTCATAAAGGTCAATCAATATTTCTGGACTAACCGTTGATGTTTCATGAGGAGCTACAACAGGATGTACTAATGAGGATTCCTTCCAATTTTGTACAAACTCCTTAGCCTTGGTAATTTCTGTTTTACCTGTCCATGGTCCATACTCTGTCATAACTGTGTGGCCAATAAACCCTCTGATGCCAATTGAACACGCAGCCTTCGCAACAGCATCTGCAAAAAAATAGTGATCATTAATACTCGTTGTTCCGGAGCGTATTGCATCTACCATTCCCAGTAAAGAAAGTTTATATACTGAATCTTTATCGAGTGCTGGTTCAACTCCCCACATGACATCATATAATGCACTTGCGGTACCGTACCCTAGTCCCTTAACTGAATTTAAGGCTACATGAGAGTGGGCATTTGTTAATCCTGGTGAAATAACCACATCACCCAAATCTTCACTATTTTGAATTTGCTCGAGAGAGAGTTCAGATTTGTGTTGTATTTTTTTTACATTTTGGTCTTCAACTATTAGTGCTGCATCATGATGTATGGTATTAACATCTTCGACAATATATTTTGCTAAATAAAGTCTTTGTACCAATGAGTTAAGACTCTGGAATTGCGACTGGTCTAACTTTTAATCTCTGTCTAATACCAATTAAAATTAGAACAACCAC
>Ga0115552_1001786_pt1 | contig 12429 bp, 7 predicted proteins | sample COGITO_mtgs_1103_3_FD_87178 | JGI IMG/M metagenome (GOLD analysis project Ga0115552, IMG submission 87178) | Pelagic marine microbial communities from North Sea - COGITO_mtgs_110328 | ecosystem: Environmental > Aquatic > Marine > Epipelagic | place: Germany:Helgoland, sampling site Kabeltonne...
AAGAATTCACCACACGCACGACGCGCGGACAAAGAGAAAATATTTATTAAAACAATAATGAGCGACGACGAGGAGAGGAAGAAGAAGAAGTTTAAGAAGGAGAAGAAGAAAGAGAAGAAAGAAAAGAAGAGAAAAGAGCGGGAGGAAGAGAAGGAGAAGAGTAAGAAGAGTAAAAAGAAGAACAAAGTGGTGAAAGAAGACGAGGAAGGAGAAACGACGACAAATGCCAAAATCGTTGGCGATTTCGGCTTGGCAAAGAGCGGTGCCCCGTTCAAGAAGAAGTTCTACGAGCCTTCTGAATCTATTCTTCGTTTATCCGAGAAAGATGTCAAGGAACGACGCGATTCTTTGGCGATTACCATAGAAAATGACGGCAAGAAATATAATTTTACGCCGCTCGCTACGTTTCAAGAGGCTGGGTTTCCAAAGGAAATTTTAGCTGTCTGCAAAAATTTCCAAAAACCTTCTCCCATTCAAGCGCAATCGTGGCCAATCATCATGTCTGGCCACGACATGGTTGGAATTGCCGCGACTGGGTCTGGCAAGACTTTAGCCTTTGGATTGCCAGCTTTGACACAAATCAAAGCACAGCCACCGTGTAAACCTGGGCAACCAGCGTGCCTCGTTCTCGCTCCTACTAGAGAACTCGCACAACAAACAGCGAAGGTTTTTGACGACGCTGGAGATGCGACCGGTATAAAATGCGTGTGTGTGTACGGCGGAGGACCAAAATATTTACAGAAACAAGAGATGAAACAGAGCGGTTTTGCCGTAATCGTCGCAACACCCGGGCGCTTGCGAGATTTCATGAACGACGGAGACGTACGTTTAGATAGAGTTACGATCTTAATTTTAGATGAAGCAGATCGAATGTTAGATTTAGGCTTTGAGCCTGAGATTCGAGCCATTGCAGGAGCAACGAGAGCAGACAGGCAGACGGTAATGTTTAGTGCTACTTGGCCGAACTCTGTCCAAGGATTGGCGGCTGAGTTCATGACGAATCCCATCAAGTGCAGAATAGGTGCGGAAGGTTTGAAAGCCTCTCACAGCATCAAACAAATCGTTGAAGTCGTAGAGCCGCACGAAAAAGATCAGCACTTACACCGTCTTTTGAATAAGTACTTAGGTTCGGAAAAAGTTACGCCGCGTTGCCTGGTTTTTGCGCTGTATAAGAAAGAGTGTGCCCGAGTCCATGATTTACTGCGGAGAAACTGGAAATCTGCATCTATTCATGGCGACATGTCCCAGCATGACAGGGAGCAATCTGTTGCTTCATTTAAAAGTGGAAAAACTCCAATATTAGTTGCCACTGACGTTGCTGCTCGAGGATTGGACATACCGGGTGTCGAATATGTGATTAACTATACTTTTCCGTTAACCACGGAAGACTATGTACATCGAATCGGGAGAACTGGGCGCGCTGGGGCGACTGGTGTCGCGCACACACTATTCACCGTACACGACAAATCGAGGGCCGGAGAACTAGCAAACGTTCTTCGAGAAGCTGGTGAAACAGTTCCTGAGAGTTTATCAAAATTTGGGACACACGTTAAGAAGAAAGAATCTAAATTATATGGCGCACATTTCAAAGATATTGACATGAGTGCAAAAGCGACGAAAATTACTTTTGATTGATTTTATTACCCCAACGCCGACGACGTTAGGGGCTAGGATAAACAGCTACGTAGATTATTTGTCTTATTCAATACTAAAACTACTATCACGCTATTTCGCTAAGTCAAATTCTTTGAGTAAATGGGATGAATTAGGGTAGACGCCTCCATCAAATGATTTTTCCAGAGTGTTTGGACCCAAGACATTTTCTAATATGTGGGCTGGATCACGACTTCCACCGTATTTTAGCATCTTATCCCGCAGTATCGTGCACCCTCCTTGTCCAATTTTATCGTTTGTGAACTCTTGTTGCCATATCTTTGCAGATAAACACTTCGCATATAAATAGCTGTAATATGATGATCCATAGCCAACGGTGTGACCGAACCGAAGTTCCCACGACGTCCCAGGCTCGCTCGGGATGAAGCTATGTTCGGATTGAATCTCCGAAGCTAGTTTACTTATTTCCGACGAATTCTCCACATCTATTTGATTACTATGAAGCTCAAGATCGAGTAAGGCGTAAACAATCTGTTGCTGTAAATCCATAGCCGCGAAAGCACGCTTTGATTGCTTCAGTTTTCTCAAGAGTGCAGCCGGTATCGCTTCGCCAGTTTGATAGTGGCGCCCCAAAAAATGAAGCGCGTTTGCGTCCCACGCAAAGTATTCAAACACATGGCTGGGAACCTCAACATAATCCATAGCACCTCTCGTTCCAGAAAGATGCTGAAATTCCGTATCAGACAGGACAGAATGCATTGCGTGGCCAAATTCGTGCAAGAATGTTTCGAGCTCTTGGTGTGTCAATAAAGTTTCTCGTGAGAAAGATTTTGCAGCAAAGTTGCAGACCAAGGCAACAGAAGCTGTTTGACGGGTTCCACCGCTTTTTTGCCGATGCCCACATCTAATAACAAAATGCGCCGCGTGGGGAAACTTTCCTTGCCTTGGAATGAGATCTAAATATATAATCCCTTCTGTATCAGTCCCTGGCACAGTGACTCGAAGTTTTTTTATTGCCTCGCCACACCACGATTCCCCCGGAATCAGACTATCTACTGCAATTTCTACGCCTAGAACTTTCCCGAAGAACTCATTCATACCCTTAAGGACACCATCGAGAGGAAAATACTGTGCTACAGTGTTTATGTCTGGATAATCATCCTTTGCTCGCATTTGTCGCATCAAGTGTAGAACATCCCAGCCACGAATTTTTTCTTCTCTTCCTCCACTTGCATTCTGCTTTTGTAGTTTTTCCAACATTTTAAATTCTCCTTCTGCTATGTCCCTTACCTGCGAGCTCAAATCTCTCAAAAACACTTTCGCACCGTTTGGCGTCTTCGATAACATAGAAGCCGTCATAAAATCCGCGTGAGAGGGAAACCCGAGAATCTCAGCGGCATCGTTTCGTGACTTTATTAAGTTACTCAGCGCCAGTCTGTTTCCTTCCGGACTTGAGTTTCCAGCTTCATACATTTGCCGCCGCACTTCACGATTATCGCACGCGCGCAGAATAGAATTCATAGTATTTTGATCCGCTGGAATTAGAGTTTGATTTCCTTTTTTACTACCAGAATGAATCCATGTCGGTATCGCTTCAAGCTCCTCGCGTTTTTTCAACTCAACATGTCTGATTTGTCGCGGATCTATCAAGTTCTGCTGGAATTGGAAGCCATGTCGCAACGCGTCGTCTGAATGTACCTCCAGCCTTTTTCGTTTTTCATCCGTTAAATGAATACCGCCTCGTTCAAAGTCTTGTCTAAGCGTTTGAGCAACCCTTCGTAACTCCTCCGTTTGTGACTCGTCTTCTTCTATCTTTGCGTCAACAAGACTTTGGTATAAGTCCACGTTTCCATTCAAAGTTTGCACAAAATTTTGCAATTTCAAGTACGTTCTTTCGGCAGCCTGTACGAATTCTCGATCAGGATGTGTATTGCGGCACAGTTCGGCAACATCTACGACCGCACATATGGTGTCCGAAATCTCATCCAGTTGATGGACGATATTTTTTTCTCCCCACGTTGCGATTCTTTCTTCAACAACGCCAGCGGCCACCGTAGTATTACTGCGGTGCTTCCGAAGAACCTTTTTCTCTTGCTTTCCTTTAATATCACTGATGATATCGTTTACTCTATCAATGACATCTGCGGCCAATCGCTCGAAATCCTTTGGTGCATGTAAGCCAACTAAGCCGTACACTCCACTTTTCTTTCGTTCGTTATTAGAATTACGAAGCTTCTGCTCTTGCTGAGGATGGTAAAGTCGAGAAAAAGAAGAAGAAAAAGAACGCGACAAAGAGGAAAAAGAGATGGATGAAAGAGATCGCCAGTTACTTCGATGACGATATCGATTCATGTTTCCTTCTTCTTTCTGTTGCAAGTATTTTTAAAGAACAACAACAACATTTTTGTTTGTGTGTTTACACGCAGTTTTGTTTTGAAGAACTTTCTTTCAAGGGATGAAAATCGCTAAATCGCTAATTTGGCTACTGTGCGTGAAACTTTACGAGCCAATCACTGTCGGCTATTCTAGATCTCCGACAAACTAATCCAATCGCGTGTGCTATTTCACGCGATTACTACCTAGTAAAATACAAATTGTCGTAGGACCTGAGAAGAGTATCGTTCCTCTCGGGAGAAAATGTTTTAGCCTCTTGAAAAGTTTGTTGCAACCAAAACATATCTTCGTCCAAAACGAATAAGCCAACGTTGAAAGAGGGAAGGGAAAGAGAAGACTTCGTAGCTAAAATCTCTGCGACGCACTCTCCAGCGAAGCAGTCTGGATAGTCGATGAACTCGTTTACGAATTCCATAGCAATCCCTCGCGAAACAAGAATCGGCCACAAGTCTTCATACAATCGCTTTCTTATAAATTTTCCTCTCTGAGAAACTCTGATGACAGCCTTCATCAAGTTCAGATGCACAGTTTTGTGATAATGCAGTCGAAACGACTGCACGAGGTGTGGCCAAAGATTGTGCACTAATGGCAGCACATTTTCTTCTTTTGTTGAAAAAATATTCAATAAAGCCTTCGCAATAATCTCCGCCGCGAGCGAACGGACTTTGAACTCAGTGCTCTCCAACAGTGCAGAACTGTACAAAAGTATATCCCGAGCAATAGACGTGTTGTCACTTTTGCAAACGAATAAAACCTGTTTGAAACAGTTCAATAAGACAACAGCGTGTTCCGAAAATAACTTTCTACTGCTCTTTGTTACTTTCAAAGTTTGTTGCAGAGATACGCTCAAAGGTTCCTCGATGAGTGAATCGATTGAATTGTTATTCTTGGAACTCAATCGCAATACCGTGCGGAATAACTGAGGAGCGCGCGGATATTCATCTAGATGTCGTAACTGGCGAACGAGTAGATCCACAACAAAATCACAGTTCTCAGAAATGAGTTCTACAGCACTGTCATAATTTGCGCTGGCGGCCACAGATTCCAGGGAACGTTGTGCAACTTCCGATGTGGTTTTATCACCGCCTTCGTCTGTAACACGACCGGAGTATTCTAAGAGCACGCGGAGCACTTTCGTCAAAAACGTCGTGTTTTTAATGTGATAAGGTCCGAGGGTTTCAGCGACGATGGCGAGTCCTTCAAGGAGTAATTCTTTCTGTTGTTGAAGTTCACGGTCATCGTTTGAGGAGAGCAAGTCCAATTTTGAGACGTACTCGTCAACAATCAAATTGAGCGCTACTTTTTTAGACGACACGTTTTCAGACGAAGTAGCGCCGCGTAAAATTTCGTTCGCAATAAAAACGTAGGTTGCAATCGCTTCATGCTGGAAACTCGATATTGACGTCACGACATCGTTTATTAAAAGCTCAAAAAATTTCGGATTCGCCACTGCGCCAATCTTTCTGAGAAGAATTTTACTCTGAGCACGCTGTGCTAACGCATGTACAAGCTCCCGTCTTGTTGACGTGCTCGACAAAAGTAAGTGCGAAGTTTCGTCTCCGCCTAATAAATCAATCGTTGCCAAAAGTCTCATTTCATTTTCTTGATAGAAAAAGCTAGAGTAGGATTTTGAAGTGGTAGAATCGAATCCTAAGTCGGCTTTCAATATGACTTTTATCATTTCAAGCGGGATGAGATTTTTCTCTTTCAAATGATCGATCTCACCTTTCGCGAACGCGGAGACTAATTCCCAGGAATCGTTCGATAAACTCAAAAGCGTTTCGAGTAGTATTCTTTGACTTTCGGGAAGGGTTTCTTTACAGTGTTCGAGAACTGTAGCGGAGAAAGCCGCGCAGGCTTTCCGCACCGTCGCGTGAGCGTGGTTCGCAAAGATTGGAATTGTAGAATTCAGAACAGAAGTCACCTTAGAAACGGTATCATCGAACCATTCTTTTGAATATTTGATCGTAAAAGGAGAAGCAGTAACGTTCAGTGATGGTAAATTTACCTCTTTACCTTGAATCCAATCTTCGCGATGTTGAGCATCCTCTGATAAAACGCAGCAAACAATCTCGCTCAAACAATATAAACACTGCTCGATTGCCAAGTCGTCTATCCGCTCGTTTTTGCTGCTGTGTAATAATTTAACGATTGCGCTAACAATACCAGGTAAGAAAAACGCTAGCGTTGAAACCTTGTGTTTCACGAAGCGTATGAGCTCAAATACTACTTTCAAGGAGGACTGCCGAATCTTTTGATGGTTTGCGTTTGTTTTGCCGCCAGATGCCAACTCGAGCAAACTACTAAACGCGAATCCCAAGAACGACGAATCAATATCCATCGTCCTCGTACCGTTGCGAATAACATTCACCTCCTTCAAAAGTATTAAGATGGTGTCATTTGTTGCTAGCAGAAGTTCTTCCGTTTCTTTCACTTTGGGAACCTGGAGGAGTGAAATCAAGTTTTGTAACAGGAGATGTTTTTCCTCCTCCTCCTCCTCCTCCTTCTCAATAAAAGAAGCACGCGAGGACGACGTAACGTTCTTTCCGATGGACTTCAAAACGTTCTCTAGAACTCGTTTCCGCTGCGCCAGAGCTTTGTTGCTAATGTTACTCTTTTCGTTGCTGTAAAATTCTTGAAGCTCTGACTGTATGATAACAAGCGCGACATCGATATCAATTTGTTTCTCCTCGTTCAATTCTTCTTCTTCTTCTTCTTCTTCGTCTCCTCGTTGTCGTTGTTGTCCCGTGTAAAGAGAAGCACTCATGCCGCCCCTCTATCTCTGCGTAAAAGCACGTCTCTGCTCTCGCCGCGCATATTTCTCGATTTTTCCCTTGTTGTTTGTTGTTTCACGCGCGCGTAACGAACGAACGACAAAGGAATGAATGCGGAGGGAAAGCTTTGAGGACGACGAAAAAAGAAACGAAAAAAAGAAGAATTTGGAGCAGGAGAGGAGGAGAAAATTTTAGGTCACAGAAGAGAAAAAAGAAGTCACAGAAAAAGAAGAAGAAAAATGATGCGTTTGCGTAGCTCACGACACGTTTCTCTGTCAAGGACGCGCCAAGGACGCACAGTACACATATATTACACAACGCTTTCTCCTTTTTCCTCCTTCTACTTTCTCTCTCAATTCATCATATCAGTTGAACGGCGGCGATGGAAGGAATCTTTTCGCGAAGCTTTTGCGTGACCGCGACACGTACGGTCATGACTTTTGCAGCTGGTCCCGTAAGTTTCACCTTCACAATCGGTGCATCGACTTCGACCAGTTCGAGTTCTCCACCTCCTGTTCCGGCTAAGTACGGCCTTATTTCATCTAAAGTTGCTTCGATGTTTTCCTCCGTCAATTCTAATCCTTCCTCCTCGTCCACGAGTTGCATGACTTCCTGAATCTCTGGGATTTTTTCCATCAAGCGGCGCTCAATACCCATTCGCATTGTCACCGTGGAGCTCGGACAGCTTCCACAGGCGCCTTGCAATCTCAATTTAACCACTAATCCGTCTATTTCCACCAGCTCAACGTTTCCACCATCGGAGATTAAATACGGTCGAACTTCATCTAACACTTTTTCTACGTTATCGCCTGTCAACTCCAAGGTTTCGTTGATGGAAGAAGCGGGTTCTCCTGCGGCTCTCGTCGTCGTCGGCGAGGACGACGATTTCTTTCCTCCTCCAACTTTTATTCTTTGCAACACTAGCGATGATACTTTCTGATGTCGTCTGATGTGTTTGTGTTGGTGGTACGAAGTGCTCGCAGCGGCGGAGAGAAGGCCCCGGGATCCGCAAGGAGAAGAGGGCAACGTGGCCAAAGAGTTCATGAATTTTTTTCTTTTTTTGTGTCGTTTGTTGTGTGTGGGGTGTTGATTCGTTTGTTGTCCTTTTTTTGTATCTTATCAAAAAACACTCATCAAATTACCTCGTCAGAACTTCAGAAGAAGAGAGCGGATACAAAAAATGTTGCACACGTTTTGTGCTCGAGCCGCGAATCGGACGGTCGTCGTCGGCAAGAACGTCAGCAGCAGCAGCGGCGGAGGGAGAACAACATCGCGTTCAACAACAACGAGCAGCAGCAGCGCGGTTTGGGTGAGGGCGAGACAACGAAGAATTTCTCCGTCGTCTTGGTCGTCGAAAAAGGGGAGCACTTTGCGGCGGTTTTCGACGGCTGCCGCTCGCACGAGCACGACAAGCAACAACGGCGACGAGGAGAGCGAAACGAGGAAACAGTCCTCTCACAAGATAGCGCCCACGATATTACAAAACCGCTTGGTTCGACCCGAGCGCATCGCCGTGCAAAGAAACTTCTCCTCCTCTAATGCTGCTGCAGCAGGAGCGTCGCCTTCACCACCTCCCACGAATGCCGCAGAAGATAAAAACGAACAGACGACACAGACGCTAATGTTACACAACACGATGTCTAGAAAGAAAGAAATTTTCAAACCTCGCGCAGAGAATGGAGACAAAGTTCAAATGTATGTCTGCGGCGTAACTGTGTACGATTATTCGCACATCGGTCACGCTCGCGTATACGTAGCTTTTGATGTCTTGTATCGCACTTTACGACAGCTCGGGTACGACGTAACGTATTGCAGAAACTTCACGGATATAGATGACAAAATTATTAATCGTGCGAATGAATCCGGCACATCTTGCGAAGAGTTAACGGAAAAGTTTATTCAGGCGTTTCACGAAGATATGGAAGCACTTGGGTGTTTACGTCCGGACTTGGAACCCCGGGCAACGCAGCACGTTGGCGATATAATAGATTTAATCACGCGCCTAATCGAAAAGAACCACGCGTATGCAGTCGATGGTGATGTATACTTTTCGGTCGACTCTTTATCAAAGTATGGATCTTTATCTGGTAGAAATCAAGAAGATAATCGTGCGGGAGAGCGGGTTGTAGTTGACGGCAGGAAGAAAAACCCGGCAGACTTTGCTCTATGGAAAACAGCAAAGCCGAATGAACCTGTGTGGGAGTCTCCTTGGGGTAACGGACGTCCAGGATGGCACATTGAGTGCTCTGCTATGATAGAAAAACTTCTCGGCCCGGTAATTGATATTCACGGAGGAGGTCAAGATCTCGTGTTTCCACATCATGAAAATGAACTCGCTCAATCCAGTGCTGCCTGCGATTGCGAGATACACAAATCAGAAGATAAAAAATTTGTAAGATATTGGGTTCATAATGGTTTCGTGAAAGTTGATTCGGAGAAGATGTCGAAGTCGCTTGGAAACTTTTTTACCATCCGAGAAGTTTTGGCGCGATATCATCCAATGGTACTACGTTTCATGCTCTTGGGTGCTCATTATCGAGCGCCAATAAATTACACTCAAAAAGCTCTCGAGGAATCCTCTGATCGCTTGTACTATATTTATCAGACACTTTTGGATGCCCGCGCTGCTTTGGAGCTCAAAGACGAGGAATTTCGAGCTGAACTGGAGAATTCCAAGCTTAAATTATCTCCACTTGCAGCAGATGCGAAGAAGCTCGCAGAGGAAACAAAAGTCAGCGTTGCGCAAGCTTTATACGATGACTTAAATACGCCGCTCGCAATAGCTTCATTGTCGGGACCATTGAAAACTACGAATGATTTTTTGACGACGAAAGCGGGGAAAAAAGCCGTCGGTCGACTCTCTGCTTTGAGCTCCCTCGTGAGTGAGTTGGAAAACACTTTGTCGATTCTCGGTCTACCAACAGCTGTCGATAAGAGCACTTCTATTTTAGCAGAACTTAAAGCTCTGGCCCTCAAGCGAGCTGGATTAGAAGAGAAAGACTTAGAAGCGCTTATGGCACAAAGAGCTAACGCTCGCGCGGCAAAGAATTTCGAGGAATCCGATAGATTAAGAGAAGAATTAGCGTCGAAAGGAATCGGCTTGATGGATGGCGGTGGCGGCGACGATGCGTGGAGACCAATTGTTCCAGCTGAAATGTGATATTATTATTCTTATTATTCTTAGTTTACAACGCTATAAGAAAACAAAGTCTTCTATATCTTTCGCGAGCGTGCATTCTCCACTTTCATATTTCACGAGCGAGTTAGGGTCAAACGCGTTCAATGCCTGCAATAATCCATCGGGCTTTGTCCACGCGACGTGTCCCAAAGATGCCAACGTTTCCGCCAACTCTACCTGATGGTTATCCATCAAGGATTCATTCACGACGACTAGCGTAGGTTTTCCCAACGATAAGGACTCGAAAACACTACCAGCGCCGGCGTGTGAGATGACCAAAGACGCCTCCTTTAAAATGGCATCTAAAGAAGGAAGAAACTCGACGACTTGAACTTTAATAGCAGAGCTTCTTTCCGACGACGTTGAAGTAACTATGTGCTTCGGCACGTACGTGCCTCTTCCGCGTTGGATGGTGAGAGAATCGTACCCTCTTTCGATGAGCGTTTGGATCAATTCCTCCGAGTCCATGGCTTCAACGAGCGCATCGAACGATGTCGTGCCCACGGTGACAAACACACTCTTCTTCTTCTTCTTCTTCTTCATCTTCTTCTGTACGACATCTTCGGAGTTGTCCAGCTGCTTTTTTTCTTGTGTGCTTGCTTCTGTCTGTGGAGAAAAGTGCTGCAAAAAAAGCTGAACACCAAACAAAACAAAAAAAGAAAATCACCCTGCTTCCCTCCAATACCTCCTCTCTGCTGCGAGAGCGGTGCGCGGTTGCTCCCCTTTTAGACCACCTTCATGTCGTGGCAAACGACAGCGAATGACCGTCTTTCTGATTACAAAGAAAACGCGATGAAGAAAATGTCCGCCACGACCAGCAGAAGCGGCGGCAACGACGTCGAAGCGCGAGCGAGGAAAGAAAAAAACACAGAGGAAGATGGCAAAGTCGAATCGTTGTTGTTAAAAAATATGGCGCCGCCCCCGAACGAAGATGATGACGAGAACGATGCGGATGCAAACATCGTCGACAGATGTTGCAGAGTGATGAGGGGAGAGAGTTGTAAAAAGTTTGGGCTTTGCTGGCTTTTACTTCTTTTCTCCTTCTTCATGATTGGTTCGGTTCTTCTCTTTTGGGAAGATATGCACGCGAATAACAGAGCAGCGGTTGGCAGGCCTCTCGTAAGCGAAGCTGCAGACGAAAATGTGGCCGAGGAAGCCGAGGAATTCGGAACTTCGATAACAGAACTGGCAGAAGAACTAAAAGACGAAGCTTTAGAAGCAGAAGTAGTAGATCCCGCGGCGTTTCAAGGTAGCAACGATGACGCCCACTAACGCGCCTATGTTCGTTTCACGTGTACAAAAATTATTCTTATTCTTATTAAACTGCATTCGCTACATTCGACTTATGAGAAAGAGCTGAAGTGGAAACTGCACACAGGCGGCAACTAAAAACACGTAATTTGCTCCTTTCGACTGACTGTAACCGCCGGTTGAATTGTATCCACTACCGCCGTTATTTTGACTCGCCCGATTCCTGGCTTCGCTAAACGTTATTCTTTTCATCGTTTTGACTATAAATATAGAGCTCGCTAACGATCCCCACGCTATGGATGTCCAACCAAACCATCCTTTTATGCTTTTCGCAAACAATCCGCACGATGCGAGAAGAAAAGTATAACCAGTGTAACTCAATATGTCTAAGCTAGAAGCTGTGTTCCCGGCTCCGCAACTCCGAAGGGAAATCACAAGAAATAACCAGTGGCAAAACCACGCTAGGCTCGCCCACCACGCATGCTTCGCGACGGAATCCGGGGTGAAATTTGAAAAGATGAAGGATTGGCGGAAGCAGCAGAGTAAAACGTACGTCCAATACGAACAGAAAGGAATGAACAAGTCCGGGGCATGTACATCCGATCGAGGTGGCTTGTATCGCGTCCCAACGGAGTGAACGTTCTCGGAAACTCGCGCCCAGCTTCCACGAGCTAAGAAAGGGCACAATACGAGCCGTATTTTATGAAAGCAGTACGTTTCCGTAACGTCAAAGTACACACGAATGCCTTCGCTCGTGAAGTACCTTTGCATAAAATTTGAGCCGGAAGATACGAGCTTTTCTCCGTAAGCTCCTAAGCCGGCTCTGGCGAGAGAGTTTGGACTGGTTGGGAAGAATGTATTTTCTCCCACGCTGTTATTTCCCCAGTGCTGATTCGTAGGCACGTGATTACCTGGACTCATTTGTCCGTGTTGATAGTGTTGAAAGTTTTGTTGTTGTTGTTGTTGATGCTGCTTGAATGTAGTGAAAACAGAGAGAGAAGGTGAGTATCGTTGACGGACGATTTTCTTTTCCGCCACTACATAAATCAAGGCGCTCGTTTTCTTTTTTCGAATATAAATCAAAAAAGAGAATGTGCGCGCCGCGCGAGAGAGAGATGACGATACAACGTATTTACCATCACGGGAGGATTTTCCGCCGCGGGGGGCCACCCTCCGCCGCTCATCCCTCTCTTTTTTCCTTCGTCTTTTGCTCAATGA